>Ga0194138_10000009_pt1 | contig 111569 bp, 98 predicted proteins | sample TARM_MetaG_T2_14_FD_134022 | JGI IMG/M metagenome (GOLD analysis project Ga0194138, IMG submission 134022) | Freshwater microbial communities from Pennsylvania, USA, analyzing microbe dynamics in response to fracking - TARM_MetaG_T2_14 (version 2) | ecosystem: Environmental > Aquatic >...
AAGAAAGGAGGCTACACCAGCCTCTGCAAATCTTCTGTTCTCAAAAATTTTCTTAATTTAAAGCTGGAGATGTTAAAAGCGACCCTTTCCGAATGGAAAATGGTCGCTTTGTCTACAATCTGAAAGTACCACTTGGTACTTTTTTAGTAGTTGACATTTCAAAATTATTGTAGGATATAGCCAGAAAACAAACTTTTGTCACAAGTATCATGTACCATAGACGTATCAAAGGAGGTGAACTCAGTGAAAAATAGATTCAAAGGTTTGGCGGTGCTCCTTTTGGTTTTTATCCTTGGTATTTCAACACTAACGGTATTTGCCAATGAGAATGGGACAAAAGAACTACAAGAAACTTTCCAAACCATTCAAGATCGCTTCGGACGACCATTTATGCATAGTCCAGGATGGCGTTTTGAATCCAAGGAAAAAGCTATAGAGAGACATCGTGAGATTCTAGAAGAACGTATCGCACAAGGACTCATGACAAAAGAAGAAGCGGAAGAACTTTTACTTCGCATGGAAGAAAGACGAAGAACTTGTCATGACTTTGAGGATGATCTTTCGTATAGAAGAGGATCCAGAAGAATGTGGTTCCAACCATAAATGAAGATTGAAGAAGCATAGACTTCTCCAAGTAAGGGCACCAAGTGGTGCCTTTTTTTTACTGTAGATTATAAGTGGGGTCTTGGCCGTTCTTCTTCATAGATAGGTGGACCACTTCTCCACCAAATCATCCAAGGACCATGCAGCGTTGGCTGGACTTGTACTGGGTAAAACATGATATGGAATTGTCATCTTGGGAAGGATGTATTTATCATAGTATTTCTTGGCGGATTGTCCATTTAATAGAATGCGTTCAATGGGGGCCTTTTGAAGAATTGGGGAGAGATCGTTGATCTTAACGTCCCCGATGCTATCATCAGCAGAACCACGAATGGTACAAGAAGAAATCACATCCCAAAGAGCAAGATCATGGGCTTTCAGGAAAGCTTCCTTTTCCAGGACAGAGCTTAGAGAACCCTCTTCTCCATAAATACGTTGAAGCATTGGCCAGAAACGGTTTCGTGGATGCGCATAATAAGAATCCTCTTCCCGTGATTTCACGGAAGGGAAACTTCCTAAGATAAGAATTTTGGCATGGGCGTTAAAGATGGGCGCCAAGGGATGATGAATGATCGGTTTATTAGATTTCATTGCAAACTCCTTTCTGTGAAACATCTTGGTCTTTTCACTAGTCTATTTCCTTGGTATAATGGCTTAAAATAAGCATTTATAGGAGATGGATATGGAAAAAACATTGGTACTTATTAAGCCTGATGCAGTGGAAAGAAACCTCATTGGGAAAATCATTGCCTTATACGAAGCACAAAATTTAAAAGTGACCCACCTACGGCTGGTCCAAGCAGATGAAGAGCTGGCCACCAAGCACTATGAAGAGCATGTGGGAAGACCTTATTTCCCACCCCTTCTCACCTATATCACCAGAAGCCCCTTGGTAGCCTTGGTTTTAGAAGGAGAAGAAGCCATTCAAAAAGTGCGCGCCATCAACGGAAAAACCAATCCAGAAGACGCCGAGGAAGGCACTGTTCGTAAGCTTTATGGGGTGAACAATCGTGAAAATACGGTCCATGCCTCAGACTCTAAAGAGAGTGCAGAAAGAGAAATGGCCATTTGGTTTTAATTAGGTGCAAAAGGACTGCTGAGATTCAGCAGTCCTTTGTTTTAACTCTTTTTTCCGTGGAGTACGTCAGAGAGCTTGGTCTCTTGGTGCCGCATAATCCGTTTATAATTGGGCATGTGGAGAGAAAAGCTTAAGAGTGCCCCTAAACTGGTGACAAGAAGTGCCAGTGGACCAAAATCTAGGATCACCGTAAGGAAGATAACATAGGCCGTTAAGGCCAAGGTACCCAGGATCACATAATCAGAGATCAAGGTCACAGAGATGATGACCAGGAGACCAATGAGTCCATAGAGTGGATGAAACCCAAAGAGAATCCCCACTAATGTAGCCGTGCCCTTGCCCCCTTTAAAGTTCATAAAGAAAGGATAGATATGGCCAAGGATGGCAAAGTAGCCATTGAGATAAAGAAGGAAAGCTCCTTGTTTATCAAGGGATAACTCAAAGAGTACTTTCACCAGCACCACAGAGAGGACCCCTTTCAAGATATCGATGATCGCCACGGCGATGCCAAACTTCCAACCAAGGGATTCCACCGCATTGGATGCGCCAGCATTTCCCTTCCCCATGGTCCTAATATCCACTTTTTTTAAAGCTTTACTAAGAAGATAAGCCGCTTGAATGTTGCCCATGAGATAACCGATGATACTAACGATAAGAATTTCTTTCATAATCTCCCCTATAGGACCTCTTCAAAGGTCAAAGATTTCATTTATGGGATCTTTTTAGGGCATAGATGTCTTGAAGAAGTGGCTGCAGGTCATTCATGTTGGTGAAATCCACCTCACGATAAAACACCGCAAGCATGCCCTTTTCATCTTCATTAAGTGGGGTTCCCCTCTTCTTTTTATGATCAATGCGCATTTTAAGAAGGCGCATTGAAAATTTATCTAACTTCCCTAAACGCTGATAATGGAATCCACCTCTAAGATAATAGAAGGAAATGGATGGACCTTCAAGACCCACGAGATTTTTGCCATAGACGTCTTGTTTCACCGCATCAGAAGGCAGGGAAAGTCCAGTGGTGAAGACCAATAGATGGCGTAAGGCTTCTAAGGGCAAACGGTTCTGTAAGCTTTTGAACCCATCAATACCCGAAGCGTAGAGCCCTCCACCATAAATCAGTGTATCCTTCCCTTGGGTGAATTTTTCGAAGTCTTTGATGTCCTCAAGTTTATGAGCTTGAATGCTTAGCTGTTCTGCCAAGGAGTGGGCATATTTTTCTGTAAATCCAGTTTTAGAACTGTAGATGAGCATTGGGTTCATAGAGAAGCCCCCTTTTTTGGTTTCTTACTGAAAAGATCACACGGTGACAGTTCTAGTTAAGGGGTAATAAAAGGCACTTAGTCCTCTTCAAAAACAGGAATGTCCAGTTCCTCATCCTGGAGCTGGTAGCCACTCATGAGAAAATCTAAGATATCCATGGTGCGATAGCCCTCTTTCTGCCTTTTCAAGGTTTTCCGTAAGGTTCTTGCAAGACTACTTGAAAGCTTTGCCATTGTGCGGATGTCTTGGAGTTCATAATGCTCTTTGGTGAAGAGACTAGCCAGGGCATCATAAAGGGCTTTCTTATATTGACGGTCTTTTACAGGATCTTTGTGGGGGCCTGTAGGGCCCCGATGGTGTTCCTCACAAAGATACAATGTATTCAGCGGGTACTCTAAGCCCCCTTCTTCTTTATGAATGATGTGGTGCTTGTCCCCGTTTTTCGTGCATTCAAAGCATCTGGTCAAAGCATCACTCCTAGGATTTGGCGTCTTCTTTTTTAGCAAAGTGATAGTTAAACTTAGACGCATCTTCATCTACAATGCGTTGGATAAAGGCATCCATATCTACTTTGCCTTCATCGCCCTTCTCTCTGCTGGTGACAGATAAAGTGCTGCTTTCCTGCTCTTGCTCCCCAATGACCACAAAGTATGGAATTTTTTCATTTCTTGCTTCACGAATCTTATAACCAACCTTTTCATTTCGGTCGTCCATCTCCACACGGATGCCACGCTTCTTCATCTTCGCTAGTACTTCGGCTACATAGTCATGGTACTTTTCAGAGATGGGTAGCAGTCTCACTTGAACGGGTGCAAGCCATAAAGGCATGGCGCCGGCATACTTTTCAATGAGGATGGCCAAAGTTCTTTCATAGCAACCGATGGAGGTTCTATGGATGACCAAAGGATGCTTCTTTTGGCCATCTTTATCCACGTAGGTCATGTTGAAACGCTCTGGCAAGGCAAAGTCGATTTGTACGGTGATGATGGTATCTTCTTTCCCGTGAACATTCTTCATCTGAAGATCCAGTTTTGGTCCGTAGAAAGCTGCTTCTCCATCTGCTTCTATATAAGGAACTTTCGCATGGTCTAGAATCTCTCTCATGGTGTTTTGCGTAGCTTCCCAAGCATCAGGATTATCAATATATTTATGGGTATCTTGTGGATCCCACTTGGAGAATCGATAGGTGATGTCTTCACGAATCCCTAAGACGTCCATGACATAGTTGGTGAGATCTAGAACGCCTCTAAATTCCTCTTCTAACTGGTCAGGACGTACAATGAGATGTCCTTCAGAAATGGTGAACTGACGGACTCTTGTTAAGCCGTGCATTTCCCCAGAAGACTCATTTCTAAAGAGTGTAGATGTTTCCCCCATTCGTACAGGCAGGTCTCGATAGCTGTGTTGGTCGGAGTTATAGATGGCAAATTGGAAAGGGCAGGTCATGGGTCTTAAGGCCATCACTTCTCCTTCAACATCATCCCCAAAGAGATCTCCATGGCCATGAGGGTCTTGACACATGATGAACATGCCATCTTTATAGTGATCCCAGTGACCAGATACTTTAAAGAGGTCTGATTTACTCATGAGTGGCGTTTGGGTAAATTCATAGCCGTGGCTTTCTTCCAAATCTTCAATGAATCGCTTCATCACTTGAAGAATCTTGGTGCCATTTTTCTTAAAGAGTGGCAGCCCTTGTCCAATCATTTCTGAGGAGGTGAAAATCCCAAGCTCTCTGCCTAGTTTGTTATGGTCTCTTCTCTTGGCTTCTTCAAGCTTTTCAAGATACTCGTCTAAATCTGCTTTCTTTGGGAAGCTGGTGCCATAAATTCTAGAGAGCATTTTGTTCTTTTCAGAACCTCTCCAATAAGCGCCTGCCACTTGGGTGAGTTTGAAGGCTTTCACTTGCTTTGTGGACACAATATGAGGTCCAGCACAAAGGTCTACAAAGTCTCCCATTTTATAGAAAGAAAGCACTTCATCCTCTGGTAAGTCTTGGATGAGTTCTACTTTGTAGGGTTCATCCATCTTTTCCATGAGCGCAATGGCTTCTGCCCTTGGCAAAGTATAAACTTCAAAGTGCATGTTTTCTTTGACGATGTTCTTCATCTCTTTTTCAATGTTTTCTAGATCCTCTGCAGAGAAGCTACCCTCTTTGTCAAAATCATAGTAATAGCCATGCTCAATGGCAGGTCCAATGGCAAGCTTGGCTTCTGGAAATAGTCTTTTCACGGCCAAGGCCAAAATATGAGAGGTGGTATGTCTAAAAGCAAACCGTCCCTCTTCATCGTTGAAGGTGCTGATTTCCAGGGCGCAGTCTTCTGTTAAGGGGTGCCTAAGGTCTACCCTTTCTCCATTGACTTTACCAGCCAAAGCCGCACGGCCAAGACCATCAGAGATGGTAAAAGCAGCATCTTGGACTGTTGCACCAGGTTCAAGTTGTAGTACATTTCCGTCTTTTAAAGTAACATTAATCATTTTTAACTCCTCCAATATAAAATAAAATAGACCCGTCCCTATGAAAGGGACGAGTCGTCGCGGTTCCACCCTAATTAAAGCGAGAGTACAAAGACTCTTCACTATCACTCTAACGCCTTAACGCGGCTACACGGGAAAGCTTATATCCTAACAGATTTTCGCTTCCACTCCCAGGGGGTTTTCTAAAAAAGCATTATAGGAACCTTCCAGCCTAGGATTCCCTCTCTACCATAAGTACTTCTTTATACTCGTCCTGTTCAACATGTTCTAGATATGGAATTTCCTATATTATATAAGATATCAAAAGTACCGTCAATGGCTGAGTATGGTTTTTCCAAGGAGAAAACCTTTGGTACTGAACTTCTTTGTAGAAACCTTTGATATTATTTTACCGAGAATACCTAAAATCGTTTACAAAAACACTGTGAAGATCAGGACTTTTCTACTATAATAAGACTAGGTAGGAGGGATTAGGTATGCTGACCATTGCTTTGCATTTTCCAAGATGTAGCGGCCATGAACGAAAAAATCGATTGATCAAAAGTATCGTTTATCGTGTGGCTGGTGCATTTTCATTGCCAGACCATAAAGTCCGGGTGATGTTTTATGAATCTGAATTTCGTTCGGATATGGAATCTAATTTGGGAGATTTTATTCATATCGACGTATTGGCTTGTCCCCCCTTGGTGCTGGAGGACCGCAAAATCTTAGCAGACATTTTAAAAGATGAAGTAAATATCTTTTCTGGCACCCATGTGGATGAAGTATCAATTTTCATCCAAAATACAGATTGTGACGCTTATTTTGTGTAGCCTCAAGTATTTTAAGAAATCATCTTTTGACGGACAGTATTCCATATATTCGTTCAGAAAAGGATGCTTATTTTACTCCCTAGTATGTCCTGTTTTAGAACAAAAATTCCGTTAATTCCAAGTGAAATGCTAAGAAAACCCATGAGATATCGCCATAGTAGTCCTATTCATGGCCGTGCATTTATAGGGATTCCTAAAAGAAATTGTCAAAAAAATGACAATGCCATAAAGCGTATTCTTAGCGTGTTGTTTTCCTTGAAACGCCTAGGTTCAGAAGCTATAATTAATGTTGTTTGGCAATTATTTAACAAGGGGGAGAATAAATGTGTAGTTTACTCGAAAATCCTAAAATCCAAGAACTTGATGCCTTTATTGACGAAATCCATGCGAAAGAATCGGATCTTATAGAAGTACTTCATAAGACCCAGAATCTCTTTGGCTACATCGCTGAAGAATTGGTGGACCATATCGCTGAAAAGATTGGTGTGCCAAAGGCAAAGATTTTTGGTGTCGTAAGCTTCTATTCCTATTTCACCACAGAACCAAGAGGGAAAAATGTCATCAACGTATGTATGGGTACTGCTTGTTTCGTGCGTGGAGCAGACAAGATCTTAAGAGAGTTTGAATCTCAGCTTCGTATCAAATCGGGTGAAACATCCATTGATAAGCTTTTTACCATCGATGCCCTACGTTGTGTGGGTGCCTGTGGCCTAGCCCCTGTTGTTATGGTAAACGACAAAGTATATGGAAGAGTAGAAGCTGCTGATGTACAAAAAATCATCAGTGAATGCGAGGTGTAAGAAGATGTTAAGAAGTATTGAAGACCTAAAAAACATCCAAGAAAAAAGTAGAGGGTTACTATTCTTAAGAAAGAATGTGGAAGCGGTCAGTGAAAAGCGAGAACTTCTAGTTTGCGCAGGAACAGGCTGTCACAGTGCCATGAGTAAAGAAATCATGGAAAATTTCAATGAGGAATTAGAAAAAAGAAACCTGACAGATAAAGCCACTTGTCATATCACAGGTTGTTTCGGCTTTTGTGAAAAAGGCCCAATTGTCAAGGTCTATCCTGACGATGTCTTCTACACAGAGGTTACCGTGGATGATATCGATGAGATTATTTCTGAACATATCGTCCAAGGCAACATGGTAGAAAGACTTCTTTATGTGGATCCTAAAACCAAAAAGAAAATTGATACACAGCATCATATGGACTTTTATGGCAAACAAGAACGTATTGCCCTAAGAAACTGTGGACTCATAGATCCTGAGAAAATTGAAGAATACATTGCCAATGATGGCTATAGTGCGTTGGCAGATATCATCATGAATAAGCAACCCATCGATGTGGTGAATGTCTTAAAAGAATCTGGCTTGAGAGGACGTGGAGGCGGAGGCTTCCCTACTGGATCTAAATGGGGCATGACCCTTCGAAGCAAAGGCGATCAAAAGTACATGATTTGCAATGCGGATGAAGGAGACCCAGGGGCTTTCATGGACCGTTCCATCTTGGAAGGAGATCCACACAGCATCATTGAAGCCATGGCCATTGGTGGATTTGCCATTGGAGCCAATATAGGCATCGTCTATATTCGAGCAGAGTATCCTTTGGCTATCAACAGATTACGAACAGCCATCAAACAAGCAAAGGCATACAACCTTCTGGGGAAAAACATCTTAAATACAGGATTTGATTTTGACCTGGAAATTAAGTATGGTGCAGGGGCTTTCGTATGTGGAGAAGAGACGGCCTTGATCCATAGTATTGAAGGACATAGAGGAGAACCTACATCCAAGCCTCCCTACCCTTCTGAATCAGGACTCTTTGGAAAGCCGAGTTGTGTGAACAATGTGGAAACCCTAGCCAATGTTCCCGTGATTTTCCAAAAAGGAGCAGAGTGGTTTTCCTCCATTGGGACAGAGTTCTCCAAAGGAACGAAGGTCTTTGCCTTGGCAGGAAAAATTAATAATGTGGGCTTGGTAGAAGTGCCCATGGGTATTACCCTACGGGAAATCATTTATGAAATTGGTGGTGGCATTAAGGGCGGACATGCTTTTAAAGCAGTACAAACTGGAGGTCCTTCTGGTGGATGTATTACAGAAAAAGATTTGGATACCCCCATTGATTATGAGTCCTTGAGTAGAATTGGTTCCATGATGGGATCCGGGGGCATGATTGTCATGGATGAAGAAAACTGCATGGTGGACATTGCCAAGTTCTACCTGGACTTCACCGTGGAAGAATCCTGTGGAAAATGTACAGCTTGTAGAGTTGGAAACAAGAGACTTCTTGAAATACTAGAGAGAATCACCCAAGGAAAAGGCGAGATTGAAGATTTGGATAAACTGGTTACTCTTTCTGAAACCATCAAGGATACATCCCTATGTGGGCTAGGCCAGACTGCGCCCAACCCCATCTTGAGTACCATTCAATTCTTTGAAGAAGAGTATCGTGCCCATATCCTTGATAAGAAGTGTCCATCCGGTGTTTGTAGAGACCTCATGCAATATGTGATCATGGACAACTGTATTGGTTGTACCAAGTGTGCCAGAGCATGTCCTGTGGATGCCATTAGTGGAAAAGTCCGTGAAATGCATCACATCGATCAAGAAAAATGTATCAAGTGCGGCGCTTGCTACACCGCTTGTCCAGTGAAGCCAATGAAGGCTGTCCAAATTGTATAGGAGGAATGAACATGGTTAATATCACCATAAACAATAAGGAAATTCAGGTGCCTGATGATTATACGATCCTTCAGGCAGCAGAAACCTTGCACATAAATATCCCTACCCTTTGCCATTTAGACCTCCACAACATCAAGATGGTGAATAAAGTCGCCTCCTGTAGAGCTTGTGTCGTGGAAGTGGAAGGCAGAAGAAACTTAGCTCCTGCTTGTTCCACACCAGTGTATGAAGGCATGAAAATCAAGACCGATACGGTCCGTTCCATTCAAGCGAGAAGAACCATGGTGGAGCTACTGATTTCAGACCATCCCAAGGATTGCTTGGTGTGTTTGAAGAACCAAGAGTGTGAACTTCAAAAGGTGTCTGCGGACTTAGGAATCAAGCAAGTCCACTATGAGGGCGAAATGTCCCTCTTCCCCGTGGATATGTCATCCAAAGCCATCTATAGAGATTCCTCCAAGTGTATTCTTTGTAGACGCTGCGAAACCATGTGTAATGAGGTGCAAACAGTCTATGCCCTGTCTGGGTTAGACCGTGGCTTTGATACGGTGGTAGGCCCTGCCTTCCACGCACCCCTTGGTGACACGGTATGCACCTTCTGCGGGCAATGTGTTGCGGTATGCCCCACAGGTGCGCTGGTAGAAATTGATAATGTTACGCGCGTTTGGAAGGCCATTGCAGACAAGAAAAAGACCGTGGTGGTTCAGGTAGCTCCAGCAGTACGTGTGGCCTTGGGAGAGCTCTTTGGGCTAGAACCTGGCACCGTAGTTACCGGAAAAATGGTCACAGCATTAAGATCTCTAGGTTTTGATTATGTATTCGACACCAACTTTGCGGCGGATCTTACCATCATGGAAGAAGCCCATGAAATGATTGACCGGATTCAAAACAATAAAAACTTGCCCATCCTTACCAGCTGCTGCCCTGCGTGGGTGAAGTTCTTTGAACACCAGTTCCCAGATCTTCTAGACATTCCTTCCAGTTGTAAGTCTCCCCATGAAATGTTTGGGGCCATCACCAAGCATTACTTTGGAAAGAAGATGAACATCAAGGAAGAAGATATGGTGGTTGTCTCCGTCATGCCTTGTGTGGCCAAAAAGTATGAAGCGGAAAGACCAGAATTGGAGTATGGTGGTGTCAAGGACGTGGATATGGTTATTACCACACGAGAACTGGGTAGAATGATTAAAGAAGCGGGCATCAACTTCTCCATGCAAGAAGACTCAGAATATGACAACCCTCTTGGCGAATCCTCAGGTGCAGCACAGATCTTTGGAACCACAGGTGGAGTCATTGAAGCAGCACTTAGAACTGCAGCAGTGCAGCTCACTGGTGGAGCCATTGATAAGATTGATTACAATGAAGTGCGCGGCATGGAAGGCTTAAGAGAAGCTCAGGTGGCCATTGGTGATTTGACTTTGAATATCGCCATTGCCAATGGCCTAGGAAACGCCAGAAAGCTTTTAGAGAGCATTAGAAACGGAGAGAGCAGTTACCATGCCATTGAGATTATGGCTTGTCCTGGAGGCTGTATAGGCGGTGGTGGACAACCCTACCATCACGGTGACTTAGAAATCTTGAAAAAGAGAGCAGAGGGAATTTATTCCATCGATAAGGGACAAAAGATCAGAATGTCCCATGAGAATCCTTATATTCAAGATTTATACAAAGAGTTCTTAGGAGAACCTGGCGGTGAAGTGGCACATAAACTCCTTCATACCAAGTACTTTAAAAGAGAGAAATAAAGCAAAGAAAAGAGCAGCGTGCGTGCTGCTCTTTTCTTTGCTTTATGGACAATTAAAAACTTTGTAAGTGATTAATCGTTGATGATTTCCTTCAGGTCCTTACCAGCTCTAAATGCAGGCTGCTTAAACTCTGGAATTTGAATTTCTTCGTTGGTCTTAGGGTTTCTACCCACTCTTGCTTTTCTATTTTTGACTTCGAAAGTACCGAACCCAGACAGTTGAACCTTATCCCCTTCTGTCAATGCTTCCACAATGGTTTCGATGGTTGCCTTAAGCACCTTTTCGGAATCTTTCTTGGTGAAGTTTGTCTTTTCTGCGATTTTAGTAACGAGTTGTGCTTTATTCATTTTATAGTCCTCCTTATTTCTGAACACAAAGATTATTAAAACAGAATTCGCCTTATAAATCAAGTGCTTTGACGGATATTCTTTAGAACAATCCAGGGTTTTTGGTACAATCGATTTCAATGACGTCGATCAATCCATCCTTTTGTGCATAAAAAACCGTCATCTTCTATTTGTCAAGGACTTTAGAAGATGACAGTCTGAAGTTTCTCTTATTTTTTCAGCTCTTCAAGTAATTGGCCAATGTCTTCATGGGTGAACTGGTATTTTTTATTGCAGAAGTGGCAAACCAATTCTTCTTCTTTATTTTCGTGATACAAGGTGGTTAAATCTTCTTCGCCGATGGAAATCAACGCTTTTTCTACCCTTTCCCTGGTACAATCACAATACAGCTTGGGGGTACCTTCAGTAAGGAAGTCCAAATCCATACCTTCAAAGATGAAGGAGATGATTTCTTTCATGGAATTGCCATCACGAAGCATGGTGGATAAAGCAGGCACCTCTTCTAAACGGTACGTGATGAGATCTGCAAGCATTTCATCCGCACCTGGCATCATTTGAATGATGAAGCCGCCAGACTTTAATACAGAGCCATCCACATCCACCAGTACACCTAACCCGATGGCTGAAGGGGTTTGTTCGGAGACTGTATAATAATAAGCCAAGTCCTCAGCGATTTCGCCAGTATAGATGGGGACGGAGCTCACATAAGGCTCTTTCAGACCCAAATCGGTTATGACGGTGAGTTTTCCATCCAGCCCAATGATGCCTGAAACATGAAGTTTCCCTTGATCATTTTGGGGCAAATCTGCATCTGGATTTACGATGTATCCTTTTACGCGCCCTCCTGCACGGCCGGTGACCAAAATGCCACCAGAAATACCACCACCATTGATTTGCATGGTTACAGAATCTTGCTCATTTTTAAGCATGGATCCCATGAGGGCACCAGCGGTGAGCATGCGACCATAGGCCGCTGTGGCTGTGGGCATGGTATTGTGATTTCGAACAGCTTCATTGACCAAATCTGTGGTTTCTGCAGCCAAGATTCGTACGCTACCCTTTTGGGCCATGGCGTGTAATAATTGATCCATTTTCATTACCTCTTTCTTACGATAAATGTGATACGTTCTGAATGATCCGTTGGTGTGTGGGCACTATAATCTTCCACTTGATGAACATATTGAAAGCCTACAGTTCGTAGAAGGCTTTGAAGAACATCTGGCTCATAGGCACGCTCTTCATGGAACTCTTCAAAGCGTTCATAGTAGGATCCTTTTTTGACGAAAAAATTCAAGGTCATCTCCACCATATCGTCCTCTGCCACAAAGTAATTTTCCCAGGTGTAAGCCAAGTCTTCACTGGTATATACATAGTCGTTGTTTCCAAGGATCTCACGGATTTTGTAGGGCGATTGGATATCAAAAATGAAGGTGCCGTCCTCCTCTAGATGGGTATACACCTTTTGGAACACCCTTAGGATGTCCTCCTCATGCAACAGATAATTTAGTGCATCGATGGAAGATGTGATGAGGTCAAAGGATTCTTTAAAGTCTATCTCTTCCATGGAAATGGCGAAGGCTCGGAAAGACAAGCTTTTTTCTCGAAACTTTTCTTCCGCCACTGTGAGCATTTCTGGTGATAAATCCACCAAATAGGTCTCTTTAAAATGTTTGCCTATGAGCAAGGATAATGTACCTGTACCACAACCAAGATCTAAGTAGCGACGGCGTCGCGTCCTTTGATCTAGGATAAAGGCCGCTATTTTAGGATAGTCGATATCCTCCATCATCAGTGCATCATAGATGGTTGAAAAGTGTTTGTAGCTTTCCATGGCAAGTTTCCTCCCCTCATGCTATGCATCTAGTATTTTATCATGAAATTCAATTTTGTCCAATAGAACAAGGGTGGCTTACAGGGATCTAGAGAAAACCCAGGAGAGGTTTTTCGGGTGCAAAAAAGGTCTTCTCTTAAAGAAAAGACCTTTTTGCTTATTCTTTCTTGTTTACCATGTGTCGATACTCCGTCAGCGTATAGAGGGAAAACAATGCTGCAAAAACAATGTAGAGTAGTCCCTGTAGTAGTTTTCCGTCTGAGAGTAGCAGTACTGCTACCAAGATCATTAGTGCAATCACGACGCTTTGGAATAGAAGTATTTTTTTTGTCATACAGATCCCTCTATTCTTCGATAATATGTTATTATTATAGGCTCATTTAGAAGGATGTCAACGAAAATCTATGAGTTGTGCGCATTTTTATCAATCTGAGAATCTTCTTGGGATGCTGTTGATAAATCGTTTACAGGTGAAACCTTCGTGATGGTGGAAGAGGAAACCTCATAAGCCACCTTTTCTTCGGTGCTACCATCGCCATAAGTCTTGGTGTAAGACCGAGATTGAAGTCTTCCAGTGATTTTAAGAAGATCTCCCACAGTCATGGACTCCGTATACTTTGCGTTTCGCCCCCAAGCGATGACAGGTATATAGTCGGTCTTATTAAACTGGCGATTCACCGCCACCAAGAGATCTGTAATTTCACGGCCAAAAGGCGTCATGCGATAGATGGGCTCTTTACAAATATACCCAGTTAAAGTGATGATGTTGGGCTCTTCTGCCTTCTCCGCTGGAAAAGAAAGATGTCTTGTGAACACCGACAAGAGTAGTTTGTTTTTCGCCCCTACCACTTTGTTATAACTTCGGAGCTGGCCTGTGATGCGTGTATAGGTATTCACGATGTCTACATTCTCTGGTAGAAGTTTTTTTGACATGGTGATGTTTAACAGATCCTTGGATTCACTTAAGCGATCCACAGAAAAAATACCACTATAAAATTCCTCCCCAAAGAGTTCATGACTAAATTCCGGTGGTTGAACAAAATATCCTTCCAAAACTATGACGTTATCATTTGTTGCTTCCAAGATGTGAATCCCCCCAGTTATATTTCATATTCATAGGATGTTATTCGATACACTACATTTTATTATAACAAAATTGTATTCGATTACAAGAGTTTTACGTAATATATCAGGAGGATATGGAATACTTTCACATCTATGTCTACTATTTTCTGGTTGTCAGCGGCTTTGTTTTTGAGTATTATTGAACTAGTGTCTAGGAGGTTGATTATGGATAATGCATTGGCAGAAAATAAGTTGCTTATTTTATATACCTTGAATCAGTCGAAACTGATTCTCACAAAAACCCAGTTCTCCAACATCATTTTGGAGTGTATGTACATCAATTATTTTGAGTTGCAGCAGTACATTGAGGAATTGATCAAGACAGGTCTCGTCTTACTAGATGTGGTCCATGATAAAGAAGCGGTGGTGATTTCAGAACAAGGAAAAAGTGTGCTCACCATGTTCAAAGACAGACTTCAGGATCGAAAAAAGAAAGTCATCGATACTTATCTTGCGGAAAACATCAATCATCTCATCAAGGAGACCACCATCACCCATGAAATTAGTGAAGGGCCCCATGGCACTTATCAAGTGACCCTCTGCGCCTTTGAAAACAAAGATGAGTTGATTCGCATAAGCATGAATTTCCCCACGAAAGAAACAGCAGAGAAGTCCATTCAAAGTTGGAAAAAAGAGTCCACAAAAATCTATGAAATGCTTTATAAAGAGTTGAGCAAAAAAGGGCACTAAAAACCATCTCCTGAGGGTTCAGGAGATGGTTTTTTCATGGGGTATTTTTGCCAAGGCTTCCTTCAGGGGCCCGATGCTATAAAGGGACCCACAAGCAAGCAAAATGCCTCCTTCTGGAAGTGTATTCAAAGCTTCTACCAGTGCCTCTGCCAAGTCTTGGTGGCACTCATGAGAGGTCTCAGAACCTAGAAGGATACTTAACTCTTCTGCCGTTAGTGCCCGGGGATCCTTGGGGGTGTGGAGATAGAACTTTGTAGCCAGGGTTTTTAAAGGACGGAGCACCTCTAATACATCTTTGTCTTTCAGCATCCATAAAAGAATGTACACCGGGGCCCTTGGATAATAAAACTTCATACTCTCCACTAAGAAGAGAGCCCCATCTTCGTTGTGCGCGCCATCCACGATGCACAAAGGGTTTTCCTTTAGAATCTCCATACGCCCTGTCCAGGTGGTTTTCGCAAAAGCTTCTTGGATACAAGTTTTTGTGATCTTGTCAAAGCCCTTATCCATGAGGATCTCTAAAGCCCGTAAAGCTGTGAGGGCATTGTCCAGTTGATGAAGCCCGAGTAAAGATAAGGACATCATCCAGGGCTCGTGATGGCCCAAGGTGAACAAAGCCCTTTGCTTCTTGCCATCGAAGGAAGTAAAGACCACATCTTCTTTGTGGCACTGAACCATGGGGGCCTCTACTTCTTTTGCCACTTCTTGGAGTATGCTTAGGGCTTCGTCCTTTTGGGGTGCACAGACCACCGGGACCCCTTTTTTGATGATCCCTGCTTTATGAGCAGCGATGGCGGATAAACTGTCCCCCAACTGGGCCTGATGATCAAAGCTTATGGGCGTCACCACAGAAAGGATTGGGGTGAGTACATTGGTGGCATCATACAGACCGCCGATGCCCACTTCCATCACAGCAATGTCTACCGTGCTTTGGGCAAAGTATAAGAAGGCCATGGCGGTGACCACCTCAAACTCTGTGGGCAAGCCTAAGGCTCCTGGAAGCAAGGCGGCTTTTAACATCACTTCCTCATAGAGGAGGCAAACCGCTTCCTTGGCAATGAGCGTTTCATTGATTTGGATTCTTTCCCGAAAATCTATGATGTAGGGAGACGTGAAAAGTCCTGCTTTATACCCGGACTTTTGTAATGTGGTGGCCAAGAGCTTGGATACAGATCCCTTACCATTGGTTCCTGCCACATGAATGAACCGCCTTTTTTTTTCAGGATGTCCTAAAAGGGACAAAAGAGCTTCCATTCTTTCTAGGGTATACCCTTTTGGTTGTCGTGGGATGCTGTGCAAGGCCTTTAGTGTTTCTTCATAGTTCAAGGAAAGTCACCTATCTTTCGTGGTTTTACTATCTTTCATTATAAGGCCTAAGGTTTCCATTGGAAAGAAAAAGAGAAAAAAAAAGTCTTCTCTTTCTCTGGGATGAAATGGCCTACTGTAACGCATGCATGCGCTCTGTTACAGCCTGTAGCATACTGGAATATTTTCTTTCTTTGGCACGTTCTTCCTCCACCACATCTTCCTTGGCATTGGCGAGGAATTTTTCATTTTGCAGCTTCTTTTGTACGCGGTCAATTTCAGCTTGTAATTTCTTTTGCTCTTTCCCTAGCCTTTCCAGCTCTTTTTCTCGGTCAACCAAGTCTAAGAGTGGAATATAGATGGTACCAGCGGAGGTCACAAGTGAGACGCTGCTATCGTCTTTTGGGTCTTCCTTTAGGAAGTGGACTTCTTCTGCATAGGCAAGCTTCAAGAGATACTCCACGGAAGATCTAAAGGCCTCTTCTTTCCCTTCATTGGCATAGATGGATAAGGTGGTCTTTCTCTTGTTGGGTACATTCATCTCTTGACGAAGGTTTCGAATGCTTCGGATGGCTTCGATGATGCTGCCCATGGAGGCTTCAATGGATTCATCAATGAAGTGCTCCTCTGCCACTGGCCATGGAGCCTTCATGATTGTTTCTTCATCGTTTAAGAAGGAATAAATCTCTTCTGTGATGAACGGCATGGTGGGATGAAGTAGCTTTAATGAGGCAATGAGCACCTGTCTAATGACGCCATAGCTGACGCCCTTTTCTTCTTCGGTACCATTGTAGAAGACTGGTTTGATCAGTTCGATATACCAATCGCACAGTTCATTCCAAATGAAGTCATAGACCTTTGCCAAGGCAATGCCCAGTTCAAACTTCTCAAAGTTCTCGGTGACTTCTTTGATCAGGCCATGGAGTTTTGATAAAATCCAGCGATCCGCCAGGCTGTAATTTGTACTGTCTTTATACTTTTCCACCAGCGCATCATCCAGGTTCATGAGCACGAATCTAGAAGCATTCCAAAGCTTGTTGGCAAAGTTTCTCGCCGCTTCCACCCGTTCAGGATAGAAACGAATGTCACTACCAGGGGCATTACCCGTGATGAGCATGAACCGTAAAGCGTCGGCACCATATTCATCGATGGTGCCGAGTGGATCCACCCCATTGCCTAAAGACTTACTCATTTTTCTTCCTTGAGCATCTCGGACAATGCCATGGATGAACACTGTATCAAAGGGGATTTCTTTCATGTTGTAGAGTCCAGAGAACATCATGCGCATGACCCAGAAAGGAATGATGTCATAGCCTGTCACAAGGGTTGAGGTGGGATAGAAGTACTTCAGATCCTCGGATTCTTGTGGCCATCCCAAGGTGGAGAAAGGCCATAGAGCGGAACTAAACCATGTATCTAGTACGTCCTCTTCCTCTGTGAGCTGGGTGCTTTGACATTTCTCACAAATCGTAGGTGCATCTTGCATGACGTGGACATGATGACATTCATCACAGTACCAAACTGGAATGCGATGCCCCCACCACAGCTGACGAGAAATACACCAGTCTTGTATATTTTCCAACCAATGGAAATAGGTCTTTTCAAAACGCTCTGGGACAAAGTTTGTTTTTCTTGATCGAACAGCATCAATGGCAGGACCAGCCAGAGGCTTCATTTCTACATACCACTGCTTTGAAATGATGGGCTCAATGACAGTGCCACAGCGGTCATGGGTATTGACATTATGGGTATGGGGCTCAATTTTTAAAAGAAGGCCTAAAGCTTCCATATCTTTCACGATGGCCTTTCTGGCTTCATATCGATCCATGCCTTCGTAGGAACCACCCTCTTCATTGATGATGCCCTTATCGTTCATGACGCGGATGGCTTTTAAGTTGTGCCGTTCACCCACATGAAAATCATTGGGATCATGGGCAGGGGTAATTTTTACGCAGCCTGTACCAAACTCTTGATCCACATAATCATCGGCCACGATGGGGATTTCTCGGTTCATCAAAGGAAGGAGTAGTGTTTTGCCCACCAGATGCTTGAAGCGCTCATCCTCTGGATGCACAGCCACTGCTGTGTCTCCCAGCATCGTCTCAGGTCTTGTGGTGGCTATGGTTAAGTGGCCACTACCATCGGTTAAGGGATACTTAAAGTGCCAAAAATTCCCTTGATGCTCTACGTATTCAATTTCTGCGTCTGAAAGCGCTGTTTGACACTTGGGGCACCAGTTGGTGATGCGATCTCCTCGATAAATAAGGCCATCGTGATACAGCTTTACAAACACTTCTCTCACAGCGCGGCTTAAGTTGTCATCCATGGTGAAGGCTTCTCGGGTGAAGTCACAGGAAGAACCTAGCTTTTTGATTTGATCTCGGATTTTTCCGCGATATTCTTCAGACCAGTCATAGACATGGTCAAGAAAGGCTTCTCGTCCAATCTCTTTTTTGTGGATCCCTTCTTTGAGCAGCTCGTTTTCCACCCGGACTTCTGTGGCAATGGAAGCATGGTCAGCCCCAGGAAGCCAAAGGGTTTCAAAGCCTTGCATTCTTTTGAATCGAATAAGCATGTCCTGAAGGGTTAAATCCAAGGCATGGCCCATATGTAGCTTTCCTGTGATGTTTGGTGGGGGCATCACAATGGTATAGGGCTTCTTGTCTGGATTCACCTTTGCCGTGAAGTAGTCTTTCTCTAGCCAATTCTCGTAAATTCTCTTTTCAAAATCTTTAGGGTTGTAGGTTGTGTGTAAATTCTTCTTTTCCATATTCTCCTCCTCAATCCATTCTCTTTCATTGTTCATAAAGCACAAAAAGCATATTCATGAAACCATAAAAAGAGTCTTCATCCTAAAAAGGACGAAGACTCGCGGTACCACCTTTATTCCCACAAACATGGGCTCTCAAAACATAACGGTTGGGAACAACCGTCCAGACTTACTATAAGTTCAGTCTAGAAGCTCAAAAGCTACCTTCTCCATAAATCCCATGGGAAACCTTACAGCCTAGGGGTTTTCCTCTCTGAACACATCCTTATGGATACTCCTCTTTTTCAATGCCTTTATAAATATAGTTCTATTATATCTGTCTCTTGATGAATGTCAAGGCATTTTCCTGTGCTGCATAATCCGCGTTTTTCTTCTCCATGTTTTTGAAGGCAATGGAGATCATCAGCTTAATTCGGTTTAACTGATTCACTTCACTGGCCCCAGGGTCATAATCAATGGCAGTGATATTCACGTGCTCATGTTCTTCTCGCAGTTTCTTAATAACGCCTTTCCCAGTGATGTGATTGGGCAGACAAGCAAAGGGTTGCATACAAATGATGTTGTCCACCCCTTCTTCGATGAGCTCCAGCATTTCCCCAGTGAGAAACCAGCCCTCCCCTGTTTGGTTGCCGATTTGCACCACATCTTTTGTGATCTCTGCCAAATGCTCAATGGACGCTGGTGGGTGAAAGCGCTTTGATGCGGTTAAGGCCTCTTTCATGGTCTTTCGGACAGATTCGATGATGTTGATGACGCCTTGACTAGCCAAAGCTTTCCCCAAGCCCATATGGAGATCTTGTTGCTTTTGCACATTGTTGTAGGCACAGTAGAGCATGAAATCCGTCAAGTCTGGCATTACAGCTTCACAGCCATTTTCTTCCACTACGTCCACCACGGAGTTGTTGGCTGTGGGATGGAACTTCACGAGAATTTCCCCCACAAGCCCAACTTTAGGCTTTTGGATGTCTTTGATCTCCAGTTCATCAAAAAGGGTGACGATGCGCTGTACCTGCTTTTTAAAGGAGGCCAAGGTGGGTTTTTTCAAGGTTTCTTCCACTTCTTTGGCCATGTGCTCATAGAGGTTGTTGGCTGAACCCTTGATGGTTTCATAAGGCCTCACACGATACAGAACCCGCATAAGAAGATCCCCATAGAGCAGTGCTTGTAAAGCGCCACTTAAGGTATTTAAGCCCACGGCCATACCAGGATGTTTCTCAAAACGCTGCACCGATAAAGGGATTACAGGAACCTGCTGAAATCCAGCGTCTTTCAGTGCTTTTCGAAGAAAGGCCACGTAATTAGTGGCTCTACAGCCACCTCCGGTTTGGGTGATGAGGCAAGAAGTGTTGTGGACATCATAATCGCCACTTTTCAGCGCTTTGATCATTTGGCCCACCACCAAAATACTGGGATAACAGGCATCGTTATTGACATACTTCAGCCCTTCATCCACTGCAGACATATCCGTATCTGGAAGAACTACAGCATTGAAGCCTTGATGATTTAAGAGGGCTTCCACAAACCTAAAGTGGATGGGAGACATTTGGGGGCAAAGGATGGTATGGGTCTTTTTCATCTCTTTGGTAAACAAGGGCCTTTCATAGGTTAAGGGCGTATCTGTGGCCAAGATGCCATGACGGGTACGCTCTTCCATGGTTGATTTCAAAGACCGTATACGAATTCTTGCAGCGCCAAGGTTATTGCCCTCGTCAATTTTCAGCAAGGTGAAGAGTTTGTTCTTGGTCCGTAAGATCTCTTCCACTTGGTCACTGGTTACGGCATCCAGTCCACAACCAAAGCTTGTGAGCTGAATGAGCTCTAAAGACTCTTCACTGGCCACCAGCTGGGCTGCGCGGTACAGCCTATTGTGATAAGTCCATTGGTCCACCACCCTTAAGGGGCGCTCAAGCCTGCCAAGATGGGCCACGGAGTCTTCTGTGAGCACAGCCATGCCTTGCTCTAAGATGAGGTTTGGAATACCGTGATGGACTTCTTCATCGATGTGATAAGGACGGCCAGCCAAGACGATCCCTTTTTTTCCTGTTGCTTTTAGATAAGAGAGGGTTTCCTCCCCTTTCTCTTGGAGGTCTCTTTTGTAAACATCCATTTCAGCGTAGGCCTTCTCCACAGCTTTGGCAATCTCTTTCAAAGATACAGAAAGGAGTGGCCCAAAGGTTTCATGGAGTTTTTTGGGGAGATGTTTCCGGTCCGCTAAGTTGAGGAAAGGATAAAGGAACTTCATTTTTTTCAGGGCCAAGATATCCATATTGTTTTTGATGACCTCTGGGTAGGAGGTGACCACTGGACAGTTATAATGGTTACTGGCTCCGGGGTCTTCTTTTTCCTCGTAGGGAATACACGGATAAAAGATGAAATCCACGCCTTTTTCAGCCAAATGGGTGATGTGACCATGGGTCAGCTTTCCAGGATAGCATACAGACTCCGAAGGAATGCTGGACATCCCCTTTTCATAAAGGGTTTTAGAGGATCTGGGGGATAAAACCACCTTCACTTGAAGAGATTCAAAAAAGGTTGCCCAGAAAGGATAGTTCTCAAATAGATTGAGTACCCGAGGGATCCCCACAGTAGCCCGAATCTCTTCCTTCTGTAAGGTAGAGCGGTAAGAGAAGGTTCTCTTGAGCTTATAGGCATAGAGATTTGGCAAGGGCTCCTTTTCCTTTGGCAGCTTCAGAGGTCGTTCACATCGGTTTCCAGTGATGTAGGGGGTCTCTCCTTCTTTAAATACAGTCAGGGTCAAAGGACAGTGGTTGCTGCAAAGGGTACAGCGCTCCATGGTGCTCTTGGGCGTAAGGGCCTTCATGGATTCACTTGACAAGAAGGTGGATGGCGTGCCCGCATGGCGATCTCTGGCGATTTTTGCCGCGCCAAAGGCGCCCATGAGTCCAGCGATGTCAGGTCTCACCGCTTCTCTTTCAGAAATCTTTTCAAAGGCTCGAAGGACACTATCGTTATAGAAAGTGCCTCCTTGCACGATGATCTTCTCGCCCATGGCTTTAGGGTCACGGGCTTTGATCACCTTAAACAAGGCATTCTTGATGACGGAATAAGATAGTCCAGCACTGATTTCAGCTAACGAAGCACCCTCTTTTTGGGCTTGTTTGACTCTGGAGTTCATGAACACTGTACAGCGAGAGCCCAGGTCCACAGGTTCTTTGGCCAGCAATGCTTGGTGGGCAAAGTTTTCCACCGTTGTGCCAAGGGATTCTGCAAAACTTTCGATGAAGGACCCACATCCTGAAGAGCAAGCTTCATTGAGCAATATGGAGTCGATGGCCCCATCTTTGATGCGTAGGCATTTCATATCTTGGCCACCGATGTCTAAAATGAAATCCACCCCCGGAAGGAAATGATTGGCTGCCTCATAGTGGGCAATGGTCTCAATTTCGCCAATGTCTATGTGAAGAGCAGCTTGAAGAAGCCCTTCTCCATATCCTGTGACACAGGTATTTGCAATGGTTACATCCGGTGGTAGCTCTTGAAGTAAGTGCGCTAACACTTGAAGGATCTCTGCCAATGGCTCCCCTTTGTTGCTGCCGTAAGAGGTATATAAAATGTTTAAATCTTCGTCCACCAGGACCAGTTTGCTGGTGGTGGACCCGGAATCAATGCCCAAGAAGGCCTTTCCTTTATAGGTGGATAAAGGGACTCTCTTGGCGGCCGCTTTCTCATGACGCGATTGAAAGGTCTTAAAGTCATCTTCTGAAGAGAAAAGCGCTGGCAGTCTATGGACTTCCTTTTGAAAGACGTCTTTTAGTTTTCCAGCTCTCTCAAGTAACGTGGACAGGTCATGGCCATAGTGTTCTTCAGAGGTTAAGGCCGCCCCCAAAGCTACGAATAGCTCCGCATGGTCAGGGACCAGCACCTCTTCTTCTTTCAGCGCCAAGGTTTCAATAAATCGCTTTCGAAGTTCTGGTAAGAAATGAAGCGGCCCACCAAGGAAAGCGATCTTTCCTTGGATGGCTCGACCACAAGCCAAGCCTGAGATGGTTTGATTCACCACGGCCTGGAAGATAGAGGCTGCCAAATCAGATTTTTTAGCCCCTTCGTTGAGTAGTGGTTGCAGGTCTGTCTTTGCAAAGACCCCACATCGGGCTGCGATGGGATAAATGAAGTTGGATTCCTTGGCCAGGGTGTTCAGCCCTTTGGCATCGGTCTTAAGTAAACTGGCCATCTGATCGATGAACGCACCAGTGCCTCCTGCACAGGTGCCATTCATTCGTTGTTCAATGGACCCTCTAAAGTAGGTGATTTTCGCATCTTCTCCACCCAGCTCAATGGCTACATCCGCAGCTTCCAGATAAGTTTCCACGGCTTTTGTGGAGGCCATCACTTCTTGGACAAAAGGAATTTTTAGCCAAGAAGATACAGAAAGTCCCCCAGACCCTGTCACGGCCACATGGAGTTCGCGCTGCCCAAAGGCATCATAAATATGCTCCATTACCGAAACTACGGTGGAGCGGATATCTGAAAAATGGCGTTCATAAGAGTGATAGATGAGTTTCCTATTCTTTTCAATGACTACAGCTTTCACCGTGGTGGAGCCTACATCTAAGCCTAAATAAATGGGATCTAACATGAAAGTCACCTGCTTTTTGTATACTACTTTGAATATAAAATTAATTATAGCACTGATAAATAAATAATAAAGAGTCTCAATGTAAATAAAGACCTCACAAAAATCTTAAATTTTCATAAAGGGAAAAACAGCCCTTTGCTTCCTGCAAAGAGCTGTTTCTAGTGGAAATTCTCATGGTTTTCTAAAACCTTTTGCAGGGTACTGGTGACCAGATCATACTCATATCCTTTGCCCACCAGATACCCATAGGCCTTGCTTTTTAGTTTATAAGGGTCTTCCTCTTTCCGCTTTAGCTGGGCCACTTTCTTCTTGGCAAGTTTTAAGCAAGAAGCTTCTTCCAGTTCTCTTGTGGCGGTTTCAGAAAGTACCTCTTCCACAAGTTCTTTATCCACACCCTTTTGCATCAGTTCATACTTGGCTTTTCGGATACCACGACTGCGAAGTTTTTCTTTTAGAAAGACTTCTGTATATCGGGCATCATCCATGAGTTGGTACTCTTTTAGAAGGTCCATGACCCGCTGGATGGTCTCTTCCTCAAAGTCTTTTTCTCGAAGCTTTTCTGCCACTTGGTTTTGGGTTTTCATGGCATGTTCAATGGTGCGAAGGGCCACTTCTCTGGCGCGGAGGAAGGCATCTTCCTTGGCCACGGATAAAAGCAGCGCTTCATCGATGGCCAACCCCTTTTTTAGGCCTTTTTTATACACCAGTTCTTTGTGACAAGCCAAGAGAAAGGTCCCATCGGTATAGATACTGACGCGCTGGGGATTTCTTTTGTTTTCTTTAATGTCTGTGATGGTCTTCATCTTGATCTCCTCTGAGTCTATAAATGGTTGGTGAGGTGAAAATCTTTTTACTCACCGCCACCACCTCGGCTAAGGTGAGGGTTTTTAGTCTTTCCAAATCCTTTTGAAAAGCCAAGGGGTCTTCGTCATTGAGGACCGCATCCAAGAGAAAGGCTGAAAGATCTCCCAAATGATCCAAGGTACTAAAAATACTTGTGGTGAGGACTTTTTTCATGAGAAGAAGATCCTCTTCATGGATAAAGGCCCCTCTTTTGATGTCCTCTAAGATGCTGAAGATAAGTTCCTCCGTTTCTTCCAAACGATCATCAGGCACCTGGGTGTAGAGTAGAAGATTTCGGATGGGCTCAGAAAGCTCTAAATCAGAATACACATCATAGGCCAATCCGCGATTTTCCCGGAGCTCTCTAAACAAGATGGAATTGCCACTGACCCCTAGCTTATAGTTCAGGACCCTTAAAGGGAGTTTTTCTTCTTCCTTTAACTCAAAGGAGTACAGAAATGCCAAGGAAGACTGTTCCATTTCTTTGTAGGCGGTATAAATACCGGGGATATTTTTCTCAAAACCAATGGTACGCTTTTTTAGTGGCTTCTTCTCCCAAGAGGAGAAGGTGCTTTTAAGGATGTCCACAGCCTTTTCATGGGACAGGTCAGACACCAAAACCAATAGCGCATTATTGGGAACGTAGTACTTTTCATAAAAAGCCAGAAGCCCTTCTCGGGTAAAAGAAGAGACGCTTTCTTCTGTGCCGATGACATCTTGCTTTAATGGACTCTTGTCATAGGCTTTATCAAAGAGTCCCCGATGAGTACTCTCTTCTGCATCATCCAAGGAGGCGCGAAGCTCCGACAAAATCACGCTACGCTCTTTTTCCAACTCTTCTTCTAAGAAGTGCGTGTTCATGACCATATCTTTCAATAACGTCAACGCATTTGGAAGCTCCTCTGTCATGGCAGATACCGTCAACACGGTGGAGAGATAATCTGTATAGGCGTTAAAATCTCCACCAAGGAGTTCAATCTTGCGATTCAAGGAAGCGTTGGTTTCCTTCTGGGTGCCTTTAAAAAGCATATGTTCAATGAAATGACAGATACCTTTTTCTGAAGGCTGCTCCTCTAGGGCACCCACTTTTATGGCTAAATTCATGGAAAATAGTTTTCCAGGTTTATGAACGGTGACAAGACGAAGGCCATTGTCTAGTTCAGTTTCTTTATAATCGATCATGTAGGGTTCTCCATTACGTTATTTTTTTCTTGGCCACCAAAATTAAAGGGATGGCCTCCTCTGTATAGGGTTCCTTTGTAAAGCTTCCATAGAAGTGGATCTCTTGAAAACCAGCGTGCATCAAAGCATCTTGTAGGTCTTCTTTCTTTAGTGGGAGTAAAAACACCGAGGCTTCTTCAAGGATTTCTGCCGTTTGAATCTTGGAAGAGAATTCAATGGTGTTAGACTCCAGATCATGGCGATACAGCCGCTGAAAAACAAGGCCTTTTTCAGGCACTTCTATGGTGGGAAGTCTTTGGATGTCCTCTTTTAAAATCCGGTCATAATTGAGGATCTGAATCATCAGGTCTCCTTCAGGGCTGAGTAGATCATAAGCCGATGTGAAAAAGTCTTTGACCTCTTGAAGGCTTTTTAGATGCACCAAAGAGTTGCCAATGACGAAGAGTCTTCGAAGATTGCCTTCATGGACCAAGTCAATGTCTAGCATGCTGGACACCACAAAATCCACTTGGACCCCTTCTCTTTGTGCCTTTTCTTCTGCTCTATAAATCATGGATTCAGATAGATCAAGGCCACAGGCATTATATCCATCTTTTTTCAACTCAATGGTGTAGCTTCCAGTGCCACAGGCCACATCAAGGACTTTGTCCCCAAAAGTAAGTCCTTCCTTTATGAAATTATAGGTATCCTTTTGAAAAGGAAAGACCTCATCGTAGTGTTTTTCAAGGATCTCGTAAAATTTCAATGCCCATCGACTCCTTTATGGTTATTTTTCAGATGTCACCAAAGTGACACGAAAGATTTCTATTCTTATAGTATACCCTAATATACCATACTTTCATGTAAAAAGTGAAAAACCAGAACACAGTGGTCAATGATGACCATTCAGTGGTATAATGGTGCAAAACTGAACTGGTACAAGGGGGTATTCTTATGAATTATAAGTATACAGAAATCATGGATTATCTACGAGGAGAAATTGACAAGGACGTTTATACGGATAAGCTACCTTCCATTAGAGGCTTGGCCATCAAATTTGGGTGCTCCAACTCCACGGTGATCAAAGCCTACAATGAACTAGAATCGTTGCAACTGGTCTTTTCTGCGCCCAAAAGTGGTTATTACATAAACAAGAATAAACAGCGAAGCACCACGGAGTATGATTTTTATTCCGGAGTGCCCAACAGCAAAAATCTCCCCCTCTTCTCCTTGCTTAAAATTCAGCAGCAGCTTTTAGAGGAGCAGCAATACAATCTATTGAATTACAGCTATCCCATGGGCTATAACCTGCTTCGAGAGCATCTGCTTATGGAGATCCATGATCAAGAGGTATCCCTAGAGTCTATTCTTATTACGGAAGGGGCCCAAGGAGCCATAGAACTTCTTTTTGGTGCGGATCTATTGGAGAAAAAAGTACTTGTGGAAGATCCCACCTATAACATTGTGTTGTCGTACTTAAAGATCAAAAATATCCCCTTTGAAACTGTACAAAGAACTCAAGATGGATTAGACGTGGCGGAGCTGGAAGCCAAACTAAAGACAGGAGAGTTTCAATTTTTCTTCACAGTCCCAAGAAATCATAATCCTTTGGGCACAGATCTGAAAGAAGAAGAGATGAAGAAAGTCTTGGAGATGGCCAGAACCTATGATGTGTATGTCGTGGAAGACGATTATTTATCGGAGTTTTCCAAAGGTCCCACCTTCTTTTCCTTGGCCAAGGACCAAACCATATACATAAGAAGCTTCTCCAAGACCATCAGCCCGGCCTTACGTGTTGCCATGCTGGTGGCCCCTCCGGACTTTTCCAAAAAACTATCCTATAATATTACGTACTTAAATGGCGGTGCGCCCCTTTTAAACCAAGCCATGCTTTTGAAATATCTGAAGTCTGAATACTATAGCAAGGATATGACCCTTGCCAAAGATCGAATGAAACAAAACATCATGATTTTTAAAAATGCACTGCAAGGGTTCCCCTTTGGGTACCATATCCCCGAGATGGGTTTTTTCGCCAGCCTCTATTTCCCCAAAGAATTTAAGCTGAAGACGGTGTTGGAGAGCATGCAGGTGAAGGGCTATCGGTTTAGAGATTTGACTGGCTTCACCCTTCAAGAGGATAAAAAAGTCCTTCGTGTGAGCTTGACTCGAGTGGAACCCAACGCCATGAATGCAGCCATCAAAGAGCTGGTGAAAGAAGTGCTCCAGATGAAGGGAGACAAGGACGACAAGAACAAAATCTATATCTAACAATTAAAGGTGTGAAAAGAGATGAAGAAAACCATACTCATTGTGGAAGATGAGAAAAGATTACGAGATCTATTAAGGGATTACCTCCTCAAAGAAGGCTATATGGTAGACCTGGCAGCCCATGGAGAAGAAGGCCTGTCCATGGCCCTTGCCAAGGACTATGACTTAATTCTTTTAGACATCATGATGCCCTTTATGGATGGTTTTGACCTACTCAAAGAGCTTCGAAAAAAGAAAGATACCAGGGTCTTTTATTTGACAGCCAAAGCCATGGATGAGGATTCCATGAAAGCCTATGAAATAGGTGCGGATGACTTCATTGCAAAACCATTTTCCCCAAAGGTGCTGGTGCTTAAAATCAGAAACCTCTTTTTAAGATTGGCTCAAGAAGAGGAAGAGGCCAAGGAGAAAGCCTATGGCCTCCTGAGGATTCAAGAAGAGGCCCAAAGGGTCTTTGTGGGAGAAGAGGAAATTCTACTCACCAAAAAGGAATGGATTCTTCTTCTCCTCTTTGTTCATCATAAGGATCAAGTGCTTCTAAGGGATTTTATCCTGGAAAAGGTATGGGGTTATGATTATGAAGGGGATTTAAGAGCCATCGATACCAGTGTCAAAAGACTGCGAGAAAAACTCCAAGAAGCTGCCGCGTATATTGAAACGGTGCGAGGCTTTGGGTATCGCTTCCAGGTGAAGGCAGATGTTTAAATCCATTGCCAACAAACTCACCTTGATTTTGGTCCTCTTAATGGGGATCCTCCTGCTCTTTTCCATGGTCTTCATGTCCTACTCCTTTGAATCTTTTTATACCCGAACAAAAAAACAGGCTTTAGAAGAGAATTTGAGGACCTTTCGAAGCCAAACCATCGATACCAATGACGCCTTGGTCATGGCCATCAATGGTTTTGAAACAGAAAATAATACCAGACTGTTTATTTTTGGTCAAAATGGGCAACTGCAGTATATGGCCCATGGGGGTACCCAATTAGATGGAGATTATGTGGAAATCATCCAAAAGTTTTTCCAGGATCTTTTAAGAGACCCTTCCCTTTCATCAAAGCTTCTAGAGGAAGAAGCCATTGTCACCAGGGAGTATGCTAGGCGTGATGGGACCATTCATTATTTTCTGACTGCAAGCGCAGTGAACATTGGCAATTATCACTCCTATGCCATCTCCATAGGTTCCATGGTGCCCATTAATGAATCCGCAAGAACCATTAAGAATTTCTTTGGGTATGTTTTTTTTGGTGGATTTTTGGTGGTGGCTGTGTTGTCCTATGCCACCTCTGTGACGGTGACAAAGCCCCTTCGAAAGCTCATAGCAGCGGCGAAGGAATTGGCCACCTTTAATTTCTCCGTAGACCTGCCTAAAGGGAAGAAAGACGAAATTGGAGATTTGTCCAGTAGCTTAGCCACTTTATCAGGAAATTTACAAGCGGCTCTGGAGGAGCTCAAAGAGAAGAATCAACTGCTGGAAGCGGATCTAAAGAAACGCAAACAACTGGAAACCCAAAGGAAGGATTTCATTCGAGATATTTCCCATGAGTTGAAAACGCCCATTACCCTCATCGAAGGGTATGCAGAAGGTCTCTTAGATGGCATCAACGAAGAGGCTCAAGAAGAATATTTATCCATTATTTTGGATGAAGCGAAAAATATGGAAACCATGGTGAAGGATATGCTTGAGCTCACCTATACGGAGTCGGAGGCTTTTACACTGCATCTGGAGAAAGTGCACCTTTCAAAGCTCGTACAAAAAAGTGTAGAGCCATTCCTAGACTATCATGGGCAAAAATTAACCTTTCACATGGAGATGGAGAAAGAAGTTTGGGTCATGGTGGATGTGGTGAAATTTACCACCGTACTTCGAAACATTTTAAAAAACGCCATCAGTTATACAGATTTAACGGAGGAGGCCTCCGTGAAGATTACCTTGAAGGAAGCGCCTGGACAGATGGTTCTCAGCTTTTTAAACAGCCCAGCACATATGCCAGAAGAAGATTTGGAAAAGGTATGGATACAGTTTTACAAACGAGATGCTTCACGTAACCGGAAGGCGGGAAGTTCCGGATTAGGACTCTCCATCGTTCGAAACATCTTAGAAAAACATGAGCTGAACTTTGATCTGAAAAATCATGGCAATGGTGTTCTTTTTGAGATACGATTCCAACACTATGAACTTATGAGTAATGACGAAGCATAGAAAAAAGCCAAGAAGATCGGAATCCATCCGATGGTTCTTGGCTTTTTTTACAGGGTATATCCCCCATCCATGGTGAGAATTTGTCCAGTGATATAAGGCGCTTTTTCCACTAAGAATAGAGCCATTTCTGCAATCTCTTCAGGCGTTGCCAGTCTACCCATGGGAATATCTTCCTGGAACACCCATTGCTCTTCTTCAGAAAGATTTTGGAGCATCTTGGTGGCTACGCCTCCTGGGGCGATGGCGTTGACTCGGATGCCCATATAGGCAAGCTCGGAAGCGAGGCTTCTTGTAAACTGCTCCACCGCACCTTTGGTCATGGCATAGGCCACTTCCATGGATGCAGCTTTGGCGCCCCAAATGGAAGAAATGCATAAAATGTTTCCTTTTTGCGCCTGGAGCATACCTGGCAAAAAAGCCTTCATCAATGGATGCAGAGGATCCACATTGATCTGAAAGAGTCTTCGATAATCGACCTCTTGCAGCTCATGGAAAAATCCTCGATGAGAAAAGCCTGCTGCATGAACCAAGACATCCAGTGGAGGGTTCTCCTCCACTAGAGACTGTAAACCATCTTCCAGTTCTTCTAGCAGGGTAAAATCTATGGCATGAATAGAAACAGGCACCAGAGGCAATAAGCGCTCTTTTAAGGCTTGAGCTTTTTTATGATTGCCCCCATAAAGAAGAATTAGAGCATAACCTTCCTTTGCAAAGGCTGTGGCCAAAGCTTCCCCAATGCCTCCCGTGGCCCCGGTAATTAATACTTTTTTCATCATGCGTCCTCCTCTTGGCTGTGTCACATCTTTGAATTGATTATAACAGATAGAACCGCGCCATAGATGAGCATATAGCGCGGTTTGAGAGATGTACTAATACTTATTTATGGAAAAAAGGATTCACCCTAACTCTCTTTTCTATGGGCCTAAGGAGCCTTCTTTAGGTTAAAAATAGCTCAGCCAGCACGCCAGCCAAACCCACCAGGATCATCATAATCCCACCAAATGTCACATCAACTTTGTACAAGTCTGATGGACTAGAGGCGTTTTCAGATTTCCAAGATTCTGTGAGTTTCCAAAATAATGTTGGCGCAAATAACATGGTTAATCCAATGATTATGAGTATTACCGCTAAAAAGATCATTATTTGTCCCCTTTTCTTCTTGATCTGCTGCTCCATGAAAGCACTCTTTGTTCTCCCCATGCCATTTTTGGTAGGAGGATTCCTTGAATGGTGTTCCTATACCTATATCATAGCATGGAGGATGAACCTATACCATTTTTCAGCATTCTTTTTATCCAAAGCCCATACTAAAGGCTTCTGTCCAATGATTTGCTAGGACTTCCTTTGCTCACCAATGACATCCGCCATGGCCGCAATGCTACCCAAAGAGCTTAAGGCATCCACAGGTAAAATCAGTTTGTTGGCTGGGTTTAGGGAAAGTTCTTTCAGGGCTTCCACTTGTTTTAAAGCGATGATTCTTGCATCGGTGCCAGACTCGATGATGGAGGTATTTACCTTTCGGATGGCTTCAGCCTCCGCATTGGATATAGTTTCAATGGCTTTGGCTTTTCCTTCAGCCTCTAAAAGTTGGGATTCTTTTAATCCTTCGGCCAAGCGAATATTCTTTTCTTTTTCTGCTTCAGCTCTTAGGATATTACTTCTCTTCTCCCCTTCTGCTCTGGCGATGCTGGATTCTCGATCCCCTTCAGCAATGAGGATGGCAGCACGTTTTTCACGCTCCGCTTTCATTTGTTTTTCCATGGCATTTTGAATTTCTGCTGGTGGAAGAATGTTTTTGATCTCCACCGAAAGTAGTTTGATTCCATAGGCATCGGTGATGGCATCTACAATGTGGAGAAGTTTCATGTTGATTTGGTCTCTCCCAGCAAGAACTTCGTCCAGGGACATATCACCAATGATATTTCTCATATTGGTAATGGTGGCGTACATGATTCCAGAAACGTAGTTTTCGATGTTGTAGACAGCATCTTTGGGGTTTAGTACTTGATAGAAGATGACATTGTCAACGCTGATGTTGACATTGTCTTTGGTGATGACGGTTTGGGGCTGAATATCTAAGATTTGTTGCTTCATGGAGATCTTTCGCCGAACATAATCCACAAAAGGTAGAATCACATGCCACCCAGGATTAAGGGTTTTATAGTATTGTCCAAACCTCTCCAAGACAAAGACTTGACCGGTGTTCACCACTTTGATCGACGTCAAAAGAATCAGTAGTGCAACGAGTAATAGTGTGGCTGTAATAAACATCCATGGCATATTAGTTTTCCTCCTTACGTATAATTAGTTTGTTTTCTTCAATGGCAACGATACTACATCGGTCTCCAACCTGTATGTGGTGTCCGATGTTTCGTACCTGCCAATAAATGCCATTGACTTTATGCTGGGCATTATAGGCAATGGCATGCTCTGCCACAAAGGAGTGGCCGATGTACTTATCCAGCAAAATCGGATCCGTGGAGATATTCTGACGAATGTATTTTTTGGAGAGCCGATTCCCATAAAAGAGTGCTATAAAGCCAATGAGTAGGGCTACCACCGCTTGTATCCAAAAGTCTACATAGAACCCTAGGATCCAAGCTGGGAGAAACCCAAGACTGAGCCAAGACAAAAGAATGTTACTGGTAGCAAGATCTAAAGCGACGACAAAGACAATGAGTATGAACCAAATCCAATGCATAGTGTATGCACCTCCTTATGAACGTATTATACCAAACAAAGAGTAAAAAATAAAGTATTAAATGGTATTCAATACTAGAATAAAGAATAATGAATAACACAAAATCAAGATGGAATAGAGAAAACATTGAGGCTCAAGGGCTGTGAGAGAAGGAAAAGCTTCTTCTGTAATCGTGAACAAAATGTAAAATTTTTAAAGTGGAAAAATTCTTTTGAAAACGAGAACATGATGAAACCATCATGTTTCAAGGGTTCTGGCCCCTAGCCCTGTGTTTTCAATGGATACATCCTCATCTACAAATACAAAAGTTCATGTACATGAAAGTACTTTCATGTTATCATGGAGAAGAAAGAAAGGATTCCACAGAGGCGGCTTCTCGCTTGCGTTTATGTGGTATTCAATTTATAGAAAATTAGGGAGGTCAACATGAAAGAAGTTGTAATCGTCAGTGCAGTAAGAACACCGGTGGGAAGTTTTGCTGGGGTGTTTAAAAACGTCAATGCGGTAGATTTGGGTGTGGTGGCAGTGAAAGAAGCCATTGTACAAGCAGGTATTAAACCTGAACAGGTCAATGAAGTATACATGGGCTGTATTCTGCAAGCAGGCCTTGGCCAAGGTGTAGCTAGGCAAGTGTCCGTAAAGGCAGGTATTCCAGTGGAGGTACCAGCCACCACCATCAACATGCTTTGTGGTTCTGGCCTAAGAACTGTTTCTTTGGCCGCTCAGACCATTCTCGCGGGAGACAACGACATTGTGGTGGTCGGTGGCACAGAGAATATGTCCAGAGCGCCTTATGTGCTGAATAATGCACGATTTGGTGCCAGAATGGGCAATGATACCATGGTGGACACCATGATTCATGATGCCTTAACCGACGCCTTCAATGGTTATCATATGGGCATCACCGCGGAGAACATTGCTGAAAAGTATGGCATCACCAGAGAAGAGCAAGATGCCTTCGCTGCTGAAAGCCAGAATAAAGCAGAGAAAGCCATGGCGGCAGGCTTCTTTAAAGAGGAGATCGTCCCTGTGGTGATTCCTCAAAGAAAAGGGGATCCTCTGGTGGTGGATACTGATGAATATCCCAAAAAAGGCGTAACAAAAGAAGGTCTTTGTAAACTACGCCCTGCTTTTAAGAAAGACGGCACCGTCACTGCTGGAAATGCTTCAGGCATCAACGATGGCGCAGCAGCGCTGGTGGTCATGAGCAAAGAAAAAGCAGAAGAACTGGGCTTGACTCCTTTGGCCACCATCGTGTCCTATGGCAATGGTGGTGTAGATCCTAGCATCATGGGGATGGGCCCTGTCCCAGCCACAAAGGCAGCTTTGCAAAAAGCAGGCTTAACCGTGGATGATCTGGATCTTATTGAAGCCAATGAAGCCTTTGCAGCGCAAGCCCTGGGGGTGGGAAAAGAGCTACAGTGGAATCCTTTGAAGGTCAATGTCAATGGTGGAGCCATTGCCCTTGGTCATCCAGTGGGTGCATCTGGAGCAAGAATTCTTGTGACCCTTCTTCATGAGCTAAAAAGACGTGAAGCTACCTATGGCTTGGCCACCCTTTGCATTGGTGGTGGTATGGGCACTTCCCTCATCGTGAAGAGATAACCCTTTGTAAATATCATTGGTAACGCCTTATGGTTTCCCCAAACCGTATAGAAGCTGCAAGTCTCTAGACTTGCAGCTTCTTCTATTTTCTATAAGAAGATCCTTTGCCAGGAGGCGGCCAGCGAGGCTGGTGGTACGCCATAAAAAAAGACTGGATCCATGTTTTATAGATCCAGTCTTTTTGAGTGTTATGCTGTGATGTCTTTAGGCTTTGCCTTGTGAATCATCAATAGGTTTTCAATGGTAGACTTGGGACAAACTTCCACACAGGCATTACACTGGGTACATTTGTCGTAGTCGATTTTTGCCAAATTGTTGTTTACGTGAATGGCATCATATTCACATGCCTTCTCACACTTCTTACAAGCAATACAGCCTACTTCACAGTTTTGCATGATGTCTCTGGCCCCATCTAGAGAGTTACAAGCCACACGAACTCTGGAATTTAGTGGCACAGACTCAATGATGTTTTTTGGACAAGCTTTGACGCAAGCACCGCAATTGGTGCACTTGTTTTCGTCGATGATGGCGATGCCATCACGAATGACAATGGCATCAAAGTCGCACACGGCAACGCAGGTCGCAAGACCTAGGCATCCGTATGTACAAGATTTTGCGCCGCCACCTGGAAGCGCTGCAGCACTTACGCAGTCCATGATGCCATGGTACTCATACTTGTCCTTGGCTTTTTCACAGTCGCCATTACACTTCACATAAGCCACCATGATTTCTTGTGCATTGACTTTCACCCCCATGATGTCGCCAATCTGGTTGGCCACCACAGGTCCTCCTACAGTACAAAGAGTAGGATCTGCTCCATTAAGGGCTACTCCTTTAGCGTAGGCTTCACATCCCGCAAATCCACAGCCGCCACAGTTGACGCCTGGGAGCACCAGAATGAGTTCTTCTACTCTGGGGTCTTGTTTTACTTCGAATACATTGGCTGCATAGCCTAAAAGTATGGCTAGAACAAGACCGATTCCGGCCATGATGGCTATGGGAATCAAGATTTGTGTCATACTGTTGTCCCCCTTTCTATATTAATCCCTTAAATCCTAGGAATGAAATGGCCATAAGACCTGCAGTAATCAGTGCGATGGGCAATCCTTGGAAAGCTCTTGGCACGGAAGAAACACGGTCAAGTTTTTCTCGGATACTGGCCATCAGCACGATGGCTAGGAAGAATCCAAGGGCAGCTCCTAGGGCGTTCACAAGACTTCCGCCGAGAGAGAGTTTGTCTTGTACATTAAGGAAAGTGACACCTAGTACAGCGCAGTTGGTAGTGATCAGTGGGAGGAAGATCCCCAAGGCATCATAAAGTGCTGGGCTCATCTTCTTCACAACCATTTCCACAAATTGAACCAGGGCAGCGATGACCAGAATAAAGGCCACGGTTTTTAAATAATCTAATCCATTGGGCTCTAGTAGGAAGGTATAGACAGACCAAGTGCCAATGGAGGCAATGGACATGACAAATAGTACCGCAAGGCCCATACCAATGGAGGCATCCCTCTTTTTAGAAACACCTAGAAATCCGCAGATACCAAGGAATCTGGAGAGTACGAAGTTGTTCACCAACATGGCATTGATAAAAATGATGAGTAAATCCATTAGTTCGCCCCTCCTTTCTGAATGGCTTCAGCATCCAGTTTGATGTTCATTTTTTCAGGTTTTGGCATATCACAGCCCATACCACAGCTTTCACAGTCATGAATTTTCAGAAGGTCTTTGCCTTTCTTTAAGTTCTTGTTGTTGATGAAAGCCATAATGAGTCCTAGCGTCAAGAAGGCTCCTGGCGCAAGAATCATGATGTTTGCTGGCTCATAAGCTTCTGGCAGGATCTGAAAACCAAGGACTGTTCCTGCACCAAGGATTTCCCTAAAGAATGCCAAGATGGATAGGGCCATGGTAAAGCCTAATCCCATACCCAGAGCGTCGTATACGGAATGAAGAACGGAGTTCTTACTGGCGTATGCTTCTGCTCTACCAAGAATCATACAATTTACTACAATCAGTGGGATAAAGAGTCCCAAGGACTTGTAGAGGTCTGGTAAATAAGCAGCAAGAAATAGATCGATGATGGACACGAATCCTGCAATGATGACGATGAAGGCAGGAATTCTAATTTTATTTGGGATAAACTTACGGACTGCTGAAATCAAGGCGTTAGAGAAAATCAGTACCGTAAGGGTTGAGAGGCCCATGCCCAATGCATTTTCAACACTGGTGGTCACGGCCAAAAATGGGCACATGGCGAGAACTTGTACAAAAACAGGGTTTTCACCAAACAAACCGTTTTTTAGTCTTTCAATGAGTGCTAACACGTTAGTTCCCTCCTTCTAATAATACTTCGTTGAAGTAAAGTATGGCTTTATTCACAGCTCTAAAGACACCCCTTGAGCTGTCTGATGCACCAGAGTACACTTGAACAGCCATTTCTTCAGCAGCTTCATCTTGGAAAAGTTCTGTAAATCCATCTTCTGTGATGACGGTGCCGATGCCAGAGGTTTCATTTTGCTTGATGACCATGATGTTCTTTACTTCTTTGGAAGCTACGTCAAAGGAAACCGCAACTTCAATGGGCTGGTCAGCGTAGTACCCTGGGTTGGAGGTGAAGACGATGTAGCCTGTGACTTCTCCCCCGGTTAAGACTTGCAAGGTTTTATAATCTCCATCAATTTCAACCAGTTCATCTCCAGTGAGACGCATGTTGTCGATGGAGGGTTCTTTTACTAAGGCGTTATGATAGTATTCGATGGCTTTGTTCACTGCTCTAAAGACACCCTTGGAGCTTTCGGAAGCACCAGAGTAGACCTCGGTGGTGAGCGCTTCTGCATCTTTACCTTGGAAAAGCATGGCGAATTCTTCATCAAGAATCACATCACCCATGCCAGGGGTTTCATTTTGCTCTAGGATTAAAACATTCGTGATTTGATGCGTGGATGTATCAAATCCGACGGCTACACGAATGGGCTTGTCCTCGTAATAACCTGGATTTTGTGCAATGACGATGTATCCAGTAACCTCACCACCTGCAGTGACTTCATAAGCGCGAAGATCCCCTGCAATTTCGTTCATGGCATCGCCCGTGAGCAGCATGTTGTCTATGGTGGGTTCTACCTTAGGTTCTTCCACCACTTCTTCTCCAAGGATATTTTCCTTATGGAACTTCACCGCTTCATTAATGGCTGTGGCGATGGCGTTGGAGGAAATGGTAGCGCCTGAGACGGATTGCACTTCAAAGTCTGAGGAAGGGTTCCCTTTGACCACTTGGAAGCTTCCATCTAGTGATTTTCCAGCAAACTGGGAAATAAAGGGCTCCTCCGCCACCAAGGAACCAAGTCCTGGGGTTTCAGCGGACTGTGTAACCTTGGCAGCCACGATGTTTCCAGCATTATCAATACCTACTAAAGAAGATAAATCTGGAGAGTATCCATTGACGGTCATTTTGTACACGTACCCTACTACATCAGCGCCTTTCTTTGCGCGATACATTTCTACGATGACAGGATGTTCATCAAACTCATGGGTGATATCTTCAATGGAGTCTGCCTCAGGCATCACCACAGCAAGATCCTCAGCATTGACAGCATTATTTAAAGCGATTTGCTCTTTGGTTCCTTCATAGACACCAGCCACAAGTCCGCCAACAATGACGGAGATGATCATGAGGGTCAATCCTAAAGACAGGAGTTCACTGGCTAAACTTTTCTTTCTCATTATGCAGTAGCCCCCTTTTTCGTATCCACCTTACCGTGGAAGAAGGTATCAATAAATGGTGCAAATACATTACCGATGAGGATGGCATAATAAGCGCCATCGATGTTTTCTGCCACACCGATGAATAGTGCAGCGGAAATCCCCACAAGGAATGCATAGATCCATTTTCCACCATTGGTGATGGAAGAACTTGCATAGTCATTGGCCAAGAAGAAAGCGATGAGATAAAGGCTCGCGTTTCCGGCCAAAATGGTGATGTCTCCTAAAACCACTTGGGAGAAAAGGAAGGACACCAAAAGAATGACTAGAGGTACACGAACTCTAATGACCCCTTTTACAGCCAGGTATAATCCACCAAGTACAATGGCCACGATGGAGGCTTCACCAAGATTTCCACCAGCAGTGCCCAGGAGCCTTTCTTGGAAGCTTACATCGCCAAAGCCTTCATTGACGATTAAGTTTCCATAGGAAACCACGGCAAAGATTTTGGCAGCGGCGGCAGGGTTCATGAAATTTTGCCCAAGGCCTCCAAAGATTTCTTTCACAAGGATGATGCCAAACACTGCGGATAATAGTGCCACCCAAAGAGGGGTAGACACGGGTAAGATGAGCCCCAGGATGAGTCCTGTAACTACCGCGGATAAATCCTGAAGAGAATGTTTCTTCTTTAGTACCTTTTTAAATAAAAATTCAGCACCCATGGCACCGAGGATGGTTGTTAAAATGAGTAGTAGTCCTTCCAGACCATTAAAATAAATACCAGCTGCGGTCACAGGAATCAAGGCGATGAGTACATCGAGCATGATTTTGTTGACTCTCAAATTGGCTTTAATATGTGGAGAGGACGCAACGGTGATTTTTTTGTTTTCCATAGTGTTTCCCTCCTATCTTTTCACCTTTTTCGCTGTTTTAAAAGACTGTAATAAATGCCTTTTGGATGGACATACATAGGAACATCGCCCACACTCAACGCACATGCCGCCACGTTTCTTGAAAAACTCATCAAAGTCTCTCATGACCACCAGCGCATTGAGTTCATAGGGTTGAAGCCCCACAGGACAAACGTCTGCACATCGTCCGCATTTGATACAGTTCACTTCCTCTTCTTTTGAAACTTCGGTTTCATGTAAGAAAAGCAGTTCACGAATCCCACGATTGATGGGGGAATCTGTGGTGAAAACAGCATCTCCAGATAGGATGTTTCCAGCGACAATTCTAAATGGATTTTTAACACCAGCTTTTTCCATCACCAAGTCCAGTGTGGTTCCTGATAAAACCTTATAGATGCCAGGAGTTTCCACGGCTTTACCGTTGACCAAAAAGAGTTGGTAATGGGTGAGTCTTTGATCCATAACCCCTCTTGCCAATGCAGGCAATAAGAAGGCATCCAGTACCATGGTATCTTTCATGGCATAATCGCCAAAGACATCACGGGCAGCAAGATTCATGTCATGATAAAATTGTGTAGGGATTTTAGAAATCAGCTCTACACCTGTGTGTTTGAGCATCTCTGTGAACCCGATGACAGAATCTGCATCAGAAGTAGATAACACCACCAGACGTGCATCAGGATAAAAATGCTTGAGCATCTCAATACCACGAAGGAAGTCTTCTTTTTCCGTATTATATAGGTAGGCATCCACTTGTCCGTAGAGTCCACTCTCTTGGGCATTGATCAGGATGTTACGTGCTTTTTCTCTGAAGGAAAGTTGAAGCCCTCTTTTTCGGTTGGAAAGATTCTGTGTTTCAATGAGTCCAAAATCTTTCACTTTTTCTTTCAAGGCATCCATGGTCAAAGTTTTGTAATCAAAGGTTTCCCTATCTTCTTTTTCATAGAGACCATCATTTTCAATGAGAATCACATCTACTTTGTTGCCTAAAAGGTCAATTTTCGTGGTCAGTTGCTTCACTGTACCAGAAACACTGGCATAGACTGGCACGATGCTATTGTTGTCTCCCACACCGATGACTTGATTCACAAGAACCCTGTCCCCTCTTTTTACAGTGGGTGAACATTTCATGTTGTGCTGCTGAGAAAGTGAATATACCATGTTTTTGGGTGCATCCACGTCAATGATGGTATTTACGTGTGCTGCTTCCTTAAACTTGGGTACATGCACTGCTTTTGAGATAGAAAACAGTTTCATATACATCCCCCTAATTTTTATTAAAAATATAACAAATACACTTCATAGTATAGCATTGTAAACGTTCATAAACAATACTTGACAAGATATTAACAAAACGAATTTAAAGAAAAACCGTTGATACTCAACGGTCTTCTCTATATCTATTAATTTAACAGTTCATTGAAAGTGGGTGAAAAAAATAGTACAGATTAAAAAGCGGGAAAGATGGATCCTTCGTATTTTTCTTCAATGAACGCTTTAATTTTAGGGCTGTTCAGTACTTGATTTAGCGCTTTGGTTTTGGCGGAATCCTTATCCGCTATTCTCACAGCCAGTACATTGGCATAGGGAGAATCAGAAGATTCGATGAGCAGTGCATCTGCCAAGGGGTTTAAGTTTCCCTCAATGGCATAGTTGGTGTTGATCACTGCAGCGTCTACATCTTGGAGGGTTCTTGGGAGTGCTGGGGCATCCAGTTCAATGAACTGGATATTCTTTTCATTGGCTGTAATGTCTAAAATGGAGACGAGTTCCCCTTCTTTCAAGGAAATCAGGCCATAATGCGCTAAGAGTTTTAAAGCTCTTGATCCGTTGGTCACATCATTGGGAATGGCAATTTGGGCCCCATCTGGTAACTCTTCCACAGTTGTGATTTTCTTTGAGTATAGTCCCATGGGCTCTAAATGCACCTTTACGGTCCAGGTAATATTTAGATTTTCCTTGGTGTTCATCTCTTCAAGATAAGGAATATGTTGGAAAAAGTTTGCATCTAATTGTCCTTCTGACAAAGCTTTGTTGGGCAATACGTAGTCATTGAAGATTTTAACTTCCAGTTCATACCCCAATTCTTTTAGATCTTCTTTCACCTCTGCAAGAATTTCTGCATGGGGAACAGCAGAAGCTCCTACGATAATTTTATCTTCTTGCGCTTTCCCGGAACATCCAGCAAGTACGGTGAGGGCAGTGAGTACACTTAGGGTTAGGGTCATCCATTTTTTCATTATTGTTACCTTCCTTTTTTGTTGTAATCTGTTTTCGTATTCTGTACTATTTTTCATTTCTATTAAAATACCTATTTTATAAAATTTGTTAAAAGTTTGTCAGTTTCTCTTTAGCAGTGGGCGATCACAATGCTCTTTTTCATACAACCATGCTAAGACATGAGACGATGGAACACAAGGTTTCCCAGGGACTGAATCAGCTGAACCAGAAGGAAAATCATCACCACCACAATGAACAGCACTGTGTCTTCCCATCGGTAATATCCATAATTGATGGCTACAGCACCTAAGCCACCTCCCCCAATGACACCAGCCATGGCAGAGTAGCCCACGATGCTGATAAAGATGTTGGTGATGCCCTGTACCAAATTAGGTAAGGCTTCGATGAGCATGACCCGAAAGACGATTTGATGGTTTTTGGCCCCGAAGGACCGGGCTGCTTCGAGGATGCCTTTGTCCACAGTATCCAAGGAGCCTTCGATGATTCTAGCAGCGAAAGGAATTGCAGCGATGGTTAAGGGCACCACAGCTGCGGAGGTGCCAATGGAGGTGCCAATGAGTATTCTCGACAAAGGGAAAAGCAAAAACATCAAAATGATGAAGGGGAAACTCCGACTGACATTGATGATGAAATCCAAGATCTTGTAGAGGTTCTTTTTAGGGGCTAAGCCATTCTCTTTTGTATAGACCAGTATAATGGCCAATACAAAGCCAAAGAAAATGGCTAGGATGCCTGAAAGAGAAATCATGAATAAGGATTCCTGTAGCGCTTTAAGATAACCATGTAGAGTCATTTCTAATCACCTCCCATTGTAATCCTCTTTGGGCTAAATAAGTTTCGATGCCTTGGAGATCCTCCTCTTTAATATGTAATACTAGGCTACCAAGAACTTGTCCATTGAAGTTCTCAAGTTTTCCCCAAACGATGGAAAAATCGATGTTTAACGCTTTACTCATGCTGGTGATGATGGATTGATCACTAAACTCTTTGGTGAAGAAAATTCGTACATTGGTGCCCTTTGGCAAGATGTCTATGTCTTCTTCTCCCAGGAGCTTCTTCAAGCTCACTTCAGGATTTAAGAAGAGCTCGTCCACAGGGCCAAGGGCAGCCACACGACCACTTTCCATGACGCAAACTCTCTGGCAGATTTCTTTCACCACTTCCATTTGATGGGTCACCACCACTAGGGTTAAGCCTAGCTTTTTACTCAAGTCTTTCAGAAGCTGTAAGATTTCTTTGGTGGTTTTTGGGTCTAAAGCCGAGGTGGCTTCATCACATAGTAGAATCTCGGGGTCTAAAGCCAAGGCCCTGGCAATGGCCACCCGTTGTTTTTCTCCCCCAGACAAGTTCCTTGGTTTACTGTGGAGCTTGTCTTCTAGACCCACCAAGCCCAAGAGGGTCTCAGCCTTTTCCTTTGCCACGTGTTTTTCTATCCCCCAAATTTCTAGAGGGAGCATGACGTTGTCCAAAGCACTTTTTTGATGTAAGAGATTGAAGTTTTGGAAAATCATGCTGACTTTTTTCCGAAGGGTACGAATCCCTTGATCAGTGAGGGAGGATAGTTTCACCCCGTCCATGTGGATGTCCCCACTGCTCATAGATTCTAAAGCATTGAGGGTGCGTAATAGGGTGGATTTTCCCACGCCACTTTTCCCAATGATGCCAAATATTTCCCCCTTTTTAATGGTAAAGGATACATCATCAATGACTTTTAATGCGCCATAGTACTTGGTAAGATTTTCTATTATGATCAATTTCACTGCTCCTTCCGGTTTTTTTTGGCGGCAAATAAAAATTCGCCTAAGAATAAACTTAGACGAACGTCATGCATGTTTACTCTTATCTTTCAGCTTTTAATCGCTGTAGGAATTGGCACCAATATACTTTTTCAAGTATTGGTTGCCGGGTATCACAGGGCCTGTCCCTCCACCTCTCTGGATAAGATTGAATATTCAATTGTTCTCATCTTAGCACGATTGGTGCATTTGTCAATGTGCCCCGGAAGGGATTTATGAGGTTCGCAGATGTAAAGGTTTAATTCCTACATCCTGCCAATATCTCTCCTGAAATAAAGGTTTTCATTATCTATTTCATCGATGAATGTATAAATCTTTTTCAGAGAATTCTCCAATGGTCCCTTTGTAGAGATGGATAAGACCCGTCCAGAAGAGGAGTAAATCTCCCCTTCTTCTTCCCTACAGGCATAACTGTGTAGATGAAGATCTTCCGGACACTTGTTAAAAAAATCGGTGATGTTTATGGCATCCCCCTTCTTCTTTGGGTATCCCTTGGCAGAGAGGACCACGCATGCTCCCTCCTCCTGGAAGGTTAAAGACTGATCCTTTAGATCTTTATTTAAAAGGGCCCAAAAGAGTTCATAAAGATCTGTTTCCAACACCTCTAACAGGCTTTGGGTTTCCGGGTCCCCAAAACGAAGGTTATATTCCAGTAAATAGACTTCCTCATTTGTGAGCATCAGGCCAAAGAAGAGAATCCCTTGAAAAGAAAGGCCTTCTTGTTGAAGTCCTAAAAGGGTATTCTCCAGGATATGGTGTTTGAAGACTTCCTCATGGGTCTTTGTAAAATGAAGGTTTGGAGAAATGCTACCCATACCTCCAGTATTGAGGCCAGTTTCGCCTTCGCCGATTTTTTTATGGTCCATGGTGGACCATAGGGGCAAAATGGTTTCTCCATCATACAGGGCTAAGATGGAGGCTTCTTTTCCCACTAAGAATTCCTCTATGACCACGGTTTTTCCAGCACCTTGGAATTTCCCTGCCAAGAGATACTCTTGTAAGACCATCAGTCCCTCTGCTAAGGTAGTGACGATTTCCACCCCTTTTCCTTGGGCCAGTCCATCGGCTTTGATCACCACGGGGAAGGATTGGGCGGCTAAATAAGCAGCGGCTTTATCATAGTGGTCAAAGACCGCATACCCCGGTGTTTTCACGTGGTATTTCTCCATAAACTTCTTGGCAAAGCCCTTGGACCCTTCTAGAAGCGCTGCAGCTTTATGAGGACCAATGATGGCCTCCCCTGCTTCTTGAAAAAGGTCCACGATGCCTTCCATCAAGTCCTTCTCAGGACCCACCACCGTATAGCCTACCCCTTGGACTTTGGCGTAGGATAAGAGGGCTTCCTTGGTCATGGCAGGAAGATTGCGACACTTTTCCAGGTACTTGGTACCAGCGTTTCCCGGACATAAAAGAACCTCTGATATTTTTTTAGACTTGGCGAGTTTTCTTGCCAGGGCTTGTTCTCTGGCTCCATCACCGATGATCAGTACCTTCATAGTCGCCTCCTAATGTTTGAAGTGTCTCATGGATGTAAACATCATGGCCAGTCCTTGTTCATCACAAGCATCGATGGATGCCTGGTCCCTTAAAGATCCGCCTGGTTGGATAATGGCATGAATGCCTCCTTTTGCAGCGGCCTCCACCACATCTTGGAAGGGAAAGAAAGCATCAGAGGCAAGATAAAGGGCTCTTCCCTGTGCTTTTTCCAAGGCGTAGGTAGCCGCATCAATGCGATTCACTTGTCCCCCACCAATGCCTAAAGTTTGTTTGTTATTGGTGACCACTATGGCGTTGGATTTTACGTATTTCACCACTTTCCACGCAAAAAGCAGTTCCTCTAGGTCCTCTTCTGAGGGAGCGATCTTCGTCACCACCTGTCTCGTAGATAAAAGGTCTCGATCCTCTTCTTGGAGCAGCAGTAGACCATCTAAGGACACCATACTGTTGGCTCTTTCTGGAGGTCTAGTACATTGAAGGATCCGAAGATTTTTCTTTTCTTGTAGAAGGGCCAAAGCCTCCGTTGTGAAGGAGGGCGCCATGACCACCTCGAGAAAGATCTTGGCCATGGCCTCTGCTGTGGGTAAAGTTACTTCGCAGTTCAAGGCCACAACGCCGCCAAAGATGGATATAGGATCTGCTTCATAGGCTTTTCCATAGGCCTCTAGGTCGTCTTTGCCTAAAGCGACCCCACAAGGAGTATTGTGTTTTAAGGCGCAGCAGCAAGGCTCGTCAAACTCTTGAACCACTTTCCAAGCGATGTCTAAATCTTTGTAATTGTTATAAGACAGTTCTTTTCCCCCAAGAATCTCTAAGGAAGTCAACGCGCCTTGTCCATCTAAGGCACGATACAAGGACGCCTTTTGGTGGGGGTTTTCCCCATAGCGCAGAGTGGTGACTTTTTCATAGGGACTACTCAAATAGCGGTGGTCTTCTTCTGGTAATAAGTAACTGGCTATGGTGCTATCATAGGCCCCCATGAGGTTAAAGACATGCCCGGCTAAGGTTTTACGAAAGGCTAATTTGGCCTCCTCACTACCGGTTCTATACAGGGTCATAAAGGGTTCGTAATCCCGTTGATGACACAAGGTATAGACGTGGGCAAAATTTTTCGCTGCCGCCCGAAGCATGGTGGGGCCGCCGATGTCAATGAACTCCACTTGCTCTTCTAAAGAATGGTTTTTTTTCAGTTCCTCTGTGAAAGGATAAAGATTCACGCATAGAAAATCGATGGCCTCGATCCCTTCTAGGAGCATTTCCGCTTCATCCTCTTGCACCCCTCGCCGATAGAGAAGGCCGCCGTGGATTCGTGGATGAAGGGTTTTCACCCGCCCTTTTAAAAGCTCTTTGGCACCGGTGACCTCTTCTACTTTAGTCACCGCATACCCAAGTTGTGTCAAGTAGGTGTAGGTGCCACCGGTGGAAATCATCTCGATGCCTTCTTCTTTAAAAAAGTCCGCTAGTTTAGGTAATCCTGTTTTATCATAAACACTAATCAGTGCTCTCATCTTTAGCCTCCTTTGCCAGTAGGTGGATGGCATCTAGAAGTGTGCCTTTTTCCACCGCTGCTACTTTTTTCATCACATCTTCAGGGGAACGACAATCTTCTATGGAGATCATCCGTTTCAGCAGAAAAGATCCACCATCCACCACCTCGTTTACATAGTGTACGGTACATCCAGAAAAGGGTTGACCACTGTCAAAGACTTTCTCATGGACTTTGAAACCATACATGCCTTTGCCCCCAAACTGAGGCAGTAAAGAGGGATGGAGATTGATGATTTTTCCCTCCATGGCCTGTAAAAGGTCTCCTTCTAAAATGGATAAGAATCCTGCAAGCACCACCAAATCTACATGGGTGCAAGCTTCTTTCACCCGGTGAGAAAGGGAAGCATCCCGGGACAAAAGCAGGGTGGGGTAGCCTCGTTCCCTTGCTTTATCCAAGGCCATACATGGGCGATCACTGATGACCAGGACTACTTCATAGTCCTCATGATCTTGTGCATCTTGTAGTATTGCCTCCAGGGTGGTGCCGGTACCAGAGACCAACACGGCTATACGAAACATAAGGCGTCCTCTCCTTCTATAAGAGTCCCCAGTATCACGGGGGTTTCGCCCCACAACTTTAGTGCATCTATAAAGGAGGTTTCTTCTTCTTTGGAGACGCAAAAGACAAAGCCAATGCCCGTGTTGAAAGTGCTGTAGAAGGAAGTGGGTTCTACGCCTCTTTTCACCAGTTCTTCATAGATGGGGGGGAGGGTCCAATTGTTCTTATGTACCTGAATCATCAAGTGTTCATGGGGGTGCATGCGTGGAAGGTTCTCCACGAGTCCACCCCCTGTGATATGCGCCATGCCTTTGATGGTAAAGTGCGCCATGGCTTTTTCCACAAGGCTTGTGTAAATTCTTGTGGGCGTGAGCAAGAGCTTTGAAAGTGGCGTGCCTTGGAAGGTTTCTTCATAGTGGGGAAAGACTTTTCGTAGAAGCGAATAGCCATTGGCATGAAATCCTGAGGAAGGAATGCCGATGAGTACATCCCCTTCTGTCATGGTATCCCCCGTGACCAGATGGTCTTTCTCAGCGATGCCCACGGCAAATCCAGCCATGTCATAGTCGCCTTCTTCATAGAAACCAGGCATTTCCGCGGTTTCTCCGCCGATGAGAGAGAGTCCTCCCTGAAGGCACCCTTCCGCAATACCTTTCACAAGGGCCGAAGAAACATTGCTGTCTAGTTTGCCACAGGCCAAATAATCTAAAAAGAACAGTGGTTTTGCGCCATGGCATAAGATGTCATTGACACACATGGCCACACAATCGATCCCTACAGACTCGTAGCTTTTTAGATCCAAGGCAATGCGTAGTTTTGTACCCACACCATCGGTGCCAGAGATGAGCACAGGTTTCTGGTACCCTTCTGGCAGTTCCATCATACCTGCAAAGGAGCCTAGATGATTTAGTGCCAAAGGACTTAAGGTCCTCTTGGCATAATCTTTGATTTTTTCTACAGAAGCGTAGCCTTCTTCAATATTTACCCCGGAAGATTTGTAATCCATCATAAAAGTACCTCCAAAAATTCATTGGGTGCGCCAAGCGGGTATACCCCACTAAAGCAGCCTAGGCAAAAGCTGCTATGCCCTAAAGCCTCTATGAGACCTTCAGTGGAAAGATAATGTAAAGAAGTGCTGCCAATGAAGTCCTGGATTTCTTTTTTGGACATTTTTGCAGCGATGAGGTTTTCCCGATAAGGGGTGTCTATGCCAAAGTAACAGGGGAACATCACCATGGGCGAAGACACCAGAAAGTGTACTTCTTTGGCCCCCGCTCTATAGAGGAGATCCACCAAATACTTGGAAGTAGTGCCCCGGACAATGGAATCGTCAATGAGGAGAACCCTTTTCCCAGCCACCACATCTTTCTGGGGATTGAGTTTTAAAGAGACTGCCTTGGCCCGGGCCTCTTGACTGGGGGCGATAAAACTTCGACCAATGTATTTATTTTTAGAAAAACCCACATCAAAGGGAATGCCAGAGGCTCTGGAATAGCCAATGGCTGCGGCTAAGCCTGAATCAGGCACTCCAATGACCACATCTGCATCCACAGGCGTTTCTTGAAAAAGCCGTTCCCCTGTTTTGATGCGTAAACCATGTACACTGATGCCATCGATGATGGAGTCTGGTCGGGCAAAATAAATGTACTCAAAGGAACAGGTTTGTTGTTTGGTTTTTTCGGAGTACATATAGGATTTCACCTGTCCTTTTTCAATGACCACCATTTCTCCAGGACGAATATCTCGGACGATTTCACCTTGGACAGTATCAATGGCGCAGCTCTCAGAGGCCAAAATATAATCCTCTCCCCTTTTGCCTAAGATCAAAGGACGTATGCCATAGGCATCACGTATGCCGATGAGTTTATCCTCAAAACCAATGACCAAGGCAAAGCTTCCTTTCACCGTTTGCACGGCACTAAGCACGGCATTTTCAAGGCCCTTATGAATGCCTCTAGAAATGAGATTGACGATGACTTCAGAATCTGTATCCGTTTGGAATACGACCCCACTATCCTCCAAAAGACTTCGAATGAGCTCTGTGTTCACCAAGGTTCCATTGTGAGCCACGGCCAATGCACCAAATTTACTTTTGGCTGTTAAGGGCTGGGCATTTAGTACACTAGAATCCCCTTGGGTGGAGTAGCGTACGTGGCCCACGCCTATGGTCCCCGTTAAGTAAGCCAAATCCTCTGGCTCCAGTGCTTGAGCCACCAGACCCATTCTCTTTCGAAGTTTCAGATCTCCATGGGAAAGTACCGCAATGCCAGCGCTTTCTTGACCACGATGTTGCAATGCATAGAGCCCATCGTACACGTCATAGGCGGCGGTATCTTCTTTCATGGTGATGCCAAAGACCCCGCACTCCTCTTTCATTTTGTCCAAGAATTCTATCATGTTTTATCCTCTTTTCATTCTACTTATGACTTCCTCATAAGCACCTTTGACGTTGTCTAAATTCCTTCTAAAACGATCCTTGTCCATTTTCTCTAGGGTTTGTTCGTCCCAGAGCCTACAGGTGTCAGGGCTGATTTCATCGGCCAAGAGTAAATGTCCATGGGCATCTTTACCAAATTCAATCTTAAAATCCACCAAGATCAATCCAAGATTTTTGAAAAAGTTTTGTAGAAGCACATTGATTTTTTTGGTCATCTCTTGAATGTCTCGAAGCTCTGCGTAGGTGGAGAGACCTAAAGCCACCGCGTGGGAATCATTGATGAGGGGGTCTCCATAGTCATCGTTTTTATAACAGATTTCGTAGATGGTGGTTTTTAAGGCCGTCCCTTCTGGTACACCAAGCCTTTTGGAAAAGCTTCCTGCAGCCACATTTCTCACGATGACTTCCAAGGGGATGATGTCTACTCTTTTCACTCGCTGCTCGCGGTCTGAGCATTGTTCAATGAAATGGGTGGGGATGCCATGTTCCTCAAGATAAGTGTAGATCATAGAGGAGATTTCATTGTTCATGATGCCTTTGTCATTGATGCTGCCTTTCTTTTCCCCGTTAAAGGCGGTGGCATCATCTTTGTAATATACAAGGACTTCCTCTGGATTTTCTGTGTAATAGATTTGTTTGGCTTTTCCTTCATAGAGCATCTTCATGAATACTGGACCTCCATAGCGTTATTTTCGTTGATTTTTTCTTTCATAGTCTTTCGGTATTGGACAAGTTTTTCTTGAAGGGCAGGATATTTTAGAGAGAGAATAGACACTGCCAAGTACCCAGCGTTGGCGGCATTGTTGATGCCCACGGTGGCCACGGGGATTTCCTTGGGCATCTGGACGATGGAGAGTAAGGCATCTAAGCCTTCCAGGGCGCCTTTTAAGGGCACACCGATGACAGGCAGAATGGTTTTGGAAGCCACGACTCCTGGAAGATGAGCCGCAAGGCCAGCTCCAGCAATAATAACTTCATACCCTTCCTCTTCCTTTTTGGCTAATACTTCTGATAAGAGTTCTGGTGCACGATGGGCAGAGATGGCATAGGATGCACTCTCTACAGAAAAAACATCTAAGACATCCTTTGCTTTTTTCATGACGTCTTGATCATTGGGGCTGCCAAATAAAATTAATACTTTCATGAGTCCCTCCTGTTTTGGTCTTTAAAGTAGGCCAATCCTGCTTTAAAGAAGTCTAAGTAGTATTGTCCAGCATAGTTTTGATAGAGGCCTTCTGCACAGCGCTCGGAATGGCCCATTTTGCCAAAAATCTTTCCGCAAGGTGAAGCGAGGCCTTCAATGGCGTAGTAGGAGCCATTGGGATTGTAAGGAGCTTCCATGGTGGGCTGCCCTTTTTCATTGACATATTGTGTGATCACTTGACCCTTTTTCTTCAGCTCCTGAAAAAGGAATTCTGAGACCACCAGTCGCCCTTCTCCATGGGAAATGGGCACATGGTGTACATCCCCTAAGGATGCTTTGCTCATCCAAGGGGTATTTCTTGAAATCACCTTGGTTTGCACCATACGAGACATGTGTTTGCCTGAGGTGTTGTAAGTTAATACGGGCATGGTGTCCTTTGGGGGAAGAATCTCCCCATAGGGTAGCAGGCCAGATTTTATGAGGCCTTGGAAGCCATTACATATGCCTAAAATAAGACCGTCTCTTCGTAGTAGATCTTCCACGGCTTCTTTCACCTGAGGGTTCCGAAGAAAATTGGCGATGTATTTTCCAGAGCCTTCAGGCTCGTCTTGGGCGCTGAACCCTCCAGCAAGCATCAGGAGGTCACTTTCCCTTAGTCGTGCACAAAAATCTTTGATGGACTCTTGCAAAGTCTCTTCCACGCTGGTGAGCACAAAGGTGGTCACCTCTGCCCCTTCTTTTCGGAAGACCCTTTCTAGGTCCATCTCACAGTTGGTACCAACAAACACCGGGATCAGGACCTTTGGCTTGTCCACTAGTCTCTTGGGTGCCTTGGGGGTGATTGTACTGGTGAAGTCCTCCAGCACCGCTCCTTGGGCTTCAAAGGATGGAAAGACGCTCTGTAAGGGCGCTTTTACTTTTCTAAGGAACTGGGCCAAGGCAATCTCTTCTTGTTCTGTGCTGAAGAAGGCTCTTTCACGGGTTTTCCCAAGAACTCGCAAAGAAAGCTCTGCCCCTTCTAGTAGAAGCTCTGGCACTTTTTCTGTGGGGACTTCCAGTAGAAAGCTCCCTGGGTCGTAGCCTAGTAAGTTTTCCCCATGAAGGAGAAGATGTACACCCACATCATTGCCCAAGGCCATATTTACCAAGGTGGGCAGGATGCCTTTTTTTAAGGTATCCACAGATAAAAGATGTCCTTTGTCCCTTTGAGCCATCAAGAAGGCCGCATTTCTTTTGAAGGCTTCTTGATCATACAAGTTATCTATTCTGGGGGTAGTGAGCTTCATAATTGTTGTGACTCCGCCTTTTAAGTCGTTGGTCAAGAGCTTTTCCATGTGTTCTGTGTTCACGGCGAAGGAGATGAGGGTATTGGGCACATGAAGGTCCTCAAAAGATCCTGACATGGAGTCCTTGCCACCAATGGCCGGTACTTGAAAGTCCATTTGTGCTTGCAAAGCACCTAATAAAGCGGAGAATGGTTTGCCCCACTGGAAGGGGTCCTCCCCTAGTTTTCGAAAGTATTCTTGGAAACTGAGGCGTATGCCTTGTAAGTCTCCACCCATGGCTAGGATTTTGGCTAAGCTCTCCACTACGGCGTCATGAGCGCCTACAAAGGGGTCACGCTCCATTTTTTCTGGGTCAAAACCGTAGGCCATCAAAGAAGCATCATAGGTGGTCAGATCTTTCAGGGGGATCAATGCAGCCATACCAGGGCTTTTGGTTTCCTGATTTTTACCGCCATAGGGTAAAAGTAAGGTGCCAGAGCCGATGGTGGTATCAAAGTTCTCCAGAAGTCCCTTTTGAGAGGCATAAGCTAGATTATCCATGGCCTGGAGCCCTTCTTGTAAGGTGGTCACAGGTGATGCGTGTTCTTTTTGTTTCCCCGGGGCTACTTTTACTGAAGCTCTGGCTGTGGCACCGTTCAAGTTTAAGAAAGCTCTTTTCAGATCCACCACCAGACGTTCCCCATAATACATTCTAAGGACGCCTGTGGACGTCACGGTGGCTACAACGGTGGCCTCTAGGTTTTCTTCCTTTGCAAGGGATAAAAAGTCCCCAAGAGAATTTGGGGAGAGGACCACGGCCATGCGTTCTTGTGACTCGGAAAGGGCAATGTCCATGGGAGAAAGCCCTTGGTATTTCTTGGGGACTTGATCTAGGTGAATATCTAAGGAGTCCGCCAGTTCACCGATGGCCACTGAAACGCCGCCTGCCCCAAAGTCATTGGCTTTTTTGATGAGGGCTGTAGCACGTTCTTGCCGGAAAAATCTTTGGAGCTTTCGCTCTTCCACGGCATTGCCCTTTTGCACTTCACTGCCTGAAAGCCTCACACTGGAACTGGTCTGTTCTTTGGAAGAACCTGTGGCGCCACCGATGCCATCACGACCTGTGCGTCCACCGATTAATACAATCAAGTCTCCTTCCATGGGCTTGTCTCGATGCACGTGGTCTTTTAGGTTTGCCCCAATGACTGCACCGGTCTCCATCCTCTTGGCTTCATAGCCAGGATGATAAATCTCTTCCACAAAACCTGTGGTGAGACCAATTTGATTGCCATAGGAGGAAAACCCTTTGGTAGCCATCTGGGTGATGGTCTTTTGTGGGAGTTTTCCTGGGCGGGTATCCGCTAAAGATGCGTTGGGGTTACCAGCTCCTGTGATACGCATCCCTTGATAGACATAGGTTCGACCACTTAAGGGATCTCGGATGGCTCCTCCTAGACAAGTGGCCGCTCCGCCAAAGGGTTCGATCTCTGTGGGATGATTATGAGTTTCATTTTTGAACATGATCAGCGCATCTTTTGGTCCTTCCGTTGTACGGAGGGTACGCTGGATGCTGCAGGCGTTGATTTCATCAGATTCATCAAGATCTGTGATGACCTTCCTTTTCTTCAGCGCCTTTGCCCCAATGGTGGCTATATCCATGAGGGTTTTAGGTTTGTTCTCCCGGCCAAGTTCATGACGAAGGGATTCATAGAGGCCATAGGCCTTTTGCACAGAGGGATCCGCTTCTGTTAGATCCACCTCTTCCAGGCTGGTCATGAAGGTGGTATGACGGCAATGATCTGACCAATAGGTGTCCAGCACCTTCACTTCTGTGAGATTTGGCTCCCGCCCTTCTTCCTTGAAGTACCCTTGAATCATGGTGAGATCTGAAAGAGACATGGCCAAACGATGCTCTTTTAGAAAGTTCTCCAAAGCACTCTGGGATGCCTCTACAAAGCCTTGGAGGACGGTCTCTTCTTGGGTCCATGCCACGGATGGTTCAAAGGAGTCGTCCAGCGCCCCTCGTCTTTTTTCCACAGGATTTAACAAATAGCTACAAAGTCGATCTAAAGTCTTCGTATCCACACCGTCAAAGACATACACCGTTTTATATCGAACGGCTATGTTACGCCGATTTAAGATGAGTTCTGCACACTCCTTCACGGCCTCTGCACGTTGATCAAATTGCCCTGGCAAGAGCTCCAGGATAAAATGGGGCTGTGCTAAAAAAGAAAAAGGCTTCTCATGCACCACATCCAAAGATGGGTCACTAAAAACCAATGGGGTGAGTTGCGCCATCTCCTCTTCAGAAAGCCCCTCCACCTGGTACAGGTGCACCATTCTTGAAGAGAGCGTTAGGCCTAGCATGTCTTTTAATTCTTGATCCAGTTTCTTGGCTTCTTGCTGAAACTCTGACTTCTTTTCTACAAAGATATTTCTTACGATACCCATGACTACCTCCGAACATTTTATAAATAAATCATAACATCGAACCACTAAAGTCAATCATTATTGAAATAATTTCATTTATCATTCGTACAGGAGCGAACATAATTAGAGAAAAGAAGACAATCTCCAAAGAATCCGTAAGAAGTAAAGGATCTTTAGAAAAAATTGCAACAGCGTGCTGTTTCATGGGTCCTTCACTTGGTGGTATAATGAGGGAAACGCCCTGGTGTCAAATATGGATGATGAAATGGAGAGAGTGACAATGGATTATGTAAAACTGGCAGCGGTATCCCCTGAGCTAAGGATTGCAGATGTGGCCTACAATAGAGAAGAAATTATACGCCTGGTGCGAGAAGAAACCAGTATAGATGAAGACCTACAAGGGATGGTCTTCCCAGAACTGGCCTTGACCGCTTATACCGCAGGAGATCTTTTCTTCTCCAAGGACTTATTAGATGCAGCGATGAAGTCGCTGAAAATCATTGCGGAAGAAACAGCAAACATCCCCTGCATCCTCATCCTAGGTCTTCCCTTGAGACATAAAGGGAAGCTGTACAACTGTGCAGCGGTGCTTCTTCAGGGCAAACTATTAGGCGTAGTACCCAAGGTGCATCTACCCAATTACAATGAGTTTTATGAAGCTCGGTGGTTTACATCTTATGAAAAAAGCCATGGAAATCGCCTCTTTGTGGAAGGATTTGGGGAAGTACCCTTCGGCCACTTGATTTTTGAGAGTGCTTTTTTCCGATTTGGGGTGGAAATATGTGAAGATCTTTTTGCCGCATTGCCACCCTCTACCAGTCTGTCCATCCAAGGGGCTGAGATCGTTTTCAACCTTTCAGCCTCCAATGAACTGGTAGGCAAATACCAGTACCGAAAAAATCTGGTGAACATGGCCAGTGCCAAAAATATTGGGGCTTATGTGTATGCTTCTGCGGGTCCCTTGGAATCTACCACGGATGTGGTTTTCTCAGGACACTTGATGATCAGTGAGTATGGCAAAATGTTGAAAGAGAATCAGCGCTTTGCCACCTCTTCAGAAGTGATCAAAGCTTATGTGGACCTTGGGAGAATTCAAGGAGAACGTCTTCGCAACACCACCTTCCAAAAGGAGCAGCCTTTGGCAGCGCATGAAGCTGAACTGGTGTCCTTCAAAGGGGTAGAAGGTACTGTAAAATCCTTTGATCGTATCCTGGACCCCCATCCTTTTGTACCTTCAGATCCGTTGGTGAGAAAAGAACGGGCCAAAGAGATCTTGGCCATTCAAAGTCATGGACTCTTTAAGAGACTCCATCATCTGAATCTCAAGAAGACGGTCATTGGCATCTCAGGAGGCTTGGATTCTACCCTAGCCCTCTTGGTGATTGTGAAAACCTATCAGCTCATGAATCTACCCCTTGAAAACATCATCACCATTACCATGCCTGGGTTTGGCACCACAGATCGGACCTATCAAAATGCGCTGACCCTTTGCCGGGAATTGGGGACAGATCTAAGAGAAATTAGCATCGTAGAAGCTTCCTTTCAGCACTTTAAAGACATCGGTCATTCAAAGGATGTCCATGATGCCACCTATGAAAATGTTCAAGCCAGAGAACGGACACAAATCCTCATGGATGTAGCCAATAAGGAAGGGGCCATTGTCATTGGTACTGGAGATCTTTCAGAGCTTGCCTTGGGCTGGTGTACCTACAATGGAGACCAAATGTCTATGTATAGTGTCAATGGCTCCATCCCCAAAACCTTGGTCCGTTACTTGGTAAAATATTTCTATGAAGAAGAATTCCAGGGGCCCATTGCCGAGGTGCTCGAAGACATTTTGATGACCCCTGTGAGCCCAGAACTGTTGCCCAAAGGAGACCAAGATGAGCTCCTTCAAAAAACAGAGGATCTTGTAGGCCCCTATGAGCTCCATGATTTCTTCCTCTATCACTACATGAAGTATGGGGCAAGTTTTCAGAAAATCCTCTTCATGGCTGTCCATGCTTTTCAAGGGCACTATGAGGAAGCTGTGATTAAAAAATGGCTGAAAGTGTTCATTAGAAGATTCTATAGCCAGCAATTCAAACGTTCGGCCATGCCAGATGGTCCTAAAGTGGGCAGCATTTCTCTATCTCCCCGTGGGGATTTAAGAATGCCATCCGACGCTTCCTTTGCTACTTTCATGAATATTTTAGACTAAGTTCATCTCTAGGAATTGAGTAAGCGTATAATGAAATCAAGTAGATGGTTAAATTTGATCCATGGAGGTAAACAATCATGTGGTATACAAAATCAACAGAGGATCTTCTTTCGGAATTTGAGGTGGACCCTAGGGAAGGTCTGACTAAGGAAAACGTGGAGAAGCGAAAACAGCAGTATGGGGAGAACAAACTGGCTGAAGGGAAAAAGAAAACCTTATGGGGCATGTTCTTGAGCCAACTGAAAGATGCCCTAATCTATGTGCTTTTAGGGACTGCACTCATCACCTTACTGGTGGCAGAATATGCAGATACCGTGATCATTTTGGCGGTGGTATTTCTCAATGCCACCATTGGCGTTGTTCAAGAAAACAAAGCGGAAAAAGCCATTGAAGCGTTAAATAAACTCACCACCCTACGGTCCTTGGTAAGGCGCCAAGGAGCCATCACAGAAATCAATTCCCTAGATATTGTGCCAGGAGATGTGGTGATATTAGATGCAGGTCGATATGTGCCGGCAGATCTTAGGCTTCTAGAAAGCGCCAATCTTCAAATTGAAGAATCGGCCCTTACTGGGGAATCGGTCCCATCAAACAAGTACTTCGATGCAGTTTTTACACAAGAGAATGTGCCCATGGGGGATCAATCGAACATGGCCTTCATGTCCACCTTGGTGACCTATGGACGAGGAGAAGGTCTCGTGGTGGCCACAGGCATGGCTACGGCGGTGGGGAAAATTGCGGAGAGCCTCAATGAAGAGGTAGACAGTATGACCCCACTGCAAAAAAGAATGGATGAGCTGGGTAAAACCCTGGGGAAAATAGCCATAGCCATCACCCTACTGATGTTTGTCATTGGCTTTTTCCAGGGAAGACCCTTACTGGACATGCTGCTAACATCCATCAGCCTTGCCGTGGCAGCCATCCCTGAAGGATTGCCAGCCATTGTGGCCATCGTTTTGGCCCTTGGGGTGACGCGCATGAGTAAACAAAATGCCATTGTGAAGAAACTGCCTGCTGTGGAAACGCTGGGTTCTGTGAGTATCATCTGTTCCGATAAGACCGGAACCTTGACCCAAAATAAAATGACGGTGCTGAAATACTATCATGATGGCATCTTTAAAGAGGTGGATGTTCAAGAAGATCAGGAGGAAATTTCTTCAGCATCAGCGGAAGAAATGACCAAAACCTTCGTCTTGTCCAGTGATGCCACTGCCACCAAGGAGGAATCCACAGGAGACCCCACAGAAATAGCGTTGATCGTCTTTGGGAATCGTTTTGGTTTAGCCAAAGAAGAACTCAATAGACTCTTTGAACGAGTGGGCGAACGCCCCTTTGATTCAGACCGAAAGCTCATGTCCACCCTTAATCGTGAGGGAGAAGGGTATCGGGTTCATACAAAAGGTGCGTTGGATCAACTGTTAAAGATTTCTACAAAGGTTTTTTTAGGTGGAGAAGTGGTGCCTTTAACAAAAGAGATGAAGGGGGAAATTTTACAAGATGCTGAAAAGATGTCTGAAGATGCCCTGCGGGTACTAGGCGCGGCTTATAGGGATACAGAAAAGGTCTTGGCGGAAGAAGACATGGAAAAAGACCTCACCTTCTTAGGGTTTGTGGCCATGATGGACCCTCCTAGAGAAGAAGTCAAAGCCTCCATTGATGCAGCCCATGGCGCAGGCATTACCTCCATTATGATCACAGGAGATCATAAAAGCACCGCCTTTGCCATCGCCAAAGAGCTGCACATAGCAGAGCGCCTTGAACAAGCCATCACCGGCAGTGAGCTGGATGCCCTCTCAGAGGAGGCTTTGGCTGAGCGCATTGAACACTATCGAGTGTTTGCCAGGGTTTCTCCAGACCATAAAGTGAAAATCGTCAAAGCCTTCAAATCCAAAGGACATATTGTGTCCATGACCGGGGATGGGGTCAATGATGCGCCTTCTTTAAAGCATGCAGACATTGGCGTAGCCATGGGCATCACAGGGACAGATGTGTCCAAAGGTGCTGCAGACATGATCCTCACCGATGACAACTTCACCACCATTGTCCGGGCCATTGAAGAAGGCCGAAATATCTATGCCAATATAAAAAAGGCAGTGATCTTCCTTCTTTCTTGCAACTTAGGAGAAATCATCGCCATCTTCCTTGCAGTACTCTTTGATTTAGCCATTCCTCTACTGGCTACACAAATTCTATATGTGAACCTGGTGACAGATACACTGCCAGCCATTTCTTTAGGAGTGGACCCTGGAGATGAGGATCTTATGAAAAAATCCCCAAGAGACCCTAAAGAGAGTTTCTTTGGGGGCGGTGCAGGGAAAAGAGCCATCATCGGTGGTGTCCTCATTGGGCTGCTTACCCTACTAGCCTTTGCCATTGGGTTGAGGGAACGAGGGGTAAGTCTTTTAGATTCCAAGGGGGCCTCTGAAGAGGTCTTGATTTATGCAAGAACCATGGCTTTTGTGGTGCTGGCCACATCCCAGCTATTTTATAGCTTCACCCTTCGCAGCGAAACGAAGTCCATTGTTCAAGTGGGCCTTTTGAAAAATAAGTATTTGGTAGGCTCTGTGCTTACAGCCATTTTGTTGCAAGCCCTAGTGATCACCATTCCTTTCACCGCCAAAGCCTTTAAAGTAACGGCTTTACCACTTAATGATTGGTTCATCGTCTTCGGGCTATCTTTATTGCCCTTACTGATCAATGAGCTCATCAAGCTCTTTGCCAGAAGGCGTCGTTCCTCATAGGTTGACAAAATCTCTTGTCCTCTATTTGGCATGTTCTGGGCAAGAGATTTCCTTTATATTTACAGCCATTGGGGATACCCTTCTTTCATGGGTTGTGATACTATATTAAGGCACTAATCATCGGGAGAAGTCTTCTCCCAATACAATCGCAAGGAGTAACTATGGAACAAGCAAGAAAAATCTTTGGATTAAAAAAAGAAGCAGTGCTTCTAGATTCATGGCTCTATATCACCAAATCCATGCTGGCCATCGGCACTGGATTTCTACTGGGTAGCATGTTTTCTGTGACAAGATTGGACATGATTTCGGTACTACTCGGGGTCATGTACAACCTTGAAGCCACCAACATCTCTGCGGTGAAGGGCGGCATCAATCAGCTCCTGGCATCCTTTTTAGGAGCAGTCACCACAGGGATTCTCGTGTCCATTTTGGGGGTGAATGTGGTCACCATCATGCTGGGTATGGGCTTAACCTTATACATCGCCTTAAAAATCGATTATACCGCCGTCTCCCCTGTGGCTATTTTTACCAGCATCTACATGACGCAGTTTTTGCAAAGTGATGCTTTGGGAAATCCCAGTATCTTCTTAACCATTCGGTTGAGAATATTTGCCTTGGGATTAGGGGTTGCAGTGGCCCTTCTCTTTAACTTCCTCTTTTCTTTTGTGTATTATCGAAAGATCACCAGAAAGAGGTTGGAGTATGTGAAGTTGAAATTAGATGAGGTCATGGCTTTAACCTATGATTATCTGACCAAGGACATAGCAGAGAATACCATTTCCTACAACCCTGCCTTTTCCCAAGTCTTCGCCCACATCGACGCCGTGGCCACCAATTTGGCTGCACTGGAAAAGGATCCACTGATTCCCTTTAAAGTCTTGGAGAAGAAAAATTTGATCACAGCCATGACCATGATCAGTAAATTGAAGCTTTTGGCCCATTTAGCGTATAACAGCTGTTATATGAAGGAAGTGTATAGAGTGGACTTCCAAGAGAAACACCTGAAATCCTTGGGAGATTTCAACCATAAGTTGAAGCAATTAGACTTTTTAAAAGTAGAACCAGACAGTGATGCTTTTATGCCCCACTTCCCTGTGCCTGAACATGACGATGAAGAAGCCAAAAGGATTTATGAGAACTTGGATCTTATTTTCACAGAATACAATGCACTGGTGGAGCTTCATCATCAAATGAAGTAATCCTCAAAACACATAAAAAGAGAAGGATGCATACCCTAAGGTATGGATCCTTCTCTTTTGCTCTTATAAGGATGCTTCCAGCATCTTGACCACTTTTTCCATGTACACTTGTTCCAGGGCTGTAAATCTTGCCAAGGAAGGGCTGTCGATGTCCAGCACGCCAAAGAGTGTCCCTTTTGCATAGATGGGTACCACCAACTCTGAACGAGAGGCTGCATCACAGGCGATGTGGTTGTCTAGGTTAAGGACATCGTCCACCAATTGGGTCTTGCCTTCTTTGGCAGCGGTGCCACAAACACCTTCACCCATGGCGATTCGATTACAGGCAGGTTTTCCTTGGAAGGGACCAAGAATTAAGGTATCTTCTTTTAGTAGGTAAAAGCCCACCCAATTGATGTCTTCTAGGTACATCTGTAAAATGGCGCTGATGTTGGCCAAGTTGGCCAGCACATCGGATTCATTTTTCAGTTGTGCTTTCACAAACATGAGCGCACTGTCTAATTTCTTCTCTTGGGTCATCCCCTTGGGGTTGATGGTTTCTATCATGATATTACGTCCCCTTGCTACTTTTCTACGAGGTAGGTGCCCTTTTCATCTTGGCGGATGAGTCCTTTTTTCATCAGGTTACCCAGGGAAATCTTGAAGTAGTTTTTGCTACTATTCCATGTTCTTTTAATCTCTTCTGGTGTGGATTTGTCGTTGAAGGGCATGAAGCCATCGTGATTTTGCAAATAGGTGAGAATGCTTTCTGAGAGCTCTTCTTTTTCGTCAATCATTTTCTTTCGTGGTGTAAAGCTGATGCGCCCATCCTCTAAAATCTTCTTTACAGAACCTGTGATCCGATCTCCTGGCTGTGCTTCAAAAAAGTACTCATTTCGAAGGACAATGCCCAGATATTGATCATCGATGGCCACTTCCAAAGTCCCATTGGTTTGCTTATCATACACAATGCCGCTTACGGTTTGACCAATTTCGTAGGCACCTTCTGGTGCTGCCTCTAAGTACCGACCCACTTCTGTACTGGCCGCTAAACGACCCGTCTTATCTTCATAGACGAAGAAAAGATATTCTTTCTCAGGCGCCAAGGGGAATTTCATTTCTTTCTTAGGGACCAAAATATCTCTTTCCAGTCCAAAGGATACAAAAGCGCCGAAACTAGTGACGGAAGAGACCTTCAGCACCGCAGTTTCATCTACAGTGACCAAAGGTTTTTTCATGGTGGCTATGAGGCGGTCTTTGGAATCTCGATAAATAAATACCGTCACCACGTCCCCTACCTTGGGCGTTTCGCCCAGGATGTTCCCAGTGGGTAAGAGGATATCATCCGAGGTGTTTCCTGTCTCTTTGTCTAAATAAAGGCCAAAGGATGCTTCTCGTGCAACCTTTAGATCATTGTAATCGCCAAATTTAATCATGTTGTACTCCTTTGTGTGCTTGTCCGTTCTCAACATAGTGCTGTGCAGAGGCTTCTATTTTCTCCAGTTCTTCTGGGGTTAGTTTCCGAACAAATTTTGCGGGTCTTCCCATCCATAGTTCCCCTTCCGGCACTACTTTTCCTTCAGTGACCAAACTGCCTGCACCGATGATGGTATTCTTTTCCACAATGGAGCCATTGAGTAGAATGGACCCCATGCCGATGATGCTATGGCCATGGATTGTGGTGCCGTGGATGATGCAGCTATGACCGATGGTGACAAAATCCCCAATATGGAGTGGAAGGCCTTGTTCTGTGTGAAAGACCGTGAGGTCTTGAACATTGGTATAGCGCCCAATGTCAATGGGGGCTACATCTCCTCGTAGGACGGCCCCATACCAAATGGATGTGCCATCTCCTAGCGTCACATCACCGATCAGGGATGCATTTTCAGCTACAAAACAACTTTCATGAATCTTTGGTCTACGCTTATGAAGTTCTTTGATCATCAGTGCCTGTTCCTCCTCTGTTTTTCTGATTTCTCGAACCTATTTTCCTTTTTCAAAATTCCTTGTAAAAAGATGAATATGGACGCAAAGTGCGGTTAAAAAACCTATATATTGTGTTTTTTAGACTTGCTTTGCACAACATATAGTATTATACTGAATCCATCGTAATAATTTCAGGAGGTTCGAAATGAGGGACATAAAAGACTTGTTCAAACGTTATTATACTAAAGAGCTGGAGAATAATAAAGACAAAACTGTATATGATCTTTTTGAGTGGTCTAAAAGAGATGTATTATTAAAAAACCATAAGACTGGAAAAATCTTAGTGGACATGAAAGACTTGTCATTCCCTACCCATTATAGCCAAAATGCTGTGGACATCATCGCTTCTAAGTACTTTAGAAAAGCTGGGGTAAACAATGAACTGGGTTATGAGAACTCCATGAAGCAAGTGGCCCACAGAATGGTGAGCTTTTGGGCAGCATCATTAGCAGACGAAGGAATCATTACCACCCAAGAAGAGAAGGACATCTATTATGATGAGATGGTCTATGGTCTACTCAATCAAATGTATGCACCAAACTCCCCCCAATGGTTTAATACAGGCCTAAAGCAAGCTTATGGCATTGCTGGCGGACAAAATGATCTGTTCTATTATGATGAAACAAAGAAGCAAGTGGTCAAGTCCTTGGATACCTATACAAGAACCCAAGCCTCTGCTTGTTTTATCTTATCCATTGAAGACAAACTCTTGGGCAGCCATTCCATTTCTGAGCAGTATGTCACTGAAACCAAGCTCTTTAAGGGCGGCTCAGGAACAGGCACAAACTTTTCAAGCATTCGTGGCTTAGGAGAAAAACTTACAGGTGGCGGTGTATCCTCAGGGCTCATGAGCTTCTTAAAAGGACTAGACCGTAACGCTGGGGCCATCAAATCTGGTGGGACCACAAGAAGAGCTGCCAAGATGGTTTGCCTAGACATTGACCATCCTGAAATTGAAGAGTTCATTCTTTGGAAAGCCAAGGAAGAAGATAAGGTCCGTGCCATGGCTAAGATGGGCTATGATGCAGATATAGATGGAGAAGCCTACGAAACGGTCTCTGGACAAAACTCCAACAATTCTTTGAGAATTTCCGATGACTTCATGAAAAAGGTGAAGAACTTAAAAGACCAACCTGATGAGATGATCACCCTACGTGGCCGTGTGGACGACTCTGTGAATCGTGATGTGAAAGTTGCCAAGCTTTGGGAAGAGTTTAATGATGCAGCTTGTAAGTCTGCAGACCCAGCGCCACAGTTCACCGATACCTTTAATGCATGGCATACCTGTCCTGCTGGTGAAGATGGAAAACTCTACGCAAAGCATAACATGTTAAATTCCACCAACCCTTGTGGCGAATATGCTTTCCTAGACGATACCAGCTGTAATTTGGCCTCTTTAAACGTCTATCGTTTCTACGATGTGGAGAAAAACAAGTTGGATGTGAAAGGCCTTCGTCATATGATCGCCTTAAACCAATTGCTCTTAGAGGCATCCATCCATTGGGGGCAATTCCCCACAGAAGACATTGCTAGAAAAACCTATCTCTTTAGAACCACTGGCCTTGGCATTGCCAATAGTGCATCGCTACTCATGGCCATGGGCATTCCTTATGATTCTGATGAAGCTAGAGTGCTTTCTGCAGCCATCATGGGCTTGATCACTGGAGAGAGCTATCATGTGTCTGCCCTTATGGCCAAGGCTGTGGGACCCTTTGAAAAGTATGTCTTAAACAAGGCACCCATGAATCGTGTCATTAGAAATCATGCGAGAGTCGCTGGTGCATTGAGTTCCGAGTTAGAAGAACTTCACTATGAACCTCTTAGGGTAAACCATGGTCTCCTTCTAGAACTGGGCCTGGGAGATCTTAGTGATGAACTAAAGCATGCCTGGAGCGAAGCGGTGAAAAAAGGCGAAGCCCACGGCTATAGAAATGCTCAAGTGAGCGTCATTGCCCCCACAGGAACCATTTCCTTCGCCATGGACTGTGCGGCCACTTCCATTGAGCCCTTCTTCTCACACATCGTATATAAGAAACTGGTGGGTGGAGGTTATATGACCATCGCAAACCCCATCATTGAAGTGGCTTTGAAGAACCTAGGGTACAAGAAAGAAGAAATCAAAGACATCATGGCCTACATTGGCAAAGAAGAAAATGGGATGGTTCTAGATGGTAAGATTGAAGGCGCGCCCCATTTGAAGGAAGAGCACTACCCCATCTTTGATACCGCCAATGTGTGTGGTACTGGAAAGCGCTTCATCCATCATTATGGACATGTCTACATGGTGGCAGCGTTAACACCATTGGTATCTGGCGCCATTTCAAAGACCGTGAACTTGCCCAAAGAAGCCACAGTAGAAGACTTCAAAGAAGTACACATTCGGTCTTGGGAAACAGGTGTCAAAGGTATCTCTCTTTACAGAGATGGTTCCAAGTTTGCTCAGCCGCTGAATACCAAGATGGACCACAAGGATGAGAGCATTGCTTTAGAAAGCCTTACCTATGACGCCCTGTTAGACTATGCCAAAGAAGTAAAGAATCAGCTGCCTAAGGAATCCAAGAGCACCCATCGCCGGGAAAAGATGACAGGCATTCGTGCAGGACATACCCATCCTGCGCAAATAGAAGATGTGAAAGTATATATCACCGTGAATCGTAATGTTCGTGGGGAAATTTCAGAGATTTACATGACGACGGATCGTGAAGGGACACTCATCACGGGACTCCTAAACTCTTTGTCTAAAACCATTTCTGTGATGCTGCAGTATGCTATCCCACCAAAGGATATTTCAAGAATGCTCCGAGGGCAAAAATATGAACCCTATGGATTTGTCTCCAAGCACCCTTATATCAAGAATGTCAGCTCCATTTCGGATCTGATTTCTAAGGTCATCGATATAGAACTGGGGGACTATTCCAGGGTCCAGATCAAACCAGAAGAAAATGATGTGCTCCTACGTTCTCGCTCAAGATTCATCAATGCAGAATATGAAGAAGTTGAAGCCAAGCAGATGATTCTCATGGTGGATGAGCAAGACGTTAAAGAAATCATCAAGGATGCAGAAAAAAATGGAGAAAAAATCTATGATTCTGTGTGCCCTACTTGTCAGAGTACACGGATGGTGAAAAATGGCACCTGTAAAGTCTGCTTAGATTGCGGCACCACCACAGGATGTTCCTAAACTAAATTCTCGAAATTTATAGCACCAAATAAAAACCACCAGGCCATATCATGGACTGGTGGTTTTTTACTATGCTTTTTTGTTTTTCTTTTTGCTTTTCTCAGATGTGGTTTTCAAGATGTCTTTTTCATCGATATATTTGAGCTTATTGGGTTTTGCCTTAGGTTTGATCACAGGCTGATTCTTGTTCTTGTCCTTGGGTACGCCAATTCTGGATAAGCCCGATAGGTCTGCATACCACAAGAAAAGAAATACGAAAAATCCTGTGGGTAGATATTGGAGTACGATGTTTTCCGTATAGATGGGCATGATGAGCCCAACGAAAAGAAATACCAGACCTAGGATCAATACAAGCCACTTGCTCACTTTGAGCTTATGTAGGAAATACATATTGGCTAAGGAATATAGGATGAAAATAGCAATGGATAAAGCAAAAACAATGAGTAAATTTGTCCAGTTCAAAGTATAACCTCCTCAATTCTCTCTTATTTTAGGCTATTTCCAAGGAACATGCAAGTATCGCTAGAAGGCCCTGTGGAAAACACTTCTAGACAAAGTACCACCTTTTGTGTATTATAAATTCCATGGAAAAATAATATTTTTTTTACGATATTCTTATTTTATGTCAAATTATTTGATATAATAAGTTATATTGAATATGGGGGTGCATTATGACAAGCAACACAGCAATTAATTTAGATGATTTAGATCTACAAATTCTGGAGATTTTGATCAAAGATGCTAGAACACCATACCTTGAAATTGCAAGAGTATGTCATGTTTCTGGGGGAACCATTCACGTAAGAATGAAGAAAATGGAAGATTTGGGGATCATTAAGGGGACTAAAATCCTACTCGATATGCCAAAACTTGGCTATGATGTCTGTTGCTTCGTGGGGATTTATCTCGATAAGAGTTCTTCCTTCCAGCAAGCCATCGATGAATTATCCGAAATCAATGAGATTGTTGAACTTCACTACACCACAGGAGACTACTCCATTTTCACCAAGTTGGTATGTAAGAACATTGCCCATCTGCAAGACTTACTACTCAACAGCATTAATGTGATCAGTGGTGTGCAGAGAACCGATACATTCATCTCTTTGTCTCAACCATTGGACCGAAACATCAAACTGTAAAACCATCAAAAAAGCAGTGCTTCTTGTATAAAGGCACTGCTTTTTCATCGTCTTTGATCATCCGTTAAGCATTGTCAACTCTTCTTGGATTCTATTTTTCAACAGTACATCCACGTCCTTTTGCTCTTCTTTAGATAAGGTATCTATATAGATGGGTGGCAAAAACTTCAGATGTACCCGTTGGTGTGGCTTCACTTTATAGGTTTCTTCAAATACCTTATAGGCATCATTGACCACCACTGGTAGGATGGGTGCAGAAGCTTTCTGGGGGATTTTGAAGCTGCCTTTATGAAACTCATTCATGGTGCGGGATTTATTTCTTGTGCCCTCTGGATAGATGAGCACATGGTGCCCATCTTCTTTGATGCGCCTGATGGCCTCTAAAATCACCTTTAATCCTTGGCGTGCATCCTCTCGATCTAAAAATAATGCACCCATTTCTGTGCCCAATAACCGAATGATGGGGATTTTTAGAATTTCAATTTTTCCGATGAGGGTCAGGTGTCGTTTTTCAATGTTCTGGATGAGGGCATTCACTGTCACATAGATGTCAATATACGATTGATGATTCCCCATGAAGACACAGGGTTCATCGGGGATGTTTTCAAGCCCTTCCACCGTGAGGTCCATCTTGGAAATACGGATCAAGTCCCCCGTATGTTTTTCTGCGCGTTTTAAAATCAGTTTATAATAATCTGGAAGGCTCATGTCCTTTTTTTGTCTTTTGGCGAAGACCAAACGAAACCATAAGACGACCAAAGAGAACCCAAACTTAGTTTTAGCGATGAGATCAAATACCATAGTTACTGCTCCTTTATATGTGCTAGTACTATTATACGGTATTTTCAGGGATTCTCCTATGGTTTTTCCAGAAGGATATGTTTAGGCCTTTAGAAATAGGCTATAATGAGAAGTAACCAAGTCTTCCGTATACAGGCCATGATATTGTGGCACAATTTGGAAGAGAATTGGATGTTACGTGAAGAAAGGATACTTGTCATGAAAAAACGAAGCTATCTCCCCATGATCCTCTTTTTCTTCCTCTTGGTGAGCCTTTTGGGCATCTATTTCTTTCTAAACCATGGCATTGTGGGATTAGAAAAATCATCGGAAGTCACGAGGATCCAACAGACCAATCTCCCAGTGAAGGTACATTTCATCCACGTGGGACAAGGAGATGCCATTTTCCTAGAAGTTCTTGGAGAAAACATACTCATTGATGCTGGAGAACAAGAAGCCGCCGATACCATCATCACCTATTTACAAAGTTATGATGTGGAAAAACTCCACCGTGTTTTTCTCACCCATCCTCATGAAGACCACATGGGAGGCATGGGCGATGTGTTGGCAGCGTTTGAGATTGGCGCTTTTTATAGACCTGACAAAGAGTTGGTCACCAAGTCTTTTCAACGCATGACCGATGCTTTGACCAAGAAAAACATACCTACTACGCTTCTTCGAGGAGGACAACGGATAGAGTTTTCTAAAGAAGTGTATCTAGATATTCTCTCGCCCAATAAAGAGGTTTATCTTAATGTGAACAATTACTCCCCCATCATGCGCCTGGTAGTGGGCCAAAAGGCCTTTCTTTTCACAGGAGATGCGGAAGCAGTGATTGAAGAAGAGGTGCTTTCTCTACATAAAGAACTTCAAGCAGATGTGTTGCAAGTTCCTCACCATGGATCCAAAACCAGTAGCACAGAAGCTTTTATACAAGCGGTTTCCCCTCGGTATGCATTGATTTCCAGTGGTCTTCAGAACATGCACAATCTCCCCTCTCCTGAAATCCTTCTTCGATATGAAGCCATGGGCAGTAGCGTTTTACTCCTAGAGGAACTGGGTAACATTGTCTTTGGTACCAATGGAAAAGAAGTGATTCCTTTAAGCAATTGACAGATGCACATGGAATAGTATAATTAAGGATGACGATGAAGTTTTGGGCAGCCCAAAACTTCTTTAATTTGTAAGGAGGCCACTATGAGCAAGATTAGAACCAGATTTGCCCCAAGTCCTACAGGATATATGCATGTGGGGAATTTAAGAACAGCCCTCTATGCCTACCTCATTGCCAAGCATGAAGGTGGAGATTTTATACTAAGAATCGAAGATACAGACCAAGAGCGTTATGTAGAAGGATCTGTTGATGTGATTTTCAAGACGCTAAAAGATACTGGGCTCATCCATGATGAAGGCCCAGATGTGGGTGGACCCTTTGGTCCCTACATCCAAAGTGAGCGAAGAGATCTCTACAAAGACTATGCCTTGACTTTGGTGGAGAAAAAAGAAGCTTATTACTGTTTCTGTAGCAAAGAACGTTTGGACCTTCTTCGTGAAAATGCAGAAGCCCAAAAGAAGCCTTTTAAATATGACAAGCACTGCTGTAGCTTGTCCAACGAAGAAGTAGAAGCGCACCTATCTAAGGGACTGCCCTACGTCATTCGTCAAAATAACCCCACAGAAGGGGTTACAAAATTTGAAGATGTCATCTATGGGATCATTTCCGTGGACAATGAGGAACTTGAGGATATGGTTCTTTTAAAGAGCGATGGATTACCTACCTATAATTTTGCCAACGTGGTAGACGATCACCTCATGGAAATCACTCATGTGGTGAGAGGGAGTGAATACCTTGCCTCATCCCCCAAGTACAATAGACTTTATGAAGCCTTTGGCTGGGATGTGCCCGTGTATGTTCATTGTCCACCTATTATGAAGGATGCACAGCATAAGCTCTCTAAAAGAACAGGAGATGCTTCCTTTGAAGATCTCCTCTCTAAAGGATATTTGAAAGAAGCTGTGGTAAACTATATCTCCTTGCTGGGGTGGAATCCAGGTACCACTCAAGAAATCTTCTCCTTAGAAGAATTGGTGGAGGTTTTTAATTATAAGAAAATCAGTAAGAGTCCGGCTATTTTTGACAGTGAAAAACTACGTTGGATGAATGGAGAGTATTTAAAGAGCATGTCCTTAGCGGACTTCCATGCTTTAGCCCTCCCCTACATACTAGAAGATCTTCAAGATAAACCACTGGACACCATGAAGATTGCACAAATTCTCCATAACAGAGTAGAAGTACTTTCAGATATTCCAGGACAACTAGACTTCTTCTATGCACTGCCAGAATATGATTTAGCCATGTACACCCATAAAAAGATGAAAACCAATGAAGAAGTGGCCCTCTCCTCTTTGGAATCCATTCTTCCAGCGCTTCGGGAGATTCCCGAAGAAAAATGGCAATTAGATCATCTACATGATGTGGTATTAGAAAAAGTAAAAGAGCTGGGACTTAAAAACGGACAGATGCTTTGGCCTATTCGTACCGCACTCTCTGGAAAACAGTTCACCCCAGGAGGTGCTTTTGAAGCAGCAGACATTTTAGGAAAAGAGGAATCCATAGAAAGAATTGAGAAAGGAATCACCTTACTCAAAGCTCATTTATCATAAGCAGTAAACAACCAGCTTTTAGCTGGTTGTTTTGTTGTTTAAGGCACGATAAAGTAGTCCCGAATTTTCGCCAAGGTCTTATCCCCTATACGATTCACTTGAACCAGCTCGTCCACGGATTTAAAAGAGCCTTTTTCCTGACGATAGGCCAAAATGTTCTCAGCAGTGGATGGGCCAATACCAGTGACACTCATGAGTTCTTCTTTGGTGGCTTTGTTGAGATCAATTCTTCCACCATCTTGGTCTGAAACAGCATCAGCACCTGAGATGATGCTGGTGGTTTCTCCCTCCTTTGGGATGTAAAAAGACTGTCCATCGGCAATTTTCATGGCCAAATTCACCTCTTTTAAGAAGGCCGTAGAGGTTCCCTCACCAGCTTTTCTAAATAAGTCTATGAGGCGGTCTCCTTCCTTCATGGTGTAGACACCGGGATAGAGCACTTCTCCTTTGATCTCCACGATAATTTCTGAAGTTACTTGTGGCAAAGGAGCCTCCATGGGCATAGGGAGTTCTTCAAGTTCATTCAATACAGGCTCTTCGATGAAGAGCGGCTCCTTATTGTGGCTACAACCTAAGGGCACAATAAGGAGCATACAAAGGAGTAAAGCAGACAGTTTCATAAGACACCTCCAAAGTTGTTTTTAATATTATGCAGAACTTTAGTTTTTTTATAGTGAGGCTCTTAATAATTTGTTATAATTACAACAGCGAGGTGTTCATAAATTGAGACAGAAAAAATATACCCTAAAATTGAGTGTTCTAGTTAGTGTCGTTTTCCTTATGGTGTTCTCCTGGGGGCTACCCCTACACAAGGTCCATGCCATTGTCGCTGCACCAGATATTCAATCTGCAGCAGCTTTGGTCTTGGATGCGGAAACAGGAGAAATTCTATTTGAGAAGAATGGACACAAACAATATTTCATCGCCTCCACCACCAAAGTCATGACAGCCATTTTGGCTTATGAACATTTGGACATGGATGCCATGATCACCGTAGGTGAAAAGCCACCCTTTGCTCTAGGTTCTTCCATGGGCTTTAAAGAAGGGGAAGAGATTATGGTGAAGGATCTCTTGTATGCCCTGATGCTCCACTCAGCCAATGATGCTGCAGAGATTTTGGCAGAAGCCGTCGCTGGAAGTACTGAAGCTTTTGCAGAACTTATGACAGAGAAAGCCCGTTCCTTGGGTGCAGTAGATACGGTGTTTTATAATCCATCGGGACTCAATGATGACAAAAATTTAGAATTAAACAACATCACCACGGCCAAGGACCTATCCATCATCTCCAAAGAGTTTGCAGAGTATGATGAACTTGTGGAGCTTAGTCAAAAACTCAGTCACATGTTGCCATTGACAAACCTTGTCACTGACATCAATCGATGGGCCACCAATAAAAATAAAATGGTAGATCCCTATAGCTCTTTTTATTACGAGCCTACGGAGTTTGGTAAAACTGGTTGGACACCTTTGGCTGGATTTTCTTGGACAGCTTCTGCGATGCAGGATGGGCGAAGGATCATCGTCTCCCTCTTGAAATCCCCCAATCAGGAAGTTTATTTTCAAGAAACCAAAGCATTGATGGAATGGGCCTTTGAAGAAACAGCAGTGGTGACTTTCTACAGCCAAGGTCAAATGCTGAAGAATATTGTGATGGAAAACGGTGAAGTGGTTCCTCTTTTCGCACGAAATGATTTCTATTATGTGAGCTCCCCAACAGAAAATCCAAAGCCATTTTTGGAAATTGGAGACATAGAAATAGAAAGAACCTATGAACCAGGCGAAACGGTTCATACGGCAAAGGTCCTCTTAAATGATGAGGTCATTGGTTCTGTTGATCTGGTTTGTGAAAACACCATTGAGTTCATAAGAGAAGAAAAAGAAAGCAACGCCAATGGAGAGGCTCAAAAACAAAGCGGATTTTTGTCCTCTACCTTTGGCAAGACCTTTGGGATGATTACCTTAAGTCTACTTCTTTTGGTGGTGGTTTTGTTTGGCTTTATGTTCATCTTAGGTCGGGCGAGAAGAAGCAGAAGACATCGTAAGATGTCTAGCCAAAGAATGGCCTATTTAAAAGAACTAGAAAAAAATCGACGTTCATAAGCCATGAGGCTATAAAAAAGAGTCTTGGATCTGATCCAAGACTCTTTTTTATATTGTTTTTTCATAAATATTAACGTTCGATGATTCTTGTATCCCATATGCCAGAGGCATACTGCATGACTGTGACATCAGCTGAGAAGACTCCTGAAGAAGAGATGTTTTCAATGGACATTTTGTTCCAAATGAATCGATCTTGATAGAGGGTTTCAATCTTCTTTTGAGCGTCCACATAGGAATCAAAATCTTTAAGGACAAAGAACTCATCGTTGTAATCAATGAGGCTTCTAAAGATGTCCTCTCCCTCCACAGGGATGCCATGGATCTTTCCATTTCTCAAGCTATCTAGGACTCTCTTGACACGTATGTCAGATTCGTAGATTTCTCTAGCATTATAGCCACCGTTACGGTAGTAGTTAAGGATTTCTTTTTCTGTCATCCCGAAAATAACGATGTTTGGATCCCCTACTTCTTCAAGAATTTCCACATTGGCTCCATCTAAAGTAGCCAAGGTAATGGCGCCATTCATCATGAATTTCATGTTGCTGGTGCCCGAAGCTTCTTTGGTTGTGGTAGAAATTTGCTCAGATACTTCTGAGGCTGGAATGATCTTTTCTGCCAAAGTGACTCCATAATTCTCTAAGAAAACAATTTTGATACGATCTCTAACCCGAGGATCATTATTTACTTGAGCTGCCAAGGCGTTGATGAACTTGATGATTTCTTTTGCATAGTAGTATCCTGGTGCTGCTTTTGCTGCAAAGATATAGGTTTTGGGGACCATGTCAAAATTCGGGTTTTCAATGAGTTCATGGTATTGATGTTGAATATGAAGCGCATTAAGGAGTTGGCGCTTATACGCATGGAGTCTCTTCACATGGACATCAAATATGGAATTGGGATCCACGATGATGTTGTTTTTTTCTTTGATATAGTCAGCCAAAATTTCTTTGTTGGCTTTTTTAATTTGCTCCACTTTTTGCTGGGCTTGGGTATCTCTTTTATACTTTTTAAAGAGCTTCAAATCCTGCGGATTTCTTCGCCAAGAGATGCCTATGGTTTCATCCAGTAGTGTTGAGAGTTCTGGATTGGCCAGCATCAACCATCTTCTATGGGTAATGCCATTGGTTTTATTGTTGAACTTATAAGGATACAGCATATAGAAATCTTTCAGCTCTTGGCTCTTCAACAGCTCTGTATGAAGCTTTGCTACACCGTTAATGCTATGGGTTCCATGGATGCAAAGATGCGCCATTTTCACATAGCCTCCAGATATGATGGCCATTTTTTCGATTTGGTCATAGTTTTCACCAAATTTAATGGTTAAAGTTTCTCTGAAACGTCGATCAATTTCTTCAATGAGGAGATAGATTCGGGGTAAAAGATCTTTGAAAAGATCCACTTGCCACTTTTCTAAAGCCTCACTCATGATGGTATGGTTGGTATAACTCATGGTGTTCTGGGTTACGTGCCAAGCTTCATCCCACTCCATGCCCTCTTCATCCATGAGAATCCGCATAAGCTCTGGAATGGCCACTGCTGGATGGGTGTCGTTGATGTGTACCGCTACATAGTTGTGCAGCTCATTGAGGGGTCTCCCCGTCTCTTTGTGTTGGGACACAATGCTTTGCAATCCTGAAGAAACAAAGAAATACTCCTGCTTTAATCGAAGCACTCTGCCTTCGTGATTAGAATCATCTGGATAAAGCACTTCTGAAATACTTTCAATTTCGCGCTTGTTTAAGAGCACTTTATGAAAATCTAAATCTCCGGGGTTGTCTTCACTGTAGTGAGGTACTTCAGCATTCCATAAACGCAAAGTATTGACGGTTTTATTTTCATAGCCCACCAAAGCCGTGTCGTAGGGTACAGCGAGGACTTCTTGATAGTGGGTATGAACAGGCACCAGCTTGCCATCTTCTAAAGGTTTCATCCATGCATCGCCATAGAATCGGACCTTCACAGCTTTATCACTCTTTCGAATTTCCCATACATGGTCGTCTCTGAGCCAATTCTCAGGAAGTTCTACTTGATATCCATCAACAATTTTCTGCTGGAACAACCCATATTTATAACGAATGCCATTGCCGTTGCCTGGGATTCCTGAAGAAGCCATGGAGTCCATGAAGCAAGCTGCGAGTCTGCCCAATCCTCCATTGCCAAGGCCAGGATCCACTTCGACGTCCTCGATGTCTTTTAAGCTTAATCCCAGGTCATCAAGGGCATCTGCCACTGTTTGGCGAATGCCAAGATTCAATAGGTTGCTGGCCAAAAGCCTCCCTAAGAGGAACTCAATGGAAAAGTAATAGACTTGTTTTTCTCCGTACTTCACATATCGATGGGTGGTTTTGGCCCAACCTTCTGCAATGTACTCTTTCACCAGGTATCCCAAGGTAAAGTACTGCATCTGTACGGTGGCATTGTCCACTTCTTGAGCGTAGAGTTTGAGCATCTTCTTTTCAAAGTCCTTTTTGAACTGTTCTTTTGTAATGATCATCTAGTTATCTCCTTTATGAATCCAGGATGTTTTGAAAAAGTTCTTGATAGATGGTGGCAGATGCTTTCCAACTGTAATCCATCACCATGCCTTTTTCAATGATCTCCTTAAAACTCTTTTGATTTTGGTACGCTTCTAAAGCACGATATACCGCTTGTAGCATATCATAAGCATCATAATTTGAAAAGGTAAATCCAATGCCCTCTCCCGTGAATTTGTTGTAGGGAATCACAGTATCTTTTAAGCCCCCAGTCTCTCGAACGATGGGAACACTGCCATAGCGTAATGCCATAAGCTGGGATAGTCCACAAGGCTCAAAAAGGGAGGGCATCAAGAAGAAGTCTGAGGCAGCATAGATTTTTTGGGCCAAGGCACCATTATAGGTGATGTTTGCCGAGACCTTTCCAGGATACTTGTAGCTAAAGTAACGGAACATATCTTCGTAACGTCTCTCTCCCGTACCTAAAACCACCAATTGGATGTCCTGGCTGAGAAGTTCTTCAATACTTTCTGCAATGAGGTCGAATCCTTTTTGGTCTGTAAGTCTTGAGATGATCCCAAAAAGTGGTACATCTTCTCGAACTTCCAAGCCCAGTTCTTCTTGAAGGGCCAATTTGTTCTTGATTTTCCCCTCCAGATTTTCATGGGAAAATCCATGAGGGATATAGGGGTCGTTCATGGGGTCGTTCAATTCATAATCAATCCCATTGAGAATGCCTTTTAGTTTATAAGAAACCTTTTGCATGACCCCATGGAGTCCTTCCCCAAAGTATTCCGTTTGAATTTCCCCTGCATAGGTAGGGCTGACCGTGGTCACTAAGTTGGCATAATTGATGCCACCTTTTAGGTAGTTCACATTGCCAAAGTATTCAAAACAAAAATCTTGTAATAGCTCATTGCCAATGCCTAAAAGATTGCCTAAGACCTCGGGGGGATACACCCCTTGGAACCGAAGATTATGGATGGTAAGTACAGATTTGACGTGCTCAAACTGCTTTTCCCAACGATACTTGGTGCGAAGCAGCACTGGGATCACTGCAGTATGCCAATCATTGGCATGGAGAATGTCTGGGACGAAATCAATTCTCGTCAAGATTTCTATAATAGCTTGAGAGAAAAAGGAAAATCGTTCCCCATCATCAAAGTAGCCATAGGGTGCTTCTCGATGGAAATAATACATGTTATCTATAAAGTAATAGGTGACCCCTTGGTATTTCAAAGATTTCACCCCAAGATACTGCTCTCTCCAACCTACTCTCACGGTGGTTTCAAAAAGATGTTCCATGTCATCCGTAAACTTTTTGGGAATGGTACCATAGTTTGGCATAATGACACGACAGTCTTCTCCCATGGCAACCAATTCTTTTGGTAGTGCATAGGCAACATCTGCTAAGCCCCCTGTTTTGAGGAAGGGATAACACTCTGATGTGGCAAATAATATTTTCATAAAAGCCTCCTTATAGCACGGAACCCTTACTGACCACAAGGGGATTTTTGGGTGCACCCTTTAGTTCTGTCTGATCCGTCAATATGACCTGTTTATCGGTGATGACATTTTCCAGTTTGCAGTTTTCACGAATCTCTGTATTTTGCATGATGATGGAGTCTTTAATCACCGTGCCCTTGGCCACATGTACTCTTCTAAAAATAATAGAGTTGATAACGGTGCCTTCTATGATACATCCATTGGCAATGAGGGAATTTTCCACTTTACTCTCCGGCGCATAATACGTAGGCGTTTCATCCTTCACCTTGGTACGAATGGTATTTTCCCCAAAGAACACTTCTTCAATATGGTCTTCATCCAGCATATCCATGCTGGCTTCATAATAGCTTTCTGTGGAAGTGATGCTCTTTAAATAACCCTTATACTCATAAGCACGAACTTTGTACTTGGTCACAGCATCATGAAGAAGATCTGTCAAATACACATTCTCCCCGGTGCTGATACCATCTGTGATCATATCCACCAAAAGTTCTTTTTTCACGATGTAGGTCTCTAAAGAGATCTTTTTCTTTTCAGAGATCATGTCTGCACGGCGAATGTTTTTCCCAAAGGTCATGACACTGCCATATTCATTGGTGGCAATGGTGCTGCAACGTTCAAAGCCAAAATCATTTTCTGCAATGGTTTTATAGACTACCGTGATGTCTGCTTTACTCTCTAAATGGCTCTTGAAGACTTTTCGTAAATCAATATTACAGACCATGGAGGTCCCCATGATCACAGCATAATCTGCTGAAGCCTCGGTGAGGTAATCAATATTGGCAAAATAGGTGGATAAGTCTCCCCGCTGCTGACTATGAATGTCTGGTGTAGCATAGGGAGAAAAGTAGAATACTCCGCCCTTTTTACGGTCTAGGTTCCATTCTTTACCGTTACCGATGTGGTCCATGAGAGAACGATACTTATCATTTAAGAAAATGCCCACAGTATCAATGCCTGCATTGACCAGATTGGATAAGGTAAAGTCGATGAGTCGATAGCGGCCCAAATAAGGAAGAGAAGCTAAGGGGCGATTATTGGTTAACTGTTTCATATAATAATCATTTTCCGTGAGGTTGACCACCCCAAATAGTTTGTTTCTAGGCATATTAGTTCCCCTCCTTGTAGATTTCATGTTCTCCGACCACGGCAATTTCGCCCTTTTCATCAATGACGGAATTATCAGGAATCACTGCATGGGAGCCGATCATGGCTTTCTTGATGATGCAGTTCTTACCAATTTTCACATCTTCCATGATGACGGAATCGAATATTTCTGTTCCTTCTCCTACGATGACCTTGGGAGAGAGAATGGATTTTCTGATTTTACCGTGGACGATACAGCCTTCCACCACCAAGCTATCTTTGACATCTGCTGTCCTAGAAAGGTATTGGGGAGGCATGGAGGGATTCTTAGAATATATCTTCCAAGAACGATCGTTGATCTGCAAGGTGGACTGTTGATCTAATAAATCCATGTTGGCTTCCCATAGGGAATCTAACGTGCCCACGTCTTTCCAATAGCCTTTAAAGGGGTATGCGTACACCCTTTCCTGGGCATTTAGAAAAGCAGGAATAACATTTTGACCAAAGTCATCCATGTTGATGCCCGCATGGATGTTGTCATTCATATACTTCTTTAAGAGCTTCCAGTTGAAGATATAGATGCCCATGGACGCAAGGTTTGATTTTGGGTTTTCTGGTTTCTCTTCAAACTCTTCTATTTTCAGTTCTTGGTCTGTATTCATGATGCCAAATCTGGAGGCTTCATGCCAAGGAACTTCTAAAACCGCGATGGTCAAAGCAGCTTCCTTTTCCTTGTGATAGTCCAGCATGGCTTCGTAATTCATTTTATAAATATGGTCTCCAGACAAGACCAAAATGAAATCTGGGTCATAGTCTTCGATGTAGGAAAAGTTTTGATAGATGGCATGAGCAGTGCCTCTAAACCATTTTTCTTCTGTAGCACTGGCATAAGGTTGAAGGATGGTGACACCGCCTTGATTTCGGTCCATGTCCCAGGGTGATCCGATACCGATGTGCGTGTTGAGAATCAGTGGCTGATATTGGGTTAACACGCCCACGGTATTCATATTAGAGTTTGCGCAGTTGGAGAGTACAAAATCGATGATTCGATACTTCCCGCCAAAGGGTACTGCGGGTTTGGCGATGTTTTTTGTGAATTTTCCAAGTCGTGTTCCTTGACCTCCGGCCAGGATCATGGCGAGTATTTCTGTTTTCATTATTTGGCCCCCTTAATTCTTTGTGGTTTTATGATCAATACGGAAAGAGGTGGTACCGTCACTTCAAGTGCAAACTCTTTTCCATTAATCATTTCTTCTTTGGTTTGATAGGTACTGGTAGAATAGGCCCAATCTCCGCCGTACTCTGCCAATTCTGTATTGAGGACTTCTTCATACTGGCCTTCAAAGGGTACGCCTACCTTGACGCCTTGTCTTTCCACAGGCACAAAATTTGCAATGACCACCAAGAAATCCCTTGGATGCTTTCCTTTCCTGATGAAGGTAAACAAACTTTCTTGCTTGTTGTCCGCATCTAATATATCGATGCCATCATAAGAGTCATCTATTTCATGAAGGGCTTTATAATCCACATATAGATGGTTTAGCGTTTGCATGAAATGCTGATGCTGCTGATGCCGTTCATACTTTAAGCCGATCCATTCTAGCCCTTCCCTGAATCTCCATTCCATCCATTGGGCAATTTCTCCGCCCATGAACTGAATTTTCTTTCCAGGGTGGGTCATCATATAGGCCATGAGGGTGCGAAGTCCTCTAAACTTCATGGCTTCATCCCCAGGCATTTTGTTTAATAGGGATTTCTTTCCATGGACCACTTCATCATGTGACATGGGCAAGATATACTGCTCATTAAACACATACATGAAGGAGAAGGTGATGAGGTTGTGATGATGTTTTCGATAGAGTGGGTCTAATTCGAAGTACCGAAGAATGTCATTCATCCAGCCCATATTCCATTTGTGTGTAAATCCAAGGCCACCCTTCTCCACCTGGTGGGTGATCAACGGGAACGCAGTACTTTCCTCTGCGATCATCAAGGCCGCTGGATGCTCTTCTTTGATGATGGTATTCAGCTTCTTTAGTAGATCCACACCTTCTAAATTGGTGTTGCCTCCATAAATGTTAGGCGTCCATGGACCATCGTCATAATCTAGGTATAACATGGCGGACACAGCATCTACACGTAAACCATCTATGTGGAAGAGATCCATCCAAAATAGGGCATTGGAGATGAGAAAGCTATGCACTTGAGGTTTTCCATAATCAAAGTGTGTGGTCCCCCAACGGTTGTTGGTGGCTTTGTCGTGATCTTGATACTCATAGGTAGGTGTGCCATCAAAGAGGTATAGTCCATGGGCATCTCGACAAAAATGAGCAGGAACCCAATCCATGATGACGCCTAAATCTTCTTTATGACATTCGTTGACAAATTCCATGAGATCTTTGGGCTCGCCAAATCTAGACGTCATGCTGTAGTAGCCTGTGATTTGATAACCCCAGGAATCATCCAGGGGATGCTCCATTAAGGGCATGAGCTCAATGTGGGTATAGCCCATTTCTTTCACGTAAGGAATCAATTCCTTCGTGTACTCTTTAATGGTAAAGAATCCACCATCCCAATGTCTCTTCCAAGAACCCAAATGTACTTCATAAATATTCATAGGTTTGGCGTTATGATTTCTTCGCTTATTTTTTCCACGCCAGACACCATCACTCCATTGGAATCCACTTAAATCTTTCACCACAGAAGCCGTATTAGGGCGCAGCTCTGAGTAAAATGCGTAGGGATCCGCTTTCATAAATTCATATCCATCATGACGACGAATGCGGTACTTATACAGTACATTCTCGCCAATGCCCTCCACGAAGGTGGTCCAAATCCCTGTAGACCCTTGTGGAAACATTTCTTGATAGCCCCAATCGTTAAAATCCCCTGCCAGGGTGACATTTTGGGCGTTGGGTGCCCAGACGGTGAATTGCACCCCGTTCTTTCCTTCAAATTCCATGACATGAGCGCCCATGAACTCGTAAGCCCTTCTGTGTGCTCCTGTATTAAAGAGATAATGGTTGAACTCTGTGTTCAGCACTTTGTTTGGATCGTCTTTCGTCTTTGCCATAGTTTCCTCCTGCGTCTCTATGAATTTGTCTTTTGGTTGGTCCATTGCAGTTTGTGTTTGATTTCCATGGACAGTGCCCGCAAAATCAACTGTAATGTGAGAATATTTACTATTTTCTATTTATAATATACCATATTTATGGCGTTTCTAATAGCGGTAAAAGTGGCTAAATAAGCCATTGGTCAAGAAATCATCAGAGAAGTACACCCTTTCGCAGCATTATGATTAAAGAGAACGGATCACTAGATATATGAGGATGAAGATGCCCAGGTAAAACATCAACTGAGACAGTAAATAGAGGGTGCGATTTCGTCTCCATGGAGATGTATCCTTCTCCTCCAAAGCCTCACTTCCTGTGACACAGGAATTTTCCATGGTTTTTTTCTCCTTTCTTCGATAGTCAAGAAGATCAGGGTGAGAAAAGCTTTCTCTTGGATCATGAGATTTTTTGGCTGGCATAGCAGGCCCTCCTTTCTATGGTCATGCATCTTTACTTCTCTTTATTCTACCATCCTATTATGAATTTTCCAAAAATAGGCTGTAAAAAAGAACCCTTCCGTACTCCTGGGTACGGAAGGGTTCTTTCATCATCGTGTCTTTTTAGGGGCGACGAATAGAGGCATTCTTAAGGGAGGCTGGGCAATGATTCCACTGGGGGTATTTCCAGAGAAAGGGCTGCTAAAACCTTTGACAAATCCTCTGGCAGATTTGCGCAAACCGTGATCTTTTCATCTGTCACAGGATGATGAAAAGAGAGTTTCACGGCATGGAGCGCTTGTCTTGATAGTAGCGAAAGGTCGCCATCATAGAGTTCATCTCCTAAAATAGGATAGCCCAAATGGCTTAAGTGTACACGAATCTGATGGGTTCTACCCGTCAAAAGCTGGAGTAAGAGTACACTATACCCGTTTTTTTCATCTAGAACCTGTACTTTTGTGAGGCTTTGTTGGCCTCTAGGGTCCACAACCCGTCGATAGGGTTCTTCTTTATCTCTATAGATGGGAAAATCCATAAGGGTCATATCCTTAGGGAAGGCTCCTTCCACAATGGCTACGTAATATTTGTCGTAGGTTTCCTCTTTCATATCTTTAGAAATCTTTGCATGAACAAATTGATTTTTCGCTAAAACCAGAAGACCAGAGGTATTCATGTCCAGCCTAGAAACCAGTCGAATGATGGTTTTTTCCCCCTTGCTTTGGTAATGATACATCACGGCATTACTAAGGGTACCACTGGTATAGGATTTTGTTGGGTGGACCACCATGTTGGGTGATTTATTCACCACGAGTAGCGCTTCATCCTCGTACACAATATCCAAAGGTATGTTTTCAGGGGTAATATCTTGGGACTCCTTTGCCACCAATGAAATTTTCAAGACATCTCCTTCACGAAGAATATAGTCTAATTTCACCACTTTCCCGTTGATTTGAATCCGTTTGGATAGGGCAGCATTGCGTAAAAATCTGGAGGATAAGTCTAGGGATTCTTTGAGATAGGTTTTGATCTTCTCCCCCACATAGGTCATGGGTATATTTTTTTCAATGGTATTGAGGTCTTTATTCATCATGTTTCTTTTTTCCTTCTAGCGCTGCATGGTAATAGGCCATGGCTTCTTGTAAAGTGCCTGTGGGTTTTAATCCTCGATCTTTCAGTACTCTTTTAGTGCCTTCTAAAGAAAAGAGCATGGCTTCATCTAAGTTCACCTGGAGTAGATGACGTAAAGTGTCCACACCTTCGTAGTGACGGCCCTCTTCAGCCAAATCTGCCAAGTACACAATTTTCTCTAGGGTGCTCATGGCACTACGACCCGTGGTATGGTATCGAATGGCCATGAGCACCTCATGGCTGGTGACTCCACCGGTGACCTGAGCAAAAATTGCGCCTGCTTGGGCATGGAGAATTTGAGGCGCATTTACGCCTTCTCCAGGGTCTTCTCCATGAGCTTTGATGTAGGCCATGAGATCCTTAGTGGACCACTCTTTTAAGAGGTCATGGTACAAGGCGGCCTCTTGAGCTTCCTTAGGGTCTTCTCCATACTTTTGGGCCAATGCCATGGCCATCTTTTCCACCCCTAAGACATGACGTACACGCTTTGGAGAGAGCCTCTTATGAAGCTCTTCTCGGAGCTTTGCCATGGACCAAGGAGAAGTTTCATATAGATGATGCTCTTTGATAAACTGTGCCACAGAATCAGGGACCAAATGAGACCAAGGTGCACCTTCCTCGATGCGTTGGCGAATGCTGCTGCTGGATACTTCCATGATCTCTTCTTTCAAAAAATGTACCGTGGCTTTTTCCTGTTGAATCAAAGCGTCCGTGTCTTTGGCGTCCAAGACAGCCAAGCCTTTACGCTGAAATACAATGAGCTTCACCAAAGATAGGATCCTTTCAGGATTTTTCCAACGGAAAAAATTCACGTAGGAATCTTCCCCGATGATGAAAAAAAACACATCATGGGGGTAGATCCTCGTGATTTCTTCTAGGGTTTCAAAAGTATAACTAATCCCTTTTTTTTCAATTTCTAAAGAAGACCATTGGAAGTCTTTATAGGGTGTTAGCGCCAACTGTAGCATATGCGTTCTGTGGGCTAGGGTTGTCTCAGGTCTGTCTTTATGTGGTGGAAGGTAATTGGGCATAAAGAGAATTTCATCTAGCTGAAAAGCCTCCTTAGCCTTCACAGCCATCTCCAAATGGCCCCAATGAATGGGGTTGAAGGTTCCCCCTAGAATCCCGATCTTCATGATCTAGGCAGTTGAATCTTCTTGTTGTTTTTGCTTTCTTTGTATAAAACAATTTTTGAGCCAATGATTTGAACACCTTCACATCCAATGGCACTCACCAACTGGTCGTGGGCTTCTCTTGCATCAAGGCCACTATTCTCCAGTACATGAATCTTGATCAGCTCTCTCTTTTCCAAGGCATCTTCAACTTGTTTCAGGAAAGGGGCTTCAATACCGCCTTTTCCTACCTGGAAGATGGCATCTAGCTTATTTGCAAGGCTTCTTAAATAAGCACGTTGTTTTGTTGTTATCATAGTTTCCTCCTAGGCATAATATTCAAATTCAAAATCATTCAATCGAATGAAATCACCATCTTGAATACCCATATCTCTTAGTTCTTGTAATACACCTTTATTGCCAAGTACTTTATGGAAATACCGTAGATGGCTTGGATTATTGATGTCCACTGCATGGAGTAGTCGGTCCACAAAGGTTCCTGAAACCACATAGACCCCCTCTTCATCCACTTGGATTTCGTAGGTGAACTTTTTAATTTCTGGGACAAAGAAATCCTCATCATCATAGATAGTTTCGGTGATGGGAATGGTCTGAAGCTTAGCGGCACAAGCCTTCATCATCTCTTCCACTCCTTCACCAGTGGCAGCGGAAATGGTGAAGATTTCAGTAAAGCCCAATGCATGAATGGCCTCTTTCACCCGAGCAATCTCCTCTTTTTCAAAGAGAAGGTCTACTTTATTTAACGCTACAATTTGGGGTCGGTCTGTGAGGTCTAAGCGATACTTCTTCAGCTCTTCATTAATCAGTTGAAAGTCCTCCACAGCATCTCTGCCTTCAATGCCAGAAACATCCAGCACATGTAGTAGAAGCCTTGTTCTTTCAATGTGTCTAAGGAACTGAATGCCTAAGCCCACACCTTCAGAAGCCCCTTCAATAATCCCTGGAATGTCTGCAATGACAAAGGGATTGATGCCAGTCATGGCCACGACACCAAGATTGGGTTCTAGGGTTGTAAAATGGTAGTTGGCAATCTTCGGTTGCGCTTTGGACACTTTGGAAAGTAGTGTGGATTTCCCAACATTTGGGAACCCAAGCAAGCCAACATCAGCGAGCAATTTTAGCTCCAAGGTGACCGTGCGCTCTTCTCCAGGCATCCCTGGCTCTGCAAAATCTGGCGCCTGTCTTGTGGGGGTAGCAAACTTTGCATTGCCTTTGCCGCCTTTACCACCCTTTAGGACCACAAAGCGATCGTCCACTTTAGAGAGATCTGCAATGATTTTACCACTTTCTTTATCTTTGATGACGGTTCCTAATGGCACTGGGATGATTAAATCTTTTCCATCCGCGCCATAACATCGGTTCTTTCCGCCATGTTCGCCTTTTTCAGCGGCAAACTTTCTCTTATACTTAAAGTTTAAAAGGGTTGTCAACGAAGCGTCTACCACAAAGATCACATCTCCGCCTCGACCACCATCGCCACCTTCGGGTCCTCCATGGGACACATACTTTTCTCTTCGAAAAGAAATGGCGCCATCGCCACCGTCTCCACTGATGAGGAGGATATCCGCGATATCTATAAACATATTCATGATTCTCACCTGCCTTAATTATTTTTCATTATACTACAAAACAGCCTAGGAAACCTAGGTGTCCTTTTTTCAAAAAATAGGACCTGCTGTAAAGCAGGCCCCGTTTGCATACTATTCTGCAACTGCTTCCAGTTCAACTGGGTAAACACTCGCTTTCTTTCTATCCTTACCAAGTCTTTCGAATCTTACAACTCCATCAACTTTGGCGAATAAAGTATCATCGCTTCCCCTGCCCACGTTGGTGCCTGGGTGAATCTTTGTTCCTCGTTGTCTAACAAGAATATTTCCAGCAAGAACAAACTGTCCATCTGCTGATTTTACGCCAAGTCTTTTGGACTCAGAGTCTCTACCATTCCTTGTACTTCCTACTCCCTTTTTGGAAGCAAAAAACTGAAGGTTTAATATAAGCATGGTGTTACACCTCCTCTTCAATTAGGTTAATAAATTCTTCGTATTGCAATTGAATTGCTTTCATTCCTAATAATAATGTTTCCATTAGTATTTGTGCTTCACGCTTTTCATCGGCGCTGGCACCATCGATGCTGACAGCTAAATATCCACCATCTTCATGAAGATCTAGTTTGTTCTTCACTTTTAAAATCTCATCCAAACCATTATAAATCATCATACATTGGGCTGTAACAGCTGCACAGACAATGTCTTTTCCGTAGTCATCATAATTTGCATGACCTTCATAGGTGAAGGAAACAAGATGTCCTGATTTTCGTAAAAATCGTACTTCAATCATGATTATGCTTCAATTTTCTCGATCAGAATCTTTGTGAAAGGCTGTCTGTGACCTTGCTTCTTTCTGTAGTCCTTCTTTGCCTTGAACTTGAAGACAACAACTTTCTTTGCCTTCCCGTGACCAAGAACCTTAGCAACTACTTTGGCACCTGCTACCACTGGGCTACCAATGGTGAGTTCGCCTTCTCCGTTAGATACTGCTAACACATCTGTGAGTTCAACAGTTGTGTTTAGGTCAGCTGAAATCTTCTCAATTTTGAGAATATCGCCTTCGGAAACTTTATACTGCTTACCACCTGTGTTTAAAACTGCGTACATATGAAACACCTCCTCATATCAGTACTCGCCTTCAAGGTACAGCTTTTGGGCTGTTTGATAAAACCTCTTCTGAGCGGCCTACATAGTATTATAACAATCTCTTCGAGGGATGTAAAGAATTATTTAAAAGGTTACCAGATGTTTTTTCAGTTCTTCAAGTTGATTTTTAAAGACCAAGGGTTCCACCATGAAATCCATGGGCATTTTGGCAAACTCTAGGTAGATTCTTTTGTCCTCTGCGCCGATGATGCGTAGAAATGTTTCCGGTTCTTCCCGAAGACGTCCTTGGTAAGCTTCATGAATGACGATATGATAGTCCAGGAGTTCCACTTGATCTACTTTTTTCAACAGTTCATTTTTCAAAAGTTTCATGAGGTAGTCAAAATGAAGTCGTTTCCCCTTCAGGGTGCCACATTGGCAGGGTTCTTCCAAGTACTGGTAAATGGACGGTCCTTTTTTCTTACGGGTGAGTTGAAGAAGATTGAGCTCTGTTAAGGGATAACTCTTACCAAAGAGAGGATCCTTTGCAAAAGCTTCTTGCACAGCCTTCTCCAAAATCTCTTTTTCATTGGATTTCTTCAAGTCTATGAAATCAATAACCACGATGCCAGAAAGGTTTCGCAACCGAAGTTGCCTAGCTATTTCCTTTACAGCTTGTAGGTTCACAGAGAGGGCGAGACTCTCCTCTATTTTGTTCCCTTTATGTTTTGCGCTGTTCACATCCACCACCACCATGGCTTCTGTTTCTTCAAGCACAAGATTCCCCCCATCTTTTAGGGGCACTCTTCTTTTTAATAAAGAAAGCAGCTCTTCTTCAATGCCATAAAAATCAAAGAGACTACGCCCTTCACCGTGGACCAGGGAGGGTAGTCCATAGTCCAACTGAAGTTGCTCTCGGATCTTTTCATGGCTGACATAAATCATTTGGATGTTGCTGAAATAGTCCCGCAAAATGCGCTCTACATTGGACCCTTGTCCATGGAGCTTCTTTGGACCCAATCCCGTCTCGGCCTTCTTATAGACTTGTTGAAAAGTTTCTTCTAAAAGGGCTATTTCCGCTAGAATCTCCTCTTTCTCCGCGAACAGTGAGGCTTCTCGAAAGAGTACTCGATACCCTTCTAAAGGGGTGAAGTTCCCTTTTTCTGTCAAGAACCTCTCCTTGGTCATCTTTTTAGAATACCCAAATCCTCGACCAGGAAACAGCACCACATATTTGCCACCCAAAGAAATTTTCTCAGTGACTTTCGCTCCTTTGGTTCCCTCTTCTTCTTTTACTACTTCCACAAGAATGCTTTGTCCTTCTTTATAGTCTTGCCAAGTATTCACATGGTGTACATAGAGGAAAGCATTTTTACTTGCCCCAATGTCCACAAAAATGGATTGCAATCCTTTGACTTTCTTTTTGATGACCCCCAAAAACAAATCACCCGTTTGGACCTTGGCGTTGAGTTTTTCATAGATACATTCTATGAGCTGACCAGATTCCTTTAGGGCGATCCGTCTATACTGGTCTTCTTCTATAAATAGTTCAATCATGTTTCATTTCCCTTTCTATCACCGCTAAAACAACGTAGTTTTCTTCTTGATGCCCACATTCAAAACCATGCCGATGGCGATGAACGTAGTCAGCACAGAACTACCTCCATAGGAGATTAACGGGAGGGTTATGCCTGATATGGGCATAAGGCCCATGGTCATGCCTACATTTTGCAGGATAGAGAACAAGAAAGAAGAAAATACGCCCACGGCAATGGTGCTACCAAAGATATCTTCAGAATTTTTGGCGATGCGTATCATACGATACATCATAAAGCCATAAAGTAACAGTAGTGCCAACCCACCAATGAGACCAAAATTCTCTGCCAACACAGAGAAAATAAAATCCGTGTGATTCTCAGGGATTCGATGGAAAAACTGGGTGCTTTGTTGGGTACCACTGGTGAGCTCAGAAAGAAACCTTCCGATATCTACTTTTCCTGAAACTTGGCCAGAGCCAATGCTGATGATACTTCGACTCAGTTGGTAATTGATCCCCAGTTCGCTGCCTTCTTTGAAGAAGAAGCTGGTTAGACGTGCACTCCAATGGGCGGGTAAGAAATTGGTCTGGAGCACAACCAGAATAGACACACCAATGAAGGCAAATCCTCCAAGAATCACCCGAAGATGTAATCCCATGGCATAATAGATGCCTAAAATGATAAAAAACATGATCATGGTGATCCCCATATCCGGTTGTAGCAAAATGAGCACCACGGGCACCGCAGCATAAAAGGTTACCCGGAAAAAGTTTTTCACCGTATTGATGTTGCCATCGACCTTTTGAAGTTCTTTCCCCATCATGAGCATGGTGGTCAATTTGGCAAATTCTGCGGGCTGAAAACCTCTAGACCCGATGCTAAACCATCCGGAAGCGCCTTTTACAGCATCTTGAAATAAAACAAGAATCAGAAGGATTACCACCACCCAATAGAAAAAATCTACAATTTTATAGACTTTCCGATAATCCATAAGTAATATTACGTAAACTGTCACCAAGGAAAGTCCCAGCCAAATGAGCTGTAACCTAGCATAATAGATGTTGGTGGCTGTATAAATGTTAAAAACACCATAGAACAAAATGGCTATGGCAGTGAGTAGGATGCTAAAATCTAATTCTTTCAACTCTTTTCGGTCTAAGAGCAGTGCTTTGAGAAATTTCATGGTGTTATCCTTTCAACGGAAGCCTCTTTGAGGCAAAATAAAAGCTGTATGCATTAATATATTAACTCATACAACTCTTACTTTCAATTTAACATTTCCTTAGAATTAGGCCGTTACTTTTTTTTCTTGATGGGAATGTTGGCTACCAATGCTGGTACAGAACCATATTCACTGTCTGTTTGTGTAATTTGTAGATCCAGTTCTTGATCTGCATCCACTTCTACATATTTTCTCAGTACTTCCAGGATATCATTTTTGATATTCTCCAGCAGTTCTGGTGAAACATCTCCTCGATCGTGCATTAAAATCAGTTTCAAACGATCTTTGGCTGTATCCTTTGAGCCATTCTTCTTTTTAAAGAATCCAAATATATCCATATCCTACCCCCTCTACTTCTTCTTGAAGAATTTTCCTATTTTACTAAAGATACTGGTTTCTTCAGGTTTCAGGTTTAAAAGTGGGACCTCTTCTCCAGTAATTCTTTTGGCGATGTTGATGAAAGCCGTCCCTGCCAAAGTCCCCTCTGCGGTAACAATGGGTTCTCCTTTGTTTGTAGAAATGGTGATGTTGCGATCATCGGGTACAATCCCTAAAAGTTTAACGGATAAAATTTCCAAGATGTCTTCTACATTGAGCATTTCTCCATTTTCAGTCATTTCATAATTCAATCGATTGATGATGACTTTATGATCTTCAATGCCCTTGGAATCTAGTTTCCCAATGACACGATCTGCATCTCTCACAGAAGTAACTTCTGGATTGACGATGATGATGGCACTGTCTGCGGCTGCAACAGAGTTCTCAAACCCTTGCTCAATCCCAGCAGGAGAATCAATGAGAATGTAATCAAAGTCTTTTTTTAGTTCGGTGATGAGGCCTATCATTTGGTCTGCGTTAATGTCATTTTTATCTCTTGTTTGTGCTGTAGGCAAAAGGCAAAGATGAGGCAAGCGCTTGTCTTTGATCAGCGCTTGTTTCAGTTTACAGCGCCCTTCAAAATAATCTAGCAACGTATAGACGATGCGATTTTCAAGGCCCATGAGTACGTCTAAGTTTCTTAGACCGGTATCTCCGTCAATGACCACGACTTTATGACCAAGTTGGGCTAATGCAGTACCAATGTTGGCTGTGGTGGTGGTTTTACCAACACCACCTTTTCCGGATGTGATAACAATAGATTCTGGCATTTAAGTCTCTCCTTTTTTCTAATACTCAAATTTTGATGGGATATAAGGTTCCACATAGATGTTACCACCTTGTAGTTTGGCCACTTCAGGGAAGCTGGGTTCTCCATCTTGGGACCGAGCAAAGGTGCCGGCAATGGACATCAAAGATGGGGTTAACTTCAAGGCCGCCACAAAGGCTTTCTCATTGCCTGAAGTACCGGCAAAGGCTCGGCCTTTGAGTTGACCTAAAATGACGATGTTTCCTTCTGCAAAGATTTCCGCACCAATGTGTACATCCCCAATGACCACAACGTTGCCTTTAAATTCGATCAATTGACCACCACGCATGGATTTGGTCACAAACTTGGTGTGTCCTTCCTCTACACCAGAGAAGACTTGAGGCAAATCTTCTTTCCGATTGGACTCTTCGTAGTGAACGCTGGAAAGTGCAATGGTGTCATAGAGCATTTTTTCGAGACGGGTTTTCTCATCCTCTTGTAGACGGATAGGATAAGTCGTGACAAAAACTGCGTTTCCACTATAAAACCCTTTGACCGGTTCTAGTTTTTCTCGGACGGCATCTATTAACTCATCTATAGAGTTGAATTCCAACAAATTCACAATCAAATTCAGGCCCTTTCGGTTTCCTTTCATTTGAATTTTATCAAGATTATTCATTACTTCCTCCAACATCCTTAAATTACATCTAAAATCTATTTTATAGGATTTATGATAATAATTCCACTGGTTTAGGAAATTCCTTATAATCTCAAGTATTTCTAATGATAGAATCACTGTACATGTGCTCTATATTAAGGGCATTGTCCTAATCTAGATTGTTTTTAGCAAAAAAAAAAAATACCGAGCCCCTTCTTCTTTTATACAAAGAAGAAGAGGCTCAGCAGTTCATTAGAATCGCCATTCTTTTTTCACCATGGGGATTCTACTATAGGCAACAGAACGTTTATAAAAAAGTATACTGAGCAGCAGTGTATACATGGGCATGATGAGTAGCGCCATGTAATTACTACCGATGCCAAAGAGAAATAAAACGACTATGATTACTGTAGTTTTTATGCCTTGCGCCACAGTCACAGACAATACCGGAATGGTCTTTTTGCCTTCTTTTAAAGTTAAGCCAATTCTTGACAGACCCGTGAAGAGCAAAACGTTTAATAGGGTGTGTAATCCAAAGACATGTGGAAAGTACAGATCTTGAAGAAGACCAGAAAGAAGTCCTACTACAAAGGCATCTTCATAGTCTGTTTGCATAATAAACAAACCCATGAACGTAAACAGCAAGCTACCATAGGACTCATAAACCGCTAAAAATGGCAGAAGTGTTTGGTCTATGAGAAAAAGGACCAGCATAGAGAGCCCTAAAAAGATGGTTCGCATCAATAGGACACATCTTCCAGAGACTTGGGGAGTACTACATAAAGCATCCTAGCCTCTTTAAAATTCACGGCTGTTTTCACATGGGCGGTTTTCATAAGGTTTCCTCGGTCCTCTTCCACCCTAGTGACGGTCCCCACCAAAAAACCCGGTGGATAAAACCGACCAAGGCCTGAAGTGACCACAGGGTCTCCTTCTTTTATAGAAGCATCCACTGGAAGGAAAGAAATCTTGGCCATCTGCCGTTGGCCTGCCCCAACATAACCATCTAAAATACCACTGCTGGAATTGTCTTCCAAAGTAGTTACATGAATGGAGATATTTTCAGAGCTTAGAGTTTCTACCAGCGACCATGTACCCGCTGTTTCTGTAATTTGCCCTACGATGCCCTCTTCTGTCATGATCACCATGCCAGGGAGAAGGCCTTCTTCTGTACCCTTATCAATGATGTAGGAGGTTATGATGCCCCCTCCTGCTTTGCCAATGACATTAACCCCTATATAGTCGTATTGGTCCATACGATTCTTAAAAGCAAACATTTCTTTCAACCGTTGATTTTCAGCTTCAAGACTGTCGAAATTTCTTAAGTTTGCTTTCAATTCAATGTTCTCTTTTAGGAGGCTCTCGTTTTCTAACTTCACTTCTTCATAGCGTAAAAAGAAATCTATGAAACTCTCAAGGCGCTTATTGGCTGAGTAAACGACTTTTTGTACAGGGTTAAGGGCAGCACCTGCACCGCTTTCCAAAAGCATTTGGTGGTCTTTAAAAACCGTATACCCAAAGAGCGTCAGGAGAACAGCTGTCAAGATGACGATGCGCCTTGACAGCTTGTTTTGCCATAGTTTTGACATTTAATTAATAGCTTCTTGCGATCTTGTCGAAATTATCCAATGCTTTTCCTGCGCCAAGAACAACGCAATCAAGAGGAGATTCTGCAATTTCTACAGGCATATGGGTTTCATGGGTGATGAGTTCCCCTAAGCCACGAAGTAGTGCGCCTCCTCCAGCAAGCATGATGCCCTTATCCATGATATCTGCTGACAATTCTGGTGGTGTCTTTTCTAAAGTGGTTTTGATGGCTTCAATGATGTCTGAGATAGGTTCATGAAGAGCTTCTCTGATTTGTGTTTCTGAAGCAGAAATCACCTTGGGTAGTCCTGTAACCAAGTCTCTTCCCTTCACATCCATATATTCTTCATCTTGTCCTTCGATTTTAAAAGCGGAGCCAATGTTCATCTTAATGGCTTCTGCTGTTCTTTCCCCGATCATCAGATTGTATTCTCTCTTGATGTAGGCAATGATGGCTTGATCCATCTCATCCCCGCCTACACGTAAAGACTTAGCCACAACGATGCCACCCAAAGATACTACAGCGACTTCCGTGGTTCCACCACCAATATCTACAATCATAGACCCCGTAGGTTCATCCACGGGAAGGCCAGCACCAATGGCTGCTGCCATGGGCTCTTCCATCAAAATAACGTCCCTTGCGCCCGCTTGCTTCGTCGCTTCTAAAATGGCTCTTCTTTCCACTTCTGTGACTCCTGATGGGAAACAGACGATGATTCTTGGGGAAGTAAAAGCGGACTTTGAGGCTGTCTTTTCTATGAACTGTCTTAGCATGGTCTGTGTCACGTCAAAATCAGCGATGACCCCATCTTTTAAAGGTCTCACGGCCACGATATTTCCAGGTGTTCGTCCGATCATTCTCTTAGCTTCTTCACCAACGGCCAAAGGTTTGTTGGTTTGTGTGTTGAAAGCCACCACGGAAGGTTCTCTAAGAACGATCCCCTTTCCTTTTACATAAACTAGGGTATTGGCTGTTCCAAGGTCAATCCCCATATCCTTACTCATTTCAAATAAACGCATGAATTTTTGTTCTCCTTTCGAGTTACAATAGATTTTTTTCTCTTAAACTGATATATTTCCCATCACCTATGATGATATGGTCTAAAAGCTCGATACCAACAATCTTCCCCACTTCTTTGATTCTACTTGTGGCGGAAATGTCTTCACCACTGGGAGAAGGATCTCCAGAAGGATGATTGTGTACCATAATAATAGATGCTGCACTTTTTCGGATGGCTTCTTTAAAGATTTCTCTAGGATGCACAATGGATGAGTTTAAACTTCCTAAAGAGGCGTTATAGGTGCCAATCACCATATTCTTCGTATTGAGCAGCAAGATTTTTAACACCTCTTGCTTGTACTCTCGAAGCTCCACCATGAGTAAATCTGCAGCGTCGCTGGGGGCATTAATTTTGTAGAGATCCCCACTTCGATAGGTTTGAAACCTTTTGGCCATTTCTGCCATGGACAGGATTTGGGAAGCCTTCGCTTCCTTTATGCCTGGAATCTTCATGAGTTCTTCTTGGGAAGCCTCTAAGAGACCGTTGATCCCATTAAATACGGTGATGATTTTTTGGGAGAGCTGAATGATGTTCTCCTCTTTCGTCCCAACTCTTAAGATTACCGCCAAAAGCTCACTATTTGAAAGACTTTCAGCACCATAGCGTAAGAGTCTTTCTTGTGGGCGTTCATGCAATGCCATATCCATAATTCTGTTTTCCATAACTGCCTCCTAGATTGCCCATGCCACAACTAGAGCATCTGAAGGTTTTTCAGTTCCGTATACAATGCTTGAATAGGGAGTCCCATGACATTGTAATAGTCTCCTTGAATCCCTTCAATAAAAAGACTCGCAGATCCTTGAATGCCATAAGCACCGGCTTTGTCTTGCCATTCATTTTTCTTCAAATAGCTATGAATTTCTTCATGGGTCATGGCAGAAAAATATACTGAAGTGCATACAGAGAACTGTGTTACTCCTTCTTCACCAGGCAAAATCAAGGCCACGCCGGAATAGACTTCATGATGGTTTCCTGCTAACAAGGACATCATGGAAAAAGCATCCTCATAAGAAGTTGGTTTTCCAAGAATGGTCCCTTTTGCGTACACCACCGTATCGCTCCCAATAATCACCGCATCCTTGGTGAAAGAGGTTCTGATACTATTAGCTTTTTGAAATGCCAAGGTTTCCACATACTTTCTCACATCTCCCTCAAAAGGGATCAGATCCTCGTCGAAATGAGACACCAAAATTTCGAAGGAAATTCCGAGTCTTCGTAAGAGTTCTTCTCTTCTTTCTGAGGCTGAGGCAAGAATGTATCGCATGTCAAACCCTCCGCGAATGTGTTATTAACGAATCTCTCATCTGAAAAATTCCTACTTTATAGTTTACCACCATAGAATTTTTTAAACAAGGCGATAAAATGGATTTAAATCTTTTATAAGGGTTCTTCATAGACGTTTAAACTTGTAAAGATAAGACCTTGGAACATCTATATTGTGCATCTCTACATTTTTTCTAGTCAAGGTCAAAAGAAAAGCTTTGGTGTTCCCTTGCTGCAGTAAAAACGCATGGTCTCCAGGAACCCATCCTCAATGGATGTTCCCCAAAGACCATGCGCGTTGATGTCATTGGCTAGCGAAGGTTATTCATGCACAAAGACTTTGGTTCGTTGAATCTTATCTAGTGCTGCAATGAGTTTTGCCAAATTATAATTGTAGATCAGGTCCTCTCTGGTAGAATCTTGTGGCGTCACAAAGTCTTCTGTAAGAATCTCTAAAGAAAGCACTTTGAAGAGTCGTTGATGATTGTCTTTGGTCATCCGGACTGTGGGTTCACTCAAACTAATGGCTTCCGCATAAATAAAGACTTTTTCAGCAAATTCCAAGAGGTGTTGATAGTATTCATACTCTTCCTTGTCATATTTTCTCAAGATCGAGAGTTCCTTATTTAAGGCGTTGAATCGATCTTTCACATCGTCTAGGCTCTTTCCAAGGGCTTCTAATCCATCGATCATGCCATAAAGAATTACATCGCCCACCACTTGGATGGCCAATTCTTTATATTGGGAAAATCCTTCTTTTACCCTACGCATTTGATCCGGGGGATAAATGAGCAGATTCACGATGGTGGCGATGATGATGCCCACCACGGTATCAAAGGTTCGTTGCATGGCATAATAGGCAGGTGCCACGTCAGTAGAACCGATGATGATGATGATCACCAAGGTGATGGCTATGCCTGTGGCTTTTTTGATGTCCAAGAGATTGCAAAATAAGATGGTGACGATAACCCCTAAAGCCATGGCAATGCCGCCATAGATTGGGACATAGGTTAAGGTGAGTCCAATGACCCCACCTATGACAGTGCCCAAAGCTCTGTTGTACCCAATTTTCACACTAGATACCACAGAGGTTTCCACGCAAAGCACAGCGGCATAGATCATGGAAAAAGAAAGTTCATCATTTAAAAAAGACGAGACGATGTAGGCAAGAACCACCACCAAAGCAGTTTTGATGGTCCTCATACCGATGAGTCGTGTTTTCATTTGCTAGTCCCTTTCCACAGTATTCCCCTCATAACTGATGAAATCGCTGAAACTGCCCACATAGAGCCTAGATGGTTTTCCAAGCTCATCCAAAGCCATGATGTTGGTACAGGCAGTAACTCCTGAACCACAATGGACAATAACGTCTTCATATGAAAGGATCTCTTTAAAGTTTTCTTTTGTTTTATCTAGTTGAAGTATGTTGTGTGCATCAAAGTGATCTCTAAAAAAAACATTTTGAGCGTGCTTGATGTGCCCTTTCATGATGTCTATGGGCTCCACTAGGCCTTTGTAACGCTCCTTAGCCCTTGCATCCACAAGAACGGTATTTCTCGAGGCCACGTCTTTCTCGGCATAGGCTTTGACTTCCTCATAGGAAGCCGTCATATGGTTATTTTCTTCCAAGACAATGTCCCCTGGGCTCTTCTGTGAAGTGTTTTTAGTCAAATCTTCAGGAGCCAAAGAGGAAAATCCACCAGCGAGCACATAGACCTCCTCAAGACCATAGTATTTGAGCATCCACCAAAGCCTTCCTGCCGCAGCGTTATCACCATCATCATAAATGAGAACGGGTTGCCCCTTGGAAAGACCAAAACTTCTTAGTCTTTCTTGAAGCTTTTCCCGAGGGGGTAAGGGATGGCGTCCTCCGTGGTTTTTCTCAGGACCCGCCAAATCCATATCCAAATCTAGAAAATACGCGCCTTTATAATGCCCTGCTTCATATGCTTTTCTCCCGTAGGTCCCATCAGCCATGTCATAGCGTACATCCAGAACCATAAGGTCTTCATGAGCCAAAAGAAAGGCTCGATTTTTGAAGTTCTTCATGTTCTAGCCCACCTTTACTTCAATTGTTTCAAAGCGTCGACCAAGAACTCATAGACATTTTTCACAGAATGTAGGTCCATATGTTCATCAGGGGTGTGCACATCGTGTAGGTTTGGCCCTAAACTGATCATGTCTAACCCACTGATGCGTCCAGCCAAAATACCACACTCTAGTCCTGCATGGATGGCTTCTATTTTAGGCGACTGACCATATTTTTCTTCGTAGACTTTCACAAAGGTATCTCTTAAGGCAGAGTCTTTGGCATATTGCCACTCAGGATAGGAAGAGGTAATGGCGCTTTCAGCCCCAAAGGCTTCTGCTAATACAGAGATCTTTTGAAGCATCATGTCTTTTCTTGAGCCCACACTGCTTCTAACGGCAAAATCAAAATACAAGAACGCATCTTTCTCATGGAGGACTCCTAGATTCAAAGAAGTTTCCACAAGACCTGGAATGTCTTGGCTCATGCTGACAACGCCATTAGGTAGCGTCGCTAAGAGACCTAGCGCTTTTTTGGTGGTGACTTCATCATAAAGAAGAACGCCTCCTAGGGCTTTTTCTTCCTGGATGGTCAACGTGAGTCCTCCGTCTTGAGTTTCAATTTCCTTGGCCAATAGCGCTTCAATGCTCTTTACAGCATCCATAAGACCAGAGGGTTCCTCTTGAAAGGATAAGAGCGCTTCCGCTTCACGTGGTATGGCATTGTTCTTAGAGCCTCCCTTGAGATTGCCCACCCTAAAGGAGAAGGTATTTCCTAAGGCAAGGAGTGTTCTGCCCAAAAGAACATTGGCATTGCCACGTTCTTTGATAATGTCCATACCAGAGTGACCGCCTTTTAAACCTGTCAAAGATAATTTATAGGTAAAAGATGAAGCTGCTTCTCTAGACAGCGGAAGCGTCACCGTTTGTCTCGCTCCTCCTGCACAGCTCACAAGGAAGGTGCCTTCTTCTTCAGAGTCTATATTGATGAGCATTTTACCATCAAAATGGTGCCCTTCTACTGAAGCTGCTCCAAGCATACCTGTTTCTTCTTCTACGGTGATGAGCACTTCCAGTGGTGGATGGGCCAAGTCATGACTGTCTAGAATAGCCAATGCATAAGCTACGGCAATGCCATTGTCTGCACCCAAGGTCGTTCCGGTGGCATAAAGATGATCCTCTACCACGCGTAGTTTCAAGGGGTCTTTATTAAAATCATGAACGGTGTCGTTATTTTTTTCATCCACCATATCCATATGCCCTTGAATAATCACTGGGGGACTATTTTCATAGCCTGGGGTCCCAGGCTTTTTGATGATGATGTTGAGTACGTCATCTTGGATCACAAAGAGACCTCGATCTGTGGCGAATTTTTTCAGATAATCGGACACTGCTTGTTCATTACCAGATCCTCTAGGAATTTTGGTCAATTCTTCAAAATAAGACAACACCTTTTTCGGTTCATAGCTCGCCAATATATTCATGTTATTCATCCCCTTTAAATTGTTCCATAAGTTTAGAAAATACATCGCCTAAAGTCACAGCATCTTCTTCATCATAGAAGCTTTGTTCTTCTTCCCCTTCTCGGAGAGAAAAGCTGATTCTTTTTCGGTCCTCGTCGATGTCCATAACTTTCACCTTCACCTGTTGTCCTTCTTGAAGAACTTCTTTTGCATGGCTAACAGGGGAAGAAGAAATCTCAGAAATGTGGACCAAGCCGTCAATACCGTTTTCCAGTTCAACAATGGCCCCTGCATCAATGAGGCGCTTCACTGTGCCCTCATAAAAAGAGCCCACTTTGATGGCCCCTATGCGCATCCATGGATCCTCTGCTTTGTTTTTCAAAGACAGGGATATTTTTTCGTTTTTACGATCTATTTTTTGAATGTGTACTATTACAGCATCCCCCACGGATAAAACTTCACTAGGATGCTGAATCCTTCTATAGGATAAGTCACTAATATGGGCAAGGCCCGTGAGACCGCCCAGATCAATAAATGCACCATAAGCGGCTAAGTTGGCCACCACTCCTTCCACAGAGTCTCCTTCTTTCAGCTCTTGAAGAAGCTTTTTCTTGTTCTTTTCACCTTGGACTTTTAAAAGTGCTCTTCTGGAGAAAATCAGCTTGTTTTCTTCCTCATCATATTCTTCCACCAAAGCATCTAAAGTCTTTTGTGCAAAGTCTTGAAGGTTTTCTACATAACTGTCAGAGATTAAGGACGCAGGCATGAATCCAGAAAGTCCCTGATAAAACACTCGAAGACCTCCTTTGACCACTTCTTGAACATAGACCTTAACGGGGGTCTTGTTTTCTAAGGCTTTCTCAAGATCTCCATGGGCTACTATAGCATCAGCTTTGATCTTAGAGAGCAGTACATTACCTTCTCCATCATCGGCTTTCAGTACAATGACTTTCAAAAGATCCCCCACTTGATAGGTAGTTGTAAGATCCTCTCCATGGTCTTTGGTGAGCTCCTCTCTAGGAATAACCCCATCTGCAAAGTAGTTGATGTTGACGATGATCTCTTCTTTGCTGACTTTTAAGATGGAGCCTTCTAAAATATCCCCATCCTTCACTTTGTTTAAGGAAAATCCAGCCATGGCTTCCTCCATGGTCAGTTCTTCTTTCATATTTTCATCCACTATAATTCACTGGGCAATATGCCCTTACCCCTTTCTGCTCCTTCTCTGGAGCCATTCTAAACTCATAGTAACACAAAAAAGCTGAAGATTCTTCAGCTTTTTCTTTAGTACATGGTGTTATCCAATCATTTTTTTCTCTGTGATGAGTGTATAGCAATAATCGATGATGTCGCTACGCTTGATGATGCCAATGAAGACACCTTCATCATCCACCACAGGTACAAAGTTTTGTGTTCGCGCCAAAACAATAATGTCATTGATTTCAGCGTTGATGGTGACCACTTCTTGTTTTTTTCTCCGTTCTATATCCAGAACTTTGACTTTGTTGGTATTTCTGAAGGAAAGCCCAGGTGTGTTTTTGATCTTCCATAGAAGATCGCCTTCTGTCAGTGTACCTACATATTTTCCTTGATTATCTAGAATGGGAATGGCAGAGTATCCATGATGTTCCATTCTCTCCAGTACCTGTCGCATGGTTGAATCAACCATTTCGTAAATGAGCTCCGACTTAGGTGTTAGGAAAAAAGCAATATTCATATGCACAGTACCTCTTTCATATTTATTACAAGTCCATTATACCATATCTACATAGAAAGTAATCGTCTACATGGATGTATTTTACTTTTCTTACCCCAAAAAGACCTTCAAAAGACCCTTCTATTGGTTTATAAATAGAGGTGGTTCGCTTCTCCTTCAAGGAGTTGCCCTTCTCTTTTGTGACAGGTAAAAAGAAACACTTGAAGGTGTTCTTTTTCAGTTTTTAAGAGATGGATGCTCTCCTTTAACCGCTCCTCATCATAGGATGAAAAGGTTTCATCTAGAAAAACCGGAATAGGTTCTTCTTTAAAAAATCTCTTAATGAGTATGAGACGAAAAGAAAAATAGAGCTGGGCTAAGGTGCCCCAGGACAAATCTTTTTCTGTGAAGAGATCCTCTCCAAGAGTTCTTTTAGAAGGATTTTCTCCAGGAAGAACCACAGGGTGAACCTTCTTTGTAAGGCGTTCAAAGGTTCTTTTGAGGTCTTCATGTAAATCAACCAAATGATTTTTTTGAAAGGATCTTTGGGCTTCTAAAAGAAGATCCTTGGTCAAAGCGATGATGGAAAGCCTTTTCCGATGCTGATCCACTTGTTGCTTTTTTTCTAAAATATCTTCTTCAAGCACCAGCAATGATCCGCTGAAAAGTGCTTCCATATCTCTTGAAAGCGCTTCCATGTTTAAGTCCACCTCCTTTGCTTCCTCCTCCAAAGCTTCCTTCTTTTCTCTCAATTCTTCTATTTGTGGCGGCTCTTGAAATCCTAACAGATCCATGGAGGCCAAATCCTCTTCCACTTCCTCCAGGTCTTGATCTCCCAAGAGCCCTTTCAGCGCCAAGGTTAAGGCCAGCTCTCTTTCGACTAAATATTGCCACCGCCTTTCTTGTAAGCCATAGGTCTCCAAAAAATAGGGTAACTCCTCCTTAGTCATGGTGGATCCATGAGTTTCTAGAAGCCAAAGGAGTTCTTTTTCCACAAGGTTTTTACGAGCCAGCTTCAAGGCATTTTTTTCTTGCAGCATTTGGTAGGCATGAACCATATTCGCTTGTTCTTTCAAGGAGTGCTCATAGTGTAGATAGGCTTCTTCTAAAGCACGAAGTGCATAAATGCCTGTATGATGGAAAATTCTTTGGCGATGGGACTTGATCTCTTCCCATCGCTGAGCCATGGCTTCCTGGTTTTCAGTAGGTTTCTGAAGCGCTTTTTCTCTTGAATACAGTTGTAAGAGCTCCTGAAAAGACACTTGAAGGCCTTCCGCCTTTCTTCGCAAGGTATTTTCCAAGACGTTTATGCGGTGTAAATGATAGCGACGCAGATGCTTTGTCGAAAAAGGCACCCAGCCCATAAATAAGAAGAGCGTAAGAAGAAGAGGCCATCCATAAGGTTGCACAAACCAAAGGACTACAAAAACTAGACTCCCTCCATAGAGCATCATCCTGGAAGCTGGTTTTTGTAGTCTTTTTAAATGTCTTTCATAGGCTCGAAGTTTCCGTTTTAACCCCCATCCAATGCCTGGGTATTGTGTAGCTGCCTTAAGCTCTGATACCTTTGCAAGGTGCTCTACTAGTGCCCTTTCTTCTATTTCTTCATGGGTTAGTTTTTGAAGTAGGGCCATGGACAATGTGGATAGGCTCTCTGATGAAGCCAGGACCTCGTCTTTTTCCTGGATGGATCGACGAAGACGCTCTTCCTCCTCTGTCCCTTCCATGACGGCATCAGTGATCTCTTCCAGTTCCTTTAAGAGTGTTTCGATGTTTGTCAGGGTCTCTTGGGGGAGCATAGTGAACGTAGGCGCTTTCTCTTTTTTCACTTCCTTCAGCTCTTGAAGCTGATTTTTCAGCGTATAAAATTCATCTTTCACCTGATACAGAGCAACTTTCTTCATCAATGCTTCCTGGGCCTCTTTTTTCAATAGAAGTTCTTGCTTTGTCTTTTTCCATGTATCCAGCTGCGCTTCATGGTCTTTTCGCTGGTTGAGCTCTTTCTTTGCCTTGGTGAAGAAACCATAAGCCTTTTCTAAGGAGCTCAACAAGTGGTCCAATTCACCAGTCTTTTTTCCATTGGTGATGGACTTTTCTTCCTTAGTCAATGCCCGAAGCGCTTCTTCTACGGAGACTTCTTCCTCTCCACTGTCTACTAGATTCAGTAGTTTGCGTAGTAGGGCATCCTCTTTGCCAAAGGTGAACCGGGTTTCCTCTTGGGCAATGAAGAGGGTTTTCATAAATGTATCTGCATCCAGACCAAAGAACGTATAACCCAATGGCTCCTCAAAAGGGAGTTGACGGCCGCTTCCTTTCTGGGTGAATCGCACAAAATCTTCTTTTCTGGTACGTCCTATTTTTCGCTCTAGGAGAGCTTCTTGGTCTTGATAGAGGAGCGTCATCTTACCATAAGCATAGTCTTTCCCCATGGGGAGAGCTCTTCTTCTAAGATCTAGCCCCCAAGTGTTTAGGCGCACTGGACCATAAAGCATCGTTAAGAAGAATAGGGCTAAGGTGCTTTTGCCAGACTCATTGTGCCCCTCTATGAGATTAATGCCAGAAGAAAAATCTAGGGACAGATTTCTTAAGGCACCAAATTGTTCAATGGTTATGGATAAAATCTTCATGGGTACTCCTTGGGGGACAATAGTGTGAGTCCTAAGGTCTCCACGGATTGAAGCATTTCTTCATCCAGAAGTCCTTCTTGTCGTTTTTGCTCCACTGCTTGTAAGAATAAGTGACGCAAGGAATGGGGTGCATAGGTTTTGGTGTCTTTGGCCAAGATGGTATGATCTTCTAGCCGTATATCGCCTCTCCTTAGCCGAAGGGTCTCCTGAAGCTCCTCCAGAGGAAGCCTAAAATAAGGTGAAATCATTCCCTTGAGAAGCACTTTATAGATGGTTGTGACTGAAACCAGTTTTCTTTCAATGGTTTTAAGAAGGTCTCCTCTGGTGAGGATTCCTGTGACATCTACCTGAACTTCCTCGTAGGTTCGTTTAGCCAAGGGATGGAATTTTAAGGTGACCACCTCCTCGTAAAGGGTTCCTATAAGAATTCCCTTTTCCCCCAGTTCATCAAAGCCTCGCCCTTCAGGCATGCCTGCATAGGCATAATAGACATCCCCCTCTTTTTGTAGGCCACTAAAGCTATGCCTATGTCCCAATGCCACATACTGATACCCTGAGGAAGAAATTTCAGCTAAACGAATGGGATTATAAGGATGGTCTTGGTTAGAGATCTCCCCATGGAGCAGTAGCATACGAAAGGTTGCCGCCGTCATGCACTGGATGTTTGTTAAAAATCCTGTAGGCTCCATGGCCTTGGTGAAGCCTTGTCCTCCTATAACTAAGTCTAGGTCCTCCACATACACTTCTTCATAGTCTTTAAAAATGGTCACATTAGGGGGAAAAGTTCTCTTCTCGTAGACACTATCCATTGTATAAGGGTCATGATTCCCTGGGGCAATGAAAATTCGCCCTGGAAATCTTTGCCACTGATTTTCTAGATGCTGGAGGGTTTTTTCTTCCACTCTACTGCCATCAAAAAGATCCCCCGCCAATAGGAGGAGTTCTGCTTGTTCCTTTATGGCTATATCCACAAGCCTAGACACCATCTCTAGGAGCTCCTCTCTTCTTTCTTTGCGAAAGGGTTCATGATGACTGGTCAATGGAGAGTCCAGGTGAAAATCACCGCTTTGTACAAATTTGATTCCTTTCATTAGATGTCCTCCCTTATCAGAACTTCTGTTCTACTATTGTATCATCTTCCTATACATTAGAATAGATGTTCTTTATTTCTTCTCCCTGGTTCCATGCTATACTAGCCCTAAAGAACCCTAATGCATGGAGGTGCCCACATGTATGTCATCGCCCACAGAGGCTATCGAAAATGCTATCCTGAACATACGATGTTGGCTTTTCAAAAAGCCCTAGAAGCTGGCTGTGATGCCATAGAAATTGATGTGCAACTGACAAAGGATGGAACGCCGGTACTTTTTCATGATGAAAAGCTGGATGCCTTGACCACGGGAAAAGGCTTTGTAGCTGAAACCTCCTATGAAGAGTTGCAGCCCTTGCGGATCAAAAAATTCCACTGGGGAAAACGCTATAAAGAGCCCCTGGTTACTTTAGAAGCATACTTGCAGTGGGTCAAAACAACGCCGCTCTTCACGGTGATGGAACTGAAGTACTATCCCTCCAGCAAGGCGGGCCTTGAAGAGGCCGTCCTGAAGCTCATCGCTTCTTTTGATCTTTCCCATCGGGTGATTCTCGCCTCCTTCCATTGGCCCGCCCTAGAGACACTGCATCACTTGGCCCCTGACCTTCAAAAGGCCTGGATTTTCGCGCCTTTAAAAAGGGGCTCTTTTCAGAACCCTTCGCCATTGCCTCTGGATTTTTATCACGTGAAACACACAGCCATGAGAAAATATCACTGGCAGTTTGCCAAGGACAATGCCTTGAAACTTACCCTGTGGACGGTGAATTGTCCTCTCCTATGGCAGAGGTATTTGAAAAGGGATCTCTTTGGACTTATTACAGACGATCCCCATAACCTGAAAAAAACCATGAAACGGAAGGGCTTATAAAGGATAAGCCTACCACTTCATGGTTTTTATATACGCTTAGCTTTCTTTAGTGGCTTCTTTAGCTTCTTCCATGGGTGCATCCACGGGTTCTAAAGAAGTACTTTGTAGCGCTTCTTGTTTTTTCACTTCATAGGTGGAATTTTCTTCCCCATATTGGGTGAACTTGATATTGAGCTTCAAGTCGTTCAGGTTGTAAGATGCTCTTGGCAGATCCAAGATGATGTCGTTGTTTGTGGAACTTAAAAGAATCTCTGGATGTTCCTCCAAGATCTCCTCATCCAGGTCTTCTTCCAAAGGTTCTTTTTCATAATGCAGCGTTTGCTGCGGTGATTCATAGGTGCTGCTTTTTTCAGCATGGCCTCCTAAGCGGAGCTTTATATGGAGGTCATTTAAGTTGTATTTTTCCACAGGAATCTCTAAGAGAAGTTCTTCAGATTCTTTGGGTTCTTGGGTTTTTCTTTTGGCTACATTTTTCTCGTAATCCTTATCCGTCAAGCTCAAAATCTTACGGGCCTGTTCCATGAGTTCTCTCACGGTTTGGAATTCATACAACTGATTTTTGTATTTGAAGGATGGACGCTCCTTCCCCCATTTTCGTTTCTTGGTGCTGATGGCAATTTCTGGCAGTTCCTGGATCAGGCTTGTCATGATCTCCAAATGGTACTTGTTTTCTGCGTTTAGTTTGATTTTCATAGAAGTTCCTCCTCTTTATCGATGTCCTTCACGTTGAAGCTTTGCTAGGCGCTTTCGGTATTTCCGAAATTTCTTTTTCGTTCGTAGTATGAGCTCTTCTTGACAGTTGAAGGGCTCTTCTTTTGTTTGCACTCTTAGGTAGTCACCATTGGGTTGCAAGACCCTGGCCTTCACATTGTCTTTGAGATTACAGTCTAAGATGGTTTTTAGTTTGTGCTTGGCATCAGCATGTTTCACTGGAATCATCAGTTCAATGCGTTTGTTGAGATTTCGCTCCATCCAATCAGCGCTACTGATGTAGAAGTCTTCCTTCCCTTGATTGTAAAAATAGAAGATTCTAGAGTGTTCTAAAAATCTACCCACGATGGAACGCACCCGGATGTGATCACTGACGCCTTTGATGCCCGGTCTTAGGCAACAAATGCCCCGGATGATCAAGTCGATTTCCACCCCATCTCGAGAAGCAGCGTAAAGCTTCTCGATAATGTCCTTATCCACCAAAGAATTCATCTTGGCAATGATATGGGCTTTTTCCCCTTCTCTTGCGTGCTTTCTTTCCTGAAGGATGAGCTCTGTGAACCGATCTCTCATATCCTCTGGTGCCAGGGTGGCTTCCCTCATTTTGCCATACTTATAATGACCTGAGAGGCGATTAAAAAGATACGAAATATCTTCGGCCAAATCGCCATTGCAGCTCACCAAAGAAACATCGGTGTACAGCTTTGCCGTCTGATCATTGTAGTTTCCGGTTCCCACATGATAATACCTTTTGATTTCATGGTTTTCTCGGCGGATGATGAGCAGTGCCTTGCAATGGGTTTTAAGCCCTGTGACGCCATAGATGACATGACACCCGGCTTTTTCAAGCTGTAGTGCCCAGTTGATGTTGTTTTCCTCATCAAACCGTGCTTTTAGTTCCACGAGCACTGTCACTTGTTTTCCGTTTTCTGCGGCTTCGGCCAAAGCCTTCACAATCGGAGAATTTCCCGAAACCCTGTAGAGGGTTTGTTTAATGGCCAAAACATCTTTGTCTTGCGCCGCTTGTTTCACCAATTTGATGATGGTGGAAAAGCTATCGTAGGGATGATGAAGGAGTACATCCTTGTGGGCTATGGACTGAAAAAGATCCTCATGAACCAATAGCTCTGGTACAGGCAACGGCACGATTTCTTTAAACCGTAAAGACTCTTCCCCATGAAGGGCACTGATTTTATGAAGAAAGGACAACTCTAGCGGTCCATCGATGGAAAATACATTTTCTTCTGTAATTTCAAATTCTTCCATGAGGTATTCTAAAAGTTCTTTAGAAATGTGTTCTTCCACCTCGAGTTTGATGACATTGCCCCATTTACGCAGTTTGATGGTTTCTTTGATGACTTCTAACAGATCATCTGCTTCCTCTTCGTTGTACTCTAAATCTGCATTTCGACTGATTCTATAACTGGCACAGCCTAGCACATCAAAGGCGTTAAATAGCTCTCTGATCTTATACTTCAAGATTTCTTCCAGCAAGATGTACGTCTTCTTCTCTTCTTCTGCATCAGGCAAATAATAAAACCTGTCCAATACACCAGGGACTTGAATGGTGCCCACATGATGCTTCTCGATGGACTGTTTATCCTCTAAGAGCACCGCAATGTTTAAAGTTTCTGACGTAACCAGTGGAAAGGGCCTTGAAGAGTCCACCACCATAGGCGTAAGCACTGGGTAGATGCTGTGGAGATAGATTTCATCCACCAACGCCATTTGTGCCTCTGTGAGGTCCTTATGGCTAATAAAAGAGAACCCATGTTTTTTCATCTCTTTTTTCAAATCACCATTCATCAAACCATACAAATCCTTTAAAAGGATCCTTGTTCTAGCGTTGATGGCTTTGGTTTGTTCTTTGGGCGTGCGCCCTGAAGAATCTTTCTTGTATATTTTCGCATGGATTTGATCAGATAGCGTCCCATAACGAATCATGTAAAACTCGTCTAAATTTGAGATGACGATGGCTGCAAACTTCAGTCTCTCTAGGAGTGGATTGTCTGCATCCTTGGCCTCTTCCAAGACTCTATGATTAAACTCTAGGAAACTTAACTCCCTATTGATGAAGTCTTTAGGTGAGGAGATATAACTTTCCATGGACAACACCCCCCTTCAATGGATTGATGCTTCTATTATAGCCTACTTCCCATTCGAAATAATACAAAAATTGAGACAAGTTTACATCTTTCTCACATTTTAACAAGGTAGCAATAATTTAGCGGGGGTTTTTCAAGAAGTTGGGAAAGAAAACCAAAGCCTGATATAATGGATGCAAAGATCAACTCAATGAAAGGAGCTCCTATGAGAATTGGAATCATCGACATTGGTTCAAACTCCATGCGTCTTGTGATTTACGAAGTACGAAACAAGCAGTTCTTCGTGGTAGGTCAACTTCGCCATTCTGCCCGCCTAGGTCAAGAAATGAAGAACAATCACTTACATCCCCAACGTATAGAGTATGGATTGAAAATTTTACAACATTTTAAAGAGTATATGGATGCTAAAAACGTAGATGAAGTCATTGCTGTAGCCACAGAAGCCATCCGTAAAGCAGCCAACAAAGAAGCCTTCTTAGGGCCAGCGAAAATTGCTTTAAGAAAGGAGATTCGTATTTTATCTGGTGAAGAAGAAGCATTTTATGACTATTATGCCACAGTGAATACCTTGGATTTAGACAAGTGCTTGATGGTGGATATTGGTGGCAGTAGTACAGAACTTGTCCTCATTGAAAATCATAAGCTGCAAGAATCCATCTCCATTCCCTTTGGCAGTATCGTCCTCACGGAGCAATTTGAAGTGAAAAAGGACCCCAAAAAAGGAAAAAACACTGCATGAGTATCTGGAAAAAACCTTCCAAAATATCTCTTGGCTGAAAAACGCCAAAGGATATCCCATTGTGGGGATTGGGGGATCCATTCGCACCCTGGGTAAAATTGACCGTTTTCGAAAAGATAATGCCATGTTCATTTCCCACAACTATAGCCTAGAGCAAAAAGATGTGGAGGATATTTACAGCTTAACCAAGGAGTACCTCTCTGGAAAAGTGAAAAGAATCTATGGCCTTGGTAGAGATCGGGAGGATATTTTCATTGGCTCTTTAGCCACCATGAAAATTCTTATGGATGTAGTACAATCCAAAAAACTCTTTGTGTCCAATGCGGGCATTCGAGATGGACTGCTCTTTGAACAGATTTTAGGTAGAAATAAACGCGTGAAAAATGTTTTGGAGTTTTCCTTAGACAACATCATCGAAAATCATATGTACGAAGGATATGAAGGCAAAGAACTCTTTCGCCTGGTCAGTCCTATGTATAGTGCTTTATGTAAAAGGTATCCCTATTTACTGGGTAATGGGAAGGTGCTGAAAACAGCCACCTACCTCTTTGATTTGGGTACCAGCATCAACTACTTTCAGCGGGATCGAAACACCTTCTATAGCATCTTAAATGCCCCCATCAATGGTCTAAGTCAAAAGCAAATCCTCATGGCAGCGTCCTGCGCATCGGTTTTTTCCGCCAATGACTTGCTCAAAGAATTTTACAACAAGAAGATTTTGACGCCTCGGGATATGCGGACCATCGAGATGCTGGGCATCTTGATCAAAATTGCTGAAGCCATCAATTTTGGGGTATCCAATGAAGTGACCTTGAAAAAAGTCTATACCACCGAGGATGCCTTGGTGGTGGAAGCCCATACCAAGGTAGATCCTCTCTTTAAACGGGAAGAACTGAAAAACTATCTTAGTAAATTTCGCTATCTCTATAAAATTCATCTGGATGTACGATTTTATTAAAGTCAAAGACATCCTAACAATAAGCTTAAAAACCACAAACAAAAATCAGCTCTGAATGGGATTATTCAGAGCTGATTTTCTTTTAGATGTTAGGTTCCGTCCCCTTAGAGATTAAACACTCTCTCCAACACACCTGTGGTGGATAAAAGAATGATAAATACCAAGGCAGGGACAACATACTTGATGAGTATTGTCCAAAGCTTCTCTGTTCTAAATTTGCTACCGGTTTTGATTTCCTTCACGGCATTTGGTACACCCCAAATGTATCCAATGAAGATGGCCCCAAAGAGACCGCCCAATGGCAATAGGTAGTAAGAAGTTAAGACATCCAAAAAGTCAAAAATACCATAGGCGTTGCCATCAATCCACGGAATGAGGAAGTCACTCCAGGCACCCATGGACAAGGATGCCCCAATACCGATGAGGAACATCAGTGTTGTAAAGAATAGTACAGACTTCTTTCTCGTCCATTTAAATTGGTCAATCCCAAAGGCTACCGTTACTTCCATGAGTGAAATCGAGGAAGATAGTGCAGCGAAAAATACCAAGAGGAAGAAGAGTGCGGCGAATAAGGTGCCCAGGGGCATAGACTCAAACACTGCAGGCAGCGTGATGAACATAAGTCCAGGTCCTTCTGTTGGGGCAAACCCAAAGGCAAATACTGCAGGTAAAATGGCGAATCCAGAAATAATGGCCACCAGTGAATCCAAAGATGGAATCAAAAACGCATCTTTTTCTAAGTCTTCGTCTTTTCTTAAATAGCTTCCGTAGGTGACCATGATCCCCATACCTAAACTTAAGGAGAAGAACACTTGCCCAAGGGCCGCGATGACCACTTTTAAGGTGATTTCTGAGAAATCAGGATTCATGAAGTAGCGAATCCCTTCCATGGCGCCATCTAGGGTGACAGAACGAATGACCGTGAGAAGTAGCAGCACAAAGAGTGCTGGCATGAGTAGCTTGGAAGCCTTCTCAATCCCACCAGAGATTCCTCGAATAACGATGACGGCAGTTAAGCCCATGAAAATCAAGTGATACACTATAGGTTCCACTGGTGATGAAATAAAGCTACTGAAGTACTCAGACTTATCTGCCCCTATGCCAGAAAAAGAAGCTGTGATGTACTTCATGACCCATCCACCGACTACAGAATAGTAGGACAGGATGAGAAAGCCTGAAAGAATGCCAAAGCCTCCAATGAAGCCAAAGCCTTTCTTGATTTTATTGTACGCACCATAGGCATCGGAGTTGGAATGACGTCCAACGGTCATTTCAGCGAGCATAAGTGTAAAGCCAAGAATGATAATAAGGACAATATACACCAACACAAATGCACCGCCGCCATTTTCACCAGCGAGATATGGGAATTTCCATAGATTCCCCAGACCCACTGCAGATCCCACAGCGGCCATGATAAAGCCAAACCGTGAGGACCAATTTCCTCTGTTTTGTTCCATAATAGTTCCCCCTTTTATTTTTTAAGTATGTGAAATGTTAGTCAAGAGCCATTGATTATGGCATGTTTGTCACATCCTTAAAAATTTATAAACTCTATTATACTGTCATCATGAAAACATTATCAATAGAAAATCTAAGGTTTTTCGCTATTTTTGCAATTTCATAAGGGATTGCTAGAATTTATATGAAATTGGCAGGATATTTTTTGATTACATACGAATAAAAGATGTGTGAAAATGATTTCACACATCTTTTTATAATTATAATGAAATTTTTCGTGAGATTTATGGAAAGTAATCCAAGGAAAACCTTTAGGAATCTGTGAACCTTTTGTCAAAAAAACGCTCTGTACATACTTTGATGATGGTTTCTAAAGCTTCGATTCTTGCGAAGCGCTTGTTGTTTCCATTGATCACCGTCCATGGAGCGTACTCCGTGGAGGTTTTATCCAGCATATCATTGATGGCTTCTTCGTAGGCTGACCATTTTTCACGGTTACGCCAATCTTCATCGGTGATCTTCCATACTTTGTCTTCATCCTCTTGCCTTGCTTCAAACCGTTTTAATTGCTCTTCTTTGGAGATATGGATGAAGAACTTGATGACGATGGCCCCAAAATTAGTCAGGGATTTTTCGAAATCATTGATTTCTCCATAGGCTCTTCTCACATCTTTATTGGTGGCAAAACCTTCTACCCTTTCCACCATGACGCGACCATACCAGGATCGATCATAGATGGAAATATGGCCTGTTTTAGGCACTTGACGCCAGAATCGCCATAAGTAGTGGTGTTTGAATTCTAAATCCGTGGGGGCAGCTGTGGTGTTGATCTCATACCCTGTGGGGTCTAGTTGACGGACGACACGCTTGATGTTGCCTCCTTTTCCAGCCGCATCCCAGCCTTCATAGACCAAAATCAGCGGAATTTTTTTTTCATAGAGGGTATACTGAATGTCACGTACTTCTTTTTGCAGTTTATCGAGTTTTTCATTGTAAGCAGATTTACTGAGTTCTTCCTCTTCATCATGATCTTTTAAAATGTTCTTGAAGGATCCATCAAAAAATCCATCATTGTTCTCTTTTCCTTCTTCCACGCGCTTTTTCTCTTTTTTAACCCTTTTTTCTAGACGCTCCACCACCAGTGACATCACTTCATTCACCGTGTCAAAACGGTTCTTGTAGTGGATGTGCACCCAAGAGTCTTCTTCCTTTGCTAATAAAGCATCCATTTCCTTTTTGTAGGAAGCGTCATTATCTCGATCGTATTCCTGCGCTTTCCACATGGTTCTAGGATTGTCGTACATCCGTTGAATATTGGCTTTTTGTTTATCCTCATCAATATGCACATAAAACTTCAAGAGCTCTGTACCGTCATCCACCAGGGTTTTCTCAAAGCTTTTCATCTCTTCTAGTAAAACCTCAGGATCTTCATAAGCGTCATATAGCGCTGGATTATTTTTGATGGCGCTATAAAGAGAGTACCAACTGCGGTAGAAAATGGTGAATTCTTGATGGCTAGGGGTGTGGGTAAAATATTGCCACAAGAAAGGTTTTCTCCGCTCTACTTCCGTGGGGGTATGGGTTGCATAAAATTTTGTGTACCGTGGGTCTAGAGAAATGAGCAGTTCGTTGGCCAATCTTCCCTTTCCTGACGCATGGACTCCTTCAAAAAGAATCATCACAGGTACATTGTAATCTTTCATTACGCGTTGTAAATAGCCCAGTTTCAAGGAGAGTTTATCACGCTCCTTTAGGAGCTGTTTTTGATCTTTTTCTTCCATGGGGCACCGTCGAGTAGACAGTCTCGACACTCCTTTCTTCTTTTATTTTACTCAAGAAAGGCTTGCCTACTGCCCCTCACAGAACCGTACGTGCAGTTTTCCCGCATACGGCTCTACAAGTCATCTACGTTGACTTGTTACCCTTCGCTCCCTCGGCTTTCGCCGGATTCATCGCTACTATGAGGTAATCCGACTTCTGACAAGTCATCGCTTCGCGCTAAGTTGCAAAACCTCGCTTAAAGCTACCATCATCGTGGAACTTGTCAGATCTCCCAGGTATGCATGTAATACCTTATATGCTCGCCACGCTCTCGGACCCCGGCGGATTCTCCCCAACCTCGCAGTTTCGGTTGGCTCTTGCTGCCTGCTGGAAAAGGAAATGCATCGGCATCCACACTATATGACTTATGGGGCGATTCGCTTCACGCTTTCGCATTGCGGCTCTCATATTCCCTCTCCTACGCTTAAACCTCACCTCGCGGCTTCGGCTCCAAGGACTCGGTACCGGCTGTTTGCTAGACTCTACCGGACTGGGAGTTA
>Ga0194138_10000015_pt1 | contig 88544 bp, 92 predicted proteins | sample TARM_MetaG_T2_14_FD_134022 | JGI IMG/M metagenome (GOLD analysis project Ga0194138, IMG submission 134022) | Freshwater microbial communities from Pennsylvania, USA, analyzing microbe dynamics in response to fracking - TARM_MetaG_T2_14 (version 2) | ecosystem: Environmental > Aquatic >...
ATTTTTGAAGCTTTTTAAAATCAGATGTTTTTCTGAGGATTGAAAATTTTACGCCAAAAAGATTTTTTAGTTACAATTTTTTTATTCACCTTGTTTATTTTATTGTCTTTATCTGTGGTTTTATTTAGTTTATTTCTGTCTTCTAGGTGAAAATCCACAATGGGATGCATTGAAGTTTGGTTTATTTCAGAAGAATAAGCTCTGAATCTTTCAAATTTTTCTGAAACGATTTTCAATGTAGTTCCATCAAATATTAAAAGTTGAAGTTGTAACAAGTCATCTAGCCCTAAAACTCCTATTGGGTAAAGCTTTCTTTTTTTTAATTCACTATTTATTTCTTTATAAATTGCATCTTGATTTTCTTCTCGATATTTTTCTTGGTAATTTACCATTTTCGTTATTTTATTATTTTTGTAGTTTGCAGGATTAATATAATTTTTTCCTTTATAACTACGGACTTTTTTATTTGTATTTCTTTTCATTAGTACATTTTCCGATATATTGGGGGAAGGGGATCTATATTTTAGATATACTAGGTAAAACATATGTTGTCAAGTCTTGATGTAGGTTTTTTTATGTTTCTAAGAAAGAATATGAATGAAAATTTATAAAATGGCAAATAAAATATCTGTAAGTGATTTAATTCCTTATGACGAGTCGGAAATAATTTGGCAAGAATTAGGTTTGATAGAGGCAGATATTGAATTGCCCATTAAATTTTTTTTCTACTCATGAATTGAAATTTTTAAAGAGTTTTGGAGAAAACATTCTTGACAATTATAAAAGAAATCGAAACAAAGAAAATGAAATAATAGTAAAGAAACATGAAAAAAACACAAATCTAGAACAAGAAATCATTATTGTGGATGGTTTAAATGTTTATGATGGGCATCATCGGATTATTGCGGCAATTAATAAAGGGGTTGGGTTAAGGTATATTGATTTAAACGATTTGAGTGAAGTTTAATGTTTTTAATTAATATCAACAAGAATTTTTTTTCTTGACATTGAAGGATTTTTCTATTAAATATAGAATATAGTTTAATGAAAATTTATAAAATGAGTCGATATAAAGCTTATCATGGGTCTACTCAGCCGATAGAAGCGTTTTCTATTGGGTTTAGTGGAGAAGGTAATGATGGAGAGGGTCCTGGTATTTATTTTACTTCAGACATTGATGATGCTCGTTGGTATGGAGATAATGTACATGAGGTTTCATTAAATTTTAACAGAAAATGGTTAAAAGGGGAAGGAGAGATTCCTTGGGAAGAGGTTAAAAAGATGATGTTGTGGGAATTAGGAATTGAATCTGAAGATGAATTAGAGAATATAACAGAAGATCAATTTTATGAGTCAAATTTAAGTAATTGGGCGGAAGATGTAGAAAGTTCTTTTTATTTAGCTTATGAGGACATAAAAAATGCTTCAACAGATCCTTTAGATGCATTTTTAAATGTTTGGATTAATTTCTATCGATATAAGCCTCAAGAATTTTTACAAAACATGGTAAAATTAGGATATGATGGGGCGATATTGTTAAATAAAAATGATTCAGGAATTAATCATTATGTAGTTTATAATCCCGATATTATTACATTGGAGAAAAAAGCTAGAAGTGGATGTAAAATTTACAAAATGAGTGAAGAAAATTTATATGGTTTTACGGGAACCTGTTGTGACACAGATGGTGGCATGGAAATATATGCGATTGTTGAACAAGACTCGTTTAAATATCCGTTTGAGAAAACTTATTTTCACAATCCCAATCTTAAAATTTCAGAAGATTTTTTTCTAAAGAAAGTGTCCAACCCAATCAAAAAGTATGATTTTTATGGATGGAATAAAGAGAAAGATATTTTGTTTGGATATGATGCGAAGAATGATATGCATGATTTTTATGAAAAAAAAGATTCCACAGTTTGGGCAACGGATAAATATGGGGCTTGTTCAAGTAAATATAAAAATATCTAATTGGCAAATTAAAAATGAGAATTTATAAGACAAGCAATGATTTGAATGATTTGAATGATTTGAATGATTTGAAAAGCATTAATGAAGTAAAAAATTTAATTCCATTATTGGTTAATGTGGCTCAACAGGAATACAATGAATGGGACGAAAACGAAGACGAATATGCTGGAGGAGGTATTTGTCATTTAATAGCAGAAGAAATGGCAAATGTTTTCAATGAACATGGGGTTACATGTGAAACAATTTCATCTAATTTTGAACAACATGTATATTGTCTAATATTAGTCCAAGAAGGAATTTATTCAGTTGATTTACCTTATGGTTTATATGAATATGGAGGGGGATATAATTGGAGAAAAATTAATGGAGTGCAATTTGACAACAAAAACATCATTATGTATAAATTAACAAGTGATATAGAAAAATGGGGAGAATATGTTGATGAAAATTTATAAAATAGCTCAATATACAAAAAGTGGTCTTCCTTTGAAGTTTGATGTGAAAAAGAAGCACATTGACGGCAAAGGTTTTGATATTTATATTTTTACATGCAAAATCAATGGTCAAGGCAAAGATGTTGGGTATTTAAAAGTTGGAGTTCTTCAAAAAGAGAAATGGGAAGAAATGTTTGGGGATAATGTTTGGAAATTTCGAAGAAAGTGGATGGGGCATCATGAAATTCCTGATGAAATAATTAATCTTCCAACCGAAGAACAAAGAAAAAAAGCTATTATAGAATATATTCCTACCATTTGGTCTTGGCAAGATCCAGAATCTTACTATAAAAATGAATTTAACAAAGCAAATAAAAGGTTTCAATTTCAAAAAGAACATTGGGTTGAAAAACCTCACGTTGATTATATTCAAGTTGAAGAAGGTTTCCGAAGAAATCACATAGGCATTCAATTATATAAATTCGCAGCAAATTTTTTAAATAAAAAATTTGGATATAAATTATATCGTTCAGATTTATTGAGCGATAATGCGAAAGCATTTCATGAAAGTGAGACAACCCAAAAAGAGTTAGATATGACAAGTGAAGAAGGGGGCGTGGGCTATAATCAAGACAGATATTTTGTTGGAGTTTAAAAAAGTCCTAATGCTTGCATATTTCCCAAAATGATAAAAATGCAAGTAATTACATGCAGCAAAATCCAAAAGGTTCGAATAAGAGCAACTTTATCCGCTTTATGGTTTTCTTCGTAGGCTTTTGTGCCAATAGCTTTACACCAATATTCCCAATAAACAAGAAGTTTAGTTTTTATTAATTTTTTTAATCCTAGAAATAGTTGCATATTTTCCCGTTCTTTACTTTTTTACAAAAATTAATACTAAAAACAAGAATAAAAACCTTCAATTTACATAGGTTATTATTAAAAAAGTAGAGAAAAATATTGAATGAAGATATATAAAATAGCCGTACCAATTCCATTAGAAGAGGATTGGGAAAAGAGAGAAAAAGAAATGGGGATGGCCCCTGTTTCTTACAAAGAGCTTGACAATATCATTCCCAAGGAGGGAGTGGAAGAAATTGAAGACCGATATCCTAACGCCAAAATAATTGATGGGGGGCATTTTGGATTAGTTTATGATATTGGGGACAATAAAATTTTAAAAATAACATATGATTCTAGTGAATTTGTTTTGGCTTCTGAATTAATGGAAATGAATTCTTCTGTTTTTGTAGATATATATGATGTTGATCAAAAATATGGGAATAGAAGCAGATATTGGACAATTGTGGCAGAAAAAATTGAACCTTTAAATTCTAATCAAAAGAAAATTGTTGGAGATATAATCGCGAAGTATAGAGTATTTATGCCTTTAATGCTTCGAAGAGGCAGAGAGGAAAAAGAAGTTTGGTTTGAATTTGTAAATGCTTTAAAGCAACATGGATATTTTGACAAAATACAAAATAAAAATTTTTTCAACCTTTTTTCTTCTTTTGTTCAAAATTTAAATGATGAAGGAATTTCTCTTTATGAAAGCGATATTCATAATAACAATATTGGTTTTAATAAAAACGGAAGACTAGTTATTTTAGATTTGGGAGGAATTGAAAAACACTAAAGATTAGCGTTAAAAGAATCTAAATATTCTTCAAAACTCAATAATTCTTCACAATTCCACATATAATCAAATACCCATTCAAAAACTTTTTCTTTTTCAACTGAATGATCTGAATTTTTACAAACGTCTTTATATATCAATTCTGTTACCTCTTCTACTTCTTTATCAATTGTTTTTTTTAGATTTTTAACAAATTGATATTTGTCGTAAATAATATCTTCTGTTTCGCTTTCTATTAAATTTTTCATTTTGTGTTTTTTAGTTTTTTAATTTCGTCTAAATGGTTGTTTAAATCAGCTTCCATTAAAGCTAAATTTACGGAATCTAATGGGTTTGGGGAAGATGATTGTTTGTCAAGATCAAGTCCTAATAAAAACAATGCAGCTTTCTCCAAAATAGTTTCCCCAACATCTAGTATCCTCACAATTGATTGAATCTTTTCTAATTCTACTCCAGCAATCTCTTCTTTCCCTTCATCAGCATTTTCATCTAAAACATATTGCAAAAATGCTGATATTGTAGCCATTACTTTATAAATTTTGACAATTGTATTTTCTATTATTTTTTTTCTAAAAATGAGCATTAAGGCTTTAAACATGACATTTCCCTTTGTTATTTGATTTATCATACTTGTTTTTTAAAAAAAGTTAAAGGGGTTTTGAATTTAAAAACAGAAAGAGAGTCAAACATTGTTTATCTTAAGGAGTATTATATATGAAACTATTAACTAGTAAGTCTGGAAAAAGAATTTTAAAAATGACCCAAAAAGAGTGGAAAGAGTATGGGAGAGAAATGGGTTATCTTCCCCCTAAAGAAAAAACCTTGACCAAGAAGGCTTCTTTAGATAAATTAGCAAGTAATATTCAATATATTATCGAAAAAGATCCTTCTTCTTTAAACAAATTAAGTGTAGAAGCTGCAACAAGTTCTCCGGTCCTTACTGAACTTAAAAAAGCAGCAAAAAAAGATCCAAGTATTATTTCCAAACTTAGTGATGAAATTATTTTAAAAGTTATTGGAAAACAACCTTGACTTTTTTTCAATAACCAGTATAAATAGACTTAGTTAATTCTAAGTCTATTTGTTTATGGGTTCGATTGGATCAATATGGTTAAAAAAAATTGGTGTTCCTCAAGAGAACATTCAAATTTTTTGTAGTTATTTAAACACAAATTTTGAGAAACAAATCAGACCTCAAATTGTCAAAAAGTTTATTATTTCACAACCTAACATTTCTCTTCTAGAGTTAAAAGAAAACGCTAAAGATTATGAAGGTTTTGATATTAAAGAAGATATTGTAGATTTTATTGAAAGAGCTTGTCCCATAAAAAACAAAAAAGAAAAGCTTTGGGTACAAAAAATTTATAAAAAAAATTTGCTACCTTCTGATGTTCGAAATTTACTTTTGCAATATAACAAACAAGAAACCCCCCCTCCTTTAGAATTTTTCATTTCGCTTGAAGATTTAAAAGAATATCTTGTGGGAATAAAAAGAAAAAAACCAATAGATTCATTAAATTGGGAGGGAGAAATGATTGAGATGTTCTTTGTTGAGAGTCAAGAAGAAATGGATTATTTGGGGGCAGGGACAAATTGGTGTACATTGGGGGATAGAGAAGGAGGGCCAGTTGTATTAAATCCTTTTGAGTTTTATTTATTCAAAGTAAACGGAATGCCTGAAGTTTTATTTCATCCTAAAACTCAAGAACTCAAAGACTGTTCAGACGGACCTATCTATGATGGATGGATTGCCAAAATGATTTATCCTTTTTTAGATAAATATAAATTAATCAGAAAACCTTATTCAGACGATGTAAAAACTTACTTTCATACAACCCAACATGCGTTAAATATATCTAATTTTGATTCAGAAGATTTGTTGAAAAAATTAGAATGTGATATTTGTAACTATAATTTTTTAAGTTCTGCAAAAAAAGAAAAATTCAGAAGTGATATTTTAGATGGTTTTTGTTGTGGACAGTATAAATATCAAGATTTTTGCAAACTGTCTTATGGGTCATTAGAAATGCTATCTCCTTTGCCCAAAATAGTTAAAGAATTGTTTGAGGGTTTTGTTATGACGAAGATCCTAGAATTAAAAAAAGAGGGAAAAATCTCAAATTACAAAAGACTTTTCCCAAAGAGTATAAGAACTCGCAAAGTTAGAGAATTAATTACTTATTCTGCATAATCATAATCACCGTATCGTTTTGCGATTTGTTGTTTTATTGCTAATGAATTTTTAATTAGATTAAACAGAAAGTATTTAGATTCAGAATCTAAATTGGGTTCCTCTATATATGGAGTTAGGGTTATATCGGTTATTTGTCTAGGATAGTTATTTTCAGGTTCTGCTTCATCAATTGCAATATGATAATCTACTGATATGGACAATTCTGGATATTCATTCAAAATAGAATCTAATCGATCTAGTTCTTCTTTTGAAAGGGGATCATGAAATAAATTTCCTAAATCTATTTCGTTTTCACTTAACTCTCCAAATTGATCCCCCGTTTTTTCATTGTCCATTAAATCGTTTTCAGGAGAATAATCATCATCATACTCAAAATCTTCTTCGATTTGAGCGGTTTTGATCGGAGCATCATACCCATTGCCTGTATAAATGGTATCCCAACCTTTTTCTTTGCCAATTTTTTTCCATTCTTCTTTTGTTAAACTCATAATTATCCTATGTTTTTATAATAATTTCTTTAAAAGCAGGAGATTTCCCTTCAAAAAATGAATTATAAAAAACAAACATGGAGATTAAAATGAAAAAATGTATATATTTGTTTTTAGCAACTTTTTTCTTAAGTTCTTGTGTCTTTTTTAGAGATGAAAAAAAAGAAATCTTTAAAGGTCCTTGGAAAGATCACGCCCAAAATGCTTGGAATTATTATGCCCGAGAGTTACCCAAAAGAGGGATTCAATTAAAAAAGCCTAGTTCTTTAAATACAAAATTTAGGGAGGCAGAAGGGACTTTGGGAAGGGGAGAAGATAGATTCCCCTATTTTACGATGGATGGAGGAAAAATTGGGGGATATCTTTCTGGTTATTGTAATGGAGGGGCTACAACCGTGTTGGCTAGGGAAATTAGTGGATGGTGGAATAGAAATGTTGGAACCCATGAAGTAGGGCATCATGCGAACAATCATTCTTTATGTAGTGGAGAAAACAAAGGACATCCTGACGAATTTAAAGGTGTTGCTCCCCATTGGCCATATTGGAGGGGAAGAGGAGATGTGAGAGCTTTTCATTATTCATATGAAAAAGATGGCAACTTTGTTTGTGTTCTTTTTGTAGAAGACATAAATTCAAGAAAATTTCTTACCAAAGAACAATTGGATGACATTGCTGAAAAATTATTAGAATAATCTATTTCTATTTAATCTTTTTTAATCTGTCTAATCTGTCTAATCTGTCTAATCTTAATTTCTTCTAAAAGCTTTTTCTTCTCTTCGTGGGATAATTTAGACCATTTGGCGATTTCGTCTCTTGTTCGAAAACACCCAACACAAAATTTACCTTTCATTTTACATATATTTATACATGGAGATTTTATCATGAAGAAACCTACTATTGATTTTGGCACATTTAAAGAAAAAATTGGCGAAGAAAAAGAAAAGGACAAATACCGATTTAATCATCCTCAATATCAGATGAAAGGTTCGACAGGATATGAAAGATTTCAGTTTTTGAATTTTCAAAGAATTTACAAGCAAAAGGGAGCTTTCCCTTATCCTAGAGAAGAAGATTAAAAACTATTTTTGTTAAGCTTAATCACTCCATATCCTAGTGAATTGTCCCATCCATTATTGTTGGAATCAACTGAGTTTTCCTTCATCCATTTTCTAAATTCCACGAGAGATCTAGTATCGCTTTTTGGTCTAAAAATATTTGCTTCTATCCATTTTGCTCCAATTCCTGCCAAAATTGGACAAGCGAAAGAGGTTCCAAACATTTTGGCATATTGCCCTTTTGGAATAGCCCCTAAATGATAGTTTAAAGAGGCTATAGCAGCTTCTGGCTGAGTTAAAGGGTTTCTCCCTAATCCTTGGGTAGAAAACCATGAAGGCAGTCCTCTTTTGTCTGCGGAAGCAACTGAAATAACGTTTTCAAAAGATGCTGGATAACTTTTATATTTTGAACCATAAATTCCTTCGTTACCAGAAGCTGAAAAAACAAGAGTGCCTTTTGATACTGCATTATTTATAGCTTTCTCCAACAAAATGCTTTTGTGAGGCATTCCTATGCTTATGGTGATGATTTTACAATTATATTGTATTGCTTGATTAATTGCTTTCACAATATTATTTTCTAGTTGATGCAAAGAAGGGCTTGAATAATTTATAACCTTCATTGAATAAATTAAAGAGTTTTTAACAATCCCAGGAATTCTATTCTGTCCATTCAAAAGGCTAATGACAAACGTTCCATGTCCTTGGTTATCATAATATGGGGGCATTTCTGATTTAAAATCTTCTTTAGTGAAATTGAGAGGAATTACATTTTTTAGTTCATGGTGAAAAGGATCAACTCCCGTATCTATCACTGCAATATTTACCCCCAAACCAGTTCCTCCCAAGTGAAAATTACCATTTTCGATTGTAAATTGACTCTCTTTTATTAAATTAACCAAATCATTTTCAGATAATATTGGAGATTTAGAGTATTGTAAAATTCCATACTCTTTTTTTTGATATTTAAGGGAAGTAATAAAATTATGAATTTGAGAAATCATAATGTTGTATTTTTTCTATTGTCTCAGCTGACAATTGGGTTAAAAAAAATTTAAATTCTTTTGGATCAAGACGAGCATTATTATTTATAAAAGACAAAAAATAAGAAGAAACTATTTCTATTTCTTTGTTGGACAATTTAATAGGATAATTGCTTGCAACATAATTATTTTCCAATCTATGTAGCAAGTTATTAATATCATCTATAATAACTGAAGTTGAATAATATTCTTTTGAGTTTATAATGCTTGTGTAATGAGAAATTGTAAACAAAACATTATTGACGATTATTTCATTTTTGTATTGTAGATATTTCTCAAATGCAATTTTTGAAGAATCTTTTTGGACAATTTCAATATCTTTTTTAGGTTCCGTTAATGGATTAGGATTATGCACTCCCATTAATGAAACTAAAATAGAAAAAACAATCAATAAAAAAGAAACTATGAAGTTTTTTTTCATAGTTTCTTTTTCTGTTTTCTAATATCGAAAACCTTTATTTGTCATTTTCATTTTTATTATTTGAAAAATTTACAAATATTGGGTTAACAGTTTCTTCTTGATTGTCGGATTGATTGTTAATATTTCCTTCATTATGTGATGAACTAAAAGAAAGACTAAAGAAAGGGGGTGGTTCTATTGTTGACCAAACACCATTTATTTCTCCCTCGGAATTTCTAGACAAATTAGTTCGAACCGGGATACTAGAGTCTCTGCTTACTTCCTCTCTTCTAGAACCATCTGTTTCATCAGAATTATCCGGATTATCCGGATTATCGGAATTATCGGAATTATCGGAATTATTCATTGCATCAAATATTTCTTCAAATTTAATTTCTCTTATGTAAGAATAGCCACAACCTCTTATAGCTAAAGTGAATCTTTGAGCAATTATTTCTAAGGAATCCGATGCTTCTATAGTATAGACTACTCTTTGAGGATATAGGTCAGGAATATTTGTTGGATTGCAAGTTGAAATTATTTCAATAACATACTCCTCTAATTCTATTAGAGGGCTTCTTTCAACATGAAGATTAGGGTTAAAGTCTGTTGGGACTTCAATAATCCTATCTCTATAATCGCAACTAGTGCAAGCAAGTTGCATTTGACGGTAATCCCAAAATCCTATTGTCCCTTTTAAGAATGTTTCAAACTGTTCAATCACATAATGATATGTTCCACTTGCATCATTAACTTGTTGAACATTAAAGTGATTTTGCCAATCATTTGTTTTTTTACGAAATACAAATGCAAGTTTATGAACAAAACTATCTTCAATCCCCCCACCAATATCAGGATGATAGTCTTGACTATAATCTCTTAAACTCATTTTCTAGTATACTTTATAAATTTAAAATTTAAACCATTTTCTTTAAAAATTTCACTTTCTTTCTTTTTAAAAAGTGCATCTAAAAATGGGAAAGAAAAAGGAAAAAAAGAATCCCCCTCAAATTCAGCTAAAACTCTAGTAATATAAAGAGTGTCGCAATAGTTGAAAAAATCTAAATAAATCTTAGAACCTCCGATCAAGAATATATTGCCTCCATACTTACTATAATTTTCCTCAATAAATAAGTCACGTTTATTAGAGTAAGTTGTCACACTTGTATTATTAATTGTATTTCTTGATAATACAATGTTCCTTCTCTTGGGAAGGGGCTTGCCTATTGATTCATATGTTTTTCTACCCATAACAACTGTAGAATCCAAAGTCTTTTCTTTGAAAAATTTAAAGTCTTTGGAGATATGCCAAGGAATTCTGTTATCCTTTCCAATAACATAGTTGTTCGATACGGCAGCTATAATTGAACATCTATTAGGGGGTTTTCGCAAGCAGTTCATTTTTCATTATACAGCAACCTTCCCCTTAATTGATGGATGGCTTTGATAATCAATGATTTCAAAATCTTCAAACGTAAAATCCGTGATTTCTTTTTTTTCAGAGTTAATCTTAATATTGGGAAAGTTAAAGGGTTTCCTAGAGGTTTGTTCTTTCACTTGTTCTTCATGATTTTCGTAGATATGAATATCTCCCCCTGTCCATATAAACTCGTATGGAAGCATATTTACTGTCTGTGCCATCATGCATGTTAACAAGGCATAAGAAGCGATGTTAAATGGAACTCCTAAAAAAGAATCACATGAGCGTTGATACAATTGACAAGATAAATATCTTTTCGGAATGTTGTTTTTATTTAGAAATTCTTGAATATCTTCTTTTTCTTCATTAAAACCTGTTATTTTGTTTTCATGAGCAATTCGAATTCTTTCCTTTATTGTCATTTCATGGGTATAAAATTGAAAAAAGCAATGACAAGGCGCGAGGGACATTTTAGGCAAATCAGCAGGATTCCAAGCAGAGACAATAATTCTTCTACAATCGGGGTTTGTTCTCAATCTTTCTTGAGCCCAAAGTAGTTGGTCAATGGGTTCATTTTCAAAATTATCTACACACACTCCCCCACCATCATCTTTTGTTTGACAAAAGGTTTCTTTTTTGACATAATTAGGCCATTTTCTCCATTGATGTCCATATATGGGTCCTAGACTTCCATTTTCGTCACTCCATTCATTCCAAATTCTCACCCCATTATCTTGAAGATATTTGACGTTAGTGTCTCCATTAATAATCCAAAGTAATTCGTGGATAATAGATTTTGTATGGAGCTTTTTCGTTGTCAACAAGGGAAATTGTCCATTTTTCAAGGAAAACCTCATTTGTCCTCCAAAAATTGATTTTGTAACAACTCCAGTTCTATTATCTTTTACGTTTCCTTGATCCATTATTTTTGTTAAAAGATCTAAATATTGTTGTTCTTCTATATTCATTATTCTGTTCCTTGTAGTTCGGTTCTAAGTTCCATTAACAACAGTCCCATTAAATTAAGACCATTCTTGTTTTTTCCAATTCCCCAAAAATAATCTGTAGGAGAGTTTTCTACAATTTTTCCTTTTGAATTTATTAATTTTTCTTTTAATTCATTGTTTTGGTTGAATTTATGTTTTATTGCCATTCGCATTATTGATGATTTTTCTATTGTGTCATGGCCATAATTTTTTTTGTTTGAATGTGCGATGTTTTTCGCTTTTTTGGGAGATGTTGCGTTCCTTATTTCTTCATGTATCGGATTAGAAAGTCTGGAAAACTTTAATGCTTGATACAAATGTTCACTTGTTGGATATTTTTTATCCATATAAATGATTTCGGATGGGTAAAAATTTGACAACCAACCATTTTCATCTTTTGTATCCCAAAAATATATAGTTTTATTCATAACAAAAAAATATACGGACAAAATGCTTGTCCGTATATTTTTTTGTTTGGATAATTTTATTTATTGTTATTAACTACATCAATCTGAGAGTCAATTGCGTCTCTCAAATATTCTCTTAACGGAGATTTTTCCCCCATATTATTATTTTCTTCTTGTTGTGAAGCGTTCAAGTCAACATTTTGAGTTTGACGATCTTCTTCAGTAAAGCACATGGTCATAGATTCATTAGTTCTATAAGAAGTCATTCCTCTACTGAGAGATTGGAAAGCCATGGTTGCCCCTTGCCCACTTGCTTGATACGTATAAGCGGCATTTCTTCTAATTCCAACATTGCCCCCTTCTGCAATTGCATCTTGATTAGCTCCCATGAAAACAAATTCCCAATAGATGCCATTTTCATCAGGTTCAGGGTTTTCTTCGTCTTCTGACTGGAGCTCTTGTACCATTCCCATGATTCGGTCCCTTGAATATTCACGACTTGAGTTTTCATGTCCATCTGTAATGGTGATGCAAATAACCTTGGAAGGTCTTTCTTCACTCTCTAGTTCTAAAATCTTACTTCTAGTTTCTGTAATGGCAAGCCCCATTGCATCTAATAACGCAGTTGCCCCTCTAGGTTGCAATGCAAGATCAGTTACTTCATCTAAATTAGCAAAATCGTAGACGTTATCAATTTCGTTGTCGAAACGGTAGAAAGAAAAGGTCGCCTCTCCTTCAACCCCCTTTTGATCTTCAATGAATGATTCGAGTCCTCCTTGCATATCGGAAGCGATACTTCCCATAGAACCTGAGCGGTCCATTGTTACTGTGATGTGTGTATAATTTTCTTTTGGCATTTTATTTTCCTTATATTGCAGCAGGAACCCCTTTAAGGAACCCATCTTTATTTTTGTTTGTTTTTCTTTTTTTGTTTTTAGTATTTCTTTAACTAAATTTTCATGGAGATAATTGATGCAAATTCTTGCTTGAATTTCTTTTCTCCAATAATCCAATTTCATAGGATCATCATGCACTTGTTGATCAATTTCTTTCCCAGCGCCAATCTCTAATGTTTTAGGAACTTCTTGGAGGGCGTATGTATTTGCAACCGCCGTCCCGATTTGTTCTTCCCATTTAATAGAAGCAAGTGATGTTTGAGGATTGTCTGGCACATTCCAATCGCTAATAGTGAGGACGGGAGAGAAAAGCTGAGATTTCCCAACAATTTGATCTGATGAATTTGATGAATCCTCTGTAGTTCCTCTTAGAATCTTTTTTGTTTTTTTGATTGCGTTTGTTGAATTGTTTGTAACAAGAAAATCTTGATAAAAAGAATTTCCAACTTTAAAATTTATATCTGGATAATATTCACTAGGCTTTCGAGTAACTGTTTTTTCTTTTGTTCTTTTTATTTTTGGTGATTTAGAATAGTAAAAAGAAATTCCGATTGCATATACTCTGTTTTCACCGATTATATTTGCCGCAACCCCTTTGCTTTTTTCTTCAGTAAGAACATATTGTCTAATGACTCCTTCAACTGTTCTGAATCCATCAAACCATAACTGACCGTCGGGGGTTCCAGTTGTACAAACATAATTTTGCTTAGGCCATTTATATCCACATGATTTACAAAATCTATTAGCCTCAAAATATTTTTTACATTTAGGGCATTTTTCTTCGTATTGCTCTAATTTATCCTCAAAAGGCAAACCTGTTATGGGATTAATTCCTTGACAAGAAATTAGGATTGCAACATCATATTCATTCTCTTTGTTCTTATTAAAATCAAGCCATAATCCTTTGTTTTCCAACACAGGACAAAAATAGCTACTTAGGGTTCCTTTGCTTTTTATCCAATTAGAGGGGCACTCATAATCATCAACTAGATATTTAACCACTGGAGCGTATGGAGGAAGTTTCCCCCCAACCATATCGCTCTCAGAAGCTTCTGGAAGGTTGAGGGTGCAAAAACATCCATTAGCCTCCATAACATTTTTGTCTTTGAAGTAAGAATATATACTCATAATTAATACCTCAAAAGGGATTATTAGTTTTTTTTGCAGAACTACCAATTGAAATTTTAAGGTTGTCTAAATTCCCTTCTTTTTGCAATTGAACAAATTCAATATATGCTTCAGGGAAAATATCCTTAAGATCGGTTAAGTCTTTTCCAATGATGTTGGATAGGGCGATACGATCATCTCTGCTAATTTCATTTCTTCTATAGAGAACTCTATAAAATTGGCGAGTTTTCAAAGGAACGTTTTTCCAAGAAATTCTATTTTTAGTTGAACGTTCTTGAGTCAACTTGAACCCTGGATATAAAGGATCTTCATCTACAATTCTGTTGGGAATTTCATTTACAGAATATAAGGGGACAGGATCTCCATCAACTTCAATAAACTCTGCTGGTTCTCCTCCCATTTCAAGATCAACCACATAATTGATGGTTTCATTAACTGCAACTTTATCAGTTCCAGGTTTGAAAGCAATAAATGGTCCATAAATGTCTTGATATTTTGTTTTTAAAACATTACTAAGACGATTTCTTCTAGTGGGTTCATAATACTCCATAAGTTGCTCAATTGTAAGGTCTTCTATGTCTGTTTTAACTCCATATTTATGAAGTAAGCCTGTTGTAGAAGTATCAATTTCATTAGAGACAAGTTTTTCTTTTTCTTCTTTGTCTCCTCTTAAGAATTTCATTCCCATTCTAAGAAGGGGGACGGGTATTTTATGTATGTTGCAAAACACATTTCTTAAGTCGCCAAATGGAGTAATCTCTTCATTTGATAGCATATATAGCACATTTGGTGTATCTTTTGTAAGGCCCAACATCTCATTGTTGAACATTTCTTCAGTTTCTTCAACTGATTTTCCAATTACATTTGAGAAGTCTTTTATCCGAACTTCCCAAGAATCACTTTTTTTTGTTTCCATTTTATTTCCCTTTTGTTATATGTTTATTTACTTACTGCTAGTGAATTTAACGTCTACTAGAGAGAGACGATAGCGTTAACTATAGTTGCATTATACAAAGAAAACTCATTTTGTTAAATTCTTTTTTCTTCTTTTGAAGATTGGTAAAATTTACCATTTATGTTATAATAGATTATAAAGATTGGTAAATTTTACCATTTATGTTATAATAGATTATAAAGATTGGTAAATTTTACCAATATCTTTATTTTTAAATTTTCATAAGTGGTTTAAAACTATATGCTTATCTAATATTGGTTTTTCTCTTATTATAATAGTATATTAGTATATGTGTATTAAATAGTATTAATGTTATTTTTATTATTACTAATACGGAAAAATTTTTGGAAATTTAATTATTTTCAGTTTCATCTAAAGAGAGATCATTGATGTCAAAATCATCTATCTCTTCTTCATAAATATTATATTCTTCATTTGAATTTTGATTAACATTTAAAAATTCTCTTTGTTGATCGATTAATGCTATTTTTTCTATTATTTTTTTAGGGATTCTATTTAAAATTGTTCTTGCGTTGGGTAATGAATACAAATAATGTATTAAATCTTCCATTTCAGGTAAATAATATCTAATAATATATTCTGGTTGTTGTTCACATACCTTAACGGTTAATTCAGCTAAAAATGGCAGTTCTTTTGCTTTTTCAAAGAATTTTTCTCCCCAAGTATTTGTAAGTGACTTAAAATCTTCGAATCCCATAAAATTTTTTAAATGTTTTATGATTTGAGTTTTAGATTCTTGTTTTACTTCCTTGTTTTTTAAAACATCTTCGACTTCCATAATAAAATCAGCATGAAATTGAGTTTTTTTTCTGACAAAGCGAATTAATTTATTATTAATGGTATTGTTAGCTTCTAAATTTTCTGTAAACTTAGTCCACATACTTTGATCTGCTGCTTTGTGGAGAAGTTCTAAATTAGTAAGGGAAAAGTTATATTTTGCAATTTCTTCCATAAAAGGATCTTTTTTGTATTTAGTTACAGTTCCTTTTTGGTTTAATGTCCAGTTTCTTGGTACTAACATTTGTAGGGACTTTTGGTTTCCCCAAGCAAAACCCTTCTTTAATAAATTAATAGTTGATTTAAGTATGGGATTGTTGACAAGTAAATGTCCATTGTTCAAGTAAGTTGCTTTCATCAAAGACTCTCCCATGATAATATCATCAACGACATCATCAGGAGTATTCGCATTTAAAAGACTGAAAGCCATGTTGGTGTGATCGGCTTTCATAAGCATCTTAAGACTTCCAATGTCAGTGTTTTTAATGTCTGGATGCAACATAACTGCTTGCAAAATGTCAAAAAGATTTTCTTTGTTTGCATTAAATAAGCTAATTGCTTTAATCGCAAGTGTTTTAAAAAGTTTTTGATTATTAAATACATTTCTATTTGCTAACGCACGAATAAAAAGTTCTATATTTTTACGCCTAGTAACTTCTTGAATGGTTCCCTCTAAGTTATTCCCTTTATTTAGTAGTTCTAGTAGTTCGTTGTTGGATAGGATTTTTAAATTAATGGATATTTTTTTCATAGGAAAAATGTGGATTGGTTTTGAAATAATTAGTATATTATTCTGATTGTCAAAACAACAACCCTTTTGAAATATGCTCAATAAAAAGAAATCTAAACAAAAAAATGCTGTTTTTCAATGGCTTGTGGATCATGTGAGGCCCTCCGTTGGTTTAAACGATTCTTCTAACATAGAAAAAGTTAAAGATTCAGTTTTGTCTCAAAATTTTTATAAATTAAAAGACAAGATAAATTATAAAATTTCTTTTAAATGGAAGTTTTGATGGGGTATAATGATTCCATGATTTAAATTGGAATTATTATGCAAGAAAAAACAAAATTCAAGAATGAAAAAAGTATGAAAGACAAAGAAAATTTTGGTGTCAGGAATAATGCGTATAGAGAATTGTTTCTTCTTGCGTTAAAAGATAGACCTGAAATTTCAGATATTACTCTTGTAAAAGATGGGGAGGGCATTTTCAATGGGAATTTAACTTTTGCCATTGACTTAAAAAATATAGGTTTGTCAATTACTGATGTTTATTCTTTTAAAAAAGAAATTTCTTCTGATTTTTTTGTTTCTTTTTTGGGAGAGTTATTGGTTAGGGAAAATTTAAATTTATTTTTAGATGTTTTATATGATTTAGATTCCGAAGAATATTTTGGATCTTGCAACCGAAAACACGAAAAATTTGGAGTAAGAGTAGAAAAGGGAAAATATTTTGTATTTACATTTCATGTTTCTTTGTTGAAGAACTTAATCGCAGAAAACTTTAAAATTAAATTAGATTAATATGGAAAATCCAAACTTTAAACTAGATTCAATTCCCAATTTAAAATTAAGAAAAATTAAATATAAAAATTTCAAAGCGTTTGAGGATCATGAATGGGATTTTACAAATAAACGTTTTGTTTCTTTTATTGGGACGAACGGAACAGGAAAATCCACTACATTAGAATCCATTCAATTATTATTTACTAACTTTAGAGCAAGAGAAAAAGAAGACAAAGGTAGTCTTGTAACAGAGGTGGCCAAAAAATCTCATGTTGAGCAAATATTATCGAAGTGCATTCGAAAAGATGAAGAGGGCAACGTTGCAGATGATTTCTCATTAATAGGGGAATTTGAATGTGATGGGCAAATTTATGAGGTAGAGATAAACAAAAAAGGTTTTGTAAAAGAACATATTCCTAAAATTCAAGAAATTGTTTATCGAATGTGTTATACGACTACTTTTGACAAAGAACTTCATAAATTTTCTTTAGTTAAATCAAAATGGGAAGATTTTAGGTTTTTATTTAAAGCGGTTACTGGTTTTGAGATAGAGGAAGAAGAGAACAAAGCCAAATTCAGTGTTGGATCTCACGGTGATTTATCAGAAAGTTATGTTATGGGATTTTATGTAATTAAACCCCATGAAAAAATTCATTATTCAGAATGCAGCGCTGGGGAAAGAAAGGTTATTAAAACTCTTTCAAAATTGTTGAGTTTTGAAATTGAACCTAAAATAATTTTGATTGATAACATTGAAATGCACATTGAGTTAGGTAGACATATTCCTTTAATAAATGCTTTAAAGGAAACATTTCACAATTCTCAAATTATATCTACAACACATAGTTATATTCTTTCAAGATCATTTGGAGAGGAAGATGAAATTTATGATTTGAGGCTTATTCATGCAAATGAAGTGGTTAAAAGAGAACCTTGGAGATTGAAAATTTATGATGAAATAAAAGATTCAATCTCTAAAATATCTTCAATTAGCTCATTGTCAGAGAATTACAAAGAACAACTTCTAATTGAGGCAAATTTTTTGAAGGGATGGCTTCTTGAGGGAGAGAATGAAAGGGAACAAATTATTGAAAGAATGGAGAAATTTTTTGCTGAAGTTTCAGTAAAATATCTTCAAAGTTCAATAGTTTGCTAATAACAAATAATAACGAATTAACAACAAAGGCAATTTTTAGTTTAAGTTATTCTCGCTAGAGAGTAACTTAAATGTGAAATTGCGTAAATTAAAGGACATATATGAACAGTAAATATTTTTCAAATGAATTCAGTGAAGAAATTTGGAGACAAACTTATAAACATCATTCGGACAAAAGTGTTAAAAGTTCGTGGGAAAGAGTAGCTAAATCTTTAGCTTCGGTTGAAGAAGACAAGGATAAGTGGAGCAAAGAATTTTATCAAATTTTAGAGAATTTTAAATTTGTTCCTGGAGGGAGGATCATTTCAAATGCTGGAACGGAATGGAAAACATCTTATATTAATTGTTTTGTTAATCCCAGGGATAAGTATGACATAGACAGTATTGATGGAATTATGGCTGTTTTAAAAGATCAAGCCAATACTTTAAAATCTGAAGGTGGATGGGGTTGCAATTTTTCATTTATTAGACCTAGGGGAACTTTTATAAATGGTATTGGGGTAGAGTCTCCTGGTGCAGTAAAATTCATGGAGTTATTTGATAAATCATCTGAAATTATAACTTCGGGAAGTGGCAAGGAAATGAAAAATAAAAAAGGGAAAGGAAAAATCAGAAAGGGGGCGATGATGGGTCTTATAGACTGTCATCATCCAGATGTTGAAGAATTTATTAAGGCGAAACAAAAAGAAGGAAGGTTAAGTAAATTCAATATTTCTGTTGGGTGTTATAACGAATTTATGGACAAGATAATTGAGGGAAAAAAATATTTAGATGAAGGAAAGAAAATTCCAGAAGAGTTAGACAAATGGGATTTGATTTTCCCAGACACTACTTTTGAAAAATTTAAAGATGAATGGTTTGGAGATATTTATGATTGGAAAGAAAAAGGCTATCCCGTAATAGTTCACAAAACAGTAAAAGCCTCTGAACTTTGGGAAATGATCATGGAATCTACATACAATAGGAATGACCCTGGTGTTGTGTTTCTTGATATTGCCAATAAAACTCATGGCTGGAATTACGGTCCTAGAAAACTTAGTAGAATTATGGCAACTAATCCTTGTGGAGAACAATCTTTACCATCGGCTGGATGCTGTAATCTTGGCTCTCTTAATTTAACTCAATTCATTAATAAAGATAGAACGGGATTTGATTTAGAAAGCATAAAATCTACTGTTCGCAAGGGGGTTAGGTTCTTAGACAATGTTAACACCGTTTCATATGTTCCTCTAAAAGAATATGAAGAAACCATGACAAACCTTAGAAGAATAGGAATAGGAGTTATGGGATGGGGGTCTAGCTTATATTTACTCAAAGTTCGCTATGGATCTGAAAAAGCCGAACAAATAAAAGAAGAACTAATGAAGGCGTTGACCTATACAGCAATTGATGAGAGTATTGAGTTGGCAATTGAAAAAGGACCTTTTGGATATTGTGAAATTGATAAGCATTGGCAAGGAGATTATTTTAAACAAATAGATATTCCAGAAGATTTGTTAGAAAAAATGAAAAAACATGGCATTAGAAATTCATCTTTATTTTCTATTCAACCTACTGGCAATACAGGCATTTTGTCTAATAATGTTTCTGGTGGTTTAGAACCAATTTTCATGCACGATTATATAAGAACTGTTATTTGCCCCAATGTTCCAAAACATATTGAGGATAAGTGTCCTAAATATTGGGAAGGAGAATTTAAAGAAACGGAAATGTTTAAACATAAGAAAGAAGGAACTGATGATGTATGGATTGGAAAAGATGAACATGGAGTTGTTTACAAATTAGATAAAAATAGAGGATTAACTAAAGAAACTCTTTGTGAAGATTATGCGGTCAAGTTGCTTCGAGAAAGTGGAGAATGGGATGAAAATGCAGATTGGGCAGTTACAACTACTGAATTAAGTGCAGAAGATCATATAGTTGACATGACTGGGTTCTCCAAGTTTATTGATAGCAGTGTTTCTAAGACATTAAATATTCCTGCTGATTATCCATATGAAGAGTTTAAAAATATTTATTTAAATTGTTATAAAACTGGATATGTCAAAGGTTTCACAACCTATAGGGCTGGAACAATGAGTAGTGTTTTAAAGTCAACGACAGAAGAAGATGAAAGTTTTATTGAAATTCAAACAAACTCAGCGCCAAGAAGACCTAAAACTTTAGAAGCAGATATTTATGCTGTAACTGCTAGGGGAGAAAAATATGTGGTTGTTATTGGCAAATTAGGAGATCAGCCTTACGAAATATTTGGTGGACACGCTAATGGCTTCAACATTAAAAAATCTACAACTGGAGAATTAACTAAGATTAAAAGAGGTCAATATTCTCTTGCGTTTGGAGAATTTGAAATTGATGATTTTTCAGAACACTTTACTCCCCAAGAACAAACTATTTTTAGAATGGCATCAACTATGTTGAGACACGGAGTTCCTATTGAATTTATTGTTGAACAAATGCAAAAATCCACAGACGATATGTTTAGTTTGCCAAGTGCCATTTCTAGAGTTTTAAAAAAATATATTAAAGATGGTCAAGATGTTATTGGTTTTATTTGCCCTGAATGTGAAAAGGATGAAGTTTACTATCAAGAAGGATGCAAAACATGTAGAAATTGTGGTTGGTCTATGTGTAACTAAAAGTATCAACTAAAACATTTAACCTTAATTTAAAGGGAAAATGCACTATTGTCTAGAAAAACAATAGTGCATTTTTGTATATTTAAGTTAAGGTTTTTTATGCGCATTAATATTAATAAATTTAAAGATCGGTTTTGCTTTGAAGTTGGGAAGTTTTCTTCGCTTAAACATTTCTATTTGTCAAAGTTTGCAAAATCATCTTATCAATATCCCTATCAAGCTTATTCTGCTGCCTTAAAGTTTATGGATAAAGGCAGAATTCATGTGGAAGCAATGAATAAAATTGCTGAAAGTGGATATGGTAAAGATTTTGGTTTAATGTATGGGGATGATTCAGCCGAAGAAATTATGTTTGAACATTATGATGAAGTTATTTCTATTATTAAATCAAAAACAGAAGATTTTAAAAATTTAGATGAGGACGAAGCAGCCTATCGTGACAAGAAAAGATTAACATATGAAGAAATTAAATTAGTTATTACAGAAATTTTAACTATCAAAAAGATGATATCCGAAGACGAGATGGAAGGCAATGATTTGTATTTAAGCAAACTTGATAATTTGATTGGAGAGTTAAAAGCACTTGTACATAAACATTACGATAGTTATTTACAAGAAGACGTTGAAGAAAGAGAAGGACAAGAAGATATGCCTCTAGATGAAGGGGTAGAGGGTTTGGATGATATGCCACTCACGGAGGATGATGAACTTGAACTTCCTCAATTAGCTTTAGCAAAAGATTCTTTTAATAAATTTGCAAGTTTAGATATCAAAGAGACTCTAGATGAAGAAACTTTAGAAGAATTAATGGTTAATTATGGGGAAAAAGCTTGTTCAGCGTTAGTGAATAAACATCCCAATTGCAATTTTAAGTTGTTGCATGAAGATAGGATTTTAATTTATGATATTAGAAATGGAGATAAAATTCTTGTTTTGCAAGTAAATCGTTATGGGAATTTAGAAAAAGTATTACCATCAGAAAATTGTATGTTCCCTTTGCATTCTGCTAAATTCTATCAAAAATATTGGAAGCCAGTTGTAAGTAGGGTTGGGCATATTTATTTGGATGACCATGATTCTCTTGTTGTTCCTTCTAATAGTCTTCTTCCAGATACTCCCAAAATGAAAAAAGATAATATTTCTGCCCCATTAGAAGTTTGGGATGCGAAAAACAAAGACTTTAAGGTAATTGACATTAGTTTTTCCAATCAAAGTGATCCAATTTGGATCGTACAATCTAGCATCAAAAAAGAAGGGGCTTATCAAAACAAAGAGGCTTTTAGAGCCATTGATCCCGAATTAGATTCTATTTTTAACAAAGTGGGATATTTAGTAGAAGAATATGAGTTTTCTACTGGAAAAGAATTAGCTATTGATTTCGGCAGAAATATAGTGAGACTTACTCCCAGTCAAATAGAAGAAGTTAGTTTATGAAGAAATATTTATTATGTAAAAAAGAAATAGGTTCAAGTAAAAAAGAAAATATTCTTTCAGTAAAAAGTGAAGAGGAAATTTTAAACTTTACTTTTTTTAAAGATGATTATTTGTTTTTGTCAAAAAAAAATATTTTAATTAGAGACAACAAAGAATTTATAAATTTTTTAGACAAGAAAGAAAATAAAGAAAAGTTTTTCAAACCAGTCTTTTTATTTAAACCTCAAGATTTTTTGTTTGAAGAAAGAAAAAACACAATTCATGTTTTGGAAAATGGTGGATCTAATATTAAATCTATCAATTTAAATATAGGTTCATGGGTTGACATGAATTCTTCAGAACAACATCGACTTTCTAATATGATTAAAAAGTATAATGAAAGTGAATTAGAAGCAAATTTTTGTTTTAGTCAAAATATTTTTTATATTTCAATTGATAAAATTAATAGGATATTTTCTTACAAAAATGGAGAAATCCAAACCATTTTGGGAGACGGATATCCTAATTATTCTGTTGCTTCTGATCTACATAAAAGCAAGATAAATAACCCCAAAGGCATATGTGCTAATAAAAACAGAATATATTTTTGTGATTATGGGAATGGAATAATTAGAAGTTTGAAAAAAGATATACGAATAGAAGGGGAAATTTATCCTAGAAATAGAGAATATAAACCTAAATTAATAAAATTAGACAATAAGAAAATTTATTTTTTAAGTAATAATAAAATTTACAATAGTTCTCAAACAATTGTTCATTCTTCAGAGAACAAGATCATTTCTTTTGGGTTTAAAGATAGATTTCTTTATTTGTTGGAGGAAGAAAATGAATGACAAAGTAGAGAATCCTTTAAATGATGCAATTTCTAGGATCATGTTAAATCCTCAAAATTCTAAAGATGTTGAGGAAGAACATGAAGAGTTAGTAGATATAATTTCGTTTTGCAATAAGGAACAATATTTAAATTTACCTTCGGAAGGCATGGAATTATATCCAAGTCAAAGAGTTATTTTGAAATGTTTTTATAAAAAAACGCCAGGAAATGAAAATATTGATTTAACTGAAGATGAATGGAATTGGCTTTATGAAAATGAAGAAGAAGAAGTTTTAGATGGAGTTAAATATGAGAATAATATCAAAGATGTTATTCGAAAAATGCTTAAAAGAGATCAAGATTCTGACATGGAAGTATTCAGTTATCTTCATTTGGTTTTAGGACGAAGAGCGAGTAAATGTAGATATGAAAACGATTTAATTCCTACGACAGAAGGTTCTTTAACTTTAAGAGAATTGTGCGACAGGTGGAATAATGGAGAAAAAATTGGGATATTAACTTATAATCAAGAAACCTTAAAGAAAGAAAAAACATATGACATTAAGGTCAAAGATAATGGGATTGTTGACTGTTATCAAATCAAAACCAAAAGAGGTATTAAAGAGATATCTTCTTGGAATCATCCATATTTGGTTTGGAGAAATGAAAAACCCGAATTTATATATTTAAAAGACTTGAGAATAGGAGATAAAATTGCGGTTGCAGATAACACAGAATTGTTTGGCAAAGGATCTATCGGGGTTAATAAGGCAGCTTTACTAGGACATTTTCAAGGAAATGGAAATACAATACCGAAAAGTATTTTAGAAGGTTCTAAGGAAGAAGTTTCTGCTTTTTTGAATCGCTTTTTTGGTTGCGCTGGTTGCGTGTTCATAAGAAAAAACGGGAAAAGTGGAAAGATAAATGTTTCTTTGAGGTCCGAAAAATTAATAGATCAAATTCGACACCTTCTTTTGAAATATGGAATACATGCTACCGTTCGCGGTCCATATTTAGTGGAAGGCAAGTTTAAAAATTGGAAATTGGATATAAAAAGAAAAAAAGATATTATTAATTTTTATGAAAATATTGGCATCTCATCTAAACAGGATAAGTTAAAAGAATTAGTTCAAATTGTTATAGAAAGAACAGATAAAGAGTATCAAGTTTTTGACAACATCCCTAAACAAATATATACTTCCATTAGATCTGACATAAAGGAAAAGAAAGTAAGCATAAATTCTATTATAGGAAATAAAAATAGACGTTTAAGATCTCAATATTCTTTAAATAGAAATGATGCCTTAGTAATTGGGGAAAATCTTAATAATAAATTTGTAAAAGACATGGCTGATAGCGATGTGCGTTGGGATGAGGTAAAAAGTGTAATTCATATTGGCGCCCTTCCTACCGTTGATTTAGAAGTAAATCCCCATCATACTATTGGGGGAGACATTATTTCTCACAACACCGTAATGGCATCTATCATAACTGCTTACGAAGCATACAAGCTTTTAGTTATTAATGGAGGAGATCCCCACAAACATTATGGTTTGCCCAACGATGATGAAATTGCAATCATTAATGTTGCTTTGTCTCAGCAGCAAGCGGGAAGACTTTTCGGCCAGATACAAACAAGAATTAGGAATTCTCCTTTTCTTAAAAAAAGACTTGCTAAAGAAACTAGTTCTGAAATTCGCCTTTATACAAATAAAGATTTAGAAAAAATCCAACAGTTTAAAGAAGAAGGGGTCAAGGTTAATGTACCTGGTTCGATTTTACTTTTGTGTGGTCACAGTAAACCTGATTCTCTTCGTGGATATAGTGCAATTATGTTGTTGTTTGATGAAATTGCGTTTTATGATGAAAGTGGGAAAGTTACGGGTAAATTTTTCTTTAACTCATTAAAACCTGCTTTATCAAAGTTTTTTAAATATGATGCAGGTAAAATTGTGATGATTTCTTCTCCTCATGTGAGAAACGGTATTTTTTATGAAACAGGAGAAGCTGCAAAAGAAGATGACGGAATATTATCCTTTCAGTTGCCTACTTGGAGAGTTAATCCTGAAGTACCTTATGATCAAAAAGAGTTGGTTAGAGATAGGAAAAGTAATCCAGAAATGTTTGCAATTGAATATGGAGCTCAATGGGCTTCGGGAGGAACTTACGGGAATTATTTCGAATCAGAATTAATAGAAAGATGTATTCGAACGGACATCACTCCACATTTAAAACCTCAATCTGGATTCAATTATTATTTACATATTGACCCAGCCAAAAACAACAATAATTATGCCGCTTGTTTAGTTGCGATGGAAAGGTATATAAACGCTAGAGGGCAAAAAAGGAAAAGATGCATTTTGGCAGGAACATGGATATGGAGACCTGTTCCAGGCATGGGCTTGGTTTTTAACGAAATTGATAGAGAAGTTTTAGGCATTGCTCGACTATTTAGACCAATGACAATAACTTATGATACATTTAATTCTAAGCATAGTATTGAATTGTTAAGAAGTTCGGGGTTTAATTGTAGAGAACTTTCGTATAATAGGGGGGTGAAAACTAAAATTTATCAAAATTTAAAAGATTTAATGTTGTATCAACCTTATCCAGAACTACAAATTTATCCTCATGGAGGAGAAGCCGACATTTTAATTCAAGAAATGAAGGAATTAAAATATAAGTCTTTAAAAAGAGGATATACTTTGTTGCCTGACAAAAACGGAGAAGTAGGTACAGATGATTTGCTTGATTGCTTGTCAGGAGCTTGTTATATGGCTAGCGAAGGGCATAGAGAATCTTTGCCCGCCCCTGTTACTGTTCGAATGGGATATTATTGAAATAACTCATAGGGAATTAGGTTAAATATAATGAATTAAAGATAAATTATTGGAGATAATAATGAAAATAAAATTTGCAAAAAAGAAAGAAGAAATAAAGGAAACAGACAAATCTATCGCAGTTCGTCTTGAAGATCATTTTGAAATAACAGATGCGTCTACAATAGAAGGTTTATTAAAAGACAAAAGAGTGGGGGAATCTGACAACATAATTGGGAAACAATTGGAATCGAGACACACAAGCAAGAAAGAAGCTGTTACTGAAAAACTTCTTGATGACACTAAAGGATCTTTTGGGAATAAAATTAGAAACTCTGATGCTTATGAAGGAGATATTAACATACTAGATAGAGAAAGAGTTAACAAGAAAAAAGCTGCCGAAGATATTGAAAAAGCTGAATTAGCTTCTGAAAAACCCAAAAAGTTGAGATGGTGGGAAACCAAAACAGATGATGGTTTAAAAATTGCCGATATTGAGCATAAAAAGGTAAAAACAGCTCAGAATGTTCCTTATGATTTAGAGAACATAGATGAAGAAATAGATTATGATGATGAGGAAAATTGGCTAGATTCTTCTATGGTTGGAAAAAGTTTGGGGTACGAAGAAGATTCAGACGATATGTTTGAAGAAAATGACGAAGAATCAAATGTCTATCTAATTGACAAAAACAATGGAGAATATACTTTTGGAATAATTGATGATACGGTGGACGAAAGAAAAACTCGACAGGGGGTTTATGATCGTATTATTGACATGAATCCAGAACTTGAATTTGAAATTAACCCAAATAGTTTAGGAGAATTTTCTGTTAATGAACGAACAGGAGAAACTATTATTAAAGTACAACTTCCCAATATAACTGACGATTTTGAAATTGAAGATTTGGAAGAAGGAATTTCTTTTAGTAGAAATGCTTTAGAAAAAGTAGATCAAGGAGGAACTCCTATGATTTTAGGTGATTTTTCTTATAGTGGATTTGCTATCGATACCCCTTCGCATGAAATCGCTCAAGATGCAGCAGATTTTTTAGCAGAAGAGTATGAAATTGAAATTGATGCAAATGAGATTGAAGTTACTCCCGAAAAAATTAAATTTACGATTCCTGACTTAAGTTCTTTAAGAAGAGCTAATACTATAAAAAAAAAATAATTACAACAGAAAAAGATAAAGTTGAAAAAGCTTTTTCTGATTTCGAAAATCATTTTGACAAATATGATTTGCCAGCATCTAACGATTATTATTGGGAATTGTTAGAAGTTGCTCAATTTAAACCCGTTGAAGCTGTTCAATTTAAGTCAAAGGTGAAAAAGTTTTTGTCTCAAAATAAAGTTGAATTAGATATTGATTAATTTATGTTGTCTTGTATAATATCAAAAAACTATATGGAGAAAATATGTCAAAATACAACATTAAAAATTTAACAAGTTCGATTATTTCTTTTACTGAATTGGGGATTACTGTACAAGGCAATGATTTAGCCAAAGGCGTTCAAATAGAGTCTCAAGAACAGTGGAATGAAGTGAATGGAGTTAAAGCTGCGGGGTTAATCCAAATGGCAAAAGCTTGTGCGGATGGTAAATGCGATTGCAGTTGTAATCCTAAAGAAACAAAAACTGAAGATAAAGAAACAAAAACTGAAGATAAAGCAAAGCCTAAGAAAAAAAGAGGCCGAGGTAGACCCAAGGGTTCTAAAAGCAATAAGAGTAATAAGAACAAAGAAGCTAAAAAGTCAACAAACAAAAAAGATTCGCAAAAGACCCAAGCATCTTCATCTAAATCAATTAAAAAAGTTGATTCCTCAAAAAAAATAGAAGTTCCTGAACACATTTCTAAAGCAGTTGTAGTAGGAGAAGGGGGGGTTCAACAAAAGCCTTTGAATAAATCTGATGGTAGTTTTGGGAATAATGACGATGCATATGAAAAACCCATAACCGAAGAAGAATTGTCAAATCGTTACACTGAACAGGAAGACGCTTCTATTAAGTATGCAGAAAAATTAGATGTTGAAAGGGAGGTGGAACAAGAGGAGTATTTAGAAAAATTAAAAAATCAAAGTAAAAAAAGAGAAGATGTCGTTGTTGGAGGAAGAGATAGCGCAAAAAAAGTTAGCCCTCGAAATTCCGCAGTTCCAGGTCAAGATGAAGGAGCTGCTGCTCAAAGTTTTATTGATGCCAAAGAAGATGACGATGAAACTTATTCTGAAGCATTCCTAGAGTATGATCAAAAGGAAGATGACGATGATGATTTTGATCCTTTAGTAGAACTTTAAAAGGGTTTGGGGCTTTTTTAAAAGAAATAATTGGAATGAAGAAAGAGGCCCGCACATTTTTGCCTGAGATATTAGCTCCTGGCACAGGTTTATCTCCTTTAACCGATAGATCAATTATGCCATTTAATAATGTGCATACAATTCAAGATGTATTAGAGGGAGATCCTTATAAAGTTCCAGGAGGAGGAGGATTTTGGAGTGATACAAAAGGAGAGTCTCACAAACCAGGAAGTTATAAGCCTAATATTGAAAACTACAAAAGAAAAGAAAGAGACTTGGACATTCTCATGAGAATGATGGATGAAAAAGAAAAAGAAAATGCAGATAGGGGGAAATGGATTGTTAAGGTTGAAGGAGGAGCTATTACTTTCCCTTCAGAACGAGCTGCTTTGCGATATGTTAGAGAAGCAAAAAAAAGAAACATTCCCGTTTTATGGTTTAGAAAACTTGCTCAAACAAAAGAAATGTCAAAGGTGGAAGCTGTAGAGTTTTCTTTGGCTAGAACTGCAAGAGTAGATAGTATTGATCCTATAGCAAATATTAAAGAAACAGGAACTTGTTTTAGTATTGGACAAAATTTGTTTATGACTTGTGCTCATGTTGTAAAAAAATATAATAAACTAATTGATACAAATTTGCAAGATAAAATTCAAAATATAGAAGTTTATGTAGTAAAAAACAACATCCGTCAAAGAGCAAAAGTTTTGTCCATTGATGGGGCTAAAGATATAGCCTTATTAGAGGCAGAGATTAATATGCCATATTTAGATTTAGCTTTTGATCCTATGGTTGGAGAGGATATCATCGCGGTTGGAAGTCCTCATGGTTTTGACAATAATGCTTCTTTTGGCACAATTGGATCTTTAGGACAAAAAGTATTTGACATTGAAGGTTCCCCCGAGTATATGTTTGTTGATGCATCAATTTTTCATGGCAATAGTGGAGGTCCTATAATTAGATTGAAAGATGGAAGGGTTTTGGGTATGGTGTCTGCAATTATATCTAAATCAGGAGAATATGGTTTGAATATGGGCATACCTTCTGTATATTTGAAAAATTTTATGAATAAAGGAGAATAATATCATGAGTCACTGGCAAAAAGGCAAATTAAGTATTAAATGTAGTACAAAAGTTTTAACAAGAGCATTGGAAAGAATTTTTCCTCAATGGGAGGGGCATATTCAAGTTGATGAAGGAGAAGGATTGACGGCATACGACTATGTAGGAAGGAAAATGGATGAAACTAAATTTTCTATTTTAATTCCTGGTGTAAAAAATCCGAATTTTGATCCTGCACCCGGATTGAGGTACAATGATTTGGGAATAACTAGAGATGAAGATGGAGGATGGGATGTCCATGTAGATAATTCGGGCTTAAGAGGAATCAACAATGTTGAGAATCGACTTAAAGGTGAGATTCAAAAGATGAAAGATGAAGCTTTAGCAAAAATGGGTATTGTTGAAGGGATGCAAACTGTTTCAGAAGATGAAGATGAAAGGACAGTTCGTTTTTGGGTAGATAGGGATAAATTTGGAAAATTAAAAGCCTAACAATAAGGAAATTTTAAAATGAGTGGAAAAGTACAAGTAGAAAGTTATATTAATAAAAAAACTGGCGAATTTCGCCTTGAAGTAGTTGGTCATGCAGATGGGGCTTCTTGTGCAGATGGAGTCGATGACGATTTGCTTGATGAATTAGTAAATCTTGAAATTCCAGGATTTGGAAAAGCAGATGTAGAAGCTGAAGGACCTACTATGGAATGGCAAAGAGAAAAAGCGAGACTCGCAGTTGAAGATAAAACCAAAGATATGAACGGAGAAACCTCGGACAATGAAGATGATGGAAGAGCTACTCGTTACCAAGAAGAAAATGAAGAAAGAAGTCTTGACAAAGGCTTTGGAGTATGATAATTTTTCCTTAACATAAATCATACGACTTCGTAAGGTTTATAGCATTAACAAATAAGGAAAAAATTATGAGTCATTGGCAAAAAGGAAAACTTGACATTAAATGTTCGATTAGGGTGCTAGTTAAAGCCCTTGAGAGTATTATGCCTCAATGGGAAGGACACATTCTCGTTGATGAAAACGAACAGTTAAAGGCATATGATTATACGGGAAGATTAATGAAAGAAGAGACTTTCAGTATTCTTATCCCTGGAGCCCAAAACCCACAACATAAGCAAACCCCTGGTCTTGTTTATAATGATTTGGGTATTAGAAAAAACAAAGATGGCAGTTGGGATGTCCATGTAGACAATTCAGGGTTAAAAGGAATTGACCATTTAGAAGGTCGTTTGACTGCCGAAATTAGTAAAATGAAACAACAAGCTATGGCTTCAATCAAAAATTATGAAGGTTTTGAAATTGTTGCAGATGACAACGATAAACTTCAAATGGAGTTTTGGGTTGACGAAGAAGAATCTGATCAAGCTCAAGCATTTTAAGGAGAAATACAATGGGTAAAGTAAAAGTTAGAATAAACGTAGACAAGAAGACTGGAGCCTATAAAGCAGAGGTCGTTGACCATGCTGATGGAGCTTCATGTGCATTGGGGAAAGACGAAGGCATTTTAAATGATTTGATGAATGCTGAAATTCCAGGTTTTGGAGGGTCAGACCCTGCTGAACATGGTCCAACAGAAGAATGGAAAGAATATTGTTCAAGAAATAGTAGAAAAGAAGGGTTTGAAGAAAGCCCTGATGCTTTCTCCGATGATTTTGATCATCATGAGGAAGATCGTCAATTAGATAATGGGTTTGGAGTTTAAGCTTCAACATGCAAACCCATGAATTAAAGACAATTTCTCCTGCCTTTCAAGCCATAATTTCTGGAGAAAAGTCTTTTGAAATCAGAGAAAATGACCGAAATTTTCAAGTTGGAGATGTTCTCTTATTGATAGAAGTTGAACCAACTCCTTCTGGAATTCATCAAGTTTACACTGGAAAAATGAAAGAGGTCAAAATAACTTACATCACAGATTTCAAATTAAAAGATGGGTATGTAGCATTAAGTATAGTTCATATTTAAAAAGTTCATATTTAACTAATATTAGTTCTTAATAGGAGAAAAGGGTTGGTGTGTAGAAATACACACCAACCCTTTTTGTATTTATGGGTATAATATATTATGAAAATAAGAAAAACATCTGAAACAAAAATTTTAAATCAACATATTCTTAATTTATTTTTAAAACTGTTAAAGTCCAATTTAATTGAATGGAAACAAACTCCTTTTATGTTGGTTGGGAATGGTTCCATTGGTTCTGAACATTTTGATTTTTTGTTTAAAAAAAATATTTATGGAATTGTTGACAAACAAGGGGCTGCAAACAAAGATTGGTCTTATGCTTTTGAGGTTTATTCTGGCAAAAAAGAAAAAGAAGATAAAACTACTTCTTCTATTAGGTTGAGATTAAAAGATAACAAAAAACCTTTAGCTGTTTGGACGGAATTAGAAAATGTACATAGGTTTTTTGAACTTTTAAAAATAAATTTGACTGACTCTGTAGAAGATGTTTTTGATAAAGAGGCGTTGGCGAAACAGATTGATGAAGCTGAAGAGGTGTTTAACGATAAAAAAACTTGGTATAAAAAAAGATTGACTAAAAGAAAAACATCTGATTCCCCCCCTCTTGAACTTTTCGTTTTATTGAGAATGAAAAATAATAAAGAATTTTTATTTTCTCCTACTGTGTTTATGAGAAAAATTAATTCGGAAATTTCTGGTCGAGAAACTTTGGCTAGCGACTTGTTGGGAGAGGAAGACAAAGGAGTATCTTTTAAATTAGCTTTAACTAAAATCAAAAAATTGGAAGAACATTTAAAAGAAAATATGGGGTTTTTAGAAGATTCTAGTCCTTTGTCAATTCCCAAAGAGGCAAATATGTATAACTATGATTTTGATCTAAACATGTTCAAAAAAGATATTAATCAAAACTTTTTAGAAGAGGATATGGATTTTAGTATTGATGAGGTTGAAGATGATGATTTTAATATTGATGATTATGTAAATTCTTCATCTAGAAAATTAGTTAAGGCTCAAGCAGAAAATTTTGAAGGCTATTTTACTGGAGATATTCCCGATTATGCAGCTAATTTAGTTGGATCTTCTTCAGTAGATGCTTCTCAAGTAGAATCTGCTTTTGGGAGAGCTTCAGAAGCAATAAATTTAGTAAATCAGTTTGATTCTTCTTTTTTAAGAAATATAGCTTATATATTTAATTTTGCACAAGGGGGGGCTTATGGGGTTTATATTCCTAAATTAGATGAAGCGATTAAAACAAAAGCGTTAAAAAACGAATTAGAAAGCAAAGGATATCGTGTTGAAGATGAGGGAGGTTCTTTTGTTGCTTATCATGACGACAAAGAACAAGATGAAGTACAAAGAGAAATAGATTCTATTTATCAACCCCTTAAATCTCAAGGAGGACATGTAATTAGTGTTAATACATCTAAAATTTTAGATGATGCGAGACAAGATGCTCAAAATGTTTTTCCATTAGTTGAACAAGTTTGGACAGAACAAGAGGTTTGGGAGAATTTTGCTATATTACATCTTGGAGAAACAATTGTACATGAAGCAACTCATGCCAAAGGTTATGATGATGAAGGTAGACCCACAGAAGAACAAAAACGTTTTGTAAATTTTGCTTTAGACAAGATGAATCAAAAGTTGCAATCCGATATGAATGCCAAAAATTTAGGTGACCAATTCGAACCATTGCCACCTATGACTTCAAGCCGAATGGCTAAAAACTATAGTAAAATAATTAAACAAGCCTCAGCTTACATTCCTCAAGATATGCTAAATCAACCAGTGGGTTCAGATATTTCGGGTAGATATAGAGGGATAAATGATAGGCAAAATCCTGCATGGGGTGCATTAGATCATTTAAATTCAAACGAACCAATTGAAAAGCGGTTGGGGAGAGATTTTATGGTTCCCTTGCCTTCTGATCTTTCTCAAGAGCATGACCACATTGATTTACAATTGAGAAAATATGAGGAAGGAACTGAAGAAAATGATCCAAGTCATAGTTTGGAAAGGTTGTTAACTGAATTTCATGATTCAGAAGACTCATATGAATTAATAGAAGAACTTTTGGAAAGAGGAAGACCCACCCCTTTGCTTCTTCCTATTTCTAAAAAAGAAGCTATTTCCAAAAGAACTATTAAAACAGCATCTTTAAAGAAAGAAGCCACTTTGTTTGGTTGGTATAATAATTTAGAAATTTCTGATGGGTCTACAATACCGGGTTTGGGAGATAGAGTTATGGCTTGGGATGACAGAGACGAAAGTTTTACTAGAGAAGAAGATTGGATTCGTTCTCAACCTCGTTATAACCCTAGAGGTTATACTGAAAAGGGGTTCTGGTATAAATGGGTTGAGCCTAGATTCAAACCTACTTTGTGGGAGGATACAGTTACTCAAAATTTAGGGGGGATTCATCCTGCAAGAAGATTTGCTTCAACAGATAAAGATGAATTAACTAAAATTATTGCTATTTTAGCTCAAGCTAAAAAAGATATTGAAAACAAAAAAATTAAAGGGACTAGATTTATTGTTAGTGAAGATATTTTCCCTTATGTAGAAAAATTATGTAATGATAAGCCAAGTGTATTTTTTGAAATTGATTGTTTTGCAAACAAAATTCCCAACCACGAAAGTGTTGTTTCTTTGTGGATAGTTGACGAAGAGGTGTCCGAAGAAGAAGTTCAAATAGCGGAAGACTTCATGCAAGGCAAAAATGAAGAAGGTTATGTTTGTGCAGAAAACATTCTTCGACGCAACTATGAAGAGGATGTACATGAAATTATTGACAAAGGAATCCAAATTTGTAGAATTCATAATTTAGATGTAAGTGTTGTTGGAGAATCTGCTAGAAAATTAAAGCAAGATGACTTCAATCTCGAATGCATAGATTTTGGAGGAACCATTGAAGAAACACTGAAATTTGCTAGTCTATTGTCAGGTAAACTTGGAGTTCCTAGCATTAGTTATAAGCATAATAATCAAATTGCTTGTTTTTTTTATAAGGGAGTAAATCTTGCTTTTAATATAGGTTTTTATCCTGAAGTTATTCTTACTAAGAAAAGAATGGCTCATTTTTCTAATATTCATAAAGATTTGTTTAATAGAGATTTTAAGTTAAATATGGTTGCTTATTCTTTACTTACGGGAGAATTAAACAACCCTTTAGGAGTTAATGTTAATTCCAATATTTTAGAGACTTTATTTGACCCAAGTAAAGTTCTGAATAAAAATCCTCATATTATGTTAAGGGCTTTGACTTTTTCTTTAGAAGAAGGTTTTGTTATTGGAGATAAACTAGCTAAAGAAATTCGTAGAAGAGGACAAGTATATTTACAAAAATGCAATAAAGACACATTAGAATATTATAGGGAAAGAATGAAGTTTTGTGGAATAAATAAAATGCAACAATTATTAGATTCAATGAATCTAGACTTTAAGGAGTAAAAAATGCCATTGCCTATTAGATCAAATCCAGAAACTAGTCACGTTCAATCTATTGATGTGTCTTTTCTGTCAGCTCCTCCTAGTGAGAAGCTTACTAAAAAGTCTTGGAGATATTTAGTTAGCGATCAAGACGCTAGTTTATTAATGAGAGTTTGGTTATATGGGAAAAAAGACGATAAAGGCATTGCTATTGGAGAAGAAGTTCTGTCTTCAAGAGATTACTATAGACTTAAAACAAACAATTTGATTTTTGGAGAAAAAAATTCTGTTAGCTTTACTGAAAGAGGAAAAGATGTAATAAAAACAATGACTTTAGCGGAACAGAATGCTTTCGCGAAAAATAAAAAAGAGAAAAGCTACCATGAAATTTTAGCCAACACAAATAAAAAGGGTAAATCTGGATTTAGGGTTGCCAATAATTCTTTGATAGATTTAAGTAAAATAAAATGAAATTATTTGTAGAATTAGCCGATACTCCTGAAATGAGGGAACAAGGATTGATGGATAGAAAATCTTTACCTTTTGATAAAGGGATGTTGTTTAGGTTTCAGAGTCCTCATCGGTTGGCATTTTGGATGAAGAATACATACATACCTTTGGATTTAGCTTATTTATCAGACGAAGGGAAAATACTTCAAGTTAGTGAATTAATTCCCTTAAGCACTAAACCAGTTTATGCGAATACTCCTTGCAGATATGCATTAGAAGTTAATAAAGGATGGTTGCAAAAAAATAATTTAAGTGTTGGTTCTGTTGTGGATTTGAGATTTCTAGAGAATCAATTTTCTGACTCGCTAAAAACTACTGCTCAAGTAGCAATGGAACCAGTCGAAGAGGAAGTTGAAGAAAATCTAGATGCCCCTTTAATTGATGAGGAAATTGATGCAATTCCTGAAGATGCTATTGAAAACGAATTTGGGCAATTTGATCCTATGCAAGAAGAGGTTCAAGATATTTCCCCCAATGTTCAATTATTAAGAAGTTACAGAGATATTTTAGAGTATGCAGAACAAAATAATTTAACTCTTATGATTAGTTATTACAGTTTGAGTGGTAGATATTGGGGACCAAGAAGAATTGCTCCTTTAGAGAATGAGGGCTACCCAATCAAAAGAGGACCTAATGGGGAATTCTTCACAGCATTTGATATGTCTCCAACTATTTCTGGTAATGGATGGAGTATTGAGGGGGGATCTCCTAAGAGTTTTATTTTAGGAAATGTAATTGATTTAGAAATTGTAGAGGAAAATTAATTCTTTTAAAGGAAAAAGAAAATTTAATGGAGAATCAGTAATATATGAAGAAAACAACTTTTAATCTTAAAAAATCAGGGCTTGACAAAAGAGCATTCTATGATGGTGCTAAACCAGCTATGATGAAGGCAAGGCAATTTGCAAATTGCCAGAAAGCTAAATTAGATTCTGGAATGGAAGCTCAAGAAGCTTGGGAAAGTTGTCTTGAAGAGTATCAAAATGCTAGCAAAAAAGCTAATTGGGCAATGAAATATAGTTAATTTAATAAATTTCTAAAAAAATAAAGGAAAATAAACAAGAAAAAATGAATATGGCTTAAGAACCATATATGAATTTATATAAGGAGAAAAAATTATGAGTACATTTATTATGCCATCTGGAAAATCAGGTTATCAATGGAGTCCTGAACGTGATGAAAAAGGGATCGTAAAAACTGCCTCTTCTAAAAATGGAGAAGAAGTTGAAGACGAGCTTTTTGCAATTGCATCTCAAGTTGTAGCAGATGCTGAAAAAGAAAAAGTTGAAAACGAAAATTTAGAAAAAGAAGCAACTGGAATGGGGTGTTCAAGTGAAGAGGATGCTATTGACGAAGACGTTGAAGATGCTGTTGAAGATGCCGTAACAGACACTAAGATAGATGTTCAAGAGGCAGTAGGCGAATTAGCTGAGAAAGCTGAAAAGGCCGAAGAAGTTGCCGAAAAAGTTCAAGAAGCTGTTGGGAAAGTGGAAGAAGCTGTTTCTGAAGTTAAAGATGTTGTTTCTGAACATGAAGACGTTGAAGATTTGGAAGACAACTTAGAAGAAACTGATGAAGAAACTGATGAAGAATTTGAGTTTGAAGTTTCTGATGTTGCAGATGAAACTGATGAAGTTGATGAAACTGATGAAGTTGACGGGGAACTCATGAAAGAAGGCGATGATGACGAAGAAGCAGAGGATGAAGAAATGATGGCAACTGCTTCTAATAATGAACAATTCGTTAAATTAGCTAAGATCTCCGACAAAACAAGAAAGAAAACTTATGATTTTTGGGTAAATATGCTTGGATATCCAAGCGATTATGTTAAATTATTAGTTAAAGATTACGAATAATTCATATTTAATTAAAAAATAGATAAAAGAGAGGTTGCAAAAACCTCTCTTTTTTTTGTTGACGTTCGACAATGTTTAAGGTATATTCTTCTAAATAAATTAAATGGAGTATATTATGTCGGACAAAACCGAAGATTCAATCGCTAAAATCATGAAGGCGAAGCCTTATGAACAACTTGTCCAAAGTTCAGAGGCTTTGCAAAAAGAAGGACGCCGACTTAAAACCAAAGTGCGTTCAAGCATGACAGGGATTACCAATCTTGTAATCAATTATGAAAATCATTCTTTGGTTAAACATTTTTTGAATAATGTATATCATCCAGAAGACTTGTTTAGGAATACTCTTGAGATTGATGCTGTAGAGTTGCAACAAGGTAAACCTGGCAAAGGGTTGGCAACAGAAGCTTTGGATGAAATGATTTATGGATCTTTTATTAAGGAAGAAAATTCTATGGGAATTCCCTCTCCTGTTATTGATCCTCAAACGGGGAAAAGAACTCGTAACACAGATGGATTTGTCAGTAGACCAGAAGTTTTAAAAGACAAATTTGAAGACAAGGTTTTAATTATTAATAATTTAGACGCCTGTATGGATTTTTGCAGGGACATCGGGAAAGTTGATCTTAGGTCTTTGCCTGTTTTAAATCAATTTAGAGCTCCAATGGTAAGACGTAAATGCAGATTGCTTTTAATTACAAATGAACCTTTAGAACTACCTTTTGAGGTTCTCAGGGTTGATATTCCTAGTGTTACTAGTTATGAGGCAGAAAATATTGTTGCCGAACTTGTCAAGGTGTTCCAAAACAAAGAATATGTAGTCAAAATAACTGAAACTCAAAAAGAACAAGTTTGCAGAAAACTTGCAGGTTTGACTTATACTCAAGCAAGTGAAAGTCTTATGCAATCTATGATCGAAAATTCTCAAGATGAAGAGGGACATATTTGTTTCACAAGAGTTTTAAAGAATCTTCGAACTAAAATCAATGAAGCATTAATGAAAACAGCAGAAGGTATTTCACAAATTTCAGCAAGACCTTGGGAAGACTACATTTGTCCTGAAGACAGTAATTTTACTTTTGATGTTCAAAAACTTTTGCGAGATTTTAGAGAGATTTCTAGAATAAATAAAACTATTGAAGATGAAGAAAACAAAGATGCAAACGACATTGACTATGATAAAGTTAATTTTTTGCAATCTTTGGTGGATGCATTAGAGTTTAGAATTCCAAACGTAATTGTTCTACATGGTAAAGGGGGGGTTGGAAAATCTGCTTTCCCTGTTCATTTGGCTGGACTTTTAGGGTTTGATGCTTGGGATTTTAACATATCTGCCTCCCATAGCAAATGGGTTGGAGAAGGGGGGGAACGAATTAGAAAGAGCCTTAAACAAATCATTAAAACAAGCCATGTTGTTGTTAGAGTTGATGAATACGACAGGGCAATTGGAGCAGAAGGAAGTTCTGGTAGCGAAATGCATTCTGCTCACAAGCAAGTTGAAAGTGAATTTATGAATTGGTTACAAAATAATCAAGAAGAAAACGTGCTAGGCAAAAGAAAAATAATTATGGTTCTTACAACCAATCATAAAGAAAATATTACTGGACCTTTATTACGTTCTGGTAGAGCAGATCTTGTTATTGACATTGGAGATTTTGGCCCTGAAAGTATTGAGGAAGTCTTTAAAACTTCTGCTAGAAGGCTTTACAATAGGGGCGTAAAAATCATTGGATATTCTAACCAAGAGGCGTTACAAAAAAGCATTGATACTCTTGATATTCCAAGACTTGCAGAAATTTGTTCAAAAAAGGGGTTTACTGTAAGAGATGTCGAAACTCTTATTATAGAAATGGCCACCCATGACTACTACACTAGAAGAAATAATGATGAAAATGGTTTGTTGTGGAATACAGATACATTTGTAGATGTTTTAAAAGAAAGTTCGGGTTCTATTGATACTAATAATGGAACAACAAAAGAACTTGAACTTGGTGATAGGGTTGTTATTGACAAAAAATTACATCCCGAAAAATATCATGAGAATTATGATAATTATAACTTCGATGATTCTGAAACGATATATGATGAAACTACGATGGAGAGTTTAGAAAAAGAAGGTTTTTCAGAATAACATAATAAATACACAATTGATTAAAAAGGCTAGGGTTTAAACCCTAGCCTTTTTTGTATAATTGCGAAAGGAAATAAAGGTAAAAAATAAAATTTCATAGAAAGAATATATGAAATGTTTTATTTTTAATGGGAAATGTATGAAAAAAAATAAAAATCTTAAAGAACTAGAACAAAAGCTTGAAAAAGCATTAATTAAAAAAGCTTCATATGGAAATTTTAATGAGGTTTTTTCTTCTGAAGATTTGTCTGAAAACGCAAAAATGATTGGAGAACTTTTGGAGTTGCCCAAATATGATCAACTCATTAGAAAATTACAATTAACTAGTGGAGTGATAAATTTTGTTACCAATAAAGGTTATGAACCTTTAATTGAACTTTTAATGAAAAAAGCTTTTCCTTCAGATTCAAATGCTACATTTTCTATGGGAAATGAATTTTCTTTACCTAGTGACCATTATGTAGATGCGAGAGATTTTTTCCCAAAAAAACCTGGTCCTGCTATTGAAAAATTAGAGGGAGTCCTTAAAGGAACTCCTAAGAAATTTGATAGATCATATTTGGTAGAAAATGGTATTGATGAAAGCACTTTTAAGCAATATCTAGATTTGGCATTTGGAGGCAGTTCAGATGCAAGTGCGGCAGAAATGGCAAATATGCCACAACCATCTGAGGTGTTTGATAATTATGTAAATCAAAAAGCGGCTTTGAAAGAATCTCCTATTTATAGAGAATTATCTAAAAACTACAAAAGATTTCAACAACATAATAAAGCAGTTGTATATAACCAATTAAATAAAGAAAAAATTGATACAGGAGAAAAAAAGCCTAAACCAACTCTTTCACAAGAACAAGTTAGACAGTTAAGAGTTGATATAAAAAATAAAAGAAGTATGTACTTGCAAGCTTTACAAAGCATTGAAAAAAACCCTGCTTATGACATACTTACTATTAAAGATTCTGCATATTCGGGCAAATCAGAAAGAAATACTGATGGGTTTACTAGTTGGTCTCCCGCAGAAAAAATCCTCCAAGCTTGTGTGAAAACAATTAAAGCAGCTAATGGGTCGTTGCCAGCGTTTGATCAAGAAGTTTATTCCTTTTCACAATTATTGGAAGACTTTGAGACGAATGATAAAGCTTTAAATGAGTTTATTGTGAAAACAGTTGATTTTCTTCAAAAAGATGAAACCCCTGCTAAAATATATTCTAATATTGAAATTATGCATAATATTAGAAGAAGATTAATGGACCTAACAGAAAACAATGGTCAAACTTTAATTGTTTCTAATGTTGATAATAGTCCGTTTGCAATGAAAAGCCCTCAAACGGGAAAAGTTTCTTTAGAGGTTGATGGAGTTTTAGATGATTTTGCAGCTATGAATAGTTCTAGAGAAATCAAAGAACGTTCTAAAGGGGGAGGGGCTAACAAAAAGAAAATGATTTTGATGTCTGCGAAGCCTTTGGAAAATTTGCCAAAAGGTTCAACTACTATTAATTTTAACACTCAAACAATTGACAAAGATGAAGCTAAAGTTATTGTAAAAAATTTATTGCTTCCTTATGCTAAAAAAGCTCAAATTATTTCTTTTTCTAAAGGTAAAAAAGAAATAGGAGATAGATTAGGAAGTTTAAATTCTCCTGAAGCAAAAAAAGAGGTTGATAATTTAAAATATAAAATTCAAAAGTTGAGCAGAGTATTAGGGAATATCCCAGAAGAAGAAAGATCGAAATTAGAAGATTTAATTGTAGGGATGGATCATAAATCTGGAATTAGAAGGGTTCAAAATGCAATTACCATGAATGTAACCGTAGAATATGATGAAGAGGGCAATACTGAATCTTTAAGTTTAGATGGTGATCAAATCATGGAAGACTTGTTGGAAGAATACAACAACGAAGGATTAGAGGGCGTTAAGGGAATGGTGATTGTTAAAAATACTTGCACATGGGACGAGTATATTAAAGTTGAAGATTCAATGTGGGGAGGGTATTGCGGAAGAATTTTTGGTGCGGTTGAAGAGAAAAAATGGGCAAAAGAAAGGGTCAAGGTTGCTAGAGAAAGATTATTGGAACTCAAGAGATATTTAAAGATGGGTCATTCTAATAAAACCCGAAACGATTTGGTAAAAGAGTATAAAGCGGTTCAATCAGCATTAAATAAAGCTTTAGAAGTTTCTGAAAGAAGTTCAGAGGCTATTGCCCCTTATACGATTTTGTATGGAGATCCAGGCAGCGGCAAAACTGTTTTCCCTGAAGCTTTATCAGATCTTTTGGGTTACAAATATGTGAGGGAGTTGCGTTTGGGGGATCAAAAATCTAAGTGGTATGGAGAGTCGAATGAAAATCTTCAAGTTTTGTTAGATAAAATTTTTGAAGCTAAAAATACTGTTTTTAGAATTGATGAGGTTGAAAAACAAATTGGTATGTCTAAAGATAACGCTGGGGAAGAACAGATGCATGAAGCTACAGCGGGTTTAATGGCTAAACTTCAAGAGGCATTTGGTAGTGAAGAAGGAATGAAGCGATTGAGAGATAATAATGTACATATAACAATGAGTACAAACTTCCCTGAAAATATTGCACAAGCTTGGTTTCAAAGAACAAAGGGCTCTGTCTATAGTGTCCCTAAACCTAATTCTCCAGAAAATATTAAAACTTTTATATTAAAGTTTATAGATAAAAAGCAAAGGCAAAATCCTGATGAACCTTTATTTTGGGCTATGGAAGGAACTAATGAAGAAAAATGGGAGGAAACGAATCGTATTGTTCAGTCTTTAGATCTTGATAAAATTTCTCAAACATTTACTAAAAGTGATGTTTCTTTTAGAACTCTTGAGGGATTTGTTGAAGATATTTTTGCTATGCAAAACCGTTTTAATTTGCAAATGGATGCAGTTTCTAGAGGAGATTCCGATCAAGTAAATGGAATGCCCATCAATACTGAAAATGTTCAAGCGGCTGCAAGTTTTGCTAAAGATACTGGTGAAAATGTTGAATATACGATTGGAACTCAACAAGTTGAGTTGGCGGTTACGACTAAAATGAACCAGTTTTTAAAAACCCATGAGTTTGAAACTGTTGAAGAAACGGACCCTATTACGGGAGAAAGTGTTATTAAACGAGTCATTCCAGAAGAATTGATGGAACTTGCTAAATACCAAGATTCTTCAGAAGATTGGGAGAGTGCCATTGATGAGTCTCAATTTGATGTGGTAGAACAAGATGGTCAACCTTCTCTTGTTCCTACCGACTCTGAAATAAACCAAGAATTTCAAAATTTAGAAGATACTAGTTTTGACGAAGATATTGATGATTTTGAAGTAGAACCCGAAGCAACGGAAAATCCTGATATTACAGAGGATTCAGACGACGAAAATGAGAATACCGTTAATAGTTCTACTGACTATTATTATCAAACGTTGAAAAAAATGGGACTTTTAGAACCTAAAAAATCGGGAAAAGATATTTCGGACATAAGAAACAAAAACATTAAAGAAGCTCAAGAGACGGAACAAGTAGAAAATAAAGAAGTAAATTTTTATGATGAGTTGGCACCTCATGGTGTTGCATACTTCTCCCCAAGAGGAAGTAAAGATCAAAAAAATTATATTCCTGTTATGCCCAAAAGCAAAAAAACTAGACCTCATAAATTTTAAAGGATGATAAAATGAATAAAATATCAAAAAATAACATTGAAGCTACAAATTGGATTGATTCTGTTGCAGATGCAAAAGGAAAAGCAGATACTCCCGAAGTAGGGCTTCCTGGCGCGGTTAATGTTGCAAAAAAAGTTACAGCAAATACAATCAATTCTGAATGTGAACGTATAGAAAAAATCGCTTCATCTAAGAAAGAACATGTTTTTTGCATAAATGGAACTTGGGATGCAGAAACAAAATCTTATTTAAAAGAATATGCGATTGCTTGTGGCTTAGATAAAGACAAAATTGTTGAGGTTTCTAAAAAACAAATTGTTGCCTCTGCTTCTCGTAAAAAAGAAGCAGATAAAATTGCTAAAGAGGCAATGACCAAAACGGCTTCTACGAAAGAAAATGCTCTTCAAAATGAAATTGAAGGAATATTAGGAGATCCATTCAAAATTAACGAAAAATTAGAAGATGATAGAAATATTCATGAAGAATGGGAAAAAGTTTCTACTGCGAAAACCTTAAGTGATAAGCCTTCAACTTCTGGAATTAATGCCCTTAGAGGGGGAGAAGATTATAATGCAAATTTTGTTCACCAGTCAGGACTCAATCAAAATTCAATTCTTGATCCAGAAAAATTAGATCGTTTGGCTGAATCTGATTTAGTTGATAATGGAGAAAAAATTAGACAAGAAAAAGCTAAAATTTTAGAAGAAAGGCAAGCGGAACAACAAAAAGTAAGAGACGATCTTGTTTCTGAAGCAGAACAAGAGTTGTCCATTATGACTATTGGGAATGTGTTCCCTACTGAAAGTTTAAATGCCCAAAGTGGAATTCAAGGAGAAATGGGGGGAAAACTACTCGATGTCGATTCTGTCCCTGAAAAAACTGAAGGAGAAATGATTAAAGAAATGAATGTTGAAAACAAAGCTAAAATTCAAAGACCCAAAGAGGAAGATAGAAGTTGGGAAAAAATTGACACTAATGTCCGTACTATTTCTGACGATTTCGGAGAAGAATTATCGAAAATATTAGGTAAGTAATGTCCAACTATTTTGACAACCCTAAAACATTGATGAAGTGGGTTAAAAATAACTCATCAATAGCAAAGGCTGTTGAAAGAATAATGTTGGCTTTAGGAGAAAAAGGAGATGCCCACGAAGAAGATGTTACAGAATGTTGCGAAAGAATCATTTTGAATGACAGTTTTTCTTCTGCTCAGATTTTATTTAAAATATTAGCCCAACATGGAATAGCAAAATTTAATAAGGAGTCAAAAATGACAGATAAACAAATTAAAGAAGCCCAAGCAGCTCGTCCTAGAAGTAAATGGAATAGAGTAATAGAAGGTTTTAACGAAGGAACCCCTTGGAGGAGAGCAAGGGATGAAATGTATGATTTTACTCATTACTATCAAGATGAAGTCAGTTTTGACGAAGATCCGGAAAGAGTATATAGTGGAGAAGCTTTGTGGAGAATGTATGTTATGGATAAATTCTCTTCTGATTATCATGACAAAGATGGCAAATTAGTTGGGGGATACATTAATGATCGTTTTCATGTTTTTCCAACCGCTGGAACTCCCGCTAACCCCAATGTTCCTAGAGATGGGGGGAACCCAATGAGTTTGGCAAATGGAGAAAGATCTAAAAAGCCTAGACCTCATGAATATAATTACGAAAGAAGGCTAGAAGAATCTAGAGGAAACAAGTTAGAATCCATTGAAGTTACGGCTTCTAATTTTGAAAGAAGAATTAAAGTTGCTTCTAAACTTCCTGAAGAAAGAAATGAAGATAAAATTTATAATATTTTCAAAGATTGTCTTGATATGAGAGAAGCTGGATTTGAATATGGAGACATGATTAATAAAGTGGCAAATCACTATAATATGTCATTAATTAATGTGGCTCAAATTGATAGAACTGCTAGAAAACTTAAAGACAGGCATCAAGAGATAGGTTATGAAGTCGAATTAACTTCTGACTATAAAAAAAAAATAACTAAAGCTCAAGCAACTCCAGCGGGAGAGTCTGCAATGCAAGTTGTCAAAGAGGTTAATGTATTTAACCCTATGACTGGTCAAGTTGTAACTTTGGAACCAAACTCGTTTGTTGTTTTGAGACCTGGTATTGATGTGATGGAAGGTCAAGTCCTTTCGGGGGAAAACGCAGGACTTATTTTCCAACTGAACGATTTGGATAGCACTAGTTTTGTTGAACAAGCTATGCCTATGGAAAAAATGAATGAGGCATATGATGATGTGGAAGAGTTAGGGTTAAACGAAGAACCCCAACAAATTGATCAACCAGAAGCGAAAACTGAAGAGATTGTTCCGATGGAAAATGAATTTGAAGTAGATGATATGGGAATGGGGAATAAACTGTCAAATATGCCCAATTCTTAATGAATTTTTGATAGTTTTTCAAAAATAGTGTATAATAGGTTAACTAAGTAAGGCTATATTTTCAGATGTCAGACATTCCCCTAATACAAACAAATAATTTGCATCAAACGTTTAGATCTTTACAAAGCAAAGATCCTAAAAAAGTTTCTCAAAATATTGCTGCGAAATCACCTGATTACAAGATGATTCCTCGCAACAATTATGCTCCTTCTGCAACTGTAAATACAGGGGAATGGGGGAACGGCAGGGGAATTAACAAATATGCAAATTCAAATGTGATCTATGGACAACCACAGTTTTTCTCGCCCGTCCATACCCCCATTAACTGGCAGATTCCTAGTAAACGCTTAGAAGTTTATCAATGGAGCAGGTTTTTCTACAGTAATGAACCAAAGGTTGCTGCGGCTATTGACTTTTATAGTGAATACCCCATGAGCAATTGGACACATGAATGTGGAGATCATGATATCAAATTGTATTTTGATAAAATGAAAAGAAGGTTGAAATTAAATCTTTGGGCTAAAATGATTAGTCATGAGGTTCATTTATTGGGGGATTGTTTCCCTTTAGCAGAGATTCAATGTCCTTCGTGTCATGGGTCAGGGAAAATTGGAGATGAAATTTGTGACCATGCAGGAGGAACAATCAAAAGAATTGTGATTCTGAACCCTGATTATGTAGAGGTCGAGGCTTCTCCATTTAACCCCGAACCCTTAATTCTTTTGCGTCCAAACGAAGAATTAGTTAATATGGTACACAGAAAAGTACCAGGACATGAGAAATTACATCCAGATGTATTAAAACTTATTGCTGCGGGTCAATCAATCCGCCTTGACAATAGAAATGTTGCTCACTTAAAATATGGAGAAACAGGATATGATACTTTTGGTACTGGAATGGTACGAAGATTATTTCCTACTTTGTCATATAAAACGAAATTAATGGTGGCACAATGGATTGTTGCAGAAAGACTAATTGTTCCAATTAAAATCGTAAAAGTTGGTTCTGATGAAAGACCTGCAGGACCTGCTGATATTGCGGCAGTTCAAGAACAACTTTCTCAAACTCAAAATGATCCTAATTTAACTATTATCACTCATCATGCTTTTGATTTAGAATGGAAAGGGGCTTCTGGTTCCGTTTTGGCATTATCTAATGAATTCGAATTAATTAATCAAGAAATTCTTGATGGTATGATGATCAATAATGCTTTATTAAATGGGGAAGGACCTACTCATCAAAGTGCAGCGATTGGGGTTGAGTCTATGATTAGACGGCTTGAGTCCTTTAGAGAAAAAATAACTGATTGGTTGATTGATTCAATTTATTTGCCAGAGGCTAAAAGACAAGGATTCATTAGAAAGAATCCCGAAACTGGCACAGAAGAGTATATGATTCCCAAAATAAAATGGGCTCCCATGCATCTTCGTGACAAACAACAAGATCGTCAATTTGCTCTGCAACTTTATGAAAAAGGTCTTTTAAGTGCCCAAACAGTTCTTGAGATGTTTGATTATGATGCTGATCAAGAAATTGAAAGAAAACGTTATGATGCTGTTCAGATGATGGCATTGGGTCAAGGTGCAGGAGACGATATGGGAGGAGGCTTTGGTGGTGGGGGCATGGACCTTGGGGGTGGAGGTCTCGATCTTGGAGGAGGAGGAGAAGAGGGGGGCATGGATCTTGGGGGTGGAGATGCTCCTATAGAAGCGGGAGGAGATGGACCTCCAATTGCCAAAAGTTCTACTTTGTCACAAGCCGCTGACCCTAGCCAATATGGGGGAAAAGTTCTAAAAAAAAAGAACCGAGAAAGAATAGAGTCAGAAAAGCAAAAAATGTTTAACGCTCAAAATGTTAGTTCCACTGAAAAAGGGGGAGATGGATATCACAGAGTTGATGGGACAATTGCTTTCACTGGGCCTGAAAGAAAATTAATTGACCATATCCAAAGATATCAACAGGATGGAATTATTAAATACCCTGTAGTTCCTCAATATAAGGTCAAAATAGGCACATCAACTTATCCTATTGATTTTGCTTTACCTCATTTGAAAATAGGAGTCGAAGCAGATGGGGAAATTTTTCACAGTTCTCCTAAACAAGTCAAACATGATAAAGAAAGAGATGCTAAATTAAATCAAGCTGGTTGGACAATTATTAGGTTCACTGAAGTAGAAATTGAGCATCAATCTCAACAAATGATGAGCAAAATTGTAAAAACAATTATGCAGAAAGAGATGATGGTTAAAGATCAAGCTCCCGATAGAGCTAAAGAATGATTTTATAGAGAGAAAATATTTTTTAATTAAAGGTATTTTTTTTCACTATAAAGAATAAGTTTTTTAGATAATTGTCTTTATTTATATGAAAAAACAAGCCAGACAGAAGTTGAAAGAGAAGCAAATTGATTGGGAACAAGTTTATACAGATAAAACTTTGTTTCTAAAAGAACAATTTGAAGATGTTGTGGGTCCTGGAAGTTATTTTCGTTTTGAAGGTGAAGCAAATGATGGGGACAAGTATTATTGTATTATTGGGCCTGCTAAAGTGCATGACCCTAGAGCAAAATTTTTTGCAGGAGTCAGAAAACTTCCAGCCACATATTCTGCTGGGGGGAAATATTTTGATAGCATGGATGCGGCTGCCTCTTATGCTTTGGAAACATGGGGAGTTCCTACTCCCAAGTCATTAAAACCCTATACTTCCGCCCAACTTTATGGCATTTCCGATAAAATTAAAAAATGGAAAGCGGAAAGAGAGGAGAAAGAAGATGATAAGGAAGAAACCGAAGAATCTAAAAAGGAAAGCCAAATGAAATTCAACCTTAAACTTTTGAAAACAAGTATGTCTCAAGAAGCCGACAAAATTACAAAAGAGGCAATGGGCTATACTAACCAAAGAAATAGGGAGGATTATACTTGGTGGAATATGGATGATCTTGGAAGAAATCCTGATGCAGATCCTCAATTTGCAGAAGCTCTAGAGACAGAACCCACTTTAAGAAACGCTTTCAATGAAGCTCAAATTTTCCAAAATAAAATGACGGCTTATTTTGCTCATCAGTATGGATTAAATCCTAGAGCAATTGGTCAAATTTACAAAATGTTTTTTGGTTACCACCCTGTATATGGGGCTTATTATTGTTCTATTGGCCCTTATAAAGGTCCTAAAGCAGAAGGAGAAAATAGGTTTTCTTATTTCACCAAAAGAATGAGAAAGAAAGATGTTTCAGATATTCAAGAAAGTATCAACAATGCTCTTAAAAAATACATAAGAAAGTTTGCCGATGCTTATGATTTGTCTGTAGAAGATTTTGATGCTTCTGATTTTTCGGTGAAAATTAATGCTGCTCAACCTTTTGATCCAAATAGAAAAAATCAAAAAAATGAAGTTCTTTTGAAGGCAGATGATTTTGCTTCAGAAGATACCCAAAGAGAATTAGAGGCGCTAGGTATGGGAGCACTATCAGAAGGGGCAAATGAAGAAGAAGCTTCTAACAATGGTATTTTTGCAGATCCTACTTTTTCTTTTAATCCAAAAGGACAAACTAAAATTTTAGAGAAATTAGCTGAGGCTGGAAATTATAGCAATTTATTAGGAAGAGCAATTCAAACCGTAGGGAATGAGATCAATGCAAGTCCCGATGAAGTCAGAAGAACTATGGAGAACAACAAAGACACTCTACAAAGAGTTGTAAAAATTGTTAACGAATTGTACTCAGAACTTGGAGATGAGGCTGTTGCGATGGGCATTAGCGAACCTCCTGTTAATATCTCAAAAGATCCTTTGCTAAAGATTCAAGGAAAATCGGGTCAACAAATTCCTTCGGCTTTATCTACTAGCAAGCAAATGACTCGGAAGATGGAATTTCAGATGCTTGTGGCTGAACTAATGCAAGGAGGATTAACAGATCCTCAAGAAATATTAGCCTCATTAGGAACTGACACAGTTCCAGTTGAGTATATTCAAAAAATTGTTGATGGAATTAATGCTGAAAGATTTGAAACGAATGAAAGTGGGGAAGTGCAAGAAGTTAAAACAATAGAGACCATTTTGGAAGAACAAAGTGAAAGGTATCAAGGTTTAAAAGAACAATACGGGTTTAAAACCCTTCAAGATGCCTTTAAAATGGCCGCTGAATATTTTTCTTCAAGACCTGTTGATGGCATAACTAAACACAAAATTTTTATGGATGAAGGGGAAGGTATGGTTTTTGATCCTCCTGCAGATATCATTGAAATTAATTCAGAAGACTTGCAAAGACTTAGAGAAAATAGAGGCACTCTTACAGAAGAAGAAATTTCTGCAATAGTTGATGATACTGAAGGCATGGCTTCTGCCAAGGAAATTCTTGAAGAAATTGGAGTTGATCCAGTTGAATCCGATAATAATTTGGAAGAAGAAGTTGCAGAAGATATCGAAGAAAGAGAGGAGAAGTTTGATCAATTGCCTCAAGATGCAGAAGGTGATGATTATTTTGAAGAAACAGATAACAATTTGGATGATGTCGAAGTTTCTCCAACTACAGAAGAAGTTCCTCAACCTCAACAAGTAAAACCTCAACCACAAGAACCTTCTTTAGATAATCTTATTGATTCACTAGAAGATGATGAAGATTATGAAGATGATGAGTTTCAGTTTGATTTAGATTCCTTAGATGCTTCTTCGAAAAACAGAACTATTGTTACAAAGACATTAAATAATTTAATCAATATTGCTGACAAAATGGACTCTAAGGGTGACTACGAAAATGCAGAGAAAGTGCATTTAATAATTAAGAAATATATGGGAGAATGATATGTTAAAATACAACTATACCGATTGCAAACCTTTAACTGTTTCTAAGCATAATGGAATGGTTAAGACTGCAAGTGGGAATGTTTTAATCGAACCAGATTCTGAAAAAGCCAGAGTTGTTGAAGCGGCAATTAAGAAACATCCTAGTGCATTATTTTTTAGGTCAAAAGCTATTGTTGCTGATGAAGTAAATCAAAATTCCGATTTATTCCCTTATGATGAACTTAAAAAAGCATATAAAACTTTTGAAAATGTTCCTTTTTTTACTAATCATGATAATCAACATGTAGAACATGCTAAAGGGAAAAACATTTTTGCTGAGTGGAATGAGGATGAAAAATCAGTATATGTTATTTCTTTTGTAGATAGAGATGCCTATCCTCATCTTTGTAGAAGTATTGAAGAAGGATATGTTACTGGGGTTTCGATGGGAGCTAGTGTGGAATGTTCTGTTTGCAGTATTTGCGAAAATCGTGCGGAAAGGGCAGAAGATTTTTGTTCGCACATAAAAGAAAGAAAAGGAAGAAAATTTTCTGGTACTGTTCGAAATGTAAGAACAGGAGAAATGGTTACTCATCATAATGCGGATGTTTATGAAACAAATTATGGGTTGAAATTCATTGAGTTGAGTGCTGTAGTAGATCCAGCTTGTCCCACATGTCACATTGAAGGTATTATTTCAAATGAAGATTATTTGCAAAAAGTTGCAAATATTGAAAATGCATTAAGAATGGTTAAAACCGCTGCTTTGAAGAAAAAAGCAAGTCAACAAGAAATTGACAAAATTGAAGAAGCATTAGCAAGTTTGGAAGGCATTGCGGTTGGATTAATTCAAAAAAGGAAACAAGTAGAACCTGAATTTGCAGGAGACTTAGTTGATATTATTTCTAATCTACAAGAATGGTTAGAGGAATTAGTAGGTGCTGGATATGCTAGCCTTCCTGATGATGGGGGAACGGAAGAAAATGGAGATCTTGGAGAATTAGGAGATCTTGGAGAAGGAGATGCCTTGGAAGGTAATTTAGAGGGAGGGGAAAATCCTATTGGGGAAGGAATGGGTACGGGAGGGGAACTTCAAGCCAATCCTGTTGCGGAGGAGAAAGATCTAAGTGGATCAGAAACTGGAGATGTAAGTGGATTAGGTAACGCTGCCCCTAAAGCTCCAATCACTACCCCCGTTCGTCCAAAAACCTCGAAAATTGATGATGTATTAATTAAAGCCGCGCAATTACAAAAAAGAATGACTGTTAAAGGAGATGATGAGATGGCTAAAAGACGAGTTTTAAATAACAAAAAACAAGAAAAGCAACAAACAATCGAAATTTTATCAAATACATGGAAGGAAAAAACGAAACTTTTCGAGTATATAAAGGAAGTACCTTCAATACAAAAGGATAATTTAAAATTAAGTGTAAACAATGATGACGAGTCTTTTGTTATTGTTGCAGAAGATCAGAACACTAATTACACCCAAGCTTGGAAGTATGAAGATTTAAATCAAGAACAAAAAGAGAAAATAATGGCCAACCCCAAAGAAGCGTCTAATTATTTTCTTAATGTGTTCGCTAAGAACTTATTAACTAAAGGAGATAACAGAATGACAGACATCAATAAGCAAGCAGGAGCTACCTCAAGTAACGAAACTCCTGAAGTTATTACTGAAAAACAATTAGACAAATCAGGTCTATATCACGAAAGAACAGGAAAAGAACAAGATTCTATAACTCAGAAGCAACTTGAAGAAAAGAGAGTTAATTCTGAACATGACGTTGTGACTCAAAAACAACTTGACAAACAAGATTTGTTAAACAAGAGACAAAATGAAGAAAGAGATGTTGTTACTGAAGCTCAACTTGATGACGAAAGTGCTTCTCCAAGAACTGGAGTTGAAAAAGATCAAGTTACTCAAGCTCAATTGAGAGATGAGGGTTATCAAACTGGGAAAGAAAGAGATGTCGTTACCGAAAGACAACTTGATAGTATCGACAAAGCTTGGGAGAGATTCGCTAATCGTAATCCTGAACAGTTCAAAACCGCTAAAGAACACATGGGCTTAGTTGTTCAAGCTGCTGCCAAAGCAGTTGTTGGGACTGGTTGTGCTCCTGAAGAAATTTGCAAAGTTGCTTCTTCTATGGTTGCATCTACAAAAAGCAGGTTGCAATTAATGGCATCTTTGAGTGAGACTTCTGAAGACCATGATGAGGTTGATTTTTCTAAGAGGATGGCTTTTTGGAAAACCAAAAATTTGAAAGTTGCATCTTCTACCAAAGAAGACATTGCAAAAACTTTTGTAGGAGAGTTGAGGAAGATTGCTGAAGACCAAACAATCAACCCCGATGTTTTAATTGATGCTGTTGATGTTGTTGGAGATGGAGAATTCGCAGAATTTGCTGTCAGCAAACAAGTTGATGAAGTGTTGTCAACTTCTGACGAAATCGAGGAAGTTTCTGTCAAGTCGGATTTAAGAGATGCTCTTAAAGATTATGCAGATGCAACAGAAACTACCAAAGAAGAAAGAACTGAACAAAGAGAAGAAGTTCTTGCTTCTATCAACAAAAAAAAGTCTTTAGGAAGAAAGGCCGAAAGAGATCAATGGAAAGGTATTTTAAATAAGACTGCTGCAAAAAAGTCTGACTATGTTGTAGAAACATCTTTTGATGAAATGGGAGCTAAAAAAGAAGATGCTGATTTCAGAAAGAAAATCGTTTCCTTTACTAAAGGAGCTATGGCAAGTCAAAACTTAAAAGTTGCCTCTATTACAAACGTTACGATTGATGGAGACACAATTCAAATTGCAGTGCAAACTGACGAAGATTCTCAAGAAGTTAATATTCCAATTGGCAATAATGAGGCTCCAGAAGCAGCCCCTTTAGAAGAGGACTTAACAGGTGAAGGTTACTCTAGTGATTTTGAAGAGGACTTGTTAAGAGACAATGGGGGAGTAACCGCCTCTTCAAAAAAGATGACTAAGAAAGCCCAAAGTCCAATGGGGGGAGGCCAACCTGGAGGAGAAGGAGATGGGATGATTGACCAAGGCCCTGCTACGCCTGATCAAGGAGTTGGAACTGATCCAGTATCTGCTTTAACTACAGACGATGAGGCAGAAACAGAAAGCCAAGAAGTACCCTCGGCATCTAAACAACTTCCACCTTGGTGTGTATGTCCATTAACTGGATCTTCTGATGTTGACGTTGAAGTTAAAGAAGATGGCTCCATTATTGGAAAATGCAATGAATCTGGAGTTGAATTTGAAGCTATGATGAAGACAGATTATGAATTCAAAATTCTTAATCCTCTTGAAGCGCAAATGGGTGGGGGAAGTGAGGAAGAACCTGAAGCTCCTGAAGTTCCTGCTTTGCCAGTTGCAGCTAAAATTGATTTAAACAAGAACAACTTGCTTAAAATCGGGAACAACTTGAAAAACCACGGACACGTTTGCCCAGGTTGTGGGAAAGATCATTGCGAAGTAGAATCCGAAAAAGGAGGACATACAACATATAAATGTGCTTCTTGCGGTACTAAAGTAAAGAAAGACCTTTTTGTTGAAGCATCTGATCCTGAAAAAGGATATATGCAAATTGATTGGTTGGTTTTTCCTGACGTTGAAGGATGTTCTGCTTGCAAAGAAAAAGCAAAAGTATTCGCTGGAAGAGTAAAGGCAGATAAAATGCTTAAGGAAGCGTCTACTAAAAAGGATGATTTCCCAACTTCAAATTGTGTTGAAAGACTTGCAAGAAAATATGGTGGAGACGCTATTGCTTCTTACGGCCCTTGTAAAGGAAAGGTCTTAGCAGAATGCGTTTGCGATCAACTTCAAAAATTGGGTCTTAGAAAAGTAAGGCACATGGAAAGACTTGCATCTGTCGCATCTCAAAAAGACGAAAGAGACATTTGCATTGAAGAACAAATCACAGAAGGAGCTACTCAAAAAGAAGCGGAAACTCTTTGCGGATGCCTTCAATCCAAATATGCAGAAAATCATGACAAATTCTTAGTTCAAGCACTTAAGGAAGATGTTGAAGCTGGAAGAGAAGATTTTGATCTTTCTGTTCTTACGGGACTTCAAGAAGCAATTGATGAAGAAGCAGATGAAGCGGTTAAAACTGCTCAATTTGCAGAAGAACAACAAATGATGGACGAGTTAGAGGCTGATATCGGCGCGGAACTTCCTCCTGAAGAGTTCGAAGAAGAAGAGGTCGTTGTTTCTATTCCAAAAGAAGTCGCTGAGGAAATTGGCGATGCGGCAGAAAAAACAGAAGCTGAAGGAACAGAAGACGAAGAAATGCAAGTTGAAGAGGTAGCAGAAGAAAATGTTCCTGTTGCCCCTGAAGAAGTTGACGTATCAGTCGAAACAATTGACGAAAACACAAATGGAGTTCAAGCTATGGAAAGTTCGAAAGTTAAAAGAAATGCTGGAGTTCAACTTGAAGTTGAAGCAAGCATTAAAGAACCTGAACAGGTCAAAGATGTTGAGTCTACCTTAGACAATGTTCCTCGTAAAAACGAAACGTTAGGAAAAGAAGGGAAAGATAATATTGATGTCCCTTTGAATGAACCTGACGTTCCTCGTAACAAGAAGACTATGGGACAAGAAGGGAAGGATAACATCGATGTTGATGCTGGCTTACCTAAAGCCCCTGTTGATAGTTCTTATATGGGCCACGAAAAAGAAGTGCAAAAGGATATGCCTGGAATCAACAATAAGTTGAAAGGCACTGTTATTGCTAAAAACCAAAAATTGAAAGAAGTTGACACAGTAGAAGATGATGTTGAAGCTGGAGTGCCAAGAGGGGATGCCACTATGGGTAACGAAGGCTCAGACAACATTGATGTTAAAGAAAACGATCCTAATGTGCCTCGCAAAAATGAAACATTGGGTAATGAAGGGAAAGACAACATTGATGTTGACGCAGATTCTCCTGAAGTTCCTGTTGGAGAAGGAGATATGGGTCATGAAAAGGAAGTCCAAAAGGACATGCCTGCAACCAATGATCGTTATTTGAAACAAGTTAAACAAGAAAGAGAACAAAAAATTGTTGAAGCTAGAAGAGAAGAAGCTAGACAAGTTGCTACATGGTTAGCGGCTAATGGAAGAATTGGATCTGATAGAGAAACAATCAACGATGTTGTTCAAGTTCTTGCAAGTTTCCAAATTGATCAAATTGAGAAAAAAGCTAACGCTTTGTTCCCTGAAATCAAAACGGCAAGTACTAAAGAAGAACCTCAAGATGTAGGTCATTCTATTCCTGCAATGAAATTAGAATCTAAAAATCAAAAAGAGGATGAAATCCAAAAATTAAGTTCTTTTATTGATCATTGGGGTTCAAAATTTGATTCCTAATCAAAAAAAATATAACGGAATAGCCTTAGATAAATTCTAAGGCTATTTTTTTTGAAAAAAATAAAGGTATTTACACTATATTTCTAGAATAAGTAGGGCGAAGTTGGCACAATTCATAGAAAGATAATAGAAAATTAAAAAGCGAAATGTTTGAGTAACCAAAGAGAAAAACAATAATCGATAAATTTAGAAGAAGAACAATTCGCCAATTATAAACACAAATATAAACCATTAAATAGGAGAATTAAAAATGGCATTAATTGAAAGATTCCATGTTGTTGCAGCACAAAAACCTGTAGCAGCTGGTGAGACCATAAAAGAAGGTCAGATAGTTGCGTTGAACAGTTCTGGTGAAGTTGTTCTTCAAGGATCAGGAAACGCAAAACCCTATGGTATTGCGGCAGATACAAAATCAGATTCTGCTTCTGCTATGCCTGGTGTTGGAACCGCTGTATTAGGAAATTCTGGCTCTGCTAGTTTCCAAAATAGAGCATCAGATATGTTTGATGAAACTAAGGCTTCTGGAAAGATGACGGTTTACCACTCTGGTGGGGAATTTGCAACTGACCAGTTCGCATCTAACGTTTCTTCCGCAACAGTCGGAGCATCTCTCTACGCAGTAGATGGAGTACTCGAAACCGTTGATTCTCAAAGTTCAGGGGAAGTCGCAGTTGTTATTGAAGCAGCTAATGCAGAACCTTCTGGTGTGCCTGGCGTTGACATCAATGGCGATCAAGCTCTTGGTGGAGAAAACAACAATACATACGTAGAGATCAAACTTACGATATAATCTAACAATAACAGTTCCTCTGGCAATCACTACGATCCCATTGGACAAAAATTAAGGAGAAAATAAAATGGCAATAGATAAAAGAGCGGTAAACGCTGAAAGAGAAGCAGTAGTTGCTCAAGCACTTGAAACCTCAGAAGGTAGAGTTGCTTTAGCACAAGCTATGGTAGCACCTATCAGACGTGCTTTGGAATACCAAGCAGTCGGTAGAAAACTTTTGATGGTTGATGAACTTCCTCAAGGAGCTTATGCTCGTTACGAGAAAGATGTTCGTCAAACAGCCCAAGTTATCGCAAGAAAAGGTGCAGTTCCTGACGGAATCACTGAAGGGGAAGAAGTTCTTGTTCCTACCTTCGAAATCGCAACCAACCCTACAATCAGACTTTCCGAAGTTAAAGCTCGTAGATTCTACATCGTAGACAGAGCTCAGATTAAGGCTAAAGAAGCGATCCAAAAGGAAGAAGACTTGAACATCTTCAACGCAATTAGCGCAGCGATTGATTCTGACCACACAGTTGTCGCAACTGGTGGGGCATTGACCATCAGTTCTTTGAACAGTGCATTTGCAACAATTGAACAACACGACCTTACGGTTGGAAAGATTGTTCTTCACGCACAAAGATATGCAGATGTCCGTAATTTCGGAAAAACTGTATATGATGAAGCAACTCAGAAAGAAGTATTAACAACTGGTCTTTTCGGCCACTTGTACACTGCTGACATCCACGTTTCTTCTAAAGTACCTACCAACACAGTTTACTTGTTGGCACCTGCTGAATATGTTGGGGCTTTCCCAATTCGTCAAGACATCACTGTCTTACCAGCAGATGACCCTAAAAAGCTTAGGCTCGGTTGGGTAATCTATGAGGAAGTGGGGATTGTAATCATTAACTCTTACGCTTGCGCAAAAGTTACTGTTACATCTGGTTCTTAATAAATAGTTAAAAACCAACAACTTAGAAGACTTGAGTAGAAACACTCAAGTCTTCTTTTTGTTTATATCCCAAGAAGATAAGATTTTAATGCAAAAAAGATAGGTTTTATTATTTACTTTTTAGAATAAACTTGCATAATAAGAACAAGTATTTGGCATAAAGTATAAACATGAACAAAATAGATTTTAGTTATAGCGAGGCTTTAAAAATAGTTGAGTTATATAAAAAAGAAGAAAAAACCATAAAAGATATTTCCTTGATATTTAATGTTAGTAAAACTCCAATAAAAAGGATTTTAAAGAGAGAAGGAGTGTTTATACCAAACAAAAGAAGCCAAAGAAAGTACGATTTAAATGAAAGCTATTTTGAAGAAATAAATAGTTTTGATTCATCTTATTGTTTTGGGTTTTTAATGGCAGATGGATACAATAATGAAAATCGTGGAGTTATAGAACTAAGTTCTGCCCAAGATGTTTCTATACTAGAAGACATAAATGTTTGCTTGGGTAGCAATAAACCCATTAGAAAAATAAAGCAAGGGGAATACGAGTCATATAGAATTTCTTGGAATAGTAAAAAGTTATCAGAAGACTTAAAACGTCTTGGTTGTATGCAAGCTAAAACACACTGTATTAAGTTCCCAAATATTGAGGAGAGATATATGTCGAGCTTCATACGAGGATATTTTGATGGTGATGGATGTATTTCTTGGGGATATACTCCAAAAAGCAATTACTTCGGCAATACTATTTGGAGTTCTGTCTCTATTACTGGAACAGAGGATTTTTGCATTAGATTAGCATCTTTGTTAAAAGAACGCTTAGATATAAATTCTTATTTATATACTAGACATAAAGAGAGAGATAATATAAAAACGCTAGGGATATCGGGGAACAATCAAATTATGGCTTTTGAAAGATGGATTTATGGCGATGGGAATCTTTTTTTGGAACGGAAAAAAATAAAATTTAAAGAACTGTTTGAAAAAGTTGAAGAAAGAAAAAAACTACTAAAAAGGAAATAATAAATATGCCTGTAAAATCAATATTGGATGAACCCAAGAATTTAGAAATATTAGTAGAACATTATTCTATAAGAAATAAATCAACAACTCAAATTGCAAAGGAAAGTCAAGATTTATTTGGAACCAAAATAAGTGCTGCTTCCATTTATACTGCATTAAAAAGAAATAATATCCCCGTCAAAAGTAAATCAGAAAGTGTGTCAATTGCCAAATGTTCGTTAAACCAAGATGAATCTTATATGAATGAAAAAACAATTGAAGCTTTAGATGGGTTTTTATTAGGTGATGGTGGCATTGGAAGGCCATCTTCCGTTTCTTGTCCGTCAACAAGACTAAACATGTGGTCTACAGAAAAAGAATGGACAGAGTATGCTCTATCATTTTTTTCTAAATATGAACCATCTGAGGCAAAGCAAAGTGGTAAAATTAGAGAAAAATCTCCTAGATTGTCGTGGGGATCTTCTACAAAACACCATAGGGATTTTAAAATTCAATACGAAAGATGGTATCCAAATGGAGGGCATAAGCAAGTACCAGAAGATGTCAGAATTACTCCTTTGAGTATTTTGTTATGGTATTTGGGCGATGGCAGTATTACTAAAAGTGGGGTTTCTTATGTCATCAGGTTTGCAACTTGTTCTTTTGCCCCCAATGATATTGATAACATCCTTTTGCCGAAATTAGAAAAAATTGGTTTGTTTGGGATTAGGACTAAGTATAAAAATGATATAAAACTACAAACATCTAGCGTTAAAAGATTTTTTGAAATAATAGGAACTGAATCTCCTATCTCTTGCTATAACTATAAATTTGAATTTGATCAATGGCTCAATTACTATCGATTAAGTCAAATCGTTAGGAATGATCAAGAGAAATGGAGAGTTAGATATTTAAATGACCAAGGAAAACTAGATTGCACAAGAAGCCCGGGGAACAAATTGCTATTGTTTAATGAAAAACAAGCGAATAAGCTAAGAAGAATTTTAGATGAACATAAGCTTCACAACAAATACGAAGATCAAGATAAAAAAGAAACTGAAAAACTTTATTCGTTTTCTAAGTGTGTAAAAAATGACATAGAGAGATGGAATGGAAGATATTTGGTTTCTAGAAATTTGGTGGAACATACTAGGGGCAAATTTACTAAATCTCAAAAAGATGCATTAGAAAAAAAATTGAAGTTTTATGGAGAAAAAAGTGCAATTCCACAAAAAGACGTTGATAGAGTTTTTAGAGAATACAGAGAAAAAGGTTTCCCTTATTATGACATTTCTTTTGAAGATTTTGAAAATAAAATAAATAAGATTGGAGAAGACAATGGCAATTTGCATTGGGATGGTTTTGGCAGTGAATTAGCTACATTTTTTCACCCCCATATATTCGAATGCAAACATCCTGGAAAAATGTCAGCGTTAGAATTTTTCAATAGTGATGAAGATTTCAAAAGAGGCATAAAAAAAATAATATGTCTTTACCCAAACATAACCTCTTCTAGGGTTAGGGAAATTTGCAGAAATGAAGCCTCATCTAGTAGAATTAATAATTTCCCCCCAAGAGTCTTAGTAAAAGTATTAAATAAACTAGGATTAAATAATGTAGATTTGTTAGATCCATGTCATGGTTTTTCAGGAAGATTAATCGGAGCTTATTGTAGTGGAAAAGTAAAATCTTATGTCGGGATCGATTTGTCGAAAGACACTCATAATGGAGCGCTTAGAACAAAAGAATGGCTTGAGAAATTAAATAAGGGCTTTTTGTTTCCTATTGAAAAAACCGAGATAGAATTAATTAAGGGAGATTGTTTAGTTAAATTAGATGAATATAGAGAAAAAGATATAATTTTTACTTCTCCTCCATTTTTAGACAAAGAATTATATAAAGAAGTGGATGCTGAATCAAATTATGAAAAATGGATAAATAATTTTGTTATTCCGTTTATTGAAAAATGTTTTTCCTCTTTAAAAGATGGGGGGTATTTTTCTTTATATATTGAAAAAATCGACAAGCATGATTTTATTGGAGATGTTGAAAAGATAGCTAATGAAGTCGGTTTTGAGCAAAAAGATAATCTTGAGTTTAGTATGTCTTATGGAGAAAATAACAGAGGGAATAGTAGTAAAAGAACAATTCCGATTTTAGTTTTTCAAAAACCAAAACAGTGAAAAGTTGATATATGGGGGGAAGACATGAATGTTCATAAGATAGTTCAAGAAGGTTTGTTATCTAGATATTTTAAACTTGTTTCTAGTTTTTCATGTTGGTGTCTGTAATAATTGCAGAAAAATTATTTGAAGAATAAAATTCACACAAATATCAATCCAAATATCAATCCAAAAATGCATTTTTTATTTGTTCGGGATCTATGTTGACTCTCCACCATTCTTCTTTAATGGCATCTGATATTATTATAGCCAAATTGTTAATGATTTCCCTATATTGATCGGAGGTTATATATTCATCTCCCCCTTTATTTTTCAACTTATCTAATTTTTTAAAAATACCGTTCATAAAAACCTACAAAAATCTACAAAGAGACTTTTGGGTTTAAATGTTTGTAACAGGAACCGTAGGTGCCTGTGAAAAATCGTTCTAAAATATTCCGAGCCGCATTTATATCTGCGTTGGCGGTGTAACCACACTCCACACACTGAAACACTTCTCCTGAACGATTCTTCCTATCAACATGATTACAACATGGGCAGGTCTGACTAGTATAATAAGGAGACACGCTACGAAAGCTAACACGGTTATCTTCGCATCGTTGTTCTAGTCTCTCCAACCAGTATTTCCAGTTCCATGTGCCGATAGAACGACGAATATTTTTAGCCAATCGTCGTTTGGCCTTGGTCTTATGACCTAAATTTTTTAATTTCTCTACAACAATTAAATCAGCTTCTTTTACTACTTCTTTAGCTACTTCATCAATTCTTTGTTTTAACGCTCTTCTTGCTTTCTTTTGACCTTGGCTTCCTTGTTTGCATCTCTTTACTCTTTCAATACAGTCTTTTATATCTGTTCCATATTGCTTTCCATCTGTCGTAGAAGCTAACGCATTAATTCCAGTATCAATCCCCAAGCATTTTTTAACTTCTTTCTTCGCTTTGGCATCTATTTCAAAGACAAATTGAACATCTTTTTGAGTTATTATATAAGAATTTAATCTTTTCCCTTTGATACATAATTTGTTGTAATGCTTGTGAAACTTAATGGGAATGTCTATTTTTACTTTTTCTCCTATAGAGGTCAAATGCAACCAAGCATCAAATTCTTTTGATTGTTTTGAATCTTGTAATTCCGCAATAGTACAAGAAACATGCATTCTTTTCCCTTTATGTTTTGGCTTAACCATTTTATTTGGTTGATCTTTCCATCTTTCTTTTGTAGCAGAAATCATATCCAATGCTTCTCTAGCAGCTACTTTTCTTAACCTAGCAGAAAGCCAAGTTTTTTCTAAGGGAATATCAACAATAGGTTTAAGCAATTCAGTTTTCTTAGTTGGGTTATCCCAAAAATGATCAATGAAGATATTGACCACTTTCCCATATTCTTTAAGAATATAGTTAAGTTGACTGTGTTTAGATTTAGTAGTAAATTTTGTACTACATTTGGTTGATCTAGTTATTTTCATTTTTCTTCTTACGCCTTTTTGCACTTCTTTTCCCGTACAGCTTTCCTGAAAAGGATGCCATTAACATCATAATATCTTCTACAAGCTCTTCGTTTTCCTCTGCACCTTTGTTCTCAACTACTTCTATTTTTACGTTATAGCTATTAAAAAAATATTCAAAAAAGTTGTATTGAAATCTAGTTAATCTATCTTTATGCTCAATAATAACTCTTGAAATTTCTTGTCCTGTAACGAGCTTAAAGAGTTTCAGAAGCCCTTTCCTTGAATCAGAAAGACCAGAGCCAACATCTTTAAGTATATATTCTACTGTGTATTTGTTTTTAGCTGAATACTCAGAAAGTCTTTGGAGCTGTCGGTCTAAATCTCCTTTTTGTTTTTGGTCATGACTACTAACTCTCCCATAAATACACACAGGTTTTTCGCATTCTTCTTTGTTGTTCCCCATAAAATTTTCAATATCAGACTGTTTCCATCTTCTATGCCCGCCCTTAGTTGTTACAGGGACTAAAGAACCGTCTTTATGCCAATTCCTTAATGTTTCTTCGGAAACATTGAGAATATCTGCTACTTGCCCTATTGTCAATAATTTATCCATTTTTCTCAAGTAAGTTTAAAATAACATCTTTAGAGTCATCTAGCATTTTTTGAAATTGTTTAATTGTTGGAACCTTTTCTATTTCGAAAGGAATTGGGTAAACATCTCCATTTTCGAGTTCAAATTCAGTTTTGGTAACTCGAACAACTTTATATTTTTTATCTTGTATTTTTTTCATAATTTCCGAGATATTCATTTAATTCTCCTTACTAATTCTCAATATTATACAAAAACCCTTCTTTTATTTTTATTTATTTGTAGATTTTTGTAGATTTAGAGGCAACTGTTGCTAACCCCATCCCGAGATTCTTTCTTTGATGTAGGGTAAGACCTCTAGCAAGTGCTCCCAAGCCTCTGACGAGGTTACAGAAGCGTCGGAAGGCCAATCAGGAAGGAAATCATATCTAGCATCTAAAGATAAATCTGAGTACGCCTTTAACTTATTAAGATTATCTAAATTAAAAACTTCCGTTTCGCCTTTTTGGTTTTTATATGTAAGTTTAGGGTTAACCGAAGAATTTTCTTTTTTTTGTTCTTGAACTTTTCTCCTAAGTTCTTGCATGTCTCTGTCTTTGTCTAAAATATCAAGAGCTTGAAAATTACTTGTTTGATTAATAAACTCGTCGTAAATTTTTTTCATGAGCCATTTTCTATATTGAGGTTGACCTACACTGGCTTTTGAAAATGATTTCCAACGTTGTTTAGCTTCATTATATGCAACTTTTGCTTGTGGGGACATAAAAGAATCCAAGGAATCAGGATTTTGGAAAAATTTTGACAAGAATTCCTTTTTATCAAACATGAAGAATATTTCTTGATCAAAAGCAGCTTCATATGCCATTTGCAATGATCTTGTTAAGGAGATTAAATCAGGATATTTTTCAACATCTCTTTGTGAATGTTCTTGTCCTCTTTTTCCTTGCTCTTTATTTTCTTTCCTGTACCCTTCTACATCATGTTCTTTGGATCTAAATTGTTTCGGGACTAATCCAGCTTTAATTTCATCTGCACCAATATGATCGGAAATAATTTGTTGAACAATATGCATTATTTCATGTTCTAGTGTGTTTGTAAAAATACTAGTGAAAGAACCAGCGAAATTAATGTAAATTTCTTTTTGTTGGGTAAATGCATAAGATGTTCCGTTAGAATTGTTCGTAAAATGAACAGTAATAGTTCTATTTTTAGGAGAGGCATTGTTTACGAATTCATAATCAGTACCAGAGAAATCCAAAACGAATTCTTTAGGAGGAAAACTTTTCTTAGTAATTCGTTTCCTGCTTTCTTCTATAAATTGTTGATATCCTTGTAGAATGTATTGTCGTATGGGTTCTAGTACTTTTTGGGGGACATGAAACATCCTAGCTATTTTGAAAATTCTCATGTAATTATAATTCTCTTTAGAGAAGGATATTCCTTTATGATTGTAGAATAAAATATTGAGAATTTTAATGGGTAAATTTAAATTATATACCCATTAAAAAAAAGGATAAAGGATAAAGGATAATGGCTAAAAAAACTAAATCAGAACTTAAAAGTCTTTTTGAGACTGGAGATGTGTTGACAGAATCATCATTTAATGACTTAATTGATACTGTTCAAAACAGCCCAATTGATTTGGGGGTTTCGAATCCTAGAACTGAGGGGGTAGCTTCAGATGTTGATTCATTAGGTAGAGGGTTAGATGGTTCTCTATGGATTAAAACAGGCAATAATGATAGTGATTGGGAACAATTGTTTCTATCAGAAGACGGTGTGTTTGTCGGTGATTACCAATTTCCACAGCTTGCCCACAACGAAGTGGCACCGCCAAACAGTCTAGCTTTATATGGTGGGGTTCCTTCTTTTGGGGATGGAGCAACAGCAAAAGGTCAATCTTTGCTTGCTAGATCCTCTGAACTTTTTTGGCCGGATGAGGTGATTGATTTTTCAATTTTAAGTTCCGATGGAGGTTTTACTCTTATTTCCGATCCAGGGGCTGGGGGGTTTGCCGTCTCTGGGGGAGCAACTGGGATATCATACTCAGTCAATAACGGAACTACGTCATTTATTTCTTTTGCGGATAAAGGGGGGGGGGAATATGCACTAAATTCAGACGAAACAATAACTGTTCCCCAAGGTTCTCCTTGTGTGTTAAGAATGTGGCCCGCCACTTCTGCCACTTCCGGTGTTGTTGGGGCATTCTTTCGCATGGTTTTTGGTGAGGAGTCTTCGTATGTTTACCGTATAAAGGGAATTGTGAACGACGTTACGTATGTGGATTTAGGCTACGGAAATTTTTCAGATTTAGATTTATTTAAAATAAATTCTAACGTTGTTGAATATTTTTACGTAGGTTCAAATTCTAAGTTGCAAAGACTTGTACTGCCTGAATTTTCTACAAATGCAAATATTGATGTTTGGGGACTTTCTTCTTTAAAACAGTTATATGCTCCAAAAGGAATACCTTCTTTTCAGTATATGGACTTTTATCAATCCAATGTCACAACTGATGTTCTTTATGAATTTTTGGCAAATATGCCTGCGAATAGCTGCCCGAATACATTGGATTTATCTACTTGTCCGTGTTCGGCAGTTTCGGGTTCTGGTCAGTATTTGACAGATGGTGCTTTTTATGTTGAAAGTGATATTTGGAATGCAGAAGGTACGGGGGTTTCGAATATTGTGGGGGCTTCCCTTACAGTTGAAAATGGAACTTTAAATTCGGATGGGACAATTTCTTGATGGCTAAAAAAATAAGAGCTAGTTTTTCTTCTGTTAAAAAAGTACGGAGGAGGAGTCGTTTCAGAGATGTGAGTTCTTTAGTCGTCGATGTTGTAGATAATTATACAATAATTACTCCTGGATCGGAAGAGGTTGCAAGTCCTTCCGACATTATAGAAACCACACAAACAAACCCAGTTGTTTATAATCAACCTAATTTTGTAGTATCTAGAGGTGGTGGTGAAACTAAGTTCTTTTCTTTAAATCCTAGTGTTATCAATATTGATTCTGATGGCAACACGAAAAAAGTGAATTCGGGAAGTGTATTTATTGTTCTAAAAATAAAAGGTGTTTTTTTGATTTTTGTCGTTTCTTCTGAAAATGAAGTGCTTGGTGAAGTTACAACAGAAATAGAATGGAAATCGAACACTGTTGGAGGATATGCAACAAATTCAATTCTTTCTAGAATCCAAGTCGCTGAGTCTCCGTCGCAATCCCTTCCTTTATTTAGTTCGCAGAATCACGCTTCCAATGTATTTGTAAGAAATCTAGATTGTTGGTTAGAAAAAGAGATTAAGGGGGTTACTAGTATATCGCCTTCGAATGAGTATGCAAATCAAAGAAGGGCTGGACTTGCGTTGACCAAAAGACATGTTTGGTTTGCGGCGCATTATCCCATGGTAGAGGGGCAAATTGTGCATTTCATCACAAAAGACAACCAAACTGTTTCGAGAACAGTTTTAAAAGTACTAAAACATCCGGCTTATACCAGTCCTTATACTGGCTATGACATTCAAGTCGGCGTTCTGGATTCGGATTTGCCCCCCACAATTGATGTCTGCAAGGTAATGCCTTCAAACTGGAATGATTACCTTGTAGAGTTTGAAAAAGGAAAACCACTTGCCTTGGGACTTGACCAAGAGGAAAAGGCGCGTGTGGGAGAATTCGATTACGTGCTTCGCTTGCCAGATTTTCCGGAAGTTTGGGAATACACAGCAGGGTTTACTAAGCCACCTATTGGAAGCATTGCGTTAGATTTTTGGGAAAATGCAATTTCGGGCGATTCTGGGAATCCAGTTTTTTTGATTTTGGATTTAGGGGAGGGTGACGAGCTCGTTGCCCTTTTCTTACATACCACATCTACTGCGGGCACTTTCTTCCCAACATTCATCGCCGACATGAACCAAATGATAGTAAATGTGGATGCGGATGCGGGGGTCAGTACCGGGTACACATTGACGGAAGCAGACTTGAGTAATTTTACTTCGTTTGCTTAATCTGCTATGTCCTCGTTGTTTTTGGAAAAAGTAGGATAGTTAACTATAAATCAACTTAACTTTAGATGTTTTAGTAGGGTATTTATAGAAGTTTTTCATAAATTCGCTTTGACTTATATTTTAATTGTTACTCCATCTTCCCATCCCTTATAGGGTCTTTTACTATCAATTAATTTTACGACTTTCTCGTCTAAATCTAAAGATTTTAGTTTTTGTTTAGCCCATTTTCCATATGTTCTATCTGTCAATTGGAAATATCCTTTTTTATTTTTAATGTGAGCTCTAACGCCTCCACAACAGATTACATAGTGTATTAGTTCGGAGGGGGGACTTGCTATTTTTTCATGGAAAACAAAAGGTTCCATATCTAAAAAACCAATAAAAACATTCATATTTTTTTTAGCAATAGTAAAATGGTTTTGTCCTTCAAAAATAATATTGTCTTTTAAAAACCAAAAGTTTCCCTCAATCTCTTCAGGGTGGGATAATGTTTCCACTTTATCTAAAATATCTTGTCCACTAAGCTTCTTCCAAGCCCAATGAACAGATTCAAATAGTATTTTACATTCAGATTCAGAAAAGTCTCTATCTACTTTTTTGGGGTCAGGGAAATTGTCAACGACTTTTTTTATTTCGTTGTTATCAATGGAATTCCAATCAACTTCATATTTTAGGGCTTCAATATAATAAGAAAGCAAATCGGGAGGGAAAAATTTTTCGTTTTCTATGCGCTTAGTCATTATGACTCCTTTTTAATCTTTTTAAGAAATTCTGTTTTTATTTTTTTATGAGGAATATTATTCGGCAGTTGATTCAACACATGTTGAGTATGCATTGGAGAAAGCTTTAAGCTTTTTTCTCCTAATTGTTTAATTAAATCCTCATCAATATTTGATTTCATTGACATAAGTATCCCAAATGCATTCCCATTTAATATGGGATCTGCAAAATCTTTTTCTGCATTTTGCAACACATAGTTGATGACATCTAAATTAAATTTATTTTCTCCTTTACATATCATTTTTAAAACCAAATCTGATGCGATTCTTTGAACTCTTTCATCCAATGGATACTGAGAAAGAATTTTCTCAGTAAACATACTTTGAGCTTGTAAATATTTTCTGTCATCAATAAGGTTTTGAATATCCATATAAATTCCTTTCAAAAGAGGTTGAGGGCATTCAATAGCTTCTTTTTTCAATTTGCTAATTTTTTTGCTAGTTTTAATGCTTGATCTTTTTTCTAAAAACAAATAAGATCCTTCCCAACCACAATCCCAACAAACTCCACTACCTCTATATTTAACTTTGGGGTATTGTCCTTTAGGACCAGGCATAACTTTTCCTCCACATTCGGGACAAATTCGTCCTTCTGAGGTTTGTTTTTCTATGTCATCCGAATTAGTTTCATTTTTTTGTTGTGGCATAAATTTTTCTCTTATTATTTTAAGTGCTTCTTGTTTTGAAATTTGAGGATTTTCATCTTCTAAATCTTTTAAGAATTCTTTGATTTCACGAATGATAGGGCCAGGTTTGATGTTTAATTCTTTCATCAATTCATTCCCATCTAAAATAGTTTGATCATTTTGGGATTTTTGATTCATGGAATTAAGAGCAAGCTCCAATCGTTTTCTTAATTCATTATATCTTTGATAAACCTCTTCGTCATACTCTGTTTTTTTAGACAAAGCATCTGCTAGAGACAATTGATATGCATCCATCCAATCTAAAGTAGCTTCCCCCATATTTCGAATATACTTTCTTAAAGCTTTTTCTTTTGCATCTGCTCTTTCAATTGAATGAGCTCTCATGTGATTTGCTGCTAATGCCGCAACAGGTTTGATATATTGATCAAGTTTAAGGTACTTCAATAGAATTTCAGATATTTTAGCACTTTCATCTTCATGTCCTTTATAAGTCATGTATGGGCCATAATCAGGGTGATGAGGATTAGATTCTTTTTCTATTGGAATCCAATTAGCTAATTTCCCTAGATCATGAGTTAATGCAGAAAGCAACATTATGATTCTTTTTTCGGGTTCTGCGTCTTTATATAAATCTAAAGTGTTTTTAATTACTTGAAAAGTATGTTCCCAAACTGAAAGTTCATGGTTTGGGTTTTTTTGATCAGTATCCAAAGGGTTCATTTTTCCTTCGTAATCAGAACCTTGAAGGGATTCATTAAGCAACATTTCCAATAGGCCCGAATTCTTTAGTAATCTAAAAGCAACATCAGGGTTGGGATTTTCTAAGGTTTTTTTGATTTCTTGCCCGATACGTTCTTTTGCTAATTTTGTTTTAATGGCATCAACAACTTTAGGATTTTGAATGGCTTCAAAAGTTTGCGGGTCAATTTTACCACTGTATTTAGAGGCAAATCTAATCGTCCTGAATACTCTCAAAGGATCTTCTAGAAAAGTTTCTAAAGGTTCTTTGGGCGTTCTGATGGTTTTGGTGATTAAATCCCTAATGCCATTACCTGTGAAATCTTCAATTTCGTTTCTATTTATATTATAGAATAAAGAATTTATGGTCAAATCTCTTCTAAAAGCATCTTCTTTTGCTGTTGCAGGTTTAATGGAAGGCACTCTTGAATCATCCGTATAAACTTCTTGTCTAGCCATAGCAAAATCAACTTCCATTTCTTCCCCATTTGAAAGAGGAATAAAAGCTTTAGATGTTTCCAAAAACTTACTTTTGTCGGGATTAGCCTTAATATGGTGAGGATCTTTTGCCCCCAAATATTCGGTTACTGCTTCTGCAAATTTTTGACCAGAAACATTTTCAAGCATAATATCAATGTCATTACTGTTTTTCCCTAGCAATCTATCTCTTACCCAGCCCCCAACGGCTCTTATAGGTTCTCCTCCAAAATATGCATTGGAAACATTCATCAAAATATTAAATATTTCTCTTTCGTTTGAGTTGAGTTTGTTTTTTATATTAATCTCCATTTTTATCCTTTGTTGTAAAACCACCCATATCTTGTCGTCCCTTCCCATTCTGGATATTCTTCTGGAATAGAAACATTTAGGTAAACAAAATTTGATAAGATTCTAGTTTGGTTTGTTACATTTATGTTGTATGAGGAGTTGAAGTTTTTAGTTGTATTTATACCTTGAAAAAATCGTTGAGGCTTATAACTTAAGTCTAAATAATTTAAAATGTCAACTCCAAAAATGTTATTTTTAAATGCCATGCCCCCCGAATCAACCAAAGCAATCTGAATATTCTTAATTGCCAAAGCATTTGATACTTTTAGTTGAAGAATTAAAGTTTCCGAAGTTTCTCCCGGTGCTAATGTTCCAAAAGAAAATGCATTTCCATTTCTTGTTATAGAATCTTGGCTATACAGAAGGGTTTCTTCAGATAAATTTAAATAAAAAGATGGATTATTCAATACTCACTCTAATTTCGGGTTTAGATTCAGATATAATTATCTTAACTGTATTATTTCCTAATTTAAACCCTAAAAACCTATGAGTTATGTCTATTTTGTTAAAGGAACCATTTGCGCTTTTCCCTTGAAAAAGACTTTTAATTTTATCATTTTTTTGAATGGAAATTTTTAATGGATTCCCTTTTTCGTCTTGAATATCGTCTAAATTAAGAGATACTTCGGAATAGTCAACTTCTGAAGACCATTCAGATTTTTCTTTTTCACTAACATTTACTTCGCCTAATTTTGCTTTCCAATATCTTTTCATAATTAAAAAATACTATTTTTTGATGTATAATAAAATGGAAAGTTAAATTATGTCAAAGCTAGTAAGTTCATATGAGATAGCTTCTCGTAAAAAAGTAGAAGCTAAAGATGGTAGGCCAACTTCTTCAACATCAAAAAAAGTTGATGTTGAGTTAGATTATAATGATGAATCTTATGTAGAGGGTTTTGAAGATTTTGGTGTCAGAGAATTTGAGTTTTCTAAAGATTGGAAGCATCCTGACGGAGAATTAGAAAATGAGGATGAATATTCTGATGCTTTTATTGAAAAAGGACATGCAGAAAATCTATTAAAAAATGCTGATGTTCAAACAGCCCCTAATTTAAGAGTTCCCGAATCTTTTGAATCTATTAATTTAGAGGAGGATTGGGAGGAAGAGGAGGATTGGGAGGAAAACAAAAATGAAAACTTCGAATGTGCCAAAGATGTTGAAGAGTTTGAAAACGATCAAGAACGTATTAAGGATGAAAGTCAAATGAATATTGAAGATGTTAAGACAGTTCGTTGGGAAGGAAATTTTACTAGTTATGGTGGTTTTAGCCGTATGAATAGAGTTTATGCATTTGGTTTAACTAATAAAGGAATGGTTGTCAAAACAGAGATGGAACCATGTCCAATTGATGTTAATGAACATACGATTTCAGAACTGACTTATATGTCAAAAAACAAAGTTCCAGAAAATTCAATAAAAGTTTATTCTGCTACTATACCTTTGGACATTCAACATGCTGGATATAAAATTTTATATACAATGATAGAAAACAGCGAAGGTTTGCATTCTGAATATGTTGAGAAATTAAATATGTTTTCTGAGATTTGGGTTCCTACTAATTTTGGGAAAAGATTAATGGAAAATAATGGAGTTAAAACCCCAATAAAAGTTATGCCATTGGGTGTTGATCCTAAGCGATATAAAAAAGAAAAAGTTCAAAAAAGCAATGAATTAAATTCTTTTGTTTTTATTAGCGTATTTAAATGGCATTATCGAAAAGGAATAGATTTGCTATTAAAATCTTATTTAAAAGAATTCGATGCCGAAGATGATGTTTCTCTTTTATTAGTCACAAGACCTAATTTTGGTAACTCTGATATTATTTACTCAGATTATGAACAAATTAGAAATTCAATCAACAAAAAAGATGAAGACTTACCACATATTCAGTTAATTGATTCTCCTGTCTTAGAAAAAGATTTGCCTAAACTATATAACTCTTCGAATGCTTATTTTACTATGACGAGAGGAGAGGGATTTTGTTTGCCAATCTGCGAAGCAGCATCTTGTGGATTACCTATTGTTTCTACCTATAACACTTCACTAACAGACTTTCTAGATGATGACAATTCATTCTTAATTTATCCTGAAGGCATAGTAGAAGCAAATGTAACAGGGGATATGCCCAAAATGGCAAGCATGTGTCGTTTTTATGAAGGGCAAGGATTTCCTAAGTATGAAGATGCTTCCATTAGACTTGCCCAAGATCATTTGAGATATGTTTATGAGAATGAATTTGAAGCCCAAAATAAAGCCAAAAAGTTGACGGAGAAAATAAGAGCTGAGTATTCTTGGGATAAAGCTGTAGATAAAGTATATAATAGATTAATGGAGATAAATGATGAACTTAATTTTTAAATGCAATGTTTCTTTAAGTAAAAAAATAAGAAAAATTTGTGCTTCTGATGTGTCTTTGCTTGTCTCAGAGATAGAAGATGGGAAGGGAGTAGGGACACTTATTATTAAAAGTGATTCTGACATAGAAGAGGCTAAGAACCTTCTTGAAAATGAAACTAGTATTATGTTAACCCCTTTAGAAGTTGATTTAGAAGCCCCTTCTTATGATGCGGTTCCTAATCTTTTTTCAGATCAAGCTTCTTATATGGAAGATCTTAATCCTAATGATAAAAATGAATTAAGATCTTTTGTTGAAACCCAACCTTCAAAAAAAGAAGAAAGAATAGGCCATTTTGGTAAAAAAAATGAAATTCCCGAACAGTTTGAAGAATTAAATGATCCTCAAATTAAAAACCACATAAATGACGTCCAAGAATTATGGGCAGAAATTGAAAGAACTAAAAATGAAAAAACATCTGACATTGACCCAGATTCAATTGAGGATGAAAGAAAAAGACTAGAAGCTATTGAGACAATTAATGTAGAAGAAGGTTTAGAAAAGCATGCTTATGTTGTTAATGACACAAGTGGTTCTATTATTTTAAGCGACATAGGCTTGACATTTGACAAAAATATACCCCAAGATTTATCAAAAATTTCTGCCAAAACTTTATATCGAAGTAATGATTTAAGAGTTCTTTTGCGAGAAAAACTATTAAAGCTAATTCCTCCTGAAGAAAGAGATTTCTATTTGCAAAAACAAAAAAAAGATCAAATTCAATTTGGGCTAGATACTTATGATAATATTGATGATGCAATGGATGATATTGGAAAAAATCCTAGGCAAAAAGAAAGAGAAGTGGGGGAATATGACGAGATAAATTTAGAAGTGGATGATGATTATCAAACCGAAAATCAAATTCTTGCTTCTCAAATTCCAAGTTCTCCACAAACTCAATCTAAGACGTTATCAGGTGGCGTTCGAAAAAGAAGTTATGGTAATAAAAAAACATCCCAACAAATTAGCAATCAAAATGTCCCAAAATCTTCTCAAACAAACTTTTCGTCGCAAGATGAAATCAAAAACATAGCAAAAAAAACGATTGGAAAAAAATTCTAATATAAATAGGTATTTACACTTTCTTAAAAGAAGTATATAGCACTAATATAAAGGAGTTATATACCTATGGCAATTAAATATTTTCCAAATAGATCTCAAATTGCGAGTAAACATGCAATTGAGCGAAACAGAGATTATCCTAAAAAAATGCTTCATGCAGGGGGAGACATTACTTCAAGTGGGCTCGACAAAACATTCTCTCCAGAGAATTCCGATTGGATAGTTTATTCTGTTGGGTTTATTTTTAGTGATTCATCCAATAAAGACTATCAATATTCTATTCAAAACGGAAGAAAGGTTGTAGAAAAATACAACGATTTTTTATGGATTCAAACGACAAATTCGTTATGGCAAAAAATCACTTTAGATTCTGGATTTTATACAGGAACGGAGTTAGCTGCTCATCTTAAAACAAAACTAGATGCAAACGAAGAGTTCTCAGATTTGGGAATTACATTTACTGTTACTTATAATAATGTATCTGGTCTTTATACTATAACTCCTAGTTCAACTGAAATTAGATATATTCAAGAATACCAAGGGTTTAAAAAATCTGACCAAAATAGTATAGCAGGTCATTTGTTTGGTTTGAATTCTAATACTGCATTTGCTAATTCTGTTTCTAGTGACTCCTCAGTGCCTGGACTAGATAACGCATTAGAAATTATTAATCAAACTGGATCTTCTGCTACAAGTCATTATAATGATGATATTAAGCATCTTTCTATTGATCAAGCTGTAAAGATTACAACTGGAACATCTTCCTTGGATGCAACTGTAACTATTCAATATTCTCAAACTTAAAATGAAATTTAATTTAAGCAAAAGTAATTATCCTTATATTTGTGCTAATTGCACAATTGACAAACCTATGGGGAAAAAAATAGAGAGTTCAAAGAAAGATGATCCTCATATGATGGACAGGATTTGTGCTTGGTGTAAAAAACGAATAGGGCAGAAAAAAGGAGACAAGCCTTTAAATGAAGATGGAGAAATGCCTGTTGAAACTCATGGGATATGCGAAGATTGCTTGAAACTTTTAGAAAACGAAATGGATTTGCTTACCAAACAAAATAAGGGATAATATGTCAGCCGTTCAGAATAGAGAAACAGCATTGCAAAATGAAATTGTAAGACTTTATTGTAAATTTTTGCAAAATGGCAAACTTTCATCTCCCGCTGGACAACCTTTGGTAGAAATTTATGATCAAGATGGAGTGACAATTTTAGACTCTTTGTCTGCACAAGAAGAAAGTATTGGCATTTATTATGTAGATTGGTTTGTGCCTCAAGATTTGACTCCTGGTCATTATTTTGATACTTGGACTTTTCAATGGGATGCTAACTCAAATATTAGCACTCAGACAATGGCTATTGACGTTAGAACTTTTGATGCTTATGTAAATTTTGTTAGAAGGGGGGTTGTTCATAATCAATCAAATGTAGTAGTTGCTCTTTTAAATGATTTAAAAAATCTTTTTATTTATGAGGCTTGCCATATACCTGTTTATTGGGAACAAGCAATGCGAGTTCAACAAGAAGATACAAGAAAAAGGGTTGTGAACACATATTATCTTACTTTGGATAATGGAGATTATTCTGTTTCCAAAGGAGATGTTTATTTTTCGAATGGGCAAAAATATACCGTAGAGAGTATTTCGTATGGAGCGACCTCAACTTCTTCCTCATCATCTGTGGATTCTAGTTCAAGTTCTAGTTCTTCAAGTAACGAATCAGATTCCACTAATTCTTCATATTCAAGTGTTTCTATTTCTTCAGACTCTTCGGGAGAATCTAGTTCTTCGAGCTCTTTAGATTTAATTTCTAGTTTAGGAGAATCCAGTTCTTCTTTGGAAAACTCTACTTCTTCTGAATGGTCTGAATATATTCCTCATACAATTTTAACAGTTAAAGGATATAAGAACCCTGATCCTAACGGAACTTTAGTTAAAGTTAAAGGTTCTGGAAGTGGGAACATTGTTTATACTAGCTTTACGGTTGACAAAGGACATATGACAACTGTTTATTCTGTTGCTTATAGGAATTGGGATAGAGGTTGGAAGCCTATTGTGCGAGTTAATCAACGTATTGTTGAAGATGGTTGGTATTGTGACTATGATGGAAAACTTTATTTTGATAGATTGATGTCTCCAGAAGATGTGGTAGAGGTTCACTATAGATTTTCTTGTTTTTCTGAAGAGGATTTAACCGCATTTTTAAGATTCGGGTTAATGCAAATGAATGCGGTTCCCCCCGCAAGTCAAGTTTATAGTAATTTGGATCAAGTTCCTCAATCATGGTATGCTCCAATTTTATTGGGGGCGGCAATTCAAGCCCTTAAAAGAACATTATTTGCTATGAATTTTCAAGAAAAAAGAGCAATTTATGGTGGAGCTGAAGATAATGAATGGGCTCAGCAAGCTGTTAGTATTTTTCAAAATCTTTATTCTGAATACAGTTCGTTATTTGATGAGGCGAAAAAAGATGCTAAATCTAGAAGATTGCCAAATATTGCAATGAACGTGACCCCAGAATACACGCTTCCAGGTGGCCGCTGCATGTCGTCAGATACTTGTTTAAAGGGTTTGGTTGAAAATAGATTTTTTGAAGGCACTGTAAAAGATTTTTATGATTTTTTTGTAGAGGGTAAAGAGATAGATATAGCCTCTCATTTCGAAGGAAAAATAGTATTACAAAAAATAAGTAAAATTTGGGAAAGTGGAGAAAAAAATACAATTGAAATAAAGACAGAAAATAATGTTGTTCGATTAACCAAAGAACATGAAATTTATTTGCCATTAAAAGATATTTATATTCCAGTTTCGGATTTAAGATTAGATGATAGCTTATTAGTTGATAGTGAAGGCCAACTTAAAACGGAGAAAATAAAATCTTTGAAACAATGGGGTTTTGAAAAAACTTTTGATGTTGAAGTGCCAAATACAGAAAATTTATTAACTAACAATATAGTTTCACATAACTCAAGATGGTTTAGGTATTTATTTAAATCGGGGGCATAAGACATTCCTAAAATATTTGTTTATTTTTCTTGCAAATTGTCCTTTTTTGGTTATATTCTTTGTAAGAGAAACAATATGAAATGGACAAAAGAAAAGAAAAAGAAAGCATTGGAATTGTACGATAATGGTACTCATAAAAAAGACATCCCTGATTTAGTAGGGATGTCTTTTTCAAGTGTTAATAATCTCATAACGCAAGAAAGATTAGATTATGACGAAAGAGTTAAATGTCAAATTTGCGGAGGATTATTTAAAAGTATAACGCAATTACATTTAAATAAACACCACATTTCTTTTGATGAGTATGTTAAAAAGTTCCCTAATTCTAAAACTGTAACAAACAAAAGAACTGCTTTAGCTTCAAAATATAAAAATCCTAATAAAGGAAAAACTTATGAAAAAATTTATGGAGTAAAAGAGGCCAAACGAAAGAAAAACAAAATATCGAAGAAACAAATAGGGAGACGCGCTCCAAAGTTAGTTGGTACTGGTATTACTGGGACAAGAAGAGACACCAATAAATTTGCAAGAAGTACTTATGAAGCAAATGTGGATAGAATATTCCAATTTGAGAAAAAATCTTTGTCGGGAGAGTTTGATAAAAATAATTTTAGATGGCATTTTTTGGACGAAAATGGAATTGAAAAGAGTTATCAACCCGACAGAATTGATCAGGAAGGATTGTTTCTTAAGGATGCATATTTAGAAATAAAAGGTTATATGCGTCCAGAAGATTGGGAGAAAATACAATTGTTTAGAAAATATTCAAAAAAAGATTTAATTGTAATTTCAAAAGATGAAATTTACGCAGACGTTAACTACAAAGATTTAGAGGATAAATATAAATTATTAATTCCTTTGTGGGAAACGGAACATAAAAATTATAGAACTAGACCAGACTTATATAAAATAGATTATATCTCAAAAGAAAGAGAAGAGTATTTAACCATAAATTTTAAAAACAATATCTTTATTAATATAAAAGATGAGCATAAAAGGTTTGTTTGTCAAAAAGCTGTTAATTTTGCAAAAATAAAATTTGGGCAAAGAATTTTCGTAAATGACGTAAAACTTATAAAAATAGCCAATAAAAGAAAGGGAGCTACAAGACGATCTTCTGGAGTTTATAATTATGAATTGTGGGAAGTTGTTACGGAAAATTATCTTGGTAATGAAAAAAAGATTTTTTATGTTTCAAATATATCTAAAACAGTACAATTTTATTGTTATTTAGAAGAAAACTCAAAAAAACTATTTGATTTTTTTGAAGGCAATCATTTGTTAGGTCTTTCATATGGAAAAAAGGAATAAGTGTTTTTAAAATTGAATAATATTTGATGAAAATCATCAGATTATCTCAAGAGGATTTAGCAAAAGATGGCTATCCAGCAGATTTACCAAGAAATGGCGATTGTTATGAAGCTGCTGGAAAATTATTAATGGATTCTAATTGGTTTAGTGACTTTAATGATTTGATTTTAGTCCATGCCGATATAACTCCTATTATGGGGGCTTTGGTGGGAATTACGCATGACCATGCCTGGATAGAAAAAGGAGATACTGTTTTAGATCATTCTAACAATAGAAAAATAGAAATGCCCAAAGATGTTTATTATTCTTTAGGCAGACCTAAAAATATAAAAAAGTATACTTATAAAGAAATGGCAAGACAAGTTACAGATTTTGGACATTGGGGTCCTTGGCAATGAGAATCTATAAGATAAGCCAAAGCTCAAATTTAGTTTTGCCTAAAGGAACAATTTTGTTTCATGGAACTTTAGAAACTTATGATTATCAAAAAATAAAACCAGGCATTGATCGTCTTTTTTGGACAACTGAACATAAGAATATTGCGTTGTCATATATTCCGTCTTCAGGGGGAGAAGTTCTAGCAACTGCTGGAAGCATTGCCACGCCCACAACTCAATCTTCAATTTTAGCTATACAAAAAGCAATCGGTATACATTATGACACATCTTCGTTTGAGATGCAAGGATCTCAAGTTGTTTCTTATCAACTTGCCCCTGTTTTTCAAGAAGAGAGATTTTGGAACAATGCTCAATTAAAATGCGATTATGTTATAGAAAAAATGCGAAGTGTATTGGGGTATGAACCAGAAGGATATTCTGGATGTTACTCTCAATATAGAGTGAAGTTAAACATGGACAAAGTTTTAAAAAGAGATGAACAACAAAAAGGGACACTTTTAACTCTTGAGTTGAAAAGGGATATGGAAATATATGATCTTACGAGGGGAGGGAAAGTAGAAGGAGACTATTTAGATCCCGATTATAGAAAAATGGATTTATTTGACAAAATTCAAAAGCAAAATTTTGATGGAATAAAAATCAATGACTTTCATAATACGAGAGACTTGGGCCTTTTCGGACACGAATCTATAGGATTCTTTTCGAAAGCTTTAAAGGACATTAAAATAATTCAAGACGAAGGAGAACATCCAAAAGGGAGTTTGTGGTGAGAATTTTTAAAATAATTGCTCCTGTTCCATTTGAAGAAAGTACTTATTTTGTGTGGAGAGAAGATGAGAGGAAACATGGTCCATATGGAAATTTTACAAATGTGAGTTTAGATGGCTTTAAAAAGGATTATCCTTTATGATTAAAGAACAAGTTAATCAAAAAGATATATTGAGAATACCCGATGATTAAGGATTTCATGAATAGATTAATTGATAATAATGTTGGTAATGTTGGCAAAAATAAAGAGGGAGAACTTATAATTTTAGATTTGGGCACATAATGAAAATTATTAAAATAACAGAGAAACCGAAAACATATCCTTATAAGGTTTTTTATAGGGTTGACGGACAAGAAAAGCCAACCTTTATCTCCTTTGAGGCTAGAAATAATTATGAAGCTGATATGATTGCAAAAGGAATGTCAGATTTTTATGATTATCCTAATGCGTATGTGAGACTCAATAAAGAAGAATTAGATGCTAGAAAAGCAAGAATAAAACATAGAGAAGAATCAAAAAATCTTGGAAATAATTGGTGGGATGATTAAAGGGAATTGCGAATCTTTTATAGAAAAAGAAAGAAGATTTATAACTAGGAGAACAACAAATGTTAAAAAACGAACAAATTTTAGTGCAAGCGGACAAAAAGGGGAAGAAGGGAGATGGAATTAAAGCCGTCCTCACTTTGACTCAAGAACTAAGAGATTTCCAAGAACAAGTTGAAAAATGTTTAGAAGCTCAAGATATTGAAGATATTAAAGAAAGAATTGAATCTTTTGATGATAGTTTGAACACTATGTACAATGAACTATTAGATATTGCAAAAGGAAACATTAAAACCTTAAAAAAAGATCAAGACGAGATTGAAGATGAGATTGAAGATGAAAATGAAAATGAAAATGTTGAAAGTCATTCTTTAGAAAGCATTTTAGATGTCGGAGAAGACGAAGATATGCTAGAACCTGTTGAAGATCTTGGATATTCTCAAGATAAAGGAACCAATGTTTTTGAACAAGTAAAAGATTATGGAGCTCTTATGCCTAGACCTCCAGTTAGACCTTTGAGATAACATGCATTTTCACCAATATGATCCTGATAAGGAATTAACTTTTGAACAACTATCATCTATAATTTTTAATTTAAAGATGATGGGAGGGGGATTTATTGAACAAGAAGCAATGTCAACAGTTCAATCGATGATCGATGAATTACCCTCTCAAGAACAATTAGATAGTTACTCATCAAGTGAACAAGATTTGGCATTTATTAAAAGGAAAGTGGCTGAAGTCATAGAAATAATAAATATATATGGAACTCCAGATAAAGAATTTGAAACTAGATATAGAGCAACTAAAAATTTGCCACCACGATATGAAGTGAAAGCTTCTATAATTTATAAGGAGAACAAAATGGAATTAGATAAAGTAAAAGAAATGGTATATTTTTCAGAAAAAATGGATGAACAAGGACATGCTTGTTTGTCGGAAAAAATTTTAAAATGTGCTTCTAAAGCGAATAATGGAGAAGTTTTTGAAGAAGATTTTTTGGATATAATTAATGAATTAGACAAAAGGGGTTTAGAAAAGGAAGCCCAATTTTGGCAAGGATTAAAAGGAGGGTTGGGGAATTTGATGCAAGGCTTAAAGGGGAAGGGGCAAGAAGCAATGGAAAAAATTAAACAAACAACAAGCAACTTGCAAGGTAAAGCTCAAGAGTCTTTCAATAAACTTATTACAGAATATCAAAAAGGAGCAAAACCTGCTCAATTGCAAGCAAACCAAAAAAAGCTTCAAAATGATCTCCAAGAATTATATTCTCAAGTTGTCGAGGCGTCTACTGCTATGGATGAATGGGCTACGTATTTCTCCAATAATGATTTATTAGATCAGGAAACTGAAAATATTATTGAAAGAGGCCGCAGAACTTTCAAAGGTATTGGGACCACCCTTAAAAAAGCAATTGAATCTCAAATTTCCGCTGACGAACAAGCTTTACAAGCGTTGGTTGAATCGTTAAGCGCCTCCGAAGATCAAACCCTAGCAAATCCTGAAACTTCCCAAGGAGAACAGGGTGAATCTCAAACAATTTATTGATATAAATGAAAATAGCTCTCAAATGTGCTAGATGTGGATCTATATATATGAACAAAGAAGATGACCTTTGTTTAGAGATAGATTTCCGAGATTGTAAAATCACTTATATTTGTAGAAATGAAACATGTGGGCATTACAATGAAATGGATTTGAATAATTGGGCGGAGAAGTCAAAAAACAATCCTTTGCCTAAAATGAGGACAATGAAGTAATGGGAGATTATGTCAAAAAAGATTCTCAAGAAACAATGGTTGAAAAACATGTTGTTAAAGAGAAAGAGGTTCATGAAATGCCGATAGAAGGTATTCTTAATAAATTCTCGCAAATGCTAGATGATAAGTTAAAAAACATGAAATCTTCTGTTAGAATTCAAGGGAATAGGGAGGCGTACATAGAGGACGATTTTGATACTTCATTAACTTTAGAAAAAATGGCAGATAACATGATTGTTTCTAAAAGTAGTAAAGATGCTAACTTTGAAAATCTTGGAGGAGTATCAAAAACCAAAAAAGACAAAGACTCTACTGATTCCACTATAGATTTACTAAGTGGACTAGATGATTAAAATAATAATAACAACAAAAACCTAAAAAACAAAAAACACAAAGAAAATTTTCTTTGTGTTTTTTGTATAATATAGAAAATTTAAGGAGATAAATTATGAGTGATAATACTGTAGATGATGCTTTAGATGATATATTTGACGAAAAAATTCCTGAAAAAGTTACTACTTCAGACAAAAAAGACAAAGAAATAGAAGAAACGAAAAAAAAACAAGATTCTGATGTTTTACCTGGGGTTGGAGTTGACGTTGGAACAAGTAACATTGTGGTTGCAAGGCAAACTGTTGACGGGACGTTTGTGAATAGATATCATCGAGATATGCTTTATCCTTTAGAGGCTTCTGATGAGACGCAAGATCTCTTAGATAGAAGTGATTATTTGTACGTGAAAGCTGGTAATAAGTTTTATATTGTTGGAGATGATGCAGTTAAACTTAGAAATGCAATCAATGAAGGAGAGATTGTTAGACCTATGAAAGATGGGTTGTTGAATCCTTCACTTAAAGAAAGTTCAGAACTTTTATTTTATATTATAAAAGCTGTTGTTGGAGATCCCATTGTTCCAAATGAACCTTTGAGATTTTCCGTTCCTGCAAATCCTGTTGATCAAGATTATGACAATAAGTTCCACCAAATGGTTTTAACAAGTTTTTTTAAGAAACTAGGGTATGATCCCAAACCTGTAAACGAAGCTATGGCTATTTGTTATGATTGCAATCCTATCATGAAATCAGAAGAAGAAGGAGACGTACCTTTGAGTGGTATTTCTGTATCTTGTTTAACCCCAGATATGCCAATTGTAACTTCAAAGGGCATTGTGAATATAGGAGACATTAATGTGGGAGATAAAGTTCTTACAAAAGGAGGAACATATGAAGATGTAGAGGAAGTTGTCTCAAACAAAGTTGACAAAGAAATCAGGTGCATTACTTATTATTCATCCAATGTTCCATTAAAAATAACAAGCGATCACTTAATATATTCTAAATCAAAAGATGGATCAGAAGGTTGGGTTGAAGCTGGAAAACTAAATCCCAAAGATTGGGTTATGATGCCTAGCTTAAAATCTAATGGAAAAAAACAATATATGAGATTTAAAAAACGCATTACTTGTTCTAAGAAAACAAAAAAAGTAGAAGTTTATGAAGCTTCTGAAAGACTTTCTAGATTTATTGGGTTATTTTTGGGAGATGGGCATGTATATCTACCCAATGGAGGGGTGTTTTTTGATTTCGGATCTCATGAACAAGAATTAATTAATTTTGTAGAATCAGTTGCTATAGACACTTTTAATAATTCTATGTCTTTCATCAAAAAAGGAGATAATTGCATCAGATGTCAAATGAACAATAAGGGATTAGCTAAATGGTTAGATAGAATGTGTTATGACGAGAATAGACAAAAGGTTATTCCCTGGAATTTAGATGATACAAAACGTTCTACTAGACTAGGTTTGCTTCGGGGTTTATTGGAGAGCGATGGTAGTTTTGGCACTGAAACAATATCTTTTGAAAACACATCAAGTAATTTAGTGGCTGGAGTTATGACAATATGTAATTCAGAAGGCATTACTGGTTCATACTCAGAAAGAAACAGAATAAATCTACATCTTGAGGGGAACCCCATAAGCAACTTATCATCATTTGTAGTTAATGCAAAATTTGTTTCGATGTTGAACTTTTTATTTAAAAATAATAATGAAAAGCATTCTTCTCGGACAGACTTGGATATAGTTCAATGGAATAGAGTGAGAAGTAACGAAGCCATAAAATACAAAGGAGAAGTTATAGACCTAAAAGTAAAGAATGACCATTCCTTTTGCTTACCTGGTTGTTGTGTTCATAACTGTGGAGGGGGTATGACTAACATTGCTCTTTCTTTTAAGGGGATGGAACTTAGTTCTTTTTCTGTCACAAAAAGTGGAGATTATATTGATGATAGTGCTGCTAAAGTCACTGGAATGTCAAGCACTAAAATTTTAAGGAAAAAAGAAAAAGAACTTGATTTAACTACGCCCGATATGACAGACAATGTTTTATCTGCTTTATACATATATTATGAAGAGGTAATAAGTCGATTTTTGCATCAAATGTCAAAGGCTTTTAATGACAAGGGTACGGAAATCGAAGGTTCTGTTGAAATAGTTGTTGCTGGAGGAACTTCTTTGCCTAATGGTTTTTGCGAAATGATTGAATCTAAATTGGAAGATTATAGTTTCCCATTTGAAATCCATGGGGTAAGACATTCAGAAACTCCATTTTATAGTGTCTCTCAAGGTTCTTGCATTAGAGGTCAAGCTGACTATAAAAAGAAAAATTCTTAAATAGATTTAAATATATCAAGGTAAAAGGGTTTGGATTATAGAAATATATTCAAACCCTTTTAATATTATGTATTGTACAGTAAATCAAGTATCTCAATTATTGCCAGACAATGTAACTATCGGGAGTAACAATTTGGGGACTCCTTATCCTGGACAAGCTCCTTCTAGGGATAAATTAACTCCAAAAGAAGTAAAGAGATTTATGCACTTCGCATCTCAAGAAATTGATGCAAGACTTCGATCTTTCTATGTTTGTCCTCTTAGAAGAATTAAAATATTTGAAACCTCTATTTTGAATGAAATTTTCAATGGAGATAATGTTTCCATTCAAGTTCATGACAGTAATTCTTTTTCAATACATGATACTGTTAGAATTCAAGATAGTTGTGAGATGGAATTAACAACCATTAAAGAAGTGCCTGATCATTCAACAATCATTGTTGATAATCTTAAAAATTCTTACTCCATGACTAGTGTATCTTTAATTAGTATTGTAGAATTTCCCGATCCTATTCCTTTGATTTGTGCTCGGTTAGCCGCTTCTTATATTTATGATCAATTTTTTGCGGCGGAACAATCTCCTGATGTTTCTAATTACGGGATTGAACAAAGAAAACTTGCTGCTAGATCAATGGATAGTGTTCTGGATGGTACAGTCCGTTTATTTGGGCAGGAACATACTGGAAGAAGATATATTAGAGGGTCCTTACTTGATGTTTGGAAAACTCCGGTAAAAGACTTTAGTTTTGGCAGAGAGGTTGGATAATGAGCCTTGAAAAAAGTTTAGAAAGTTTTTCCAAGAATTTGAAACTTATGAATGATGATATTTCTTCTATGTTAGCGAAAGATGATCCTAAAGAGGCAAGTAGAAAATCACTAGAACCTTCAGTTCGTCTACAATCTTCAATAAAAGAAGAAGAACCCTCTTCTTCTAACTCCACTGAAGAGAAGGCTCAATATATTTTGAAATATATCGAAGATCGTTTGGGAGACATGTTATGAATCGTTCAAATAAAGTGAGAACTTCCGATATAACAAATGGAATTATAAATTTGATTAAAAACAACATTATTGCAAGAACTAATTTGTCTAGTGATGCTAATGTTGGGGATGTTAATTTGACAGTAGATAATGCCTTTCAATTTAAAAGAGGCAATGAAATTGTTTTAATTGATGATGGATATAATGATTCTAATGCCCCTCATTATCAACAATTAGAATATGCTGTTATTAAAAGAGTTGATGATGTTCACACTATTGTTTTAGAAAGACCTCTTTTAGGTCAGTGGTTGACTTCTCAAGCTGCGGCTGTTCAGAAAACAATCGCCCACACTCCTTTATTTCCCAATAACATTCTTTATGGGGACAGAGATGTTATTCCAACAGATGAGGTTGCAGTTACGGTTGAAGTAACAAGTCTTTCAAATGAATGGATTTATTTACAAGGAGGATTGTCTGAAGATTACAAAGCTAGAATCATGGTTTATGGCAAATCAGTTGAATCCGAAGAAGGAAGATTAATTTTAGATGCATATTCTGATGCAATTTATACGTTGTTGAATGAAAACATTCATATCGACATAAATAACATCGAAACCCCCATTTTGCAAGATATTGCAGTTGATGATGACAAAATTTATATTGAAAAAACAGAAGAGAATTTAGAAAACTTTATTCGATTAACCCCTACTTCTGGGTTGGTAAATAAATTTCAAAAAGACTATGTTTTGCAAGATGCTCAAACCTTAACAGCACCTTGCCAATTTTTTGACATAATAAATGTTGATGAAAATTTTGGGATTGTGGGTGGTAAAGAAGCAATAGAATTGACAACCCACGAAACTATTCTTGATAGTTTTTCAGTAGGAAATTATGCATATTTAATTAGATGGATGACATATTTTTATGATTCAAGAGTCGATTCTGTTAATTTTGGACAAGTTTATAAAGGTAGTGCGGTATTAAGGGCTGCAGAAATTAATTGGTTTGGCAAAACAATCAATGAACATTCTTTCCCTCAAAAAACATATGGAGTTCCTTATATGCCGAATAATTAAATAAAATGAAGGATGTTTAATTTAGGAAGAAGAATAAATCAATATATTAATAGAATAATTCTAAAAAAAGGTACATTATGGCTACTATAACAGTTTATGAAGAAGATTCTCAAGCAAATGTGATTTTTACTGTCAACTTGATAAAAGAGATTGCTTCTGGTTCTACTCCAGAAGACATATATATACAAATTATTTGCAACTCTCCTATTCCTAATGGTGGGGGATTAATTGACAATGTAGAAATAAGAACAATTGATGATGTGCCACCAGGATATGCAGGAACTTCATCTTTTGAAGATATTATTCCAGCTTGGGTTGAACATATGCTTGGGCAATTAAAATTTGTTGAAAGTTCAAGTTCAAGTTCAACTGAAGAAATGACAAGTTCAAGTTCAAGTTCTGTAGATTCAAGTTCTAGCAGCAGTTAAATTTAAATAAGGAGAATTTTATGCCAATCCAAATAAGAAAAACATTAAGAATAGATTTCGATATCAGAGCTCGTTTAGTTGCGGAAGACTTAGGAGGAGGAAATGTGCAGTATCAAATGAAATATTATATTGAAGGAAGCACAGATAATCTTGATACTAATGGGAATCCTATCGGAAGAGAATACATTTATGGGTTAAATGACTTGGCTTTAGGGGGGACTCATCAAAGCGAAGTAAATTCAACATCAGATTATACTTCTATTAAAGATTTAATCCAAGATTATACTTTTGATTTCATTAATGGACATAGTGCTAATAAATGGGGGAGTGGAGTAGAAGAACAATTAGCAATTAATTTAACTTAATGAAAGGGAAAAGAATATAAGTGAGAGAAGTATATAAAAAATTTAAAAGGAGATTGAAATGGCTATAGGCGACATTAATTCAGGTTTTATGGGGATTGCAGATATCGGAAGTATTGGGACCTTTCGATTCCAAGATTCTTCTCTTGCTCTTCAACAAGAGGTTAACGCACCAGATTTGGTTATGGGCGATTACAACAGGGATGCATGGAACTACGGTCCCATTACTGTTGGAGGATCTATTTCGGGGCCTATTAGTGAAAATTTTGGGACAGGTGGTCTTTGGAATTGGGCTTGGAATAGAGGTAATTGTGGAGATTTGTCCTCTTTTGATGGGACAGTATATTTTTACTGTCCTAGAGGGTCTGTTGCGAATTCTAGTTTAACTTTGACAGGTTTGTTAGTCAACAGTTTGCAGATTTCGTGTTCTGCTGGAGAAGTAGCTACTTTTAGTTTAGATGTGTTGGGGACGGGAGGTAGTTATTCGAATGGAACTCCTCCAACCTATACTGTTGCAGAAAAACTTGTCACTTGGGATAAGGTTGGAGTTACTATTACAGGACCTGGAGGAGGAAGTTCTGTAGATTTTAGTAATTTTGATGTAACAATTAATAACAATTTGAGCCAACAATATGCATTGTCTCAACCTGATTTGTTTCCTTTTGACATTGTTCCTGGCCTTAGAAGCATTACGGGAACTTTAACCGCTTACAATGCAGAAGGTGGGACCCAAAATGATGCTTTTGATGATTATGCTGCAACAGATGTTGCAACTATTTCTATCAACCTAGGGGGCACAGGAACCATTGACTTTAAGGCAGCTTTACACAGATTGGCTCCTTCAATCAATCCTGGGGTTGTTACTTCAAGTGTTGGATTCACTGGGGTAACTAGCCAATAATACTAAATTACAATTTAGTGTTTGAAAAATAACTCTAATTCGTTAGAGTTATTTTTGTATAATATTGTGATTAAAACGCTACCCATAATTTTTAAGGAGTTACTATGTTTATTGACGAACTACAAACAATTAAAATTAAGATATTTTTTAAAAAGGAGGGACATAATTATTTAGTCTATTCTGAAAGGGATATGAGATCAATCCATGGTTCTCCGAATGAAAAAAACAAAAATGCTTATGAAAAATTTCAAGAATTGAACTTAGAGATGAGAGAGTTAACTTGGGGGGCATATAATGATCTTCAAGAAAAATCTCTTGCAGTTCAACAAGATGGTTCTGAACGATTTAGTATGAAAAAATACAAAGAAAGTCGTTTAGAATACCTTATTATTAGTTGGGATGCTAAAAGAAAAGACAATGAAGGCAATTTCGTTGATGTTCCTGTGAATCAATCTTCTTTGGGGGCTTTGGCTCCAGAAATTGCAGAAACAATTTTATCTGCATATGAAACAGAAATGGATATGGGAGAAGAAGATGAAAAAAAATCCGAAAGCAGATAGACATGTACTACTTGGGACACTCCAAGCGTCTATCTGCTGAATTAGAACGATTTTTAATAGAGTTGAAATTTGTTGAGGAATACCATTGGCTTCCTCAAGATATTCGAAATATTCCGTATAAATTTATGAAAATGTATTTTATACATAACAGTCAAAAAAGAGCTAGTATCGAACACAAAAAACAACTTGATTCTTTTAAGCAAGGGGCTAAGTCAGGTAAGTTTACAAGACAAGTTAATTCATCGGGTTAAAACAAGAAGGAAAAATATGAGCAATATAAATGAAAATAAAGATAAAAATGAAAAAGATGAATTAAAACGATTTTTAATAGAGTTGAAATTTGTTGAGGAATACCATTGGCTTCCTCAAGATATTCGAAATATTCCGTATGAATTTATGAAAATGCATTTTGTATATGACGGTTAAAAACAATTAATATTGAACACAAAAAAACAACTTGATTTATCAAGTTAAAACAAGAAGGAAAAAATATGAGTGATATAAACGAAAATAAAGATAAAAATGAAACTGATTCTGAAGCAAAGGTAGAAGCACAAATTAAAGGAGAGACTAAAGAAGAGACTAAAGAAGAGACTAAAGAAGAGGTTAAAGAAGAGGCTAAAGAAGCTAAAATTCCTGATACCGTTTTTATTTCTGACTCTGACCGTTTTGAGGTTTCTTTGAAGTTTTATGTAAAAAATCATCAACATTTTGTCGAAGGAGTTGACGATGATGTAGTTTC
>Ga0194138_10000019_pt1 | contig 75749 bp, 80 predicted proteins | sample TARM_MetaG_T2_14_FD_134022 | JGI IMG/M metagenome (GOLD analysis project Ga0194138, IMG submission 134022) | Freshwater microbial communities from Pennsylvania, USA, analyzing microbe dynamics in response to fracking - TARM_MetaG_T2_14 (version 2) | ecosystem: Environmental > Aquatic >...
AGACTCTTCAAACGGGCTCACATCTAAAAGTTTGCTCCTTGTCGGGCAGTATATATTCCGTAAAAAGTAATTTTAAATTAGAAAATCATGATATCAACTGGTTTGTTGAATAATTCGGGTTTAAGGATGGCACTTTTCATCCATCTTTAAAAGTTCTTGTTCACGTATATTCCCTTCTGGCTATCCTTAAGAAGATCCTGCACCTAACGAGGTGAAACCCTCATAACCTTAGGATGCCTTTCCTCTTTCCACGAACCAAACCATGAGACGCACAAAGGGGTTGGCAAAAAGTCTGGATTTTAGAGTATCTAGCACAAAGGCTTCCTTGGGATCCGCAAAGACGTATGACAAATCCTTTTGAAAGGACGTCTCTGCACTTCCATGAATGGTTTTGGTCACCAGGTGGATGGTCTCATACAAGGTTTCTTCTGTGAGGATAAATTCCCTTGGTTCTCTTTCATAGTGCTCCATAAATAAATCCATAATTCTAAGCTTTGGCGTAAGCCGGTTTCCTCTTCTACTAAATCCGGCTACTCCATAGATCATCGTTGCTTGTTCATAAGTCATGGTACACCCCTTCATTTTCTAATCCTATTTTTTACTTCTACAGCATTCATTATACACTCTATATCTTTATACTCAATACATATTCCAGAGCGGTAGATATTGTCTTGACCTCGCTGATGTGAAAAAGTAAACGCTACAAAGATCACTAAAAAAACAAAAATTTCTAGGATAATCTGAGCATACATGAAAGCTGATCTTCCCTAAATAACTTGCATCGCTAAAAGAGTCTTCCTTAGGCATCCATGAGGAAGCATAAAAGGAAGACTCTTTTTATTTTCATTATGATGGCCTAGTCCGTTTCTATGGTGTTGATTTCTCATAAAAGGCATAAACAGATGCTGTAAACTGAGAAACATCCACAATATTCACCTGTAGATCCTTTTCTTTCCAGAAGATTCTTGAGGAAAGAACTTCCTCTCCCCCATTGACAAAGATCTCCATACTACTATGGTCCACGTAGATGTCCAAAGACTGTAGTCCTCTTGGAAGAACCACCACTCTTTTTTCCAGTGCCTGGGTATCCCAAGCTCTACGTTGGAAAATGAGCTTGTGATTCTCATAAGTTACAGTGGTATCTTCTTCAAAAACCAACTGGCATGCCTTCAAACAATCCCCTTTTCTATCCATGGAAAGCTTCGAGGCTCTCCCAAGGATTCCTGAAAACACATGATCTTCAACTGTTTCTCCTTGCTTCTCAAAGAAATGATCTAACTCCCTCACCGGTCGTTGGTAAAGGATCCCATTTTCCACTGTAACTTCCCTGAGGATACTCAAGTGATGGGCCCAGCCCTCCTCATTGGTAGGCATGGTTTCTTCCTTTTCCTTGGGCATGGTCCCCATCCACCCCATGAGAAGGGTTCTCCCATCAGGCATCTGAAAAGATTGAGGAGCATAAAACTCAAAGCCACGATCCAGCTCTTCAAAGCTTCCTGGATCTTTCTTGAAGACGCCCTCTTCATAACGCCCTAAAACATACCCTGTCTGAAAGATATTTTGATAGAAGATTCCTTCTGGCGCTAGTCCTTGAGGGGAGAAAAGAAACACATCTTTTTTTGGAAACTGAAGAAGATCTGGGCACTCCCACATGTATCCTAGGTCTAACCGCTCTTCTAACAAAGAGCCTTGGAAAGTCCAATGGAGAAGATCTTTTGAATGAAACACAAGGGTATCCCCAGTAAGGTCATCTCGCTGAGCACCAAGAATCATGTAGAAGTCATCCGCTGCCCCTGGAAATACCTTGGGGTCCCTCACATGGGCCGTGTAACCAGGCACCTTTTCAATGACTGGACCAAGCTTTGTAAAGGTGAATCCATCCTCGGATACGGCTACGCATTGGTAGCTTTCACGCTCTCCATTTTCATTTTTCACATTGCCTGTATAAAAAAGATACAGCTTTTCTTCATGAACCCAGGCACTGCCAGAGTAGCACCCATTTTTGTCGTAGGGCTGATCTGGAAGCAGGGCAGGTTCATGATAGTCATAGGTGACCAAATCCTTGGTCACCGCATGACCCCAAGCTTTATACCCGTGATCTAGCGCCCCAGGATTCCACTGGAAAAACACATGGGTCACGCCTTTAAAGTGCACCAATCCATTGGGGTCATTGAGTAACCCCTTTGGGGGGAGCACATGATATGCCATGGCGTTATTTCCCGTTATTCTTTTGTTCATGTCTCAAGTCCCCTCCTTTACTTAAAGGGCATTCTATATGAATCGATTAAACATTAAGCTCTTGTGAAATCTTCTTGGCTTGTACTCTCACTGCAAAGAATGCACTGGCAAAGGCTGCTGCGATGACCAGAAGATACTGAACCAACGCACCTACGCTACTGGTGTATAACAGCAATCCTGGAATGAAGGTAATGCCCATACCAGTGGCTGCTAAGCCAAAGACATAGGTGAGCAGACCGCCCACAGCACCGCCTAGGATACCAGAGATGAAGATCTTCATGCTTCTTAAGTTTACACCAAAGAGAAGGGGTTCTGTAATCCCAAATAGTGTAGAGGTGGTAGAGGATAAGGCATTGGTTTTCTTCAGCTTGTTCTTCATAAGTAAGGCTGCACTAATGGCTGCACCAAATTGTCCTGCCATGGAGGCTGTACCCAAGGGATTCAGTACATTGACCCCGGTATCAGCTAGTAGCTGGAGCTCAATGATAGACAAGGAATGATGGAGCCCTGTGATGACCAGTACTTGCTGTAATCCACCATAAATCATATAGCCAATGCCTAGAGGCGCTTCAATGAGCATTAAGATAAAGTCCGTCACATAAACCTCTAGTTGATGGGTCACAGGACCTAAAATAAAGAGCATGAGGAATATGGTCACGGTCAAGGTTAAGAACGGTGTCACCACGAGATCGATGAGTTGAGGCACCACTTTCCGTAAAGCTTTTTCTAGTTTTGCCACCAAAAGTCCTGCCACGATGGCTGGAATGATGGAGCCTTGATAGCCCACCAAAGGAATGCTAAGCCCCAGTAAAGAAACATACAAAGGCTCCGCATTTCCACCAGCCACAGCCCAGGCATTGGGCAGCTGTGGTGCTACCATCATAAGTCCTACCACAATACCGATGATGGGATTTCCCCCAAACTTCTTGGTGGCGCTATAGGCAATGAGTACTGGCAAGAAGGCAAAGGCGGTATCCGTTAACATTTCGAAAAGGCTGAGCATGGTGGGGGTAAAGCTTACATCAAGCTCCAGTAAAAGCCCTCTAAGTCCCATCAACAGACCTGTGGTAACCAACGCTGGAATGAGAGGAATCAAAATATCCGCCAAAGTTCGAACTATTTTTTGACCCGTATTCATGTTGGAATACACATCTTCTTTGAATCCTTCACTCTCTCCTAGGCCCGCATAGCTTTGAAACTCTTTATACACTTCATTGACTTTTCCTGTACCAAAGATGAACTGATGCTGGCCAGTATTAAAAAAGTAGCCTTTACTTCCCTCTACACTCTCTGCCAAAGCCTTATCCACTTTACTGTTGTCATGGAGTATGATACGTAGTCTCGTGGCACAGTGTTCAAAATTTTTGATGTTCTCTTTGCCACCTACAGCTTGCAAAATGCCTTCAATAGATTTTTCATGTTTCATGGATTTTCCTCCTTACATTATGGCGGTTATAAATCTCTTACATTCTGTCATGGTGCTTTGGAGGGCAAAGGCCCAACCAAGACACCCTTCCTTTGGTGCAGTGCTTTTCACTCTTAGAATCAAGACCGATCATCCTCATTCTTAGGGACAAAGGTACAGCGACGTCTAAAGGCTACATCCTCTCAGGGATCCACATAAGTATTGTCTGATTATTGGAACCGGTTCTAATTTATTTTATTGTAAAGGGTTTTTAGCGATTTGTAAAGGGTCTCAAGAAATATTCTGCCATCTTTTTTTATCCCACTTTAAATTTCTCCTTCACACCTATCCTTTACCCACCATTTTTTAGTGCAAAATTCTATAAAACAACATAAAAAAAGAAGCCTATTTCAAGCTTCTTGTAGATTCTTTCACCATAAAAGTCCCCGTTAAGGTGACTCTTCTTGGAATCTCTTCTCCATCTAGGAGTCTTAAAAGGTTGTCCACTGCCATTTTCCCCATCTCTTTGTAGGGGTATTTCACGGTGGTAATGGACGGGGTCACAAGATCTGTGATGGAATACCCGCCAAATCCAGATATGGATACATCCCTTGGCACCTTTTTACCCAAGGTCACCGATGCCTTATAGGCCGCCAAAGCAATATTATCCGTGGCGCAAACAATATAGGTGGAGTCATCAGTTTTTAGATACTCCTTAAGAAACTGGAAGGTTTTGTCATAGTTGAAGTCCACTTCCACTTCCTTCACCTGCACCCCTTCTTCTTCTTTGAGTACATCCAGGACCCCTTTTTTTCGAAGAATCCCCACCGCTTCGTCTGTCTTTGTGACACCTAAGTAAAGAACCTTCTCATGGCCCAAAGCCACCACATGACGTCCGATGAATCCACCCGCCTCCAGCTCATCATGAACCATGGAATAGGTCTCTTCGCTTTTTTGTCCTAGGAGAAGCACTGGTATGCCAATTTTTTCAATGGCTTCTTTGTGCGCTTTGGTCAGCACCGTGGCCAATAAGATGATCCCTGCTACCTTTTGCCGAGACAAGGCATAAAGGTTCTCCACCTCCCTTGCCGCATCTTGATCCGTATTGGTGATGAGCAGTTGATAGTTTTTTTCTTTCAAGGCTTTGTCGATGCCCCCAAGAATTTCATTGGTGGCGTAGGAGTTTAACCTTGGAATGATGGTGCCAATGAGGTTGGATTTTTTGATTTTCAGGCTTTGGGCAAAGCTGTTGGGCACATAGTCCGTTTCGGCGATGATGCGGTCTAAAGTATCTTTGGTTTTTTGGCTCACAGAGCCCCCATTCAAATATCTAGACACAGTACTTTTTGCCACCCCTGCCATTTTAGCAATATCATTGATGTTTACCACTTTCCTCTAGCCTCCTACTTTCTGACAGTCTTTCTATTCATCATAGCATAAAGACCAAGGAGAAGAAATATAGGAAAAATTCAAAATAATAGAACCGGTCCCATTGACATTTCCTTTATCTTATATCACTATAGAAGTATCGAAAACCATAAGGAGGCCTTTCCATGAAACTTGGCGCAATTGAAGCTGGTGGTACAAAGTTTGTGCTAGCCATTGGCAATGAACGAGGCGAACTCTACGAAAAAATATCCATCCCCACCAAAACCCCTGAGGAAACTCTCTCAGAAGCCTTAGCCTTCTTCCAAGGAAAAGGCATTGAAGCCTTAGGCGTTGGTGCCTTTGGCCCTTTAGAACTAAATAAAGACAAAGACAACTATGGATTCATCACCTCCACCCCCAAACCTCATTGGGCAAACATAGACCTTTTAGGTATCTTGCAAAGAGGCCTCTCTGTTCCTGTGGCCTTGGCCACGGACGTCTCAGGCGCCGCCTTGGGAGAAGTACGCTTTGGGGACTACAAAGAGGAGCATACCCTCCTCTACATCACCGTGGGCACAGGCATTGGTGGTGGCTATACCATAGCGGGCAAGATTCACAACGGTATGCTTCACCCCGAGATGGGCCATCTCCTGGTCCATAGACACCCTAAGGATTCCTTTGAAGGCTTGTGCCCTTACCACAAGAGCTGCCTAGAAGGTATGGCTTCAGGCCCAGCCAATGAAGCCCGGACAGGGATGAAGGGCGTAGATATTCCGGAGGATCACGAATCCTTTGACTTCATCGCCAGCTACATGGCCGATGCCCTCATGAGCTATATCTTGACACTTTCTCCCACAAAGATTGTTCTTGGTGGTGGCGTCATGGGTCGAACCTACATGTTGCCAAAGATTCGTCAACTACTGGCTGAGCGCATGAATGGGTATCTGAAAACCCCACAAATGGACGACCTCACCCACTATATCGTCACGCCCTCTTTGGGTGTGGAATCTGGCATCAAAGGTGCTTTGGCCTTAGCCATGGATGCACTATAAGTACAATATTACTGTCCTACTTACTCTTTGAGAAAAAGAAGCCATGAACTTGAAAGAGATTTCTCTTCAAGCTCATGGCTTCTTTTGGTGCTAAATAATGGTATTGATCACTTCCAGCATCTCATCCGCTGTTGTGATGCTTTTGGCATTCATCTGATATGCTCTTTGGGTGATGATCATCTCTGTCATGCTGGCAGCAACATCCACATTAGACCCCTCTAGCATTCTTTGATGAAGGGTACCAAAACCGTCCATGTTGCCCTCTTGATTGGTCAAGACATTCTCTCCCTCAGGGACCACATAGCTCATTTCCCCCATAGAATAGAGCATGTCATAGTTTTCAGGCTCAAAAAGAAGGACTCGACCAAGGACTGTAATTTCTCCATCTGGACTTCTTCCAGAAATGAGCCCATCACTAGCGATGCTTAGATCCGCAGTGTTTCCCCACTGATTTTGAGGCACAATATTGTCCACAGCCACTGTATTGCCTTGGTTATCGGTTAAGGTTCCTTCTGCATTACGCTGAAAAGCCCCATTTCTTGTGAGAAAAAGGTCTCCATTCTCTCTAAGGACCCCGAAAAAACCTGAGCCTTCCATGGCCAGATGAAGAGGACTTAAAGATTCTTTCAAAATCCCCTGGGTGAAATTTGTCTTGGAGAAATTAGGCCTAGAGCCTGCACCAATGGATGGGGCTCCTACATTCTCAGAAAGCTCCACATGACTAGCACTGATCTCGTTTCTTAGAAGATCTTGAAAACGCACTTCTTTTCTCTTATACCCATTGGTGTCACTATTGGCAATTTGATCTGCCACATTGTCTAAGGTTCTTTGGGAGGAGTTCATTCCTGTAACCCCGATTCTTAATCCTTGAAACATTTATGCATCCTCCTAATTTCTACCAATTTCATTGACGGTCTTTTGCAGCGTATCATTGATCACCGTCAGTGCTCTTTGGTTCGCCTGAAACTCTCTAGATACTTCCATCATCTTCACAATCTCTTGACCCATATCCACATTGGCGGACTCAATGTAACCTTGTCGAAGCTCCGCTTCCCCCATGCCCACATTGGCTTGGCCCGTCACATAGATGATTTGCCCTCTTAGCTCAAAGTCTTGGGTATCATCAAAGTTCGACACCATAAACTGCACATCCGAATCATTGATGGCACCATTGGCGCTTACGCTGAAAAAGTCTCCTGTGACAAAGATATCCACAGGATTCCCTTGGGCATCTTGTCCCATGACAGGATATCCCTCTTGAGTCACTAATCTTTGATCCTCGTCCACTCTGAAATTCCCATTTCTTGTATAGCCTGTTTCTCCATCTTCTAAGGCTAAGGTGAAAAAGCCTGGCCCATTTATAGCGAAATCTGTGGCAATACCTGTTTCCTTTAACGCCCCTTGGGTGAAGTTTGTATACGCGCCATCGATGTCTGTGCCAAAGTTTATGCTGCCCAAACTATTCCATCGATCACTATTTCGCCCACCTGCATGGTTGTGGATGTCGTATTCTCTCATGGTTTTTTGAATGAGGTCTTGATATTTAAACCCAGGAGTATTCACATTGGCCACGTTGGCAGAATTGTTCTCTTGCTTTTTCTGAAGCACATTCATCTGCCTCGTTACATTGTATAAACTTCTAATAATCATTCTTCATTCTCCCCTTCATTGAGATTCACACGAACTTCCTCTGGGTACACCATGCCTAAGTCTCTCGCACGTTCTTCGATATTTAGGTTCAGCGCTAAGGTCGAGGACATGCTCATAAGTAGCGCGCCAAGGATCAGTCCTACACCAAGGGCGATATACACTTCAGATTTCACTCTTTGTAATGCTTCGATAAGTTTTTTAATAGTAAAACCTCCCCTTTGTTGATGCCGGCTTTCTTTGCAATTTCCTCTACACTGAAACCCTCCCTTTCATAGTCTAAAATGACACGAATATGATCGGGCATTGGTTTCTTTTCTTTCACAGGTTCCACTTCTACTTCTTCTAAGCGTTGCTCTTCCTTTTCTTCCGTATTCACCTTGTCACGATCCAGTTGTTGAAGAAGCATTTGCTTCTCCTCTTCCCAGCTCATAAGCTGATCAAACAGGGTTTTCTCTAAGGTCTCCATGCGATCTTCTAAATCCATGAAGTCTTCTTCCTGGATACTTCCTATGGAAGGCTCTTTAGACTCCGCCAAGGGCTTCGGGTAGAAAGAATCTTTCCCAAGGAGCCGAGCTTCCACTTCTTGATTCCTTTTCAAAAGTCCCAGAATCACCAAAAAGACTCCAAGACCCATTGTAAAATAAAACATATGATACCATCCTTTTCTTCTTAGGCCATGAGTGCTCGAAGCTTTAGTAAGATCTTCCCATGAATCTGAGAGACCCTGGGAATGGAAATATCCATGGAATACGCAATTTCCTTTAACGTTAACTCTTGCACGTAATAAAGATCCAAAATGATTTGTTCTCGCTCATTGAGCTCTTTCATAGCCTTACGAAGAAGAAGTTTTCGCTCTTTCTTTAGGAGCTCTTCTTCAGGAGTGGCGGTGTCCTCATCTTTGATGAGGTCCGACAGCTGCACTTCGTTGCCATCCTTATGGAAAAGGGTTGTTTCAAAGGATACCCTGGATAAGTAATGTACGGTCTCATGAAGCTTGGAGAGCTCTTTATCACCAATGCCCATTTCAGCACAAATTTCTTGTTCTTCAGGGGTTCGGTGATGCTGCTGTTCTAAGCGCTCCTTGGCGTCATAATACTCATTGAGCTTGGCGATACGATCCCTGGATACACGGCCAGATTTTCTCATCTCATCGATGATACTGCCTTTGATCCGCACCGTGGCGTAAGCTTCAAAAGGGACCCCTTTAGAGGCATCGAATTTCTTCAGTGCATCAATGAGTCCAATGACACCAATGGAAAATAGATCATCTTTATCAAAATCGCCATCCCCAGCATCCATCCGCCCAGCAATTCTTTTTACCAGTGGTAGATATCTCATGATCTGATCATGATCTGGTTCCTTTGGTTTATAGCCCATGAGTACCCTCCTTCGTTACTTTTGCCTTGATTTCCTCATCAACTGGAAAACATGGTTCATAATCATTTCCTGGGTCCTTTCCGATACGTTGTCAAAACGGACGCCATAGTAATACTTGGTCCCCGTTGGCTTTACACTAAGCTCTCGGTGCATCACTGTACCACGAAAAAGATGACTGCGATTTCCTAAGAGTATTTCCATAATGAGTTTTTGCCCTTCTCTAATGTCCTCTTCACAGGTGAGTTTGATCCCCCCTGCACTAAGATCTAGCATGATCCCTTTTTTCATATACTTGCCAACTTCTTCCGTGACACGTCTAAGGTCTGTGGCAAAGGACACAGAATTGATCACATAATCATTGGCGGTATAAAGAATATCTTCGGTGCATGCGGCCCGAACATAATTGCGTCTTTGTATGGTTTTTAAATTACCTAAATCTCCTATGGTAAAGGTAGGAACTTGACCCTTAGCGCGTCCTTTAATGACCCCAGTGAAATAAGTCCCCTTGGTGTCCTTAAAAATAACCGCCTCCACCTGTTCCCCTTCATGGAAAAGTTTAAACCGTTTGTCATCCACAGGGATGGAGAAGTCCAGCGTGTAGTCCGTCTTATCCGCCACCATGGCTTCTAAGGTACTACCATCTTCACTGGTTATTTGTATTTTGCCACCTATTTTAATAAAATCCATCTTCAATCACCCATTAAGTCCCAAAAATTTTTCTAAATCGATTTCCCAACTGCTTCAATGTAGATATATTCTTCACAAAAACATGCTCTTCTAATATTATACCAGCTATGGACTCAATATTACCACTGCTTAAAGCATTTGGATAGGAAAGGAGGACTGGTTCTTGGGCCATGATGGCTTTTTCAAGTCGTGTGTCGGTGAATACATAGCCACAATTTTCTAGCTTTATGGACAAGAAACTGTTACAGGTATAGGAGAGCTTCTCAAAGGTTTCTTCCCCTACCGCTGTGGAGGGTACTTTATTCACGATGAGCTTCACAGACTCTTTTAAGCCATAATGGCTGATGGTCTTTAAGACCCGATACCCATCGGTGACAGCTGTGGGCTCTGGCGTGGTCACAAGAATCACTTCGTGAGCAAAGGTGATAAACCGCAAGGTCTCTTTCCCTATGCCTGCGCCATTGTCGATGACCATGATGTCAAATCCACCCAAGGAAAGAAGTTCTTGGATAAAACGCTCTTGAGCATGGGCAGACAACTGGTCCATCTCCAAAAGTCCTGCCCCACCAGAGATGACTTTGATGCCCATGGGACCATCGTAAATGATTTCTTCAATGGAAGCTCTTCCTGCCAAATAATCGAATAAATCTTGTTCATAATGAATGCCCATGATGATGTCTGCATTGGTCATACCAATGTCTGCATCTAATAACAGTACCCTTTTGCCTTTTTTAGCCATGGCCATGGACAGATTCACAGAGATGTTGGTTTTACCAACCCCTCCTTTGCCACTAACCACAGCATAGATTTTCACCAAATTATCCTCATTTGCAAGCACTTTTGGCTCTTCCCTTCGCTGTCTTGAGGCCAGAATTTTACGCCTTAATGATTCAGCTTGATCAGTCATAGTACAGCTCCTTCCATAGGAACCCCAGGACATTGTCTAAGCTAGCTTCTGTGATGTCTTCAGGCACTGCCTGGCCATGGCAATAATACTGCGCTGGAACCAGGTTTTTCTCAAGTAAGTTCCAAAAATTATTCAGGTTCTCCACTTCATCAAACTTCGTTAGAATGATGCCATGGTACTGAAGTTCCTGATACTTTTTCAAAATACGATTGTTGGTATCCACATCCTGCGACATACTCATGGCAAGATAGGTGTTGCGTTCAAGAGGCAGCTCATCTAAGTAACTCTTGATGTCTTCAATACGGTCTGTATCCTTGGGGCTGGCCCCAATGGTGTCCACCAAGATCACATCACAATCCTTCAGTTTCTCCAGTTTTTCTTTTAGTTCTCCTGGTTCTCCAATGGTCTCACAGGGAATATTCAAGATCTCCGCATATTTTTTTAACTGCTCCACAGCAGCGATTCTATAAGTATCAATGGTGATGAGTCCCACAGACAAATCCTCTTCTAAAAGTGCTTTGCTGGCTATTTTTGCGATGGTGGTGGTTTTCCCCACCCCAGTAGGTCCAATGAGCACATTAATTCTACCAAGCTTCTTCTCTCTTAGAAAAGCATTGTCTCCATACACTTGCTTCACAAAGTCTTTTAGGGTGTGTTCATCCAGTTTCTCTTTCAAGAGATTCTTTTCTGCATAAACTTCCCATTTCTTTCTTGAAGCTTCTTGATGACCAAAGACCTCTTTTAGCAGATCCTGTTTGGGAGAGTCCTCTTGTGGCTTCTCTGCGACAAAAGGCTTTTGAATAGCCTTTTTCCCTTGGGAATCTTTTAAGGCTCGCTGGGCTTCTAGAAGGAGCGCATCGCTTGTTTCCCTTTCTTTGGTCTTTCCAATCTTGGGCTTCTCATGGGTGAACAAAATCTTAGAAAGGTCTTCTTTCTCTTTTTTCACCTGATCATGGACCTTATCTTCGCAAGCCACAGTGACTTCCAGCATCTTCTTTCTGAAAATCTGATACCATTTTCCAGGTCTCACAGTTTTTTGGCTCACAATGATGGCCTCTTTGCCCAGTTCATATTTGGCCCTGACCAAGGCTTCTTTCATATCATTAACCACATATTTTTTTATAATCACCGAAACTCCACCACCCCTACTACTTCTATGGGTATATCATTGGGTACTTCATTTAGAGACAATACCACCATCTGAGGAAAGGTCATGGAAATAAGATTTTTTAGGGCTGTCCTCACCTTCGGTGAAGCCAAAAGCACTGTTTGATATCCTTTCATCATGGCTTCATCATAGGCATGCTTGATGTTGTTGAAAATCCTTGTGATCATCTCCGGTTCAAGTACTGGAATGGATCCACCCATGGATTTATGGATGTTTGCGCCAATGAGCTCTTCCAATTGACTATCAATGGTGAGCACTTTCAGCTCTCCCGTATGGTCTAGATAGTCTTTCACAATGGTCCTTTGGAGGGCATGACGAACGTGTTCCGTTAAGATTTCTGTATCTTTCATGGACAAGGCATTGTCCGCCAAGGTCTCTAATATGGTCACAAGATCTGTGATGGGCACATTTTCCTTCAAGAGATTCTGCAATACCTTTTGTACTTCTCCCAAAGTCATGACCGAAGGAATAAGTTCCTCCACAATGACGCTGTATTTCTTGCCCAAATCATCAATGAGTTCTTTGGTCTCTTGACGGCCCAGTAGTTCATGGGAATACTTCCTAATGAGCTCTTTCAAATGGGTCACAAGCACCGTCACCGGCTCCACGATGGTATATCCAGAAAGATCTGCCCGTTCTTTGTCTTTCTCATCAATCCATAAAGCCGCCAAGCCAAAGGCTGGCTCTGTGGTTTCAATACCTTGAAGATCAAAATCGGAGGAGCCTGGGTCTATGACTAGGAACTTGTTCACATAGATATCCCCTCTAGCGATTTCATTGCCCTTGATCTTGATGAGATACTGATTGGGTTCCAGTTGCAAGTTGTCCCGAATGCGAATGGGGTTCACAAGAATTCCCATTTCCGTGGCACACTGCTTACGGATGGAGGTGATGTGACTCACAAGATTTACATCTGAGCCTTCATCCACCAAAGGAATCAATGCATAGCCTATTTCAATGGAAATGGGCTCCACATGATAGGACTTTATGGTTTCATCCACTTCTTTGATTTGAGACACCTTGGCTTTTTCCACCGCTTCCGCGGCTTTCACCACTTCATCTTTATCATTCTCATAGGCCAAGTATCCCCCAAAGCCTGCCAAAATGCCTAAAGTGGCAAAGGGCATGGTGGGAAAAGCTGGTACTAGACCAATGGCAAAGATTACTACGCCGCCAATGGCAAGCACTTTCCATGCGGAAAAGAGTTCATCTTTAAAGGTGGTACCAAAACTCTTGTCATTGCCTGAACGGGTGACGATGATACCAGAGGCCACAGAAATGAGTAGCGATGGAATCTGACTCACCAGACCATCTCCGATGGTCAACCGACCAAAATGGGCAATGGACTCCATGATGGTCATCCCCCCTTGAAGAGAGAAGATGATGATGCCTCCTGCGAGGTTGATCAAGGTAATGATGATACCTGCTATGGCATCTCCTTTGACAAACTTGGAAGCACCATCCATGGAACCATAAAAGTCTGCTTCCCGCTGAAGATCTGATCGTCTTTTCTTTGCGGTTTCTTCATCAATGAGCCCTGAATTAAGATCTGCATCCACGGCCATCTGTTTTCCAGGCATAGCATCCAAGGTAAACCTAGCCCCTACTTCAGAAACTCTTCCTGCACCATTGGTCACCACCACCATCTGAACAATGGTGATGATGATGAAGATCACAGCACCCACCACATAGTTGTTCCCGGTGACGAAGGTGGCGAAGGCGTTGATGACTTCCCCAGCGTTTCCTTCACTTAGGATGAGCCTGGTGGAGGAGATGTTTAATCCTAATCTAAACATGGTCATGATGAGTAGCATACTTGGGAAGATGGAAAACTCTAGCACAGTTTTCGTAAACAGCGTCAGTATGAGAATCATCATGGAGATGGTTAAATTCACGGCCAAAAGTAAATCCAGCATGAACGCAGGCATAGGCAAAATGATGATGGCAATGACACCCACCACCAAAAAGGCAACGAGGATTTCTGCATATTTACTTAAATTTCCTAGGGATGCTCTAAATCCTTGTGGCATAGTTTTTCTCCTAACATTCTACTTTCGTTTCTTTTGATTCATGGTGAAGACCAACGCCAAGACTTCGGCCACGGCTTGGTATAATTCTACAGGTACGGAAGAACCCGGTTCTACTTCATAATACATGGCTCTTGCCAAGGGTTTATTCTCAATAATGGGTACATTATGTTCTTTGGCTCGCTCTTTCATTTTCATGGCTTTGTAGTCTAACCCTTTGGCCATGACCACCGGGGCATCATCTTTGCCTTGCTCGTAGCGAAGGGCGATGGCAATATGGGTAGGATTTGTAATGAGCACCGTGGAAGCTTCTACACTTTGCATGGTACGTGCCATGGACATTTCCCGTTGCTTTTGCTGACGCTTAGCTTTGATCTTAGGGTCCCCCTCCATCTGCTTATACTCTTCTTTGATTTCATGTTTGGTCATCATAAGATTTTTCTTATAAGTCCTTTTTTCAAAGACAAAATCAATGATCCCAAGAATGATCATGAGCGCTGCCACATTGATGCTGATGCTTCGTACAACACCAATAAAAAAATCAAAGAAGTGCTCCACGCCAACGCCCCCAAGATTCATAATGGGGGTTAAAAACTTTTGGAACCCTTGATACCCTAAATAGATGACAATGAGAAGCTTCATCAAACTCTTAAACAAGGTAAAGATGGCTTTTTTTGAAAAGATGTTTTTAAACCCTTGAATGGGATTGAGCCTCTTAAAGTCTGGTTTTAAAGGCTCAAAGGTAAAGAGAAAGCCCACTTGAACCACATTGGTGAGAATTCCGATGAACACAGCCAAAAGGCCAAAGGGCAAAAAAATCAGCAAAATCTGCATCATGAGCTCTGTGAGATAAGTGCCAGCATTGGCTGGTGTTATTTCTGTCCGGACTCCAGAAGATAAGGCAAACTGCATAAAAGCGCGCCCATTTCTTAACAAATAACTTCCTAACGCTCCAAGGAGAACCGAGAAAAGAAGAAAGGACACGGAGGAGTTTAGATCTCCACTTTTACTGACCTGTCCTTTCTTTCGACTGTCCCGGAGCCGTTTAGGGGTGGCTTCCTCGGTTTTCGAGTGCTTATCTTGCTCCACCTAGATCCCCCCTTTTATTCACCGGAACATCAACAAAGCTTTTTGAATATACTCAAGCATCAAAGCCAAGGTCTTCCCTGTCTGTGTCAAGAGAGAAGAGGCCAAAAGAAGGAAAATCACCATGCCCAGAAGAGATTTTAAAGGCATCCCTAACATGAACACATTGATTTGAGGCACGGACCTGGAAACAAGGCCCATGATAATATCCGCTGTGAGAAGCACCACCAGCATAGGGGAGGCGATGCTAAAGGCAATTTTAAAGGCATGGGAGAACAAGTACAAAACCCCTTGTAAATTGATGCCTTGAAGTCCTACTTGACCAGGGCTCACTAAGCTAAAGGAGTCCATTAAAGACGTGAGCAACAGATGATGCATGTTCATCATAAAAAACACCATGATACTCATCCAGTAAAATAGACTTCCATAATAGGAGGAGGTGGTCCCTGTCATGGGATCAAATACTGCCCCCATGGAATAGCCCACCTGGAAATCCACAAACTGCCCAGCCATCTCCACTGCTGTAAAGATCAGCTTTGCCATGTATCCCATGGAGAGACCGATGATGATTTCTCTTGCAACACCTAAGGCAAATAGAATGATTTCCTCGTAGAGGACCATTTCAGGGGTATTGAGATAGACCAAAAGGCTCAGAATGAGAGACAAAAACACCTTGACGGTGTTTGGCATACTTCGGTGAGAGAAGCCTGGCACCACCGTGATAAACGAGGTGATTCTGGCCATGATGAAAATAAAGCCTTGTACTTCTAGATTAAACATCCTCAACCTCACAGCCGATTGATCACATCAAAGCCTTGCTGCAAAAAGGCAATCATGGTATTCATCATAAAGGCACCCAGTAAGATGAAGCTAAAGAGCACCGCAATCATCTTTGGTACAAAGGTCAAGGTTTGCTCTTGGACCTGGGTGGTGGCTTGTAAGATGGAAATCAGAAGACCCACCACCATGGCGATGATTAAGATGGGCGCCGATGCTCTTATGGTGGTGAGAAATGCACTACGCATAAGATCCAGTGCCATGGTTTGATTCATGAGTACACCTCCTAACGAAAGCCTCGGAGAAGAGATTCTACCACCAGGTACCATCCGTCCACCAAGACAAAGAGAAGTAGTTTAAAGGGTAGAGAAATCATGGCCGGCGGGAGCATGAACATCCCCATGGACATGAGAATACTCGAGACCACAATATCCATCACAAGGAATGGTAAAAAGAGGATAAACCCAATACTAAAAGCAAGCCTCAGCTCACTGATGGTGAAGGCAGGAATGATTACCGTAAGACCTAGGTCCATGGGATTTTCCACATTTTCCAAGTTCCCCGCTCTCATAAAAAGGGCCAAGTCTTTCTCTCTGGTTTGCCTTAGCATAAAGGCTTTTAAGGGCTCTGCGCCGATTTCTAAAGCTTCTGCTTGGGTAATTTCTTCTGCCAAGAAGGGATTCACTGCTTGGTCCATAATGTCATTATAGACCGGGGTCATTACAAACATGGTGATGAAAAGAGCCAGCCCCATGAGCACTTGGTTGGGGGGCGTTTGCGGAGAACCCATGGCATTTCTTAAGAAAGAAAGAACCACCACCACCCTGGTGAAACTGGTGGTGAGGATGATGAAGGCCGGCACCAGGGTTAAGATGGTTAAGAGCACAAAGACTCTTACGGTATCCACCGTGGCCTGGGGGCCTCGATCAGGATTATTAAAATTGATGCCTAAATCAGATAGGTCCAGTGCCAAGACTCGTTCCTGACCTTTCGCCAGAAGAAAGATGCCTAGAAACAGGACCATCAGTATCCACTTCTTATTCTTCACGATCTTTCCTCTTCTTCCAATAACTCATCAAGGGATTCTCCTCCAACATCTTGCTGCGTGCTACAAGTAGCGTCTCCATATCTTCTTTGGACACTTCTTTTAAGATTTTCACCTCAGAGGAAGTGACACTGGCCAAGAAGTACTCTTTCCCCACACGCACCACCGCCAAAAAGGTTTGGTTATGCATGGGCACTTTTTCTATAATTTCAATATATCTACTTTGACCTACAGAGATTCTTTTGGTGAATCTCAGCACCACATAAGCAAGAATCAGCACTGCGATCAAGGCGATAAAGGTCTGTATCAGCGACCCAATTAATTCCCAATCCATAGGATCTCCTTTTTACTGCACCAAGAACTCTGTGAAATAGACTTCTTGGACTACATCCATGCCCAGCGCTGCGTTGACACTGTTTCGAAGCTTTAGCTTCGCCCCAGTTAGCCCACCTTGTGCCAAGAGTTCATCCGGACTATATTCCATGAGATCTTTGATGATCACATCACGAATTTGATCCGTTTTTGCCGTGAGAAGCTCCGTATGCTCTTCATCGATGTAAAGTAGGGATACATTGGCTTTGAGGTAGGTATTTCTCGTGCCTTCTGTATTTAGATTCACCACATAACTATCCATGGGCATTACATACTCTTCATGCTTTTGGAACCTGGCCATGATATCAGAGATCTTAATGTCTGTGGCTATAAATACCAAGGATACAGATCCAATGACAATGATGATACTCATGACCACAATAATGATCACCAGCACATTGGGTTTTTTCTTTTCTTTTGTTTGCTGTTCTACTTGTGCCATAATTACTCCTCACCGTCCTCCATGATAATCAAGAGGTTCACACGTCTATTTAATGCTCGATTCGCATCCGTATCATTGGGTGCTATCGGCCGATACTGGCTATACCCTATCCCAGAAAGCCTACTTCCCGGAATACTTTTTTCTTCCGACAGATATCTGACCACCGCCAACGCTCTTCCTGAGGAGAGCTCCCAGTTGGTGGGGTATCTTACGGAAAACTGAGGCGCATTATCTGTATGACCTTCTACCACAATTTCATTCTCAAATTGTAGAAACAAGCCCTCTAAAGTGCTCAAAAGCTCTCTTCCCCCATCTTTAATCACGGCCTCTCCTGGTTCAAATAAAATGGCTTCTTTAATATTCACAAAGATGCCACTTTTGTTTAAACTCACGGTGACTTCTGCCTCAAGCCCTTCCGTAGCCACATACTCTTTGACCTGGTTGTACATCTCTAAGGTAGAGTCTGTCACTTGGGGGTCTAAATCATCCTCTTCACGATCGTAGGTGGGGTTGTCTAAAGGCAATTCATCATTAGGACCTTGTTCTTCAATGATGGTATTACTGGTTTGTCCAGAAAGTACTGACTGAAGCGATTGACTGATTTCTTTAAACTTCACCGCATCTAAGCTAGAAATGGAATATAGCAGAATAAAGAAGGTCAGTAGAAGCGTCATCATATCTGAGAAAGTGGCCATCCAAGCAGGGGCACCAGCGCTTCCTTGTTCCTCTGTCTTCTTCGGTCTTCTCTCTCTACTCATAGCTCATCGCCTCTTGAGAAACTGCACGCTCTTCACTTAAGATTTTAATTTCCTCAGGAGAGAGGTAGGTCATGAGCTTTTCTTCTAATATTCTAGGGTTGGTACCTGCCTGAATTTCTAAAATCCCTTCAATGGCCATTTCTTTAGACACCATCTCTTCATTGGTTTGTGCCGAGAGATTAGAGGCAATGGGGATAAATAGAAGATTTGCAAACATGGAACCATAGAAGGTCGTGATCAGTGCCACAGCCATACCAGACCCGATACTTGCTGCATCATCAAGGTTTGCCAGCATCACCACAAGCCCTATGAGGGTTCCGAGCATACCAAAGGCTGGAGCCAGTTCTCCCCATTTACTGAAAATATTTTGTCCCATACGGTGTCTTCTTTCAGTGGTCTCCATGCGAAGGGTTAGGATTTCACGAATGACATCTGGATCGATGCCATCCACCACCATCTGAAGGCCTGAAATCATAAATTCATCCTCCATATTGGCCAAATCATCTTCCAAAGCCAAAAGACCATCACGCCTAGCTTTACGCGCCATATCTGAAAAGAGACTGATGAGCTTCACACGGTCTTGCTCAGGCTTATTGATGAGAAGCTTTAAAATCTTTGGTACTTTCATCAGGTCCTTAGATGGAAAACTGATCACTAGCGCTGCAAAGGATCCACCAAGGGTTACTGCTAAGGATGAAAAACTGATGAAACTTGTGAGGTCACCACTGGTGACAATGGAGATGATTAGCAGAGCAAACCCTGAGGCCATACCAATCAGTGCACTATAACTTTTTTTCATTTTCTCTTTAAACCTCCAAGTTTCCTACATAAATTTTTCTCTTGTACTGAACAATGCGGTCAATGATGACCTCCGGTGACTCTGTGACACGAAGGGTCTTGCCATCCACCAAGGTGATGACCGTATCTGCCAGAGCCTCCACTTTATACACCAACTCTGTATTGAGATAGAATTCATTTCCACTTAAGGTGGTGAGTTTAATCATGGCAAAACATCCCTTCTCTACAATCTTCTCCATTTATTCTGAGTGTCTCTTTTATCTGCAATGTTTTTCAGTTCCTCTTATTGTATCGGATGGATGGATTGTTGCCAAGAATCTTTAGGGTACACCCTAAAGATCCTTAGCCCTATCCATTATCTCTTTAAGTTCAGTAGCTCCTGAATCATTTCATCTGAGGTGGTGATGGTTCTTGAGTTTGCTTGGTAAGATCTTGAGGTGATGATAAGATCTGTAAACTCATTGGCCAAATCCACGTTGGACATTTCTACAACACCAGAACGGACCAACCCAAAACCTTGTGCATTGGCGAGGCCTTCTTGTACTTCACCAGAGTTTCTAGATGCTCTATAGTTGCTGTTGCCCATCTTTTCAAGTCCTTCAGCGTTCTCAAACTTCGCTAGCATGAGTCGACCGATATTATAGGTTTCACCATCGCTATAGACACCGATGATATTTCCTCCAGCATCGATGGAGAACGTCTCTAAACTTACCACATCGCCAGAGGCCAAGGTTCTTGAGTTTTGAATGCTCAATGGCAATGGTGGTGCATCATTAGGTACAAGGAAATCTCCCGTTCCTTCATCTGCCATATGACCAAGCACACGATAACCTGACGCATTCACAAGGTTTCCTTCATAATCTCTATAAAAAGCACCATCTCTAGTATACAGCTGAACCGTTGCATTGGCATCTTGTGAGACAATAAAGAATCCTGTTCCTTCTACAGCAAAATCCAAGTCTCTATTGGTGGATTGAAGGCCACCAGCGGTCATGATGGTATCAATGGCGCCCACGCGAACACCCAGTCCTACTTGCTGTGCATTGATTCCTCCAAGATTATCTGGTGTTGGTGCTTGTGCATAAGCCATGGTCTGGCTCATCATATCTTGAAATCTGGCACGGCCAGACTTGAATCCTGTGGTATTTACATTGGCAATATTGTTCCCAATGACGTCCATTTTAATTTGGTTGCTTCTCATACCGCTTACACCTGAATATAGTGATCTTAACATGTTTAATTCCTCCTAATAATTGTTCTTATTTTTTCTTTTTTTGCTTTGCTTCAATCGGTCCACAAAGCTCTTGGCTTCCTCAAGAGGTCCAGCCAATTATGTATTCATGATTTCTTATCGGATCTTCACCAAGCTGTCAATGTTTGTAACAGTATCAATTTCTGCGTCTTTCATGGCCGTAATAATCGTACGATTTTGCACGCTGGCAATGAACGCTGCATCTTTAAAGAGCAGTAAACTTTCTCTGGCCCCTTTTTTCTCCAAAGAGTCCACGGCATCATTGATCTTTACAAGATCTTCTGGACTTAAGGAAATTTCCCTTTGGTCCATTCGTGCTTTGGCATGGGCTGAGACCTTCACAGGTTCTTTGAGCTTTTGTAGAGATTCTAAATAAAGCTTTTGGAAATCATTGGAAGGTGCTTTCTGCGTCTTTTGTGTCGTTGGTGAAGAAGGGATGATTTGTCCATGTTGAATTTTAAAGGACATTGTTACGCACCTCCTACTTCTTCAATTAGGCCCATGGGATACTCTATACCATTGACCACGGGATAAGCTGTTCCTTCTCTATAACGAACACTTTCCACAATTCCTGAAAACCTTGTTTGTCCATCAAAAATGGTCACGGATTTGCCCACCAGGGAAAAGGACATTTGTTGTTGGGAAAGCATGGTCATATTGTTTAAGCTGCCTACCAGATTGTTCATCTGCTCTAGCATGGTAAACTGCGCCATTTGATTGATGTATTCACTAGGGTCTGTACTATTGCCACCCAGCGGATCCATATTTTGTAGCTGTGCTGTAAGAATCCTCAAAAAGTCATTGACATCTAAAAAGTCATTGGATTTTTGCTGTGTTTGATTGTTATAGACATCACCCGGATTCCCAATCCCATTGATTCTCATTTTCTCTTCCTCCTTTCCTAGGCTAATAGATTAATATGTTCTTTGTGCTGCTCTGGGACATGGATATAAGTGGTCACTTCTTTTTGTATTTTCCCATATCCACGTATATTTGCCATGGCAGCGGTTTGAGTCTGATGTTGTCTTGGATCTTTGGGTCCATCTTCTTTTGAGCCTTGCATATTTGTACTTACCTCCATTTTACTCACATCAATTTGATGTGCTTTGAGGTTTTGTGTAAGCTCTTGAATTTTTTCTTGGAAGAGATTTTTCATTTCCAAGTTTTCAGTGATGAATCGTCCAGATAGCTTTCCTTTGTCTAGGGTTAAAACCACTTCCATTTCTCCAAGATCTTCTGGGTGAAGTCTCAGTTTCATGGTGGTGCGATCTCCTTCTTTTAAAGTATTCATACTCTTTAAGATCAGCGCTTCCGCATTCTTTAAGTTTTCTTCAAGGACCATGGGCTCAAACGTTTTAGGTGAAGTGAAACCATCTATGGGTTTTCTTATTTCCTGCAGGCCACTTTCACCTAGGGGCACTGCTGTGATTTTTTCTGGATCTTGTTTTTGAATCAGTTCTTTAAAAGAAATCTGTTTTTCCATAGGCATCACTTCTTGTGTTAATCGCGTGATATTAACCTTCATTTCATCTTCTATTCCCATGGACTGCACATAGGTTTTGTCACCTAAAGGGTTGCCTAAATTTCTTCGATAAAGCTTTGCATCCATTTCTAATAATGGATCTTTTAAGAATGTCGTTTCCTTGCCAATGCGTCCCGTCACTTCTTTATCTTCAAGGGATCCTTGCATTGTTTCCCTTATAGTAGAGACCATCCTCTTAGAAGGTTCCTCCGTGGACTGTTTTCTCATCTCTATCACTTCTGGTTGAAGAGACTTTTCTGCCACGTCTGTCAGTTCTCTTTGTATGCTTTTACTACTCGTGGATCCTTGTGGAGATGCCAATGGCTCCAAGTGCTTTTCCAAGGGCTCTGCAAAGTCTTTCAACTCTATGGCTTCTTGCATCGTTCTTGGCGCAAGTCCTTCTTCTATTTCAGGGATGTCTTGTAGGGGCCTATCTTCCATGGTTCCAGGCTTACCGTCGTGGATCTTGATGGATTCCTCTAGAGATCTCCCACTCTTAGTCATATCTTCAGCTTTGAGAGGCTCCTTTTGTGTAGGCATCCTCTCCTCCCAGGATTTATCCTTGGATGGATCTACTGGATGGATCATCTCTCTAGGGCTTTGCATCTCAGACTTTAAGGAGATTTCTCCAACTTTATGGGTGGGCTCTACTACTTCTTTTATGGGCTCTAGTTTGGACTTTTCTTTAGGTTCCTCCAGAGGACGTATTGTAGGATCTCTTGGGATGTCGATGCACCCATTTTCTTTTGGGGTTTTCATGGGGGTCTCAATCAGGGTTCTTTCTTTTTGCACTTTCTTTAGTAGCTCTTCTACCTGCTCTTTTGTCAAAGGCTCCTCACTATTTTTCAGAAAGATGGCTTTCGCCCTTGCATCACCTAGCCATTGATCCACCTTTGCCACCTGTTCTTCTGTCAGGAACACCTGGCCATTATTGGGTAAAGTCACAGGGACACCCAACGCGCCCAAGACCTCTTTTAGGGCTTCTTCTGGTTCCAAATCTGATTCTTCTTGACGAAGAGTGGACTCCATGTCTACATGCCCTGATTTCATAGCCTTTCCTAGAAGCTTTGTAAAAAGCATACCATCCGTAGTTTCTAGCTGACCTTGATTCCCTTGAAGGTTTGTGCCCATCATAAGATTCATGATCGTTGTCGTCATATTCATTTCTCACCTCCTTTCAGTGTGTTTTCTTTGGAAAGAACGAAAGTCCTCTCCATTTATGAATAAAAGTTACTTGACGAACCGCATTACAGACAAGTCGTCTAGTTCCTTTTGTTCCTCAGCCAGTACTTCTTTCTTGAAGTTTTCATGATCTTTCTCTTTAAGCATTTCCATGATCTTTCGATCTTTACGTGCTTCTATGAGAATCCCTCTAGCGGTGTGGGCCTTTTCACTGATTTCATCTACGCGATGCACTTGGGCATCCAGCTCAGCCTTGAGTTTTTCTTTGTAAAGAAAATTCATTTTCATGCCATAGATATCCGATGCACTCTTTTTCTTCTTTTCCTCAAACTCTTCTTGGAGCTTTGACAAGTGTTCTTGCTCCTTCATGAGTTTATAGTTGATTTTGGCATAGTCTTCCACCTTGACTTTTTCAATATTCTCTCTATACTCAAGAACCTTATCCATTTTATACTTGTAGTTCTTCAATTTCATCATCCTTTGCAAACAAAACAGTAGTTAGTTACTTCTTGCCAAAGATTCGCTTGAGTTCTTCTACGGTGCTTTCATAATGCTTGGCATCATCAATATCTTGCTTGAGAAAACGGTCAATGACAGGTTTTAGTTCCACAGCCCGATCAAGCTCTGGGTTTCTTCCTTTGGCATAAGCGCCTACATTGATTAAATCCTCTGACTCTTGATACCTAGACATGTTTTCTTTCAGCATTCCGGCCACTTCTGTATGCTCTTTGTCCACAATTTCTTTCATGACTCTGGAGACGCTTTGCTGCACATCGATGGATGGAAAGTGATTTTTCCCGGCAAGTTTTCTAGATAAGACGATATGTCCATCAAGGATTCCTCGAACGGCATCTGCAATGGGTTCATTCATGTCATCCCCTTCCACAAGCACCGTATAAAAAGCCGTGATGGATCCATCCTTAGACATACCACTTCTTTCTAAGAGCCTCGGAAGCATAGCAAAGACTGAAGGCGTGTATCCTCGGGTGGTAGGTGGCTCGCCTATGGCAAGGCCAATTTCACGCTGGGCCATGGCAAATCTTGTGACAGAGTCCATCATGAACATGACTTTCTTGCCTTGGTCTCGAAAATACTCGGCAATGGCTGTGGCCACGTAAGCACCCTTTAAGCGAACCAACGGTGGCTGATCGGAAGTGGCACACACCACCACAGATTTCTTGTATCCTTCAGGCCCTAAGTCTCTTTCTATAAACTCTAGCACTTCACGACCTCTTTCACCAATGAGTCCAATGACATTGACATCTGCACCAGAGTATCTAGCGATCATACCAAGTAGCGTAGATTTCCCCACACCACTTCCTGCAAAGATGCCAATACGTTGACCTTCACCGCAAGTTAAGATGCCATCTATGGCCTTGACCCCTGTACTCATGACCTCTGAGATTTTTCTTCGTTGGAAAGGGTTTGGCGGTACATTGTTGATGTCTCCATACCCTGTGAGCTTTCTTTTGATGTCATCCATGGGGTTCCCTAGACCATCTAAGGTAGATCCCAGTAACGCATCCCCCACTTTGATCTTTAGGGCACTTCCTGTGGGAAGCACCAAACATCCAGGCCCAATGCCTTGGACATCGCCCAGGGGCATGAGGAGTACCCCATCATCTTCAAATCCTACAACTTCTGAGGAAATTCTCGTATCTTCATCAATGAGAATGTCACAAACTTCTCCTATAAAAACCTTGAGGCCTACTGCATGAATGATGAGACCAATGACTTTTTTCACTTTCCCCATCTTAAGTTCCAAAGGACTTCTATCTAGCAGGTCCTCCAGTTCTTCAAAACGTACTTCGGTCATATCGCCTCAACTCCTCTCTCTTATGAAGTGGCCAGTTCTATGAATCTCTTGAGCTGTTTTTTGATGGATAAATCTATAATTTTGTTCTCATTTTCAATGAGAATATCCTGTACGCCAAGGCTCTTGTCTTGGAGTATTAAGATGTGTGCATTGGGGCAGGTTTTGTTCATTTCAGGTAAATACTCTTTGAGCTTTGCCACCTTACTTGGGTGACAGGTAAGGACCACATTTTCAGATTTCCCATACTCTTGGAGTACCGGCCTAGCAAGGATCATAATACTCTCCTCTTTTTCATCGATGCGCTCTTGAATGATTTTCTCTGCAATCTTCGCACTGAGGCGAATGATCCTACGCTCATTTTCCTCTGCAAAGGCCTTGGCCGCTTCTTCCGCTTGCTTTATATAAGCCAATGCCTCTTCTTTCATGGCTTGGGCTTCTTCTAACGCTTCCTTTTTTCCTGCCAAAAAGCCTTCTTCATAGCCTTCTGCTTTGGCTACTTCAAGCACTTGTAGTCTTTCCTCTGCCAAGTCCATTTTTGTCTTTTCAATGATGGCACGTTTCTTGATTTCAATTTCATCTTCAAGATTCTTCCGAATCTCTCGCTTCACAATATCCATGGGGTCTTCTTTCTTGACGATATAGGCAATTTCTTCCTTCTTCATCTCCTCTGTCTTTTGCTTGTAAAAAGAGACGTCTAAAGTTGTCAGTTTTTTTTCTTCCACGGGATTGCTATTTTTGATAATTCTATACGATGATGCTATCTGAATCACCTCTTCCGATGACAATTTCTCCAGCTTCTTCTAATCTTCTTATGATGCCCACAATCTTATGCTGCGCTTCTTCCACTGTAGAAAGTCTGACAGGTCCCATAAACTCGATGTCCTCTCGAACAGTTTCTGCCGCTCTTTTGGAAAGGTTGGCATACACCACCGTGGATACTTCCTCTGAAGCACCCTTGAGCGCCAGCACCAGTTGTTCGTTGTCCACTTCTCGAAGCACACGCTGAATGGAGCTCTTGTCCAAAGTAACGATGTCCTCGAACACGAAAAGATTTGCTTTGATTACTTCTGCAAGTTCTGGCTGCGTCTTTTCCAAATCGCTTAGGATGTTCTTTTCTGTGGTTCTGTCCACAGAGTTTAGGATCTCCACCAACGTCTTCACGCCACCGATATTTTCAGCATCACTTTCAATGATGTTGGAGAACTTGCTTTGAAGAATGTTCTCAATCTTCTTGATTACAGCAGGAGATGTACGATTGATGACACCAATTCGTTCTGCCACTTCAGCTTGAAGCTCATTGGGGAAAAGCGACAATACATCCGCAGCTTTTTCCGGTTGAATATAACACATAATCAGCGCAATGGTTTGGGGATGCTCATTGGAGAGCATATTGGCCAATTGATGCGTATCTGCTTTTCTTAAGATGGCAAAAGGCATTTCCCTTTGCTGTATTTGGGTCAATACATCCATGAGCTCTTTGGCACGAGATGTGCCCAGCGCCTTGGTCAATAGATTTCTAGCATAATCAATACCCCCATCAATGATGTATTCTCTGGCAGAGGCCATATCCAAGAAGTCTGTGATGACTTGCTCTCTTTGCTGGGGTTCAACATATTCTATGTTGGCAATTTCATAAGTGACTTTTTGTATCAAACTATCTGGTAGCATTCTCAAAATCTGTGCGGATACATCTGGCCCTAAAGAAATTAGGAGAATGGCTGCTTTTCTTATTCCGTTACTCTCTTTACTTTGCATGCACGATCATCCTCATTCCTTCATCCAAGCTTTGATAAGATCTGCAGCTACTTCAGGATGCTCTTGAGCATATTCTTTCAGCTGCTTCTCTTTCTGGTTTTCTTTCACTTCAAACTTCTTATATACGTCCTCAATGATTTCTTCTGGTTCGCCCTCTGGCTCTATCATCTGTGGATACATGGCTATTTCTTCTTCAGTCTTTTCCTTCTTTTTACCAAACATGATCCTTGCTATAGCAAGAATGATGATAAGTGCTAAGACTGCAAAGAGCCCTAAATAAATGTAATCTGCATAACGTTCCATAAAGCCTCTGTTGGCTTCTTCCAGCCTTTTTTGCTCTTCTAATTTTGCTTCTAATTCCTCTTGGTAGCTTCGATCAAACTCTAAAGATTCCACACTGATGAAATCCCCACGATTTAAATCATACCCCGTGGCACTGGACACGAGATTTCGAATGGCTGCCAGCTGAGCTTCTGTAAGGTTTCCGTCATAAAGAACGGAGGTGGAAATTCTTTGGACTTTCCCAGGTGCACGTACAATATTGGTTCTAGTCTCAGAAACCTCATAGTTGTTGGTTCCTTCGTAGTAGCCCATGTCCCCTTCTTCACCATCTAGTACGTTCTGAGCATTATCATTGATTGGATTATCTATAATTTCATCTACATTAAGATTGGGGCCTTGAGCACTATTTTGCTCACTTCGAATCACTGGGTCTCTATATTCAATGATGGTTTGCTCTTGGGCATCAAAATCTAATTCTGCATAAACTGAAACTTTCACTTTATCTGGTCCAAAAGCAGGCCCCAGTAAACTTAGAATATTGTTTTCTATCTCTTTTTCGAAACTTGTTTTTATGGATGATTGTTGATCCAAAAGGCCTACACCTGATGGGTCCTCTCCAGCCAATCCGTAGCTTAAAAGATTGCCCCGGGTATCAATGATTTGTACTTTTTCTTCAGGCAGATTATTCACAGCGCCAGTGACCAGCGCAATGATGCCACGAACTGCCTCTGGCGCAATTCTCGCACCAGTACGTAAACTCAAAATTACCGAAGCAGAGGCTTCCCGTCTCTCGGTATCAAAAATACTTTCTTCGCTAAGCACCAGATGCACTCTGGCTGCTTCAATCTCACTTAAAGACATAATAGACCTTTGAAGTTCTCCTTCAAGGCCTCGCTGATACATGATTTTCCGATCTTCATCGGTGACCATCATGCCCATATCATCAAAGATTTCAAACCCTGTGGAACTTTCAGGCATCATGCCATTCATGGCCAGTTCTAGCCGATATTTATCCACATGTTTTTCATCTACATAAATGTCTCTCCCACCATTCTCAATTTGATACTTGATGTTGCCACGAGCATCTAAATCTTGCGTGATGGTTGCCGCGTCTTGAAGCTCCAAGTTCGTAAAAAGTGTGGCGTAATTCACTTGTCTCGTATAGATAGAAAAAAGTACCACAAATAAGATCAAGGCAGACCCTGCCAAAATCACCGCTTTTCTTTTTCCTGGGTCTAGTTTTACCCAGCCACCCTTAACCTTATCTGTCGTATTTCTTATGGTTTCCATTCACACTTTGCTCCTTGCCTCATTCTCCAACTGACCGCCAATCCTGTTAAAATAAAAAACTGTTTTTTAGTCGCTCCAAATACGAATACTATCACATAAATAGGATAGTATTCTATGAAAGCTCTTTAAATTCAAACAGTTTTTTATCTTGCACATCAGATTTTTTGCACCGGTTCCTAACTGCATAGTTTGCTATAGATGTTCTCTCTAGACTTTTACAGTTGCATATTATTAAGCTCTTTATAAGCTTCCACAATTTTATTTCTCACTTGCACAGCAAGTTCCATGGAGAGCCTTGCTTCTTCCACACCAATCATAACTTCATGAAGATCATCAATGTTGCCCGAAGCAAAGTCTTGAATGAGCCCATCTGCTTTTAATTGCTGACCATTGAGCTTATCCACTTGGGTCGATAAAAGATCGCCAAAACTTTCACCAAGACCAAGACTTGAAAAGTCATTTTCTTCAGACTTCTTTTCTGAAAGGCCACTTTGGCGAATCATTAAATTATAGCGATCCATGATATTTTGGTAATTATTTGCAATATTAGTCATTTATTACTACCCCTTCGAAATTTCTAATGCCTTGTTTAGCATCCCCTTACTGGCTTTCAGCGCTGTAGCATTAGCCTCATAGGTTCTTTGAGCTTCAATGAGCTTCACCATTTCGTCTAAAAGATTTACATTGGGCATGAGCACATATCCTTCTTCATCCGCATCCACATGATCTGGGTTGTAAACACTTCGAAGCCCTTCTTGGTCTTCAAATATTTGTGTTACTTTAACCCCTGAGGTTACTCTTTCTCGAAATCCTGTTTGACGATTTTGTACTCTTTCAAGCATCTCTTGAAAAACCACTTCTTTTCTTTGATATGGACCGCCCTCATCTGTACGTGTTGTATTGACATTAGCAATATTTGAAGATGCGATATCTAGTTTCATTCGTTCTAGGGTTAATCCTGAAGCATTAATTCTCATGGAATTAAATACTGACATTTAAAAACCTCCCATATGGTTATTTTCACAGTTTCACGCATAACTATACGCTTTCTCGATATATTTGTAGCAAGCTACCTATTCATCTATACCCTTTGATAAATTAGTACCCCTAGCTGGTTATCTATTGATGACATAACTCATATTCTGAAGTTTCCTATTCACTTGCTCAATAAGTGCACTGTAGTAAATTTCATTGGCCGCCAAATCTACCATTTCTCGATCAATGTCCACACTATTACCATTTTCATTCATGGTATGGGCTTCCGTTTCAATGACTCTGGCAGTGACTTTATGGGCATCCTCCACTCCTAAATGGCGTTCATGGGTTTTTACAATGGTCCCATTTTTATCCAGCGCTTTGGCCAATTCATTTTCAAAAGATACTCTCTTGGCTTTAAACCCAGGTGTATTCACATTGGCTATATTTGAGGAGATGATCTTTTGTCTTTGGGAAGCAGCATCTAGACCATTCTTTAAGATTCCATAACTAATATCTCTCATTTTCTCCTCCTTTCTCTCATTTCCAAAGTTTGACAAAAGCAAATCAAACTTTTCTGTAGTGCTATCACCTTTAATTCATAAACATTTTAACGTTTCAGCTTGAAAATTGCAATGCAATGCAAGGATTTATCGACCGACAAAATCCTTGCAAACCCTGACGAAACCAAACGTCTGTTTTGCAAATCTATGTGAATAAGCAAACTTCTTAAAACTTTCTTCAAACACATTGTGTAAAGTCCTTTGATTCATAAACAAAAAAAGGTTTTTCTTCATATTCTCTACTTTGTTTTAATTTTCTAATAATCCACTACAATTCCATTGTTTAAACCTGTCGGAAAATAATTCTCATTCTTCTTCTTTTATATACTATTCATCATGAAGTATACTCCTCGTTCGTATATATTAACAAACAATGTTTTAACTACTCTTATAGAAAAAACAAGTCACGGAGTGTGTTGTTCTTCAAACACACTCCGCAACTATACCTCATGATGTATTAACTTCTTTTTTATTTATATTTTAAATTTCTCTGTTTCTTTTTGAAGATCCACAGCTTGATCTTTGGTCTTCTCCATTTCATCCATCACTGCACTGGACTTCATGGTGGACTCAGACACCTTTTCTGCGATATCTGAAGTCCCCTCGGCACTTTCATTGGCTGCTGTAGATACAGATTCAATGGCTTGGACCACATTTTCAATGGATGCTAAGAGCTCTTCTGATGTTGCACTAAACTCTGTGACTAGGTCATCAAAGTATCTGGCATCATCATTGTATTGATCTGCCACATCCAACATGCTGTTATAGTCACTTTGTACATCTGTTTCCATAAAGGTCAGAAGCACATTGGAACTTGCGGATAAGTTGTCCACAGAGTCTGTCACTTTTCCAGTGACATCTTGAATTTGGGTCGCTGCATTTTTAGACTGTTCTGCGAGCTTTCGAATCTCTTCTGCTACCACAGAGAATCCTCTTCCAGCTTCCCCAGCTCTAGCAGCTTCAATGGCTGCATTTAGCGCCAAGAGATTGGTTTGGGCTGTGATTTGCAAAATAGCATCGGATAGAACCCTAATTTGATCCACTACCTTTGATTCATCAATGGCTTTTTCCAGGTCTTCCTTAGCCTTGGCAAAAATTTCTTGAGATTTTCTCTGGGCCTCACGCACCTTTTCTTGGGTAGTATCGGCTCGCTCTGCTGTTTCTCTGGCTGCAACGGCTCCTTGCTGAGATTTCTCTGCAATACTTTGTGCTGCACGCTCAATTTCAGCAGAAGCTGCTGACATCTCTTCAGTAGAGGCTGCAGTTTCTTCCATACTGGCAGCAAGCTCTTCTGTGGTAGCTGAAACACTTTCCAGATTATCATTCAAAGACTCAATGCTACGCACAGAATTTTCCACTTGGCTGTTAATGTTTTCTGAGGATTGGATGATCCTTTCTACGAGATCTCTTAAGGATCTCTTCATTTCATCAATACCATGAGAAATGGTGCCAATTTCATCTTCTCTCTTTAGGAGCTTCTGATCTACCTCCACGGTAAAGTCTCCCTTGGCAATTCTGGCCAAGTAATTAGATGAAGTCTTTATAGGTCCAGAGATGGAGCGAGAGAATAGATATACAAAGAATCCTGCTAGGAGTAATGAAATTACCGCTATTACTGCACTCACATAGACGGTATTGGTAATAAAGGACATGGCATCTGCTTTATTTTCCACGGTGATCACAGACCAAGAAGCAGAGTCTCCTGGAAGCGTGATGGGATGATAGGCACTCACAAGCTCTGTACCATCCAAATCCTTATATTCTTCGAATCCAGATTCTCCAGCCACTGCTTTTGCTACGATTTCAGAAAGCTCTTGGGGTGCTCTTACTGGCACTTCATCAATCATCTGATTGCCGGAGGCGTCTAAAATCGCCTTTCCTGAAGAGTCTCGTCTCATGACGGTCTTGGTGAGTGTGGTGTAGTTGAACATCTCCGTGACCATATTCATGTTGTGATGAGCCACAATTTTCCCATCACCATCCACGATGAAGGCGTATCTACTCCCCTCACTATACTCTTCCACTAGAGCTTGTAGAGAGTTTAACTTAATGTCTGCCCCAATGACCCCTAGGTAGGTGAGGTTGTAGTTATACACCGGCATGGCAATGGTGGCCACGGCATTGTTCCCGGTTAAAGATAAGTAACTGTGACTCACAAAGGACTCTTTGGTCTCATTGACCCGCTGGAACCACCAACGGTCTGAGCGGTCTGCCACTCTTCCTGTACTTCTCGCCGTTTGCATACCTGTATCATCTGTGACATAAATGAGATCAAAGAAATCATAGTTTCTAGCGGTGTTTGCAATGACCGCTGACTGCTCTAAACCATTATAATTTCGCACATCATTATTGAGAGAGAGCTGCTCTGTGATCATATAAGCACGATCTACAAAGGCTGCCACTTGATGGGCGATGGCATCAGCAAGCACTTGATTGTTCACTTCCATCTCTTCTACGTAGTTTCGATTCATATAGGTTAAACTGGCGATATTGGATACCGCTAGGGGCGTAATCACCATGAGAAGTGTCATGCCCACAAGTTTTGTCCCGATGCTTCGTTTGCTTCTTTGGGAGTCTTCTTTTTTCATGCTCTTTTTCTTAAAGGGATTCTTGAAAAACCCTTTGAGGTTTAAAGAAGGTTTTTCTCCTTTGACACCTAAAATCTTCTTTTCTTTTACTTTCTTCTTCACCGGATCCTTTTTCTTTAGGACAGGCTTTTTTATCTTTGGTATCTTGGGCATTTTGCCCTTCATTTTCTCTAGCTGTTCTTTCAACGCAGTAATCCCCTTTATATACAATTTTTGATCTTCTTTCACAATCCTTACCCTAGACCCGCTAACGTGGACCTATCAATTACTTAAATGAAATCTTTGTCTACAAATACTGGTCCTTGCTCTGTCTTTACGTAACTTTTAGCCACATTCTTCTTTAAGCTTAAGTCTTGCATGGACTCTGTGGCAAGCAGCTTCTCATTTTGAAGAACCTTGGAAATTTCTTCAATATTTCCTCGAACCTTCAAAAGAAGGTCTAGGATTTCATCTAGAAGGTACCGTTCCTCATCGGTACTCTCCTGTACATATTCTTGGAATCTTTCTTCCAGATCATTCATGGCTTCAATCTTCCCTTGGCTTTTGGCCAAACCTAGAATACAGGCTTCTAGATTTTCCTTGTCCACATTTGTGTCCTCAAAAGCCTCAAGGAGAAGATTTCTCTTCTCCTTCAGAAGGTCTATATAACTACTCATATTCGGCTCCATGTATCTCTTAGATCCTCTAGCATACCGATGACTTCATCTAAAATTTCAGGATCCTTATCGATGTTGGCCCGGATGGTTCGATCATACATATACTGATAAAGATTCATAAGACCTTTAGCAATGTCCCCACCTTCATCAAAATTCAACGTACTCATGAATTCCGCTAAGATGTTTTGGGCCTTAATGATGGCATTATTGGTTTTTTCAATGTTCTTATCACCCATGGAGAGCTTCGCAAGCTTGAGGTTTTTCACAGCGCCATCATAAAGCATAATGACCAGCTTTTTCTTCGGGGCCGTCATCACCTCATTGCTCTTATATGCATTTCCTGCACTTGCATAGGCATTGGTTCCTGCGTACATTCATTTTCCTCCTAGTTATCTTCTATTATTACTGCCCATGGATGCAGTCATGGAACTAATCTGACTGGTAAGCCAGCCCATCTGCGATTCTGCTTCCATCATGGCGGTGTCTAGTCTTGAGAACATAGTGACGTAATACTGCTCTTTTCTCTCCATACGAAGATTAAAAGCATCCACTTGGGTATTGATGTCCTTGATGCTTCTTTCAAAGCTTTCTGTTTTCCCTTTAATGATCCCCGTGGCTGAGGAGAAGCTATCAATATATCCGTTGACCTTAGAAACAAACCCTATCTCTTTTCCAGCAGCATCTTTACTATGGAAGAAGTTTTGTACTTGAAGTGGATCTTCAGTTAGTTTTTCTTTAAGCTTTGATGCATCAAAGCTCAATTGTCCAAAACGGTCCACAGTGGATATTCCTATTTGTGAGAGATCTTTAATCCCTGTATTTTCATTGGCAATGGAGGAAGTCACCATGCTTCTTAAGGTGGACTGTAATCGCTGAAGTGAACTATCACTAGCAAGAGTTCCTCTCACATCTCCCGCTTCTCCAGGCGAACCCGCTTTTAGCTGACCATCGATGAAAGTCATGGTGGAGTTATACTGATCCACGAAGCCCTTCACCGCTTCTTCAATCTTTGCAGTGTCTCTAGATACAGTAATCATATCCGAGGCATTTCCTTCATGGACTTTTTTAAGGTTGATGGTGGTGAATTCCACCACATCACTAACACTATTACTGGTTCTTTCAACCTCCACGCCATTGACACTAAACTTTGCATTGGTGCCCATGGTCAGCTTGGCAGAGGATCCTGTTGGTACATCACCTTCACTCGGCACTGCTAATCCAAGGTCTGATACAAGGCCCATATCTCCAGCAATCTCAATTCCCGTTTCCCCTGTATCCACATTATTTAATACCAACCGGTTGTCAATGATGGATGCACGAACACCACTTTCTTTTGACAGCCCATTGATCTTATCAGCGATGGTTCTAACAGTATCAGACTCTGTCACTTCTATAAGATTTGGTTTATCCTCTGTACCATTGATACTAAAGGATCCCGATAACCCTAATGCTTTAGTGCTACTTCCTTCCGCTACTGAAATACTGCCACCAATGAGCGCACTTCTTGTGGCCAGCTGGGAAACCTTAATGTCGTAGGTTCCTGCGGGTGTGTTCCTGCTAGCGGTCATGGTAGCGCCAGTTCCTTCAGAAGCCTTCATGGTGCTATAGGTTTCCGAGCTTTGTAATACTTTAATCTTCTCAAACAAATTATTTAGTCTGGTTCGCACATCGTTCCAGGCATTTTTTTGTGATTCCATGGATGTCTTTCTTTCAGACATCTGTACCAGAGGCCTTTTTTCAATGGCCATGAGCTGGTCAATCATACTAGAATCAATTCCTGAATAGGAACCCATAAAATTTATAGACATATATTAACCCCTTTCGTCTACGAGAAGCCCCAGTCTTTCCCAAATATTTGCCACTAGATCTAGAATCTTTTCAGGTGGGATCTCCTTCAGTACTTCTTTGGTTACCGTATCAACCAGATTCACCATGACTCGGCCTGTGCCTTCATGGATCTCAAACTGATACTTCGCATCATGCTCTTCTTTGAGGAGCTCATTGGTTCCACGAACCGCCCGCTCAACATCATCTTTGGTGAACTTCTTCTCTTCTTTTTCAGGAAACTTCTTAAACTCAGTGACCCTCTCTTGACGAAGATTTGGTTCGATCTTATTTAATTTAGGCGGTTCCACCTTTGTTACGGGCTTTATCTGCTCATTGGAAATTCCAGATATTTGAATCAAAGTATTCACATCCTTATCTTATCATTGAGGAAAAGCCTTGCAAGCAGACATGACTGCCACAGGTGTTTCTCCCATTTGTATCTATGTCGGCCAAAATCAACAATAGTTAAGCCTTTTCGATATTTTTTAGCGAGAATCACCTAAAGAAAAGAAAAATTCCAAGTCCTAAAAGGACCACTATAAAAATCAGGAGCAAAGGTCCACGACTTTCTATATTTTTTTGTATCTCATTCTCTTCTTTTCTATTGCTTTTATCCTTTTGACCTAAACCATGGTATAGAGCTTGGAGAGTCATTTTTTGATGCAAATCCTCGGATAACGCCTTCTTTTCATGGTTCAAGATTTTCTCTTCTTCCCTTAGTTTGGCCATTTCCGTAGAAATGCGTTGAAGGTATTTAGAGGGATCCTCTCCTGGCCTTCTGATAAACTCTACTTCAGCTTTCACACCACTTCGTAAGATCACTTGATCCTTTTCTCCAAGGATTTTTTCTACTTCTTTGGTCACAGCCAAAGCCTTCTCTTCCGTAATTTCTGTATTTTCTCCTGGCTTCACTTGTAAAGAAAGTAGTAATTTTAAGAGTGGGTCTTGTCCTTCAACTTTCATAGCTTCACCTCCGGCTTTGACAGCTTCTTTTTGAAGAAGTAGTGCTTTCACGACACGATGCAGATATTTATGAGGCTCTTCTAAAGGTTTCCTCTCCCATACCCCTTTGCTCTCACCTTCCTTTTGAAAAACTTTTTGATTCTTATCTAGAAGAATGTTCTCCACATCTTTTGTCAGGGCCGTGATCTGTTCTTTACTAACCAAAGTGCCTTCCGTAGGTTTGGATCGAAAAGCGAGGAGTAATTTCAGAAGTGGATCTTGCCGAACTGTTTTTAGCGATTCTCCACCAGTTTCTCTACCGTCCTTTTGCATGGTTAAGATCTTGAAAACACGTTCAAGGTACTTAGACGGTTCTTCCCCCGGTTTTCTTTGAAATTCTCTTCCCGTTTGCTTGTTCGTTCGTAGCAGAGCTTGATCCTTTTCCCTAAGGAAGTTACTTTCTTCTTTGAGCTCAGAAAATGCTCCTTCTTCCACTGTATTTCCCTGCAAAGAAAGGAGTAACTTTAGCAAAGGGTCGTCCCCTTCCCTCTTTATGGAATCCCCTCCAACTGGTATATCTCCCTTATATAGCAACTGAGCTTTGATCATCCGTTGTAGGTACTTCAGAGGATCTTCTCCTGGCTTTCTAAAAAGTTCTAGGCCAGCTTCACGACCCCCACGTAAAACGAACTGGTCCTTTTCACTTAGGATCCTCTCCACTTCCTTTATGACTTCTATGGCTTTCTCCTCACTAATGTCCCCTACCAGGTTAGAAGAAGGCTCCACAAAGCGGACTAGTTTTGTAAGCTGATCTTGTCCATCTATTTTCATGAAAATCACCCCCAGTCCTGCCCTTCTTCTATTGGACATTCTTCTCAAGCAAAATCACCTATATGAAAAAGAACCGCTACTTCAGCGGTCCTTTTAGCTTATTAAAGCCTTCTAAACTAACATCAGAAGCTTTCTTATTCTCTTCTTTAATCTCTTCATAGACCTCTGTTCTAAAAACCTTCACACTCTTTGGTGCTTCTATGCCAATTTTAACTTTTCCATCACTGACATCAAGAATCTTGATCTCTATCCTGTCATCGACCATGATGCTCTCTCCCAGCTTACGGTTAAGAATCAGCACTCTTCTTCTCCACCACTGCAAAGAGCGGTTCCTTGGTACTAAAGCTCTGGCTGTTTAGCACATACTGCTTTCCAAGACGCTCCTCTGCATTAATGATTACAGGAGCCAGGAGATTCATGGTGCTTTTCTCAAAATCGTCAGACAGGTTGACGATGGACAGCACAGCGATATCTCCTTCTTTGTTGATTTTTAACTCTTGAAGTTCTTCATCTGGGACATCCAAAGCATAGTCACCTTTGAACTTCCATGGATTCACCACAATGAAGGCTACATAGTCATGAACCGTATCTTGAAGGACCTTAAAGACATCATTTTCAGGAATATCCAAAAGAACAAATTCTTTACTCTCTTCGAATCCTAAAATACCTTCTGAAAAAGAAATAATTCCCTTTTCCTCAATGTCCACTTCCCCTAAAAACTTCGTTTGAATTTTCATCGCCTACTCCTAACGAATATAGTCTAATAGACTGGGTTGAAGAATTTGCGCTCCCGTCTGTAAAGACGCTTGATACACCGTTCTCATGGTAGAAAATTCCATCATTTTCTCCGCAAGGTCAATGTCCTCACTCTTAGATAAAAGCTCTGTCATACTAAGGTTTTCTGCAGCATTACGCTCCTTAGCCGAATCTAATCTATTATAGACTGCCCCCATCTTGGATCTGAAACGAATGACATTATCTAAATGCACATCCATATCTCCTAACAGCTCTCCAGACAAGGCATTGGTATCTCCAGTATGTAACGCTTTAATGAGTTCGCCAAATAAAACACCCAATTTTTTATTTTCACCTATGATACCGGTGGTCTTAATGATGCCTTCTCCGTTGGTTTGAATAGTGACGTTGACCCCTTTGGAGATTTCTCTTTGAATGTTTTTGTCATCTCCATTATACTCTAATTTTTTGACTATTAGCCCGTCGATCTCTTCTTCTTCTTGAATGGAAAACGGCGGTTCTGTGGTCTCTTGTCCGGCAAAAATGTATCTTCCATCATAGTTGGTGTTTAGTACTTGCACCAGCTGGTCTTGAAGCATCACCATCTCATCTTTCAGCGCAAGTCGGTCTGTGTCTGATAAGGTGCCGTTAGCCCCATAGATGATAAGCTCTCTTGCTCTTTGAAGGGTTCCCGTAACCACATTTAGTGCGCCATCTGCCGTATCTGTCCAGCCTAGTGCATCGTCTATGTTTCTACCATACTGGTCATTCATTCGCACGTTACTATCCAGCTGCATGACCCTTGCCACCAGCATGGGGTTGTCCGAAGGTCTGCTGACTTCTTTAAATGTAGAAAGCTGATTCTGATACTTCTGCATCTGCTTGAGATTTCTATTTAGGTTTCTTAAATAATTCCCTGTGAGGGTATTATTGGTAATTCTCATATTATGCCTCCTACACGCCAGTTCTATTGATTAAAACATCCAGCATTTCGTTAATGGTATTGATCACTCTAGAGTTTGCTTCATAACTTCTTTGGAACTTCAAAAGATTGGTGACTTCCTCATCAATGGATACCCCTGATACAGACTCTCGTCTGTTATAGAGCTGTGCAAGCACTGCCGTTTGATTGTCCATCATGTTAGATGCTTGCTCAGTTTTCACACCCACTTTAATGACAATGTCTCCGTAAGCTCCCTCCATGGTATTCCCTGTCTCTGTGTCGGTACCAGGACTATTAAAATCGATTTTCACATTACGAAGGTTTGCAATGGCCAAGGCACGGCTGCCATCACCATCTGGTGAATTTATATTATCTCCCGTTCTTACCAAGCCTTCATTCTGAAGGATTAGTGCATTCACCTGAAAATCCAGTGCATTTTCCCCTGTAAAGAAATCAATATCTGGAGTTAACGGATCATATACTTCCTCGTTATCTGGATTATGCACACTATTAAACATATACTTGACCCCTTCAGCAAACTTAGTAAGGTCCTCCACTCGGTTTTCGATCTCTTCCATGGAATTTAGGTTTCCACCTAATGCTCCTGACTTCACTTCTGCAACCTGAAGGGTATTCGGCTCTGTTCCTGATGCTGGTGTATAGAAAATAGGTTGACCAACTTTAAGCCCTTCTGTATTTCCAGAGATAGTCACAGGCTTAGACGTATCTCCACCTTCAAAAATAGTGACATTTATAACATTGCCACCAGTATCTTTTTCAATGCTTGCCACGCTACTTAAGGTCATAGGGCTATCTTTACCTGTTATTGTTTCTCCACCCATCTTTACAGATGCTCTACCCATGGTGTCAAAACTTGTAGTTATATCCCCTATGGTAGATAAGCCCTGTAATAGCTGATCTCTGGTGTCCATGAGATCATTGGCACTATGGCCCTTAAGCTGAATATTGGCAATCTGATCATTGACGGTATTGAGCTGGGTCACCAAAGAATTCACATCAAAGACGTTTTTATGTACATTCCCTACGACGTCTTCTTGAAGCTGATTTGCACGATTGGCCATATGATTTAATGTATCCGCAAAAGCTTTAGACTTCTCCACCACTATGGTCTTGGCATTTAAACTTTCTGGATTCTTCGACAGCTCTTGCCAAGCATTAAACATTTCACCCATGGCAAAATTAAGCCCTGTATTAGAGGGTTCATTGAAGACCATTTCAATTTGACCTATGGTGTCATACTGCGCTTCGTACTGCGCCAGTATACTGTTTTCATTCCGAATTTGATTATCCACAAACTCATCTACCACTCTCACCACAGATTGGATTCTTACCCCTGTACCCAGTTGTCCCACTCCTGGAACATTAAAAGGCGTATCTGCTGTAAGCTCTACCCTTTGACGATTAAATCCTGGGGTATTGGCATTGGAGATATTATGACCCGTGGTATGTAACGCAGTTTGATTGGCATTTAAGCCCTTTACTGCAACGTTAAAACTTCCAAATAATCCTGACATATCTTCACCTCTATATGGACTGATCGATGATGTTCACCGCTTCTGAATTACTCATATCACCCTTCTTCGAATACGTATTGTACTTCTTTGACGTATTCTTTGACAAGGCCTTGTAGATTTCCTCTTGGAAACTTAATGCTTGCCTTGTAAGTAGCTGATTGATCTCTTGTAGAGGCTCAATTTCTTTTGCCAAAGCACGTACGTTGTCATCTGGTAAAACGCCACTGCGTTGTTCTTCCGCAATAACCTCCACCAACTGACTTTTCCGATCCACAAGTTTTTGAAGGGTTGTCGCATCATTTTTCATGAGCACTTCCTTCTCTTCTTTTAAAACTTTAAGAAGCTCCTTAAGAGCTTCTACGAGTCGTTTGGTATTATTCATGGAAATCCGCCTTTTCTTGGTCTAGTTTCTCCATGATTTTATCCGCAATTTTATCGGTATCTATCGCATAACTTCCTTCTTGGATGGAGCGTCTGATATGTTCCACCTTTTCAGAGAAATGACTCTCTTCAGATTCACGAATTCTCTTCACCAAAGCCTTTGCCTCCGTAGAAATTTCGACAGAGCTTTTGCCCACAGTCTTACCTTCTACATAACCGTGTTTTCTTTCATCGCTATTCTTAAATGTATTTTGAACGTAGTTGCTATGAAACTGTTCTATTTTCATGGAATTCACCTACCTTATTACTCTTATTCTATAGTATCGTAGAAAAACGACATTTGTTAAGAGGAAAATGAAAAAAAGAGGAAAGACTTTCCTCTTTTCACAATTGAATGATTCATTCTACTTTAAGTTCTTTACCCGCTGCTCTTTACTTAGAATCTGGGTAATTCTAATGCCAAAGTTTTCATTGATGACCACCACTTCACCGTGGGCAATGAGCTTGCCATTAACATAGACCTCTAAGGGCTCATCAGCCAGTTTGTTCAGTTCCACGACGCTACCAGCGCCAAGGGCCAGTACTTCTTCAATGGTTTTCTTGGTTTTCCCTAGAACTACAGACAGCTCTAAAGGTACATCCATGATGAGATCTAGGTTTCGGTCTGAGGTGCGCTCGGATCGATCCTCCAGATTAGCAAAAACAGGTTTTTGCACATCCACACGCTCTTCATACACCGGTTCTCTTCGCCTTGGTTCTTCATAGTAAGCTTCTTCCTTGGGTGCCTGTTCAGGCTCTCTTCTAGGTTCTTGCTTAGGTTCTGGCTTTGGCTCAGCCTTAGGCGCAGCTTTTGGCTCTTCCTTTGGTGGTTCGGGCTCACCCATGACAATATTCACGATGTCTTTTACCGTATCTAAGGTATAGAGCTGCATGATGTCACTCTCGATGAGTCCCTCTACGGACAAGTGGAAAGAAATTTTGCAAATATACTCTTCTTTGATGAATCGCTCATAGTCAATCTCTTCTTTGTTGTCCCATACTTCCACTTCTGGAGGCATGATATCTATAGCCTTGCCAAGCATCTGTGCCATGGACGTGGAAGCAGATCCAATCATTTGGTTCATGGCTTCAGAAACTGCACTGAGCTCAAGTTCTGTGAGCTCTTCATTGGCATTGGTACCATCCCCACCCATCATTAAATCTGCAATAATGGCAGAGTCTTGAATATTCATCATAAGGAGATTATTACCAGAGAGACCTACCTTAAATCCAATACGGGAAACGATTTTAGGTATGTCACACTCTTCAATGATCTCTTTGAAAGGAATATAGCTCACTCTAGGTGTTGTAATGGCTACCCTCTTTCCAATAATGGATGACAACGTCGTGGCGGCAGTGGACATGGTAATATTCCCTACCTCACCAATGACATCCTTATCAGATTCTTTAAGGCCCGTCTCCTCTGTTGCTGCTTTTTTATTGAGCAGAGCATCTACCTCCGCTTGTGATAATAAGTTTTCTTTCATATTTCAACATCCTCTTCCACGTATTGTAAGACCTGCACTGCCATCTTGTCCTTATAAAGACCTGGCTGTACCAGGTAATGGACTTTGTCTTCCACATACAACTTCATGGGCTGGTCTGTTTTCATATCCAGCTGGATAATATCTCCCGATTCAAGATGTAGGAAGTCATCTACTGTTATGATACTGCCTCCCATCTCCACCGTGAGGTTCACCTCTGAGTTCACAAGCCGTTCTGCGATCTGATCTCTGTACTTACTGTCATCATAGGTCTTGCCCATGTCAAACCAGCTGCGAATACTCAACTTGTCGATGATGTTCTCAAAGGAGACATAGGGAATACAGATATTAATGAAACTTTTGGTTTCGAAAATCTCCACAACAAAGCTAATAAGCACCACCGGCTCATTGGGTGACATGGTTTGAATGAGCTGAGCATTGGTTTCGATGTTATCAAGTTCTGGCTCTAGCTCTAAAATCTCAGACCATGCACTCTTAAAGCTCTTCAATAAATTGTTCACCAGATCCTCTAAGATCCCCAGTTCAATATCTGTAAACTTTTCCTTCCTTTGTCCTTTGGTTTCTTTAGCCTTGGCTCCACCACAAAGAAGCTCTACCACCTGAAGACCAAATTGAGGATTCACTTCAATGATCTGTGTCCCATTTAAAGGATCAGTATGAAAGACACCCATGATGGTTGGGTTCGGAATAGAGTGCACAAATTCATCAAAGGACACTTGCTCCACTGCTCCTAAGGTCATGCCCACATTGGTTCGTACCATGGTAGACATGATATTAGAAGAAGTTTTGGCAAAGGACTCAAAGATCATGTAGAGCGTATTGACATACTCTTTGGACAACTTTATAGGTCGTCTAAAGTCATAGGCTCGTACTTTGTTTTTCTCCTCTTCCTGCTTAATCTCCTCGGGATTGATCTCCCCTGTGGTCAGCGCATTCAGTAAAGAATCTATTTCTTGTTGTGATAGTACCTGCTTCAAGTTATCCCCTCATTTACGAAATAATGCGCGCCAAATCGATGTAGTTCACCAGGTTTTCACCCAATTGGATGATTCCTACTACACCACCTTTTGTTTCTTTAGATACTTTTTCGATATCTTCTTCTTGAATCTTTAGGACTTCCTTAACTTCTGTCACCAAAATCCCAATTTTTTCGTCCTCTTTATTCATGATAACGATATTATTATAGCATTCTTCTTCCTGTCGTTGCAAAAGCTTTGACAAATCTACCAAAGCCACCACATTCCCGCGCAGATTAATCAGTCCTTTAATATGCTTAGGCGCATTGGGCACCAAGGTAGAGTCAATCATCTTACTGATTTCTTCCACTTGACCTGAGTCCACGGCGTAATATTTTTCACCAAGGGTGAATACAATGATTTGCTTCTCCATACGCGCGCCTACTTACAAGCTTTTTGGATGGAGTCAATGACTCGATCCGTTTCAAAAGGTTTCACGATGAAGTCCAAAGCCCCAGACTGAATGGCTTCCATAACCATGGCTTGCTGACCCATGGCACTACACATGATGACCTTTGCAGAAGGATCCACCTTCTTAATGTTCTTCAAGGCTTGAATCCCATCCATCTCCGGCATGGTGATATCCATGGTCACAATGTCTGGTTTCTCCGCTTTATATTTTTCCACAGCATCAGCACCATTTTGTGCTTCTGCTACAACCTCATAGCCGTTCTTCTCAAGAATGTCCTTGAGCTTCATTCTCATGAACACGGCATCATCTACAATCATAATTCTCTTTGACATGATATTTCTCCCTTCTTCCTTACACTCCAATTTTATTGAATAGATAGTCCAGTACACCTGGTCTGGGGATAAAGTACAAGGAGGAATCCACCTTGGCCCCATCATAAGTAAATTCATTTTTAATGATCATCACTTGATCGTCATATTGTTCGTTTTCCATATAAGCATAGCTTATAATGGCCCCAAACATGTCCACGGTCAACGCAGGCACTGAAGAGATCATGGATAGATCCAGCATTCTAGATAATGCATTAAGATAAGAGGTCACCACGATGTTTACCAGTTCACTGATGGCAGAATACTCCATCTCGTCACTGAGTTCAAATCCATCTGGAAGCATCATCCGCACTAGTTTTTCAGCGTTCTCTCTGTTGCAAACAAAGAGAAAACTTCCTGCTTCAAGGCCTAGCACTTCCATGGACACCGCCACTACTTCTTCTTCTTCACTCATGATTTTCTCATAAATGTCATTATAACCTAAAATGTCTATGGTTGGAACACTCATATTTACAAACCTAGAAACCATTTGAGAAATGGCCGTGGCGGCATTGCCACCACCAATATTTGCCAGCTCTTTTAATACGTCTAGCTGGATGGAGGAAAATTCATTAGGATTCAATAGACTCCTCCTTTCCGGCTACTAGATTCCCCACATCTAAGATTAATGTGATGTCTCCATTTCCTAGAATAGCCGCTCCCAGATACTCGTTCATTTTACTTAAGGCGCCACTGAGCTTCTTGATGACAATTTCTTGTTGACCAATGAGATCATCTGCCACAAGACCATACTGATTTCCACCAATGTTCACCAAAATGATGTGCTGGTTTAGGGATTTACTGGTTAAAGAAAGCTTTTCATTAATTCTTACAACCGGAATAACCTTTTCTCTATAAATGTATACTTCTCCACCATGGGAATCCTTAATATCACCATCCATGGCTTTGACTACCTTTTCAATGAGCCCAAGGGGTAATGCAAAGGTTTCATCCCCTACATGCACCATCAGCGCTTGGATGATGGACAAGGTGAGCGGAAGCTTGATCACAAAGTTTGTGCCACGATCAATTTCAGAGGTGACATCAATACTACCACCTAAGGCAGTGATCTTGGACCGAACCACGTCCATACCCACACCACGTCCAGAAATATTCGTCACTTCTGTGTTGGTGGAGAATCCTGGGTTGAAGATGAGGTTCATGAGTTCAAGCTTTGTGAGCCCTTCTGTAGGGATCCCCTTTCTAATGGCACTTTCCCGAATTTTTTCAGGATCAATGCCTTTTCCGTCATCGCTGACTTTAATGACCACCTTGTTGCCTTCTTGATAGGCAATGAGATGAATGGTCCCTTTGGGATTTTTTCCCTTGGCCACTCTTTCTTCTGTAGGCTCAATACCATGGTCTGCCGCATTACGAATAAGGTGCACTAGAGGCTCTCCAAGTTCTGAAACAACGGTTCGGTCTAGCTCTGTTTCTTCCCCTTCTATAATGAGATCCATGTCCTTATTGAGTTCTTGGGTCAAGTCTCTAATCATTCTTGGGAAACGGTTAAAGACCACATTCACTGGCTGCATTCGAATCTTTAACACCAAATCTTGAAGATCTGAGGTGATTCTTGCCACTTGCTCCAAAGGCTCATTGATTTCAGTCGCCTTATACTGAGTACTCAGCTCCTCCAGTCTGGTTCTATAAATCACCAGCTCTGATACCAAGTTCATGAAGTTATCCAGTCTAGATAAATCTACTCGAATGGATTGATTGGCATGTACTGGTACATGCTTCTCTTCACCCTTGCTCTTTTGCGCATCCTTGGCTTTTACCACTTCCTTAGCCTTTGGTGCTTCTTTTGGTTTTTTAGGTTCTTTTTTCAGCGGCACCTGATCTTTCACAGTTTCTTCTACTGGAGAGATTTTCCCAGCGGATTCTTCATGATGCATAGTAAAGACATCTTTTAAGTCTTCTTCTTTGATTTCCTTTACAATGACCTCTTCAATTTCCGCTACATTTTCCACCTGCTCTTTCACATGAGCTTCCTCATGGGTAGAAACATATAGCAGTTTGAAAACCCGTTCGAAATCCCCTTCTTCTAGCTCTTCCACCCCGGGATTGGTTTGGATGATTTCTCCTTGCTGCTCTAATTTATTCACCACAAGATAGGCTCGAGCACCCTTTAACATGCAGCTTTCCATGACCTTCACAAGGATGCTGTATCCATGAAATCCCTTTTCAAAGGCTTGTCTAAAGACTCCGGCATCCACATCCCCAATATTATCATGGGTCATGGATTCTCCAACTTCTTGTATGAGTACTTCTTCAACTTCTTCTTTTTCTACATCTCCACTGGCTAAGGCAGAAAGCTCTGAAAGAAGTAGCGAGATATCATACTCTGGATAGTGCTCTGCACGGAGATCTTCCACAATCTCTTGGAGCATATCAAGACACTTGAAAATCACGCTTACGGCATCACTAGAGACCGTTAGTTTTCCAGTTTTGAAAAGTTCTAGGACATTTTCCATGTTGTGTGTCAGCTCCGTCATGGTGCTATATCCCATGGTGGCCGCCATGCCCTTTAGGGTATGGGCAGAGCGGAAAATCTCATCAATGATTCCAGGTGTATCCGTATCTTTTTCTAGAATCAGCAGATGTTCATTTAAGCTTTGTAGGTACTCATCTGTTTCCTCAAAAAACAGATCCCTATACTTTTGTGTATCGTCCATGTACTTAGTCCCCCTTATACTTTCTCATAAAGAAAAGTGGAGAGCTTTCTAAATCCAAAACTAGCCGGATTGTAGATGGCTTCCGTAGCACCTGTAAAGAAGATGCCACCTTTCTCTAGTGATTCATTGATTTTCTGATAAACTTCATTTTTCGCTTCATTTTTAAAATAAATGGTCACATTACGGCAGATGACTGCGTGAAAATTTTTCTCATATGGATCTAAGAGTAAATCATGCTTCTTAAACTGTACATGTTTCTTGATGTCCTCAGATAAATAGTACTCGCTGCCAGTTTTCTTGAAATACTTAGACAGCTCTCCTTCCGTGACATTTTTCAGCTCTCCATCTTTAAAGCGTGCTTCCTTGGCCCGTCTTAAGATGGTGTCATCAATATCCGTGGCAAGAATTTTTGCCCCTTTTATGTTGTGCCGATCCATGATCATGGCCACAGAATAGGGTTCTGCACCGATGGAGCACGCTGCACTCCATATTTTGATGTTCTTAAACCGAGGAATCAGCACCTCATTGATGGCTGCTTCAAACTCATCGAAGATTTCTTTATTTCTAAAAAATTCTGTGACGTTGATGGTGATGTAATCTAAAAAGACTCTGCGCACCTGCTCATCTTTTTCGATGAGTGCTGCATAACTTCTCAAATCACTGCACCCTGCACTTTGCATCACCGTGGCAATTCTTCTGTGAAGCTGTTTTTCTTTATAAGCATGAAGATCAATCTTCAGCTTCTTTTTTACCCATTCCTTAAAAAACTCAAATTCTAGTTCCATTTTTTCACCTTCACAATCTTATTTATAACCTCCACGATTTCCTCTGGAGTAAGCACTTCATCCACCACGCCCGAGGATACAGCATAGCCAGGCATCCCATAAACCACGCAGGTCTCTTTGTTTTGAGCCAAGGTATAGCCGCCGGCTTCCTTAATGGACATAAAGCCCGCTGCACCATCTTTGCCCATACCCGTTAGGATAATCCCCAAAAGATCTCCACCATACTGTCTCGTGGCAGATTCGAAGAGGAAATCCACTGCTGGCCTCACGCCATGGAGCTTTGCCTTTTGATTCAGCACAATACGGTTGCCTTCAATGAGCATATGGTAATCACCAGGTGCCACATAAACCACATTGTTTTGGATGAGCATCTGATCTTCTGCCTCCACAACCTTTAAAGGAGACTCACTATCCATGCGCTCAGCAAAAGACTTGGTAAACCCCTTTGGCATATGTTGCACAAGAAACACCGGCATATTAATATCCTTAGGAATCCCTTTCACAATGTTGAATAGAATTTTAGGCCCCCCTGTGGAAGCCCCCAAAACCAAGGCTTTGACCTTCTTGAAATCAAAGGAAGAGTTTAACTCTCGAAGTTCTCGTTGCTCCCGTTTTGACGTTCTTCTCTCCACCATCTTATCTTTTCTAAGAAACGGCCTCTCAATGAGGTCTAAGGCCAAAAGCTTAGCTTCCAGCTGACTTGTGATAAAACTTGTATCTCCCCGATCAGATGACTTCTCGATGAAGTCTAAAGCCCCTAAAGCCAAGGCTTCCATGGTCACTTCACTGCCTTCTTTCGAGTGAGAGCTAAGCATGATCACTTCAATCTCCGGATGCTCTTTCTTGATGATTTTCAGTGCATCAATGCCGTTCATCTTTGGCATTTCGATGTCCATGGTGATGACATCAGGGCGGTAACGTTCAATATTTTCAATGGCATCGAGGCCATTTCTAGCGGTCCCCACCACGGTGACCCCATGTACTTTGGATGCAGCATCTGAAACGATCTTTCTCATGAAAGCCGAATCATCCACCACCATGAGTTTCACTTGCATCTTCTTATCCTCCGTTTATAGTACAATGATGCTCTTGCTGGCTGTGCGAATATCCACAGAGAAGGTGTCTAAATCCACCACCATGGTTCTTCCCACAGACCCTCCAGTGTGGCTACCTAAAACAGGAATCCCCAGTTCATGAAGGATTCTTTCTACGGCGTCCACATTACGCTTGCCTATGTCTGAAGTCATCTTTTTATCAGGAAACTTAAACATACTGGCACCACCAGCAATCTTTGCCACCAAATTACGGGTCTGCAAAGTCCCCCCATAAAGCTCCTGGATCATTTTGGGAATGGCCGTATCAGCAAATTTCTCAGCTTTGACTTCCTTGTGAAAGGCCGTACTATCCGGGAGCATGATATGACTTAATCCACCGATCTTCTTCACCCGATCATACAGGGCAATACCCACGCAAGATCCTAAACCTAAAGTGATGAGCTTTTGGGGGGCTATACCTATTTTGTAGTCGGCAATGCCAACTTTCCTCTGTTCTTCCATATCTATACCCACCAAACTTCTCTATTTTCTACAGATTTATGCTTCTTCAACTAAGGAGTCCGAAAAAATCTCATCCTCTAAGCCAAAAATTTCTTTGGCTTGAACAAAATTAAAGAGCTTATCTGTATCCATGACAATGATGATATCTTCTTGAATTTTGATGAATCCTTTGATGTATTCAGAAGAAATACTTCCTTCACCAATGGCAGATTCTTCAAAAGCTTCTTCATCAATGGTTCTGATCCCTAAGATCTCATCCACCACAAGACCCAGATGAGAGCCTTTCCATAGAATCACAATAATCTTGCTGTTTTCTTTGATTTCTCCAGGATTACCATAAAGTCGAAGGTTCAAATCAATGATGGGCAGAACCTTTTCATTGTACTTGATAACCCCTTGAATATACTCGGCTGTCTCTGGAAGTTTTTTCGGTTTGCTGTACTCAATGATTCGTTCGATGCGTTCCAGCTCCAGGGCGAAGTTCTGTTCACAATTACTAAAAATGATCACTTGTTTCATTCCATCTAATCTCCCGTAAAATATTTGATATTGTCTATATCGTCTTATTTCTTCATGTGTTAATGCAACGCATCAAATTATGTTGCACATCCATGGATGCATCTTCTATAGCACCTTAAAAAGACTCCAAACCTTTTCCTATTTTAACACAAAAAATTCCTTTGTGTGACAAAGCTTTTCTTCTAAAAAAGATACCCAAAGAAACACTGTATTTCTTTGGGTATGCTCCCCTTAGGCATCCAACTTACGAATCACATCATACTGACTGTCATGACTTTTGATAAATCCTTGGACTTTGGTGTCAATGCCCTCATAATTTGAGAAGGACACGAAAGCTTCTTGAAGTTTTTCCAGAAGGTCCACGGAGAAATCTTTTCTCGCTGCCAGTACATCCTTTGGAATATCTTCGGTTTGCGATAAGATCTGAAGTTTTGATAGATCCAACCCCTTTATCTTTGCTGCTTCAAAGGCTTCATTATAGGTAGCCCCTGCATCCACTTCTCCACGAAGTACCGCATCGATGACGTTGTCATGATTCCCCAAAAACACCACTTTTGAAAAGAGTCTATCTGGATGAAGATTTGCTTTCTTTAAAGTATCCCTGGCGTAGAGATAGCCTGAAGCACTTTTTTCATCCACATAGGCAAAGGTTTTTCCTTGTAGGTCTTGTAGGTTTTTGCATGACCCATCGGCTCTGGTGATGATGTAGCCATTATAGGAAGCTTTTCCACTGACCTTTGGGGTCACCACCGGCAATACCCCAGCATCTTCCCGTGCACCCACGTAGGCAAAGGGAGAAAACCACCCAATATCAATGATCCCTTTTCCTGCTGCCGTGCTTAGCGCATCATAATTCTTGACGATGATGGTTCTTGCCTTCATGCCCATGGATGCCGCCACGCGTTCTAAAATTGGCACATACATCTTTCGGATCTCTCCTGGTGCTATAAACGGATTCACGCCAAAGATGATTTCTTGTTCCCCCTTGAGCTGGGAAGCCTCCTCTTGAAGACTCTCCGCCACTTCACTAATCTTGGTACTTAAGGAAAGCATCTCCTTGTTCTTCTGATCTTGTGTGGTTACTAAGGTGATGGATTTTTGTGTGATGGCATGGGTTTCTTCCACTGCACTGGTGACGTCTTCCACAGCCTTTTCGATTTCTAAGGTGGTGTTTGTCTGCATGGTTGACACTTTTTTAAGCTCTCCCATGTTCCCTTGTACTTCTGTGAGCACCTCTCCTATGTCCTTAATGGCCGCTGAGGATGCTTTCACCACTTGGTCTGCCTCATTCATTTGACTCCCAATCTCCCCCATGGCCTCTCTCGAGGTACCAATCTTGTCAAGGATGGTCTTCACCACGTCTTCAATAACCGTAATGGCTTCATCTGTTGCCTCTGCAAGCTTTCGAATTTCACCAGCCACCACCGCAAAACCTAGTCCAGCCTCTCCGGCTCTTGCAGCTTCTATGGCTGCATTGAGGGCCAGAAGATTGGTTTGAGAAGAAATTTTTCGGATGTAATCTACAATTTCATGAATCTTTGTGGAAGAAGTTTCCAGTTCTTCATTATTTGCTTCAGCACCCTCAATGAGCTTTGACAACCGTCCAAAGAATAGCCCTATTTCTTCCATGGTGCTTCGGTTTTTCTCTAACATATCCATGGACTTTTCTGAAGCTCCATAGATTTTCTCCACGCTGCCATTGAGCACTTTGGTCATCTCCACCAGCTCATTGACACTGGCATTGATTTCTTCTGAACTGGCCGCATTTTGTTCGCTATAGCGATCAATGTCTTGGGCAATTTCCGCCAAAGACTTGAAGGCCTTTAAGTTTTCTTTGGTGAGCCAAAGAAGTTCTTGTGAATCAAACCCCAAATCTTCTGCCAAGATAAACAGTGCGTTACTTAGATCCTTGTCCTCCACTTGTCCCTTCTGAAGAACCTTTTTAGGTGCACGAACCTCATGATTTTTCTTTTGTAAATAATCCAGCCCTACAACGATCAGTATCGCTGCACCTAAAGCCACCAGCAGTGCTGGTACAACGGTAAGTTCAGCCAGTGCAGAAACACCCTGGCTTATAAGGATCACCGCTGCCACCCCTAGGTAGATGAGCATTTTTTCCTTCTTCATGTCTTTTCCTCCAATGATTATAGTATCTCGGCATACTCCTTGAGGGTATCTTTGATCATCAAGGTCGTCCCTTTATAAAATCTTCCTTCTATAGTCCCTTCCGCATCCAGTACCTTGCAAAAGGTCTGAATTTCACTAGGTGTACCAATGATCCCTGCGTGGATGTGTTTCCCTGCAATGAGGGTGCCACCCTTCACAACATTTCCTGGCCTTGTATAGCGAATGTCATTTCCTGCAAGGAGCTTGGATTGATAAGTGCCTTCTCCCGTGATTTCTATATCTCCACTGGACTTTAGCGTAGAACCTTGGGCATAGACCACTTTGATGAGCCTGGCATCTTCCAGCTCCTCTTCCATATCTTCCACGATCTTTTGCACCCGTTCATACAGAATATTAAGCTCATTAAATCCCTCTTTGCGAAGAAGTTTGATCTCTTTAAAGACCAAGCTATAGTGTTTTCTAAGGTCTGCCATGGTTTCTGCCTGGGCTGACCCTAGCATATCCCAAAGCTTATCGATGTCACTGAAAATACCATCAATCCCATCTTTCCCATTGTTGATACACTCCATGATGTCTTGCACCGTGCGACCATCATTCATATGAAGACCTGAAAAAATCTTCTCTGTGATTTCTAGCATTTGACTCAAATAGGGAAGGAGCACTTGGTAAATGGAGTTGGCATCTCCAGCTTGCAAGATGCCCCCAATGACTTTCCCTTGAATCTCTACGTTTTGATCTGCATAGAGCTCTGAATGATACACAGAACCGATGATGGAAATGTTCCCTGTGGCTTTGATCACCATGTGATCTTGAACATTGCCTTTGACCACCACATCCCCATCGAAGGCAATATTCTCAGTATCCTTATCTAAATCGCCAATCACAGTGAGCAGTGGTACCACGCCCACTTCACCCTTTTTTAAATAGGGGCGTCCATCTCTTGTGGCCAACACCTTATTGTCCACAACCTCAGCGCCGTCGATGGCTGCAAGGTCCACATCTGTAACCTTTTCTACTTTAATCTCCAGTCCCTTCACATCGGTACCAGGTTTCCCCATAACGGCGGGACCTTTTTTTTCTGCTAAAACATCTCCTGTACCAATGACAGGTTCCAGTCCTCTTAGAATTTCTTTCACGAAAATTTCTTTGCAGTAAACAATGTCTGGCCGCTTACTCTCCACCGGAGGCTTCCCTTTGGCTGCCACCACTTCAATGCTTTCATTGGTATTTGCTGCTTTTTTCAACGCCATGGATAAGATAAATTCTTCGCGAATCCCGTAGGTGATCAGCGCTTCTTTAAGCTCTTCCACCGTGATTTTCTTTGGATATATGGCTTCAAAGTCTAACTGAAACACCCCTCTAGAAGTCTTCTCCATATCTTTGAGAAAATATCTTTTTCCTGGAATACGGTCAATAAGGAGTTTTGCTTCTAGCTGATTTTCACTAAGCTCGATTTTCAGATGACTCTCCGGAGAAATATTTTCAAAGGAAATCTCAATCTGATCGCCTTCCTTTACACTCTTATTTCCTGTGACCATTTCGCCATTGAGGGTGAAAATCAGTTGAGGATGATTGATGAATACAGATGCATCCACGCCTCGCCCCTTGGGTGCAGTAACCTTCACTACACCATCCACCACTTCAATGGTACCATTTTGATTCTCAGGATCTTTCTTTTCTTCAAAAAGCTGCTCTTTCTTCTCTTTCACGTGAATTTCATAATGACCTGCCACCTTCTTTAAGCCCATCATCTTTTTTGAAGGTTTTACCCGCTCAATGACTTCTAGTTCTTCCTTGGCACACCCATATTTTATCGCCGCCATTTCCACGGCCTCTTCCCTAGTCAATGCCTCAAATATCATTTCTTACCTCCCAACACAGAATGCACAAAATACTATTTCACTGCAAAGAGCTGGTCTTTTTCTAATATGTGCTTGTCGATCCAATCCACAATAAATTGCAGAAGAGACATCATGTGTTCCTCCTGATTTAAGTCTAGCTCTTCCAAGTCTATGTCATCCAATTCTTTAATAAAGGCTGCATGTTCCATTTTGTGAGAGAAAAGCTTCTTATACCCGATACTTTCTAGATAGCTCTCTTCCGTCTCAAAGTGAAAGGCTGCATAAGCTTTTAGCTCTTTTAAAATCTCCACCATGGGATCATACTTATCCGTAATAAATTCATTTTTCATCAGTTCAAAAGCTTGATCTGCAATTTCAAAAAGCATTTTATGCTGACTATCCACAATATCCACACCTACTTCATATTCTGGTTTCCATTTAATCATTCTACTGATCTCCTCTCATCTTATACTTTTTATGATATCGTTTAATTCCTTATCTTTTAGTATACCACCTGAAAAAGTGATTGCCCACACAGAATATGAACATATATGACTTTTTATGCAAAGCTTATCACCTCGACTTATTCTGATGAAATTAGACAATGTTAGGTACTAGAAGCCTAAGAACTTCTATGCTTTTCAAGATAAATTCTCCCCAGTGTAGACTCTTGTCTGTTTTTGCTGTTTTCTTGCGAGAAACGGAAAAACCCTCCAAGGAGCCTTGGCAGGACCCTTGAAGGATTTTGGTCTATTATATTTGGAACTGCTGGATGATCCCACGAAGTTCCTCTGACAGCTTCGCTAAGTTTTCAGAAGCGCCTGCAATTTCTTGGATAGAGGCAGACTGCTCTTCCATGGAAGCGGAAGCTTCCTCTGTAGCGGCACTATTTTCTTCAGAGATGGCGGTGAGATTCTGAAGGGCATCCATGATGGCTTCCTTCATCTCTTGCATCACGCGACCAGATGCGTTGAGTTTTTCAGTATATTCCATGGAGAACTTTGTTGCAGACTCAATGGCCCCAAACATCTCTTTGCTTGACTCCACGGTTTGTGACTGCTCCGCTGTGATGGAAACCACTCTCTCCATGGTTTTCACCGCATCCTCAGCATTCTTTTGAAGTTCAGAAACCGTTTGGTCAATGGCTTTGGTAGACCGTGCAGATTGCTCTGCAAGCTTTCTAATCTCCTCTGCCACCACAGCAAATCCTCTACCCGCTTCCCCCGCTCTGGCCGCCTCAATGGCTGCATTTAACGCTAAGAGATTGGTTTGATCTGCAATGCTAGAGATCATGGAGCTTGCTTGACCTATGTTTCCTGCACTCTTATTGGTGAGTTCAATGATGGTAGCAATTTCCTTTACAGAACTGGTACTCTCCCCAGTGATGTCCATGAGTTTTCCCATTTCACCCATACCAATGCCTACGATTTCAGACACTTGCTCATTAGAAGCACTCAGCTGTGTAAGCAGCTTGTTGTTCACTTCAATGCTTTCCCCTAAAGACGCTGCCTTCCCTGAACCATCTTCTGTATTAGATGCTTGTTCTGAAGCACCTCGTGCTATTTCTTCTACAGTCTTGGATACTTCTTCAGCAGTAATGGCAGACTGGTCTGCACTGGCTTGAAGCTGCCTGGAAGAAGAAGCCACATCTTGGGAGGAATGATCCACCTTCCCAAGGACTTCTCTAAAGCTTAGAATGATCTGCTGTAGGGCTCTTGAAATATCCCCCGTCTCATCCTTTGCTTTTAAAGCTTTATCAGGAAGATCTTCTCGAAGATCTAGATTTGCAAGAACCTTTGCCTTGGCCACCAAGGGCTTTAAAGGTTTCACAATGCTTGTACCAATGACATAGGTGAACACAATGCCCACCACCATAATCAGGATCGCCACATAAAAAATATTTCGTTGAATAACTTGTGCACCAGCGAGCACATAGTCCTCTGTAGCTGTGACCACCAAGGTCCACTCCGTACCTTCCAGTGGTGAAAAAGCCACATAACGATTTTGATCATCAAAGGTAAACGTAGAAATACCTGCTTTTCGATCTAGAATAAACTGATGCATTTGCCCTTTCACCGAGGACGCATCTTCTTTAATGGGATTAAACTTATTCATCACAAGATTGCGATCTCTATGGGCAATGACGGTGCCTTCGGCATCTAAGATAAAGGAATAGCCATCCGCTCCATAGACTATGCCATCGGTAAGATCGCTTAACACAATCCCCTCATAGCGTCCAAGAAGACCGCCCACCACTCGAGTATTTTGATAAATAGGCGTGGAAAACATCAGCACTGGTTCCCCCGTGGTGGGGCTGGTGCCAAAGAAAATCACTTTCTCCCCCTCAAATACTCGAAGGGCTGCATCCTCTGCTGGTAACTGAACCACCTGCCCGTTGCGGTAATTTAGGCTACCATTGGGTAAAATCACGGCGATTTCGTCAAATTCAAGCTTATTGATCTGACGATTGATGAGGCTATACATCTCTTGAAGACCCATGGCCTTCATCTCATCCATTTCCGCTAGAATGTCTAGAGCCACTCGCTGAGTATTGAGATTACTCTCAATCAAATCCGAGCCTTCTATGGTTTGATAGGATAAGTTTAGTTCTGCTCCCTCACTTAAAACATCCGTGGCCGTCATAATGGACACGATCCCTAAGCTGATGGCCAACACCGCCACCAACGCTGTAAAACTAACGATCAATTTTCCCCGTATTTTCATCTTTGCCCCTCTTTTCTGTATACTTCATTCTGCCATTTCTTTGATCTCTAGCCAACATCTCTCTTGGCTACTTAAGCTACCTATGTCCTTTGTTTGGTAAAACGCCAAAAAGCCTTACCAAACAAAGGAATTTTATTCTTCCGCTGATCCTCACACCCTCTATAGATACTACATTAGGAATCCACCAAAGCGCTGAAAAAATCGCACCATGTATTATATCGACCAGATACATAGAATGTTAAGATGTAACCAAAAGAATCTTGTAAACTTTTTCTTCCGCCCTCCCTCTCGTTCCCATCAAAAAGAAGTGGCCCAAAACCACGCTCAAGTGAACGTATGCCATGACCACTTCTTTACCCTCTTCTCCTACTAGGCGAAAGAGCTTTCTCAATAGCTTTTCTTGTTACTTTTCCCCATAAGCTTCCACCACCAAAAGCTCATAGCGATCAAAGGTGGCCATGGTGCGGTCTTTGGCCATGGGCGCATCTAAGATAAAGACGCGCTGTTCCCCTTTGGCCACATCCGTAAGGTGCCTTGAAATAGCCCCCACCATTTGATCTCCCTCATAATAAAGACCAAAAATTTTCACCATTGTAAGGGTTTCTTCTCCTTTATTTTGCAGCGTCACTTCTAATGCTTTGAAAGCTCCTTCAGAAATCTCTAGAATGCGTACAGCATCCTTTAAAAAGATGAGCGAAGGCATTTCTTTTTCCGCCAAAGCCACAGAAACTGCCGAAACCTCAACCTCAGCTGTCTCTTCACCACCAAAAAACCCATAGGACACTTCCCCTGGTCCAAGACCTAGGAAATAGAGTTCTTGGGAAACATCCCCACTATAGGTCACCTTTGCCGTCACATGATCCATCACTGCCTGGCCATGGTTTCGAAGTGCCAACAGTAGTTTCCCATTCTGAAGCTTGTGCAGATCATAGGACAAGGGAAGATTGCTCTCCTCATCCCTCCCTAGGGGTGCCTCTTCCAACGCCTTCGTTCCCCCTTCTTTGTAGCCCTCCACTTCTGCTTCATAGTTTTCATGAACCCACTTTCCTTTGAAGCTTCGATGCTCATCCAGGACCTTGTCATAGATAATTTCTTCTAGAATCCACCGACCAGAGGCAATCCCTTCCGCCTCTACCATCACTTGTAGCGCTATGCTTTCTAACCCCTTTATGTTTTCCTCACTCACTAATGGACCCCCATGCCCTTCACAGGTTGCCCATCCTCATCTTCATAAATCACAGTCCCACCCATGAAGGTGATGGTTTCTATAGAAAGGTTTTCCACTGTAAATTGAAATACTGTGTGCGTTGGATGGATCACCTTTTGAAAAGGAGAGATCTTCACTGGAAGCTCCCATAGGTCTTGAAATTCTGCCATGGTCCTACCTGACACAGTCCTCTCTTCTCCCTCTCCACAAAAAAACATCCTTGGAAGAACAGCATCATAACCAACATCCACAAACTCATCCACTTCTTCATGGTTCTCCTCCTTTCAATGAACTTTCACTGATCATCTTCATGATACCCCAAGAGCCCTTTTAAGACCTCCCCCTAAAGGTGGAATTCCTCTCCCCCCATTTAGGGAAAACCAAAAAAATCCCCACCAGAAGACGCCTTCCGTGAAAGGATTTTCTGGTGGGGACACACTATGGAATTCTTCTTAAGTAAAGTGGTCCTTAGTAGATCTCTATAGGACCCTTCGCCCACTACTTTGTGGGATCCACATCTACCTCTTTTTCAGCTTCTTTAAAGTAATCTCCTGTTAAAATCAAATTGGAAATATAGGGCGCTTGGAAAAGGTGATCGTGGTCTTTGGGGTCTCCTAGAATCTCTCCTGTGGCTAAAATCACGGAGCCTTCTCCTTCTCTAAAGAGATTGCTGCCCATGACCTTATCCGTATAAAGATCTTCTTCTATGCCATAAAGATAGAGCAGCGTTGGCAGCATATCCACCTGGCCCCCTAAAGTCTCCACATCGATCCGGTCCATGCCAGGTACGTGAATAAAGAAGGGAAGCTTCATGTCATTGTCTGGTAAATTAGAATCATGATACTTATGTATGCCTTCATGGTCTCCAAAGACAACAATGGCGGTATTCTCTAACTCTCCACTTTCTTTAAGCTCTTCATAGAATGCGCCTAGGTAGTGGTCTGTGTAGTGAATGCTCTCTAGATATCCTGCATCATGATTGTCCCAGGGCACACCCAGGTAGCGATGCTCTTCTTCGATGTTAAAAGGCGTATGGGAGGTGACGGTCATGACATAGGCGTAATAAGGACTTTTCGCCCGCTGAATTTCTTTCATGGACTGCACAAATAATGACTCATCTAAAATGCCCAGTCCGCTATATCGCTTGTCCTCAAAATGATCTTCATCAATGTAGCGATCAATGCCGATGTTGGGATACACGATATCTCGATTCCAGAAGGCCGCCATATCTCCGTGGATGGCTAAAGTCTCATACCCTTTGTTTTGAAAAATTCTTGGGAGGGCAAAGTAGGCATTTTCACCATAACTCATGAAGGCACTGCCCTTTTGTGCAGGATATAGCCCTGTATTAAACATGAGCTCTGCGTCAGAACTAACCCCCTCTTGGGTCTGGTCACGCACATTATGGAAATTAATGCTATTTTCCATGAGCTTTAGAATATTTGGCGTCACCGGCTGTCCCTCATATTCATAGTCCACCACAAAGCTTTCTAAAGATTCGAAGTGTACTACAATGAGGTTTTTCCCTGCCAAGATGCCCTTTAGAGGTTCATACGCTGGTGCCACGTTGAAGTGAGATGCATTTTCTTCAAACCACTCATCGATGGCCACAATTTCCTCTTCGTTTAATTTCTTCACACGATCTCGAATGAACGTGGCCATATTCATCATGTGATTGCCCACAGGGGAATACAAAATGGCGTGATTTTCATAATTTTCAATGCCTTCTGTTCTTCTTACGGCAAAGAACTGGGTAAGCATCATGGTAAAGCTTAAAGCAAAGGCCGTGCCAAAAAGGCTCCACCTTTTTAGCCTCATCCCTCTATTCTTGTCAACCCTTTTCAGCTCATGCATTTTCTTCGCTTTTCGCAGTAAAATCACCGAGAAGGGAAGATCTACAAAAACCAGGAAATTCAAATTCATGAAGTACTCACTGGTACTGGCTGCAAACTCTGGGCTGATGTTCTTCAAATACAGTACATACAAGCTAAAGAGTCTATTGAGCCCACCAAAATAGGTCATGTCTGCATAAAAGAGAATGGAATAGGCACCATTGACCAAGAAGAAGTACCACAGTTTCTTTCTCCCTTCAAAAAGGAAAGAAAAGGAGACCACCACAAAGATTGGGGCAATGGATAAAAAGCTGGAAAAGAAAATCTTCCAACTCAAGCCATATAAGGTCGCCATTAAAAAGAGGGATTTGGCATATAAGATCCCCCCTAATGTCAATGGAAGGCTCCACTTGTTTTGTGTCAGTTTTTTAATCATCATGTCCATCTATCATTCACCTTATGTAAGCATTTTTTCGCCTACTTTTCTTAGTATCATCATACCAAAGGATTCTTTTTAAAAGTGAAGTTCAGAATGGATTTAAGAATCAATTCAAGGTTCCTTAAGTAATCCGAAACAATATTCCACATAAAGTAAAAAAAAGCAAGAACTTCCCATTATTTTTCACAGAAATCTCTTGTTTCTGCGGATGTGTATCCATAGTCTCTTTGTTTTTCTAGTAAACCATGCTACAGTGTAAAAAATGATACATAACTTCCATGAAAGAAGGGATCCCATGGGCTTTTTAGACCCCCTATTTGAATCACTACAAAAAGAGCGACCCAAAAAACCAAAAGCGCCAACATCTCGTAATCGAAAGAAAAAGAACCCCCTAATCTTCAGCTCCTTTGGCTCTACAAAACTCCCTTATAGCCTACCGCCTCTCGTTCATCGACTTGTGAAAGTCTTCGTCAACCTTGTGTCTCTCCTATTGGTGCTTTATCTAGTGTATTGGTTCTTCTTAAACCTTATTCAAAACGCTAAAATATTTTCCTAGAAGACCTCTTCTATAGCCCTTATAGATGAGGTCTCTTTTCACGGTAAAGGCGTACATGGAAATAATTTTAGAACACCTCATGAAAATTCATGGCTGTTCACTCTAATAGGTAAAGGAGGCGACATATGAACTGGTTAAATCAAGAAAAGGGCTTCTCCAAGGAAGCTTTTATCACCCTCGTGGAACAAGAGCGTGAGCGCCTTTATCGCGTGGCCTATGGGTATCTAAAAAATGAATCTTTGGCACTGGAAGCCTTGGATGAGGCCATCTATCTCTTCTATAAAGAACGAAAAAAACTACGAGAACCTGCCTATGCCTTAACCTATGTCACAAGGATTCTCATCAACGAGTGCCTACGGATCATCCGGCAACAAAAAAAGCTCGTCTATGAAGGCCCAGAGCATTTTCAAGAAGGCGTAGAAGATGCCGTGGTGTCCATTTCCACCAAAGTGGCCCTGGAGACTCTACCAGAGCATCATCGTCAAGTGATTGTCCTGCGGTACTTTGCAGAACTAACCATCAAAGAAACTGCTTCAATCTTGGACACCCCAGAAGGAACCATCGCCTCCTGGACCAAACAAGCCTTAAAGCTTTTGAAGCTAGAACTTTCCGATGAGAAAGGAGCACGAATCCTATGAATACCAGGAAGCAACAATTCTTAGAGGACTTGGCAGAGGCCAAGGACTATCCAAAAGAACTCTATCTCTCCCTAGATCGGTTAGACAAAAGGTTAAAGCACGAAAAACGCCAAAAGAGACTCCTCTATGGTGGCCTTCCAGCCTTTGCTGTAAGCTTTCTTTTCATTCTCCTTTTAAACACCAACATAACCTTTGCCAGGGCTCTTTATGAAGTGCCCTTCTTAAGCCGCATCGCTGAATCGGTGATTTATAACACCTCCTTAAAAAGCGCCATTGAAAATGAACATATTCAGTATGTGAACCTCAAAGGTCTTCATAAGGACATGCCCTTAAACCTTCCCTATGTGATCTCCGATGAAAGGAATCTTCTCCTCTTTTTTGAAGTACCTAAGGTTTCTGACAACCTAGCAGAAGGCTCCTTTATGATTCAGGTAGAATCCATGACAGACCTTGATTCTGGAGAGAAGATTCACCATGGCTACACCATAAGCGCCAGTGGTTTTGACTTTGAATACGAGGACTTGGAGAGCGTGTTATCAGAGGTTTTGATTTCCTTTGTGGAAGTGGCCATGCCCAGGAACCTAGGGCTTACGGTGACCTTAAACCACTTTGGCTATGAAGGAGCCCATAGACGAAGCCTAGGATACTACCGTTATGCGTTCAACCTGACCTTGCAAGACCCCAAACCCACCAAAATCCTGTCCATGGATCAAGAAGTGATGCTAGAAGGACAACGGATCCTTTTTAAAGAACTTACCCTCTTTCCCACAGGCTCAGAACTCACCTATCGCCTCCCATCCGACAATACCATGGACCTGATGCTTCATTTCACCAAAGAACTGGATGGGGTGTCCATGCCTTTAGGCTCCAGTGGCGCCATGTTTCAAGATTTACCCGATGGCACGCATATCACTTGGCTGAGAATGCAAGACAACTATTTTTCCCCTCCAAAGACCAGAACCCTGGTACTAGAATCTTATAGTATGGTACCAAAAGATCGAGCTCCTTTGACCTTGAACCTTGCAGAGGGCTTCTTGGAGGAGAATCCTTACGGCCTTCGTTTTCATAGCTTAGAACGCCATGAAGATGGCTATAGCTTCTTCATTGAAACAGAAGGGACCTATGCCCTCCCCCCCATATCCTTCATCACAAATGATGCGGGTGAAGTATTGCATACCACCAGCGAATCCCTTCGGGGAGACCACCTCTTTGGCTTTACCCTTAAGGGCAGCCCTCCCAAAACCCTCTCTGTAGAAGTGGCTTTAGGACCTCTCATCACCCTAGAGGACCCTATTTTCATCCCTTTGCCCACAGAGTAGCCCCTCTTTTCGACCGCTCATAGACAGCACAATCTTCTTCAACACTAAAAACCATCACCCTAAGACCGCATGTTTTCGTAGTGTTCTACGAAAGGTCTTAAGGCGATGGTTTCTTTTTCAACTCATCTTACAGTTTTCATGTCCTACACTTACAGCTCCTCTAAGTGAGACTGCAGGAGCTGTAGTGAGGTGAGCGGAACACTACAGGTGAAGTGGGTACAAAGGTATGCCGTGGGTTTCTCCCTATCCATGGGCCGATGGAAAGAGAAAAGGTGCCCAAAGGCTTCTTTTTCTTTGGGGTCATGCAGTACCACCGTTCGGTAGGGATCATACGCGTCGTAAACTATCGCCAGCATCTCCTGGATCTCTTTGTCTTCTTTTGCTCCTGACAAAACCAGTTCTCGAGGACCCTCATGGTATAGTGGCCCAGACAAGAGAAGCCCTGTGAAGCCTAAAGGATTTCCCTTCATTTCTCCAGCAAAGGTATCCAGTACTTCTTCTAAAATCCTCTTATAACACCCTTTGCCAGTCATGCTATAGAGTCTCCCCATGGCCCGTACAGCCTCCGCATGTCCTGAAGCCATGGACCCGTCATGGATGTCCTCTGCATCTAGGATGGGCTTTTCATGCCTTTGTCCATTCATGAGAAACACCTTCCGCTCTCTATCATAAAACTGCGTGATCATGGTGGTGGCCAGGGACACTGCCGTATCTAAGACCTTTGTCTCTAAGGTTTCTTCATAGTAGCTTAAGGCTCCATTAATCACTGCTGCATAGCCATCCACATAAGCTTCATGCTGTCCTCTTTTTTGCCCATACGCCCCCGCCAAGAACCCTTGCCCATCCATCATCTTTTCGATTAAAAAATCATACACGGTTTCAGCTCTTTTAAGATGCTCTTTTTCTTGAAGCACATGATGACTTTTGCACAAAGCTTCTAACATAAGCCCATTGCAAGAGGCCAGAAGTTTATCATCTAAAAAGGGTCTTCCTCGCTGTTCTCGATACTGAAGGACTTTTTCACGGATCTTTGGAAGCTCCTTGGGTTCATCTTCGTAGAGCTCTGTGATGCTATGATGAAAGCGATGCAAAATATTCTTTCCTTGGAAGGGGCCTACTTCTCTGAGCCCAAAGTACTGGGCAAATCCCTCTCCATCTTTCTCCCCTAACAGCGTCAAGAGTTCCTCTTTGGTGAAGGTATAAAAACGCCCTTCCTCCCCTTCACTGTCTGCATCCTCGGCGGTGTAAAATCCACCTAAAGGACTAGCCATAACCTCATACAAGTACGTCAAGGTTTTCTTGGCCACTTCCCTATAGAGAGGCTTCCTGGTCACTTCATAAGCTTCTAAATATAGCCTTACAAGAAGGGCATTGTCACTGAGCATCTTCTCAAAATGAGGCACAAGCCATCTTGGGTCCACGGTATACCTGGAAAACCCATAACCTAGATGATCAAAGAGCCCCCCTTTATACATGGCCAGAAGGCTCTTCTCCACCATGGCTAAGGCCTCTTCTTCTTTGGTTCTATGATAATACCTCAGTAGATAAAACAGGTGGTGGGTTTGGGGAAATTTTTGCCCCTGATAAAACCCTCCATAGTTGTCATCGAAGATGTTTTTTAATGCCTCAAAGGTGTTTCCATAGAGATCTTTTGTAAACACGCCCTCTCTTCTCTCTTGAAGAGAGGTTGACACCACATCCAAAGCATAGGACGCAGAGGCTTTCACCTTGTCCCTTTCTTCCTGCCATAGACTATGAATCCGGTAAAGGATCTCTAACAGGCCCATGGTCTCGCCTTTGGTTTCCTTAGGGAGGTAGGTGGCCGCAAAAAAAGGCACTTCCTCTTCTGTCAACATCAGCGTCATGGGCCAACCGCCTTGCCCTGTCATGGCTTGGCAAAACCCCATATAAATATGATTGAGATCCGGTCTTTCCTCCTTATCCACTTTGATGGATATGAAATGCTCGTTTAAAAATGCTGCCACATCCGTGTCCTCAAAGGACTCCTTTTCCATGACGTGGCACCAATGACATGTGGATTTCTCCCGTCCTAAGAATACCCAATAGAAAGAAATACAGGCTTCTCTTCTTTTTTTGCCACATCAAAGGCTTCCTTGGAAAAGGCATACCAATTCACTGGATTATATGCATGTTGAAGAAGATAAGGACTGGTTTCATGAATCAATCTATTGGGTTTCTTTTGTAGTTTTGTCATGGGGCATCACCTCCTCTTAGTTTCTAGAAAAAGTATACCTGAAGATTTTTAACAAAGTTTGAACCTTACCGTATTGTGTGCTGAGGATCTAGTTGCTGTATTTCCTGCCTCCAAAAGACTCCATCCTCTCCATAAAGGAATCTCTCTCCTCTTATCCTGTTAATTTTTTAACGTAATAAAGCTTCATTTTCCCCTCAGCCTCTAGTTTAATCTCTCTTCTCCCTTTCTAAACACTGAAAAAACAGTGTTCATCTTTTCATTTCCCCTTTACAAATCAGAAATATTTTGTTAAACTATTATCAAATAGGTGACCAACAAGCCTATTTCATATGTATCTCCCTAACGCATACATAGAAAAAAAACTCTTCCTTACACCAGAAGAGTTTTTTTTACGTCCAATTTTCTTTCTCATGAGGATTTTAGACTAGATGCTACCTTCCATAAAACCCATCAACTATACCGAATGAACCCTTCAAACCCCTGTTGCCATAACTTCTGAACTAGGGTTTCCGCATTTTCTCGCTTGCGAAAAGCGCCCACTTGCACCCGATAAAGACCCTCTTCTTTAGGGCTTTCCTTGATGAGTTCCACCTCCTGAGCCTTTTTATCCACCTCAAGAAACCGTGCAATGGCCCTGGCATAAGCCTTGGCAATGTCTTCTTTGTGACCAATGATCCACAGGGCAATGTCTTTATGGTCATGAAAATTGGTTTCCATGAGCACTGGGGTGAGCCCCAGATTAAAAGGACTTCTCACCTCTGCAAAACCAATGCCGTTAAAGGACTCCATCCCATTCACAAGGTTTCTTGCGCGATTGCTTTTGTAGGGACAAATCCCATCCAGCTCCTCCACCAAAACCTTAGACAAGGCCAAGGACTTTGGTGATTTGGGATGATATAGCGCCACGGCACCTGAGGCTTTTCCGCCACCTCCTGCGTTGGAGTGGAGGGCGATATACAGAGAGCATCCCTTGTCTTTGGCTTCCTTAGGTCTTCCTCGCTGAGATATATCCAAGGACAAGTTTGCCAAGACCACCGCTATGCCATAGTCCTCTTCCAGTATTTTTTTCAGGAGTTTTGCCACCGCCACCATCTCTTTCTCTTCATTGGTGTTGCCTGCTGCATACCGATTCTCTGGTTGCTTACTTGGGGATAGATAAATGGTTTCTCTTCTCATCTTCGCCTTACCTCCACGGATCTTCACGACATCCTTCCTACATCTTTCCATAACTGACCTATGCCCTCTTCTACACATCTGACAAAAAAACTTTAGGGACGGTACTTGAATTTTATTTTTCACTGTGGTATTATGCTTTTAGAAGGCAGGTGAGTTTTGCGTGGCAAGGCAAGCAAGAATAAAAGATCCTTATGGCACATTTCATATTTCCCAATCTGGTGGAGGCCAGCGAGCACTCTTTGAAGAAGAGAAGGACAGAGAAGCATTCTTGTCCATCTTAAAGAAGGCCCAGGCAAAGTATCAGTTTCACCTCTATGCCTACTGTTTATTATCGGACACCACTTATCATTTGGTCATGGACCTCAACGGTGCCGATCTATCCAAAGTTATGAAGAGCATCAATATTGGCTATGCCATGTATAAAAACCAAGGAACACCCCTTTTTAAAGATCGCTTCAAAAGCACCCTATTAGAAGACGCCTCTTCCACAGAATCTTTGGTGAAGAAGCTCCATGAAAAAGGGTCCAAGGAAAATCTTTGGAACAGTTACTGCATCTACGATCCTACTTCTCCCTTGAAGCTCGATTGGGTATCCCCCTTATCCAGCATCCAAGAGAAGAGCCCTGAGGCTCCCTGTAGAAACTGTATCAACACCTTGGATGAAGCCAAAGAAAAGCTCCTTGTTGTATCCTTAGAAAAAGGTCTTTCCTTACAAGAACTCTTCAAAGCGAAAGACATCCGAAATGATCTCATTGTGAGCTTCAGAAAAAATACCACCCTTTCTTTAAAGGAATTGGGTAGCCTCTTTGGGGGCCTTTCTGAATCCAGTATCTGTAAAATACTCAACACCCATTGCGAGAATTAGGCCAAACACTTTCGGCCTTTTATTTCCCATATTCATTCAAGTTCTGTCCCTATATGTCCACACCAGGAGGTTGATACAAGATGTCCTTTTCCTTTCAAATTGATCTGAACAAAGGTACTGTGCAGAAAAACAAACAGACCTTAGACCCTGAGACCCTCTATGATGTGCTCATCGTAGGCGGAGGTCCTTCTGGGCTAAATGCAACCCTTTATGCCAAAAGAAAAGGCTTAAACGTTGGCATCATCACCAAACGACAAGGAGGCCTTCTACTGGATACCTCTATGGTAGACAACTATTTAGGCATCCAAGAAATGAGTGGAGAAGCCATGGCCCAGGAGTTTCTAAATCATGTACATACCTTGGACATCCCCATGAAAGATGACAGCGAAGTCATTGGCTATAAGAAGATGGACGAGATCCATTTCTTGACCCTCTACTCTGGGGAGGTCTTTCAAGGAAAAACCATCCTCATCGCCACAGGATCAAACCCTCGGCATTTGGGTGTCAAAGGAGAAGATACCTATGCTGGAAGAGGCGTGGCCTATTGCGCCATCTGTGATGCACCTTTATTCAAAGGCAAAGAGGTCCTCATCGCTGGCGGTGGAAACTCCGCGGTGGAAGCCGCACTAGACCTCGCCAAAGTGGCCACTTCCGTTACTTTGGTCCATAGAAGTCAGCTCCGCGCAGACAGTATTTTGATCAAGAAGCTCTATGAGGAACCCAAAATCACCGTCCATTTGGAAACCCAAATAACGGAAATCTTTGGCGAAAAAGCCATGGAAGGCTTAAGAGCCCTTCATAAGCCCACTGGAGAAGAAAAAACCTTGTATGCAGATGGCCTGTTCATTGAAATCGGTCATGTGCCAAATACTGGGGTGTTCAAAAATCTTCTCACATTAAATGACCAGGGAGAAATCTTGGTGGATGTGAAGAATCGCACAAATCTTCCCGGAGTTTATGCTGCAGGGGATGTGACCAATGTCCCCTACAAACAAATTGTCATTGCCGCCAGTGATGGCGCCAAGGCAGCCCTTTCCATGAATGAATACTTAAACAGCAAATAACCTATCTATATATAGCGCCCGAACAAACGACCCTATACAAAATTTTGGAGGTATACAGAATGCAAATGTTTAACGAAGAAATCCAAGGCCAATTAAAGGAAATATTCCAAGAGCTCAAAGGAGATGTCACCATCGCCCTATTCACCAAGGAAGGGGAATGCCCCACCTGTGAAGAAACCTTAGCCTACATGCAAGAAGTAGAAGCTTTAAGCGACAAAATTCATTTGGCCACCTATGACATCCAAAAGGATGACGCTTTGGCAAAGGAATACAACATCCAAATGGTGCCTTCCATCGTCTTATTAAACGAAAAGAACGAATACCATGGGGTGAAGTTCAATGGTATTCCAGCTGGCCATGAAATCAACTCTTTCATCCCAGCACTTTTAGAAGTATCTGGACAAGAAAGTGAAGTACCAGCGGAACTGGCTGAGAGAATTAAGAAGATCAACAAACCCGTGAACATCAAAGTCTTCATCACTTTAAGCTGCCCCCATTGCCCAGGTGCTGTGCAAAAGGCACATAAGCTTGCCCTCATGAACCCCATGATTGAAGCGGAAATGATTGAAGCAGAGACCTTTGGCGAACTTTCCATGAAACATAACGTTTCCGGCGTGCCAAAGATTGTCTTTAACGATGAACTAGACCTTCTTGGAAACCAACCCATCCAAGAATTCTTAAACACCATGGAGAAAATCTCCTAAGACAAAAAGATCTTATAACAAATACATCCCCCATAGAAAGCATAAAGGATGACCTTGGCCATCCTTTCTTTCTACAAAGGAGGTACCCAAAATGGAAAAAAACATCGCCCCTAAATCGTTGCAAAGGAGAAAGAGAATCATGAAGATTGCCCTTGGCATCGTCATCGGCGGCCTAGCCGGTTACCTTTATTACTATTTCATCGGCTGTGATGGTACCTGCCCCATCTCTTCCAACCCTTGGCGCTCCATAGTCTATGGGTCCGTCATGGGCACCTTGCTAGGCTCTGCATTTTAACCTTTGGTCCCCAAGTCTAAGCACAAAAGAATATAGAAAAGTGAGGAACTACAGCGTTGAAGAATCATAAAGATCTCTATGTCATTACCCTGGCCTTTTTTGGTCTATCCTTTGTGAACATCCACTTTGCCCTGCTGGGTCTCTTGTGTATGTTTCTACCCATGTATCTGTTGAAAAGAGATACCAAAAAAACCTGGTGTCAGGGCTACTGCCCTAGATCATCCCTCTACATGACCTTGGGAAAAAAGCGAAAGAAGAAAGGACTGCCCACCCCTTTATCCTTCATCAAAGGAAACTTAAAAAATATCGTGTTGGGATACTTTTTCATCAGTTTAACCATTGCCCTTTTGTCCACTATTCAAGTGGTTCGTGGAGCCATGGCACCGATGCTCATCCCAAGATTTCTCATTCTCATCCCCATCACCCTTCCTTTCCCTCAATTATTTAGCCTTTCAGCTGCTCCCCTATGGCTGACACACTTTGCTTTTCGCCTCTTTTCCATGATGATGACCACCACCCTCCTGGGTCTTACCCTCTCTTATGTGTATAAGCCCAGGACTTGGTGTACCATCTGTCCCATCAATACTGTGTCTGATCTGTACATACTAGACCAAAAGTCCAAAACTTTTCAGCCAGCAAAAAATAAAGCGTCCTAATTAAAGAAAGACGAAGCCAAGAATATCCCCACTCTTGGCTTCGTCTTTTCATGGTCTTTTTTAGTTTTCCTTAGATTCTAGGCAGCCTTATGTCTATCTAACTTCTTTAAGGCCTCTTTGGCATTTTTTCTTGTGGCCACTTCATAGCGTCTGTAGGCTTCTAAAATCAACGCCACCGCCAAGTATCCCACCACAAAGGATGGATCATAAAGCCAGGTAAGCTTCGGGGCGTGCATAAATCCTGTGGCGCTTAACAGTGCGGCAAAGAGGGCGGAAATAGACGCCTTCTCATAGGCTTCATCCAGTAAGAACACCACGATGGCCCCCCAAAGGAGACCCGTGAACATGGCCCCTTGACCAAGAGGCACAATGCCACTGGAAAGATTGGCCACCACTTCTCCTGCCGCGCCGTTAAAGCGTGTCATGAGATAATTGGCAAAGTAAGGGAACATGGCTAGGACCACCGCAGGAAAATGTTTCTTGTCCACGGTGTTAAAAGCTTGGGTCACCATGGAGATGCCCACAAAGACCAGCACCGGTGCTATGACAGCCATGGGTATCACCTGGGCCATGGCGGCCACCACCCCAAAGGTGGAGGCTAGTAAAAACACAAAGCCATTCAATATGGAATAACCTCTTCCTGCATTCATCCATTTGGATCCAATGGATGCAATGTACACCGTGGTGGGGAATACACCACCGAAGAAGGTGCCAAAAATAGTACCTAGTCCATCGGCCATCTGTGCTTCTTGCACGTCATATTTGTCACCCGCAGAAGCCATGGCTTCCACATTATTCATGGTCTCCACGAAATTATAAATGGAAATAGGGAGCAAAATAGCAAATAGCCCCGCCATATGACGCATCATGTAGCCAATGCCTTCCACTAAACCCAAGGTTGGTAGGGGCAAATAGAAGCCAAAGCTCTTTATACCTTCTTGAAGGAAAGAGGCATCTTGGCCGCCTACGGTATAGGCCAAAAAGGTGCCGATGACAATGGCAAAGAGAGAGGCTGGAATCTTAAAGGGCATGGGTTTTTTCGCCACAAAACCAAGAAGCATGATCATGAGCACCACCATCCCTGCAATGGGGAGTTCATAAGTCATGAAAAACATTTCCCCGCCAATGAAAGCAAAGGCTACCCCCGCCAAGGCACCTAGCATGGCTGCTCTTGGAAGATGCTTATGCACCCATTTGCCAATGAAGCTGCCCAGGACTTCCACAAAACCCCCTAGAAAACAAGCTCCAAGGCCAATCTTCCAAGCCAGCTCTGGATCTCCCGTTAGGGTTAGGGCTGGCCTTAAGACCCCAAAGAGATAGATGAACATCACCGGTGTAGAGACGCCATAGGCCAAGGCTGTCACATCACTTCGCCCTTCCTTCTCCGCAAGTTTTTTTGCCAACCTTGCGTAATAGAGATTCCCAAAGAACACCGCCATGGCCACCCCTGGGATGACTCTCCCATAGACGATGGCAGCTGGAAAGCCCATGGCAGTCATGGATACAGCAATGAGCACAAAATTCGCCAAATTGTTTTGAAAGAGGGCAAAAAAGCCATCTAGATCTTCTCGTTTAAATAATGGATATACAACCTTTTCCAAAGTATTTCTCTCCTTTTCCCTATGCACAACAGAGCGCCAAATCTATCTTATAAAAACTTTATGTCTCCCTTTTCCATGGACGTGACGGTGGCAAGGGCTCGAATATCCATCCCTTCTTCTCGTAATTTTTTGCCCCCATCTTGAAAGCCTTTTTCAATGACCACCCCTGCACCTACCAAAGTAGCTTTCGCTGCATCCACAATCTGGCGAAGTCCCTTTAAGGCTTCCCCATTGGCGAGAAAATCATCCAGGATGAGCACTTGATCTCCTTCCTCTAGATACCGCTTAGATACACGAATTTTATAATGCTGCTTTTTGGTATAAGAGTAGACCTCCCCTTCATAGGTATCCGGATCCAAGTTTAAAGATTGGGTTTTCTTCGCAAAGACCACAGGCACCCCAAAATGAAGACCTGCCAGCACCGCAATGGCAATCCCTGAAACTTCTGCTGTGAGAATCTTGGTGACCTTTTTGTCTTGAAAAAGCTCTTGAAAAGCCACCCCCACTGCACTTAAAAAAGCTGCATCCAGCTGGTGGTTTAAAAAGCTATCCACCTTTAAGATCCCTCCCAAGAGGACTCGTCCTTCTTCCCTAATCTTTCTCTTCAATGCATCCATTCTTTACTCCTCTTCCCCTCACCTTCCATGTCCTGGTCTATCACCCTTCTGTTTTATGTTAAAAACAAAAAAACCGTGGCCTAACCACGGTGAAAGGACAAAAGAACGCCCTGGGAAAATAGAGCGGAAACCTCCGCTTACAACCTAGACAATGCATTTGTACTCCCGTAGTCAGACCCTTTAAGGCGGTCTGGTAGAAACTTATGGACCATATCTCCAAGATTATACGAGGGATTCAATTTTTAATTTAAAACCTATTCTACCTCAGCTTTGAGAAAAGCACAAGCCCAAAAATGAAGCCACCAGAGATTTATTGGGCGCATTTTGCAATTTTCCCATCATTTTTACTTCTTAAACGCAGGTATTTCAGCATATTTCTTCGCAAAGAAACCCCTTCAGATGTTCTTCAAAAAAAGATGAAGAACATCTGAAGGGGCCCTATTTTACGCTTCCTTAGATGGCTGCTTCCATGGCGGCCTTCAGAATATCCTCTACTTCCTGTGCCACTTCCCAAAGGTCTATGCCCTCCATGATGTCTTGGAGCTTCGTAGGCTTCATCATGCCAAAGCGAACCCCGTCTTCCTTCTCAAAAACCACCATCTTGCAAGGCAGCATATATCCTGCCTCTAAATGATGATCCAGCACAACTTTGGCTTTGGGTGGATTACAGACTTCCATAACTTTAAAATTCTTATTAAAGTCCAATCCTTTTTCCGTGAGCTTGTCTTTAAAGTTCATTTCCCAAAGAACGCCAAACCCTCTTTCTCCCAATGCTTTCTTTAAGTCTTCCACAGCCTTTTCAAAGGCTTTATCAGTGCGCACTTCATAGGTCATACTCATGGTTTTTTCCTCCTAAAAACGGTTGATGGTTATTTCCTCTAATATACCACCCAAGGGTATTCTAAACAAGAACCCTTGGATACTGTTCACCCAATGTTTAAGGTTTTTTCATAGTCGTGTACTTCAACTCGAAAAATCTGATGTTCCACTTCATTGACAAGAACTCTCCCCTAAGATAGAATAGTCAGAAAATACCTGAGGAGGTTTTTATGAAACCACTGGATCCATCCATCGAACAGTATCGAGACTATGTCCTTCAGGCAAGAAGACATCTTCATCAACATCCAGAACTAGCGCTTGAGGAGGTTGAAACCACCAAATTCTTAATGAACGAGCTAGACCACATGGGGATTCCCTATATAAAGGCCCATCCCACAGGGCTCATCGCCACTTTGAAAGGACCAAACCCTGGTCCCACTGTGGCCCTTCGTAGTGACATCGACGCTTTACTCATAGAAGAAAAAAACGATAAACCTTACACCTCTTTAACCAAAGGAAAAATGCATGCTTGCGGTCACGATGGTCATACCGCCATCCTCCTTGGGGCAGCCAAAATCTTAAAAGATCGACAACAAGAGCTCTCTGGTACCGTGCACTTTCTTTTTCAACCAGCAGAAGAAATTGGTCATGGGGCCAAAATCTTAAAAGAAACAGGAACTTGGTATAAAGAAACAGACACGGTTTTTGGCGCGCACCTCTGGGCCTATCTCCCCACAGGAAAAGTTTCTGTGGAGCCTGGGGAAAGAATGGCCGCCACGGACCGATTTAGAATCACCATTCAAGGCCTTTCTGGCCATGGGTCCATGCCTCACCAAACGGTGGATGCTGTACTGGTGGCCTCAGCCATGGTCATGAACTTCCAAACCATCGTCAGTAGAGAATATAGTCCCTTAGACCCTCTGGTGGTCTCTGTGGGGTCCATCCATAGTGGCACAGCCTTTAATGTCATCTCTGGTGAGGCCGTACTGGAAGGGACCGTGCGATATTTTAAGAAAGATATTGGCGAAACCATTGAAGGGTCCCTCCGTCGAGTCGTGGAAAGTACCGCTGCCCTTTATGGCGCTACAGCCACCTTATCCTACGCTTATAACCTCCCCCCAGTGGTCAATGAAGAACGGGCTTCTGCCTTAGCCACAAAGGTTGCCGTAGACCTCCTAGGGGAAGAGAATGTGGTGCTCTTCGAGAAAACCACCGGTGGAGAAGATTTCGCCTTTTATCTAGAGGAAAAACCCGGCTGCTTTGCCTTCATCGGTTCTGGTAACAAAGAAAAAGGCACCCATCATGCCCACCACAATGACTTTTTTGACATTGACGAAGATGTCCTTCTTCACGGCAGTGCCCTCTACGCAGGCTATGCCCTGGCCTATTTAAAAGAAGCAGAGAACCTGTAATCCCCTACAGGATTAAAAGAAGAAACCAAAAGGTGCCCAAGGATTGGCGCTCATGTTGAGCCCTCTCCTAAGGCACCTTTTTCATCTATGATCTCATGGATTCTCAAGAATCCCTTTTATAGTAGACTTACTTAAACAGATCCTTCAGCGCATCGCTTAAAGCAGAATTGATGGGGGCATCATTTTCTTCTTGAATCTTATTCAAGAACTTTTTCACATCCCCTTTTTTCATGGCTGTGCCTTCCTTCTCTCTTCTTGCTTGAAAAGCTGTGAGTTTTTCACGATGGCCACAAAGACAACGGAAATGTTTTCCTTCCCCTTCGCCATGAAGGGTCATTTTCTTTTTACACTCTGGACAGCGTGCATTGGATTGACTGCTTAAAGTCTTTCGATGACCACAACTTCGATCTTGACACACCAGCATGGTGGACTTTTTTCCCTTGACTTCTAAAAGATTCTTGCCACACTCTGGGCATTTTTGACCTGTGACATTGTCATGGCGGAAAGTCTTATTACTGGCACGAATTTCTCCAATGATCTGCCTGGTGTAGCCTTCCATTTCTTTGATGAAAGCACCTTCCTTTAGCCGTCCATTTTTGATCTCCTCCAGCTTCTTTTCCCAACGAGCCGTCATCTCTGGAGAGGTTAGCTCCTCTGGGGCTAAGGATAAGAGTTGCCTACCTTTTTCTGTAATGTGGATCTCTTTGCCACGTTTTTCTAAAACAAAGGATGAAAAGAGCTTTTCAATGATGTCTGCTCTTGTAGCCACGGTACCAAGACCACTGGTTTCCTTCAAAATGGCTTCCAAAGCTTTGTCTTTGGTCTCCATATACTTCCCAGGATTCTCCATGGCAGACAAAAGGGTGGCATCGGTGAAATACGCTGGGGGCTTGGTGACGCCTTTTTCTAAAAGAACCCGATCCACGGGAATCTTTTCACCTTTTGTAAAGGTGGTCTTCACCTCTTCAATGCCCTCTTCCTCTTCTTCACGAAGAAGGCTTTTATACCCCTCTTTTAGGGTTCGACGGGAGGTATGGGTAAAGACTTCTCCACCGATATGGCCTAAAACCTTCACCTCTTCATAGACATGAGGATCCATAAGTACTCCTAGGAATCGCTTGACTACCAGGAGATAGATTTTTCGCTCTTTATCTGTCAAGGTGGACAACACCACGGATTCCTCTGTGGGAATGATGGCATGATGGTCTGACACCTTTAAGTCGTTCACATAACTCTTTTTCTCTTTGATGCCCTTTCGTAAGATTTCTCGCCCTATGTTTGTCAAGTCTCCTTTGGCACTGGCCTTGACGCGATCAGCCAAGGTGGGCACCATATCCTTGGTGATGTATCTGGCATCTGTTCTGGGATAGGTAAGCACCTTATGGCGCTCATAAAGGGCTTGCATGGTGTTTAAAGTCTCCTTGGGACTAAGTCCGTAAAGATTACTGGCATCCCTTTGTAGCTCTGTCAAATCATAAAGAAGAGGTGCTTCTTTTCTTTTCTCTGTGGCATTCACTTGATCAATGTGGAGCATACCACTGGCTAAAGCTTCATGCTTTTTCTTGGCTTCCTCCTCCTTAAAAATACGACCCCCTTCGTGGGTGAACAGTGCACCCTTTGCCCGAAGCTTTAAGGTGTGATAGGGGACAGGCTTAAAGGCTCTGATTTCCTCTTCCTTGGCTCTCACCATGGCAAGGGTTGGCGTTTGCACCCGCCCTAAAGAAAGCTGCGCATTGTGCTTCACCGTGAGAGCCCTGGTACCATTGATGCCCACAATCCAGTCCGCCTGACTTCTGGCCTCAGCTGAGGCATAAAGATTCTCATAAAGCCTTGCATCCTTTAAGTTCTTGAACCCATCTCTGATGGCTTTTTCAGTGACAGAGGAGATCCAAAGCCTTTTCATGGGCTTTCTTATGCCCGCTTTTTTGATGATCCAACGAGCCACCAATTCCCCTTCTCGACCTGCATCTGTAGCGATGACGATGTCTTTAACATCCTGCCTAGCCATGAGATGCTTCACGGTGTTAAACTGCTTTCTGGTTTTGGCAATCACTGTCAACTGCATCTTCTCTGGAATCATGGGTAAAAGCTCCATTTTCCATTCTTTGTATTCTGGTTTATACTCCTCTGGCGCTGCTAAAGTCACCAAGTGGCCCATGGCCCATGTGACAATGTACTCTTTCCCTTCCATGTATCCATCATTTGACCCATGGATCCCCAAGGCCTTGGCGATGTCTTTCCCCACAGAGGGCTTTTCTGCTAATATTACTGTTTTACTCATGGATTCACCTATATTCCTTCTCATCTATTGGTTTTCTTCTCCCCATTATACCATAGGATCTACGGCTCTTTTAAAGGGTTTTAGGTAAAAGCCCTAGTGCCTATAAGGATTCCACATCCCCTTCCTTTCTTTGACAGTTCAGGTAACATAAAACAGCTACAAGCATCTCCATGAGGCGCTCACAGCTGTTTCTTCGCACTTATTATTTGTTGTACACACAAGGGGCACTCCTGGAGACATGGCAGAGAATC
>Ga0194138_10000021_pt1 | contig 74619 bp, 66 predicted proteins | sample TARM_MetaG_T2_14_FD_134022 | JGI IMG/M metagenome (GOLD analysis project Ga0194138, IMG submission 134022) | Freshwater microbial communities from Pennsylvania, USA, analyzing microbe dynamics in response to fracking - TARM_MetaG_T2_14 (version 2) | ecosystem: Environmental > Aquatic >...
CAGAGGTAATAGAGCATTTTCACCATCCCTATGAGGAATTTAAAAGTTTAGCTGAAATGTTAAAGCCAAAGGGCAGTATATTTTGTCTGACGAGTCTATATAATGAAGAGATTGATTTTGAAAAATAGATATTTGAAAATCAAGGGAACACGGAAGTGTTCTCTTGATTTATATCTGAGACTAAGTTATAATTTTTTTTGAATTAATTTCGAAAATTATCGGTTTTTAACAGGAATTTTCATGGTTTTTATCGAAATAAATAGAATGGGGGAATTTGATGAGTAAGCCAGTTTATAAAAGGGTGTTATTAAAACTAAGCGGTGAAGCCTTAGCGGGAGAAAAAGGGTTTGGGATTGATACCGATACCCTGGTTCGAATTGCCAAGGAAATCAAAGAGGTCAGCGACATGGGTGTGGAAATGGCCCTGGTTGTGGGAGCCGGAAACTTTTGGAGAGGTCGAAGCGGTAAAGGCATGGACCGGGCAACAGCGGACTACATGGGTATGACGGCCACGGTGATTAACGCCTTAGCCCTACAGGATGCTTTGGAGAATCTGGGTGCCACCTGCCGAGTCCAAACCGCCATTGAAATGCGGCAAATTGCAGAACCTTATATTCGAAGAAGAGCCATTCGACATCTGGAGAAAAAACGGATAGTGATTTTTGCTGCGGGCACCGGAAATCCCTATTTCACCACAGATACCACCGCAGCCCTACGAGCTGCAGAGATTGAAGCGGAAGTTATTCTGTTGGCGAAAAAAGTTGACGCAGTCTATGACAAGGATCCCAATGTGGAGTCCGACGCTGTAAAGTTTGAAACCTTAAGTTACTTGGAAATCCTGAACCGGGAATTAAAGGTGATGGATACCACCGCGACATCCCTATGCATGGACAACAGTATTCCCATTAAAGTATTTGGACTGGAGGAACCGGGCAATATCAAGCGGGTTGTTCTAGGAGAAAAAATAGGAACCTACATCTTTTAAGGGAGGAAAGAAAAATGGAAATGAAAATACACAAGGAAATGAAGCAAAGCATGGAAAAGACCTTAAGCGTACTAAAAGAAGACTTGAACACCGTACGGGCAGGACGGGCAAACCCTTCTATGCTGGACAAAGTAAAAGTGGAGTACTACGGAGCCATTACCCCGCTCAATCAACTGGCTTCCATTACCGCACCGGAACCTCGACTGATCAACGTTCAACCCTACGACCAAACATCCCTGCAGGCCATTGAAAAAGCCATCATTTCTTCGGATTTAGGACTGAATCCCAGCAATGACGGAAAAGTGATCCGGATCAATATCCCTCAGTTAACCGAGGAACGACGTAAGGATTTGGTTAAGCTGGTTAAGAAAATGGCGGAAGAGGCCAAGGTTGCCATTCGAAATGAGAGAAGAAACACCAACGACGAACTGAAGAAAATGGAAAAAAACAAGGATATTACCGAGGATGATCTTAAAGACGGTTTGGATACGGTACAGGAAATTACCGACGAATACATTGAAAAAATTGATGAACTGATTAAGCATAAGGAAGAAGAAATTTTAGAGGTATAATTTTAGAGGAATAAATTTAGAGGAATAATCATTAAACCCCCTAACGGGGGTTTAAAAACAGTAAGGTGGGAAAATATGAAAGAGATGCCGAAACATATCGCCATCATCATGGATGGAAACGGACGTTGGGCGGAAAAACGGAAAAAAATGCGGGCAACCGGCCATCGCCAGGGTGTGGAAGCCCTGCGGGCGGTGTTGGAAAAAGCCGATGAACTGGGAATCAAACATTTAACGGTATACGCCTTTTCTACGGAAAACTGGGCCCGACCTAAAGCTGAAATCAAAGCACTGATGTTGCTTTTATTGGAATATATTAAGAGTGAATCCAAGGCACTTCATAAAAAAAATGTCCGGATCACCACCATCGGGGATCTGACCTCCTTTGATGAAAAAATTCAAAAGGAAATAAGAAAAGCCAAGGACCTTACCAAGGATAATAAGGGACTGAACTTTAATATTGCATTGAATTACGGCGGCAGAGATGAAATTCGCCGAGCGGTAGAGAAAATTATAGCCGAGGAGCGCAGCGGTAACCGTGAGGGGCTATCGGTTACGGAAGAAGAGATTGAAAAACACTTGGATACCCGGGATTTGCCGGACCCGGATCTATTGATTAGAACCAGTGGAGAAATGCGTCTTAGCAATTATCTCCTGTGGCAGCTGGCCTATACGGAACTGGTTTTTACCGAAACCCTTTGGCCGGACTTTACCGGTGAGGATTTGGAAAAAGCCATCGATACCTATCAAAACCGGGATCGTCGATTCGGTAAAATATAAATTTGGGGGGGGGAAATATGATTACTCGAATAATTAGTGCCGTTGTGGGAATACCCATACTGATTGGAATTGTAACTCTGGGAGGTACCCCCTTGCTGGTTGCCTTGGGCCTTGTGATGATCCTTGGTCTTCGGGAGTTTTATCAAGCCCTTTCGAAAAAAGGGTTTCAACCTGTGGAAGAAATCGGATATGCCTTTACGGTTTTTCTGGTATTCAGCCTGTATAACGGTGATGACTGGGCGACCCTTGGGGTTTACGCCGCCTTTGTGTTGACCACGCTGGTTCTCTTACTGCAGGAAAAACGAAGGGTAAAGGATGGAATTCTAACCCTTTACGGGATTTTATATATTCCGTTACTGATGAGCTATATCATTAGGGTGGATCTTTTGGAAAGTCCCGCTTATATTATCTGGGTGATCTTTATTATTGCCTTTGCCACGGATACCTTCGCCTATTTTAGCGGTATGGCTTTAGGCAAGCACAAACTCTGTCCCAGGGTAAGTCCGAAAAAAACCGTTGAAGGTGCCATCGGCGGCTTGACGGGAAGCATTATCGCCTGTGGGGTATTTGCGTACTTTGTAATTCCTGAAGCCCTGCTGTCCTTTATGATTTTAGGGGCCCTGGGCTCCGCAGTTGCTCAAATGGGGGATCTTAGCGCCTCTATGATAAAGCGCTGGACAGAAATCAAGGATTTCGGAAAAATTATGCCGGGACACGGCGGTGTGCTGGATCGCTTCGACAGTATTATTTATACGGCCCCTCTGGTTTATTATTACATAACCATGGTTGTAGCCTAAAAGCATGTAAAACACCCGATTCTTTATTGATGGGATAATATGACAACTTAGGAAAAGGTTCACTTTGTTTCTTTGATGGTGTAGAATAAAGACAGAGGACAGAGTAAAGAGGATCTATATGATCGAAAACAACAAGGCCGAAAAATGAGAGGATGGAAAAAATGAAAAACCTGGGTATTTTAGGATCCACAGGATCCATCGGAGAACAGACCCTGGAAGTGGTTCGAAAAAATCCCGAAAGCTACCGGGTAACAGCCCTGGCAGTGATGGGTAATATAAAAGCCTTAAAGGAGCAAATCCTGGAGTTTCAGCCGAAGATGGTTGCGGTATTTGATCCGGACAAAGGAAAGATGCTAAAAGAAGAAATCATCAAATTAAAGGCCGCCTCCCCAAGAATGAAATCAACGGAAAGCAGCCCCAAGGATCCCCTGTTTCGTGTAAAGGTACTGGAGGGAATTGAGGGACTTGTTGCCATTGCCACAGCTAAGGAAGTGGATTTGCTGGTAAACTCCGTGGTTGGCAGTGTGGGACTGGTGCCTACGATCAAAGCCATCGATGCAGGGAAAAACATTGCCCTGGCCAATAAGGAAACCTTGGTGGTGGCCGGTGAGCTGGTGATGAAAAAAGCCAAGGAAAAAGGGATTCAGATCACTCCCATCGATAGTGAGCACTCCGCAATTTTTCAGTGCCTGCAGGGAGAGAAAATGGAAAGTGTGGAAAAAATTATTCTGACCGCTTCCGGAGGTCCCTTTCGAACCTGGAAAAAAGAAGATATCGCAAAAGCTACCTATCGCCAGGCATTAAAGCACCCCAACTGGGATATGGGACGGAAAATTTCCATCGATTCCGCAACCATGATGAACAAAGGCCTGGAGGTTATCGAAGCCCGGTGGCTGTTTGATGTGCCTGCAGAAAAAATCGAAACCGTGGTTCATCCCGAGAGCATTGTGCACTCCATGGTGGAATATCAGGACAGCTCCGTAATTGCGGAACTGGGTGTGCCGGATATGAAGGTACCGATTCAGTATGCCCTTTCCTATCCGGAAAGAATTAAAGCGGATTACGAAAAATTACGTCTTAGCCAGATTAAAAATCTTTCCTTCGAGGAGCCGGATATGGAGCGTTTTCCCTGTCTGAAGCTGGCCTATGATGCACTGGAAGTGGGAGGAACCATGCCTGCGGTAATGAACGGTGCCAATGAAGTGTTGGTAGAGGCTTATTTGGAGGAAAAGATTACCTTTTATGATATTCCGAAATATATTGAAATGGCCATGAAGGCTCACAAATCCTTTGATTACACCACCATGGAGGAAATCCTGGAAGTGGATCGTTGGGTACGTGACTATGTACGAAACACCCTATTGTAAGGAGGAGTAACTGTGATATTTACATTAATTTCAGCCGCCATCGTTCTCGGACTGTTGGTAATTGTCCATGAACTCGGGCATTTTACCGTGGCTAAGGCTGTGGGCATTAAAGTGCAAGAGTTTTCCGTGGGTATGGGCCCAAAGATTTTTCAAGTGAAAAAAGGGGAGACCGACTACTCCTTACGGGGAGTACCCATCGGCGGGTACGTAAAAATGGAAGGGGAGGATGAATCCTCCGACGACGAGAGAAGTTTTAGCAACAAGCCTATACTCAGCCGTATTGCGGTATTGGTTGCGGGCTCTTTTATGAATTTTTTACTGGCGATTATCGTCTTAACCGGAATCTTTTACACCGTCGGTGTGGTAACCACGGATATTGCCGGGGTGGGAGAAGAAAGTCCGGCCTTTGAAGCGGGCATTGAAGCGGGAGATAAGATCATTGCCATTGACGGGGAAATGGCAAGAACCCCCAGTGCCGTACAAAATTATATTAATCTTTCCGAGGACAACGAGGTGCTGGTAACCATCGAGCGGGGAGAGGAAACCCTGGAAAAAACCGTGGGAACCATGGAGGATGAAGAGCTTAGCCGAAGAGTGATCGGCGTACAGTTTGACGTGGAGCAGTCCCTGGGCGCTGCCGTGGCGGGAAGTTTTCGGGAAACCCGAACCATCGCCGTGGAGATTTTTAATTTCTTCGGACGGATTTTTACCGGTGAAGCCAATGTCTCGGAAGAGGTGGCAGGCCCCGTGGGGATTGTCAGTCTGGTAGGAGACGCCACTAGAGCCGGCTTTATTAATGTGGCCCTGCTGACGGCCTTTATCAGTATCAATCTGGGAATTATGAATCTGCTTCCGATTCCCGCATTAGACGGCAGCCGGATTCTCTTTTTACTACTGGAAGCGGTTCGGGGAAAACCCATCGATCCGGAAAAAGAGGGCATGGTCCATTTAGTGGGCTTCGGCTTATTGATTTTTCTAATGCTTCTGGTAACCTACCAGGACATCCTGCGACTCTTTTAGAAAGTATTTATAGGCAGTATTAAAGGGAAAATCTTGAGAAATACTGTAGGATTGATGACAAGTAGATAATAAGTAGATGACAAGTATTGTTTTGAGAAAAATTTGCATAGCAGCTTGAAACTTAGATCGGGAAGCAATTGAGGAAATACTTTAGGAAAAAGGTGAGAGAATGAGACGACAAACGAGAAAGATCAAATGCGGGCATCTTCATATCGGTGGAGATGCCCCGATTTCCATACAATCCATGACCACCACCGATACCCGGGATGTAAAGGCTACTGTAGCCCAAATCCATGCATTGGAGGAAGTAGGTTGTGACATTGTCCGGGTGGCGGTGCCGGATATGACCGCTGCAAAGGCTCTGGGAGCCATAAAAAAGGAGATTCACATACCCTTAGTGGCGGACATCCACTTTGACTACCGTTTGGCCTTAGAGGCCATGGAACAAGGGGTGGATAAACTGCGCTTAAATCCGGGAAATATCGGGGATCGTAGCCGGGTGGAACTGGTGGTAACCAAGGCGAAGGAGAAAAACATTCCCATTCGTATCGGGGTAAACGCCGGATCCATCAGTGAGAAAATTATTGAAAAACACGGCGGCATCACGGCGGAAGCCATGGTGGACAGTGCCATGGAACATATTCGGATTTTAGAGGACATGGATTTTCACGATATCGTGATTTCCCTGAAGGCCCACGATGTGGCCCTGACTCTGGAAGCCTACGAAAAGATCAGTGAAGTGGTGGATTATCCCCTGCACCTGGGTATTACCGAAGCGGGAACCAAATGGGCGGGGACGATCAAATCCTCCGTGGGAATCGGCGCCATGCTTCTAAAAGGGCTGGGAGATACCCTTAGGGTATCCTTAACGGGAGAGCCGACGGAAGAAATTGAAGTGGGCAAAGAAATCCTAAAGGCCACAGGCATTCGAAAAACCGGCCTTACCCTGATTTCCTGTCCCACCTGCGGACGGTGCAATATTGATTTAATCAATCTTGCCAACCGGGTGGAAAAGGCCCTGAAGAATGTGGAAAAACCCATAGAAGTAGCGATTATGGGCTGCGCGGTAAACGGTCCCGGAGAAGCCAAAGAGGCGGACATCGGGATTGCCGGGGGCAAAGGCAGCGCCCTGCTTTTTCGAAAAGGGGAAATTATTCGGAAAATCCCCGAAGGGGAAATAGAACAGCAACTGTTGGCGGAGATTGAAAAGCTTTAGAGATCCGGGAGGGAAATTATGGAGACCTATACACTACAAGACTTCTTTGAAAAATTTCAGATAAGCGGGGAGGAATCCTTTAAGAATTACCGGGTGGAAAAAGTGGTGATGCATAAAAAACAGGGAAAGATGGATCTGTTGCTTCGAAGTGACAAAATCGGTTTGGAGGACAGCCTATTTTTATATCTTCATCAATTGAAGGAAAAGCTGGCTTTAAAAAAGGACATTGAACTGCAGCTGGAATACGACGGAGAACAAAAGGATTTTGAGAAAATCCTGGAGGAAAATCACCAGAATCTGTTTTTTATTTTAAAAAGAAACCTTCCCTTCTGTAAGGATTATTTAAAACGGGAACATCTTTCCTATAAGCTGAAGGATCATCATTTAAGCATTAAAATAGAGGAATCCTTAGTGGCGGACAAAGCCCGACAGCGGAAGGTAAACAAAAAAATCGAGGCTTTTTTTCAGGAAACCTTCGGAACCAATATTGTTTGTGAGATATTAGCTCCCAACGTGGAGTTTGATCTGAATGAATATCATGAAAGCATCAAGGTGGAAGAGGAAAGCTTAGCCAAGGAGTTGGACGCCCAGGAACCACCGAAACCCTCGAGGAGTAATGGAGGAACAAAAACAGGCAGTGTCTCCCGAGGCCCTGCGGGCAAAGGGGGCAATGTGATTCTTGGAAAATCCATCCCGTTAAATACGGAGATCATCCGCCTTTCCGACCTGGAAGAACACCACGACAAGGTGACCATTGATGTGGAGGTCTTTGATTTTGAATACAAGGAACTGAGAAGCGGAAAGAAGGTCTATATCCTTCAAACCACGGATTATAGCAATTCCATTACCGTAAAATTCTTCGAAGGAAAGAAAATGCCCGTGGCCCCGGAAGAGGTCATCAACAAAGGGGATACCTTTTGGATTCGGGGAGACATAGTGTTTGATAAATTCCTAAAGGAAAACATCTTAATGGCCTGGGACATCAACACCGTTAAAAAAATCGTCAAAGGGGACGACGCCAAGGAAAAGCGGGTGGAACTTCACCTTCACACCCAAATGTCCTCTATGGACGGAATGACCAATATTTCCAGAATGATCAAACGGGCCAAGGAATGGGGACATAAGGCCATTGCCGTAACGGACCACGGGGTGCTTCAAGCTTTTCCCGAAGCCATGGGCGCCGCCAAAGAGCATGACATCAAAGTGATTTACGGACTGGAAGGCTATGTGGTCAATGACAGCGAACCCTTGGTACAGGGACAGATGAGTCATCATTTCGACGAGGATTTTGTGGTATTTGACTTGGAGACCACGGGACTCTCCAGCAACAACGACGGCATAACCGAGGTGGCAGGGGTTAAAATTCGGGGTGGAGAAATCGTCGACACCTTTACCAGTCTGGTAAATCCGGAAAAAACCATTTCGCCGAAGATTACGGAAATTACGGGAATTACCAACGAAATGGTCCGCCACGAGCGAACCATCGACCAGGTACTGCCGGAGTTTTTGAAATTTGCCGAGGGTAGCTGTCTGGTTGCCCATAATGCGGATTTTGATATGGGATTTGTTCGGGCCAAGGCAATAAAACTGGGTTTATCCGTGGAAAACTCCGTAGCCGATACCCTGACCCTTTCCAGAGTGCTGTTAAAGGACTTAAAACGCCATAAACTGAATCTGGTGGCGAAGCATTTGGATGTGCCGCTGGAAAACCATCACCGGGCCCTGGACGACGCCGAGGCTACGGGGAAAATCTTTATTAAGCTGATGGATCTGATGAAAGAACAGGGGGTACATACCCTGGGAGACATCAACGATCAGCTTGCAAAAAAAGTGGATTTTAAGAAGAGTCGTTCTTATCATATTATTATTTTAGCGAAAAATCTGGTGGGGCTGAAAAACCTGTATCAACTGGTATCCGCTTCCCATATTGATTATTTTTATAAAAAACCCCGAATTCCCAAGAGCCTGATTCGTAAACACCGGGAGGGACTGATTTTAGGCACCGCCTGTGAGGCGGGAGAGCTCTACCAAAGCATCCTGAAAAATGATCCTCCGGAGAAGGTGGCGGGAATTGTAAAGGATTACGATTTCCTTGAGGTTCAACCCCTGGAGAATAACCGCTTTTTAGTGGATAAAGGGTTTTTACGATCCACGGAGGATTTACAAAATATCAACAAACGGATCATCTCCTTGGGTGAGAAACATAAAAAACCGGTGGTTGCCACGGGAGACGTGCACTTTTTAAATAAAGAGGATGAGATTTACCGACGGGTCCTAATGACCGGTCAAGGTTTTGACGACGCCGATAAACAGCCCCCTTTGCATTTTAAAACCACGGGGGAAATGCTTTCGGACTTCTCTTATCTTTCCAAGGAAAAGGCCAAAGAAATTGTGATCGATAATCCGGCAATGATTGCGGAGACGGTGGAATCCATCAAACCCATACCCGACGGAACCTTTCCGCCGGAGATTGAAGGCTCCGAGGAGAACCTTCGAAAGATGTGTCATAACAAAGCGAAAAGGATTTATGGAGACCCGGTACCGGATCTGGTCATCAATCGACTGGATCAGGAACTGAATTCCATTATCTCCAACGGTTATGCGGTGCTTTATGTGATTTCCCAAAAGCTGGTGACCAAATCCCTGGAAGACGGCTACTTAGTAGGATCCCGAGGATCCGTAGGCTCTTCCTTTGCCGCCACCATGAGTGATATTACCGAAGTAAATCCCCTGCCGCCCCATTACGTTTGTGACAGCTGTCAACATTCGGAGTTTTTCACCGACGGCTCCTATGCCTCGGGCTTCGACTTGCCGGATAAAATCTGTCCCAAGTGTGAAAATGAGCTGACAAAGGAAGGTCATGACATTCCCTTTGAAGTGTTCTTAGGATTTGAAGGGGATAAGGAGCCGGATATTGATCTGAACTTCGCGGGAGAATATCAAAGCCAAGCCCATCAATATACGGAAGAGCTCTTTGGAAAAGGCAAGGTATTCAGGGCGGGGACCATCGGCACCATTGCCGACAAAACCGCCTACGGATTTATTCGTAAGTATCTCGATGAAAAAGAAATCATCTCCAACCGTGCGGAGATCAACCGGCTGGTAAGCGGTTGCACGGGGGTAAAACGTACTTCCGGTCAGCATCCGGGAGGGGTAATGATTGTGCCCAGGGATAAGGACATTCACGATTTCTGTCCCATACAGTATCCCGCCAATGATTCCAAATCCGGGATCATCACCACCCATTTCGACTATAACGCCATCAGCGGTCGGCTGCTAAAGCTGGATATTCTGGGCCACGACGGCCCCACGGTCATTAAAATGCTGGAGGATCTGACCGGAACCGATGCATTGAAATGGCCTCTGGATGATGCCCGGGTACTCAGTCTTTTTACCGGCACGAAGGAGATCAATGTGGATCCCAAGGAGCTCGGTTGCCCCGTGGGAACCCTGGGTATTCCCGAGTTCGGAACGAAATTTGTACGCCAGATGCTTGTGGATACGAAACCCACTACCTTCGGAGAACTGGTCCGAATCAGTGGGCTGTCCCACGGGACCGATGTATGGCTGAATAACGCCCAGGATCTGGTTCGAAACAAAGTGGTGGAGCTAAAGGATGTAATCTCCACAAGAGACGATATTATGAACTATTTGATCTTAAAGGGTCTGCCCTCAAAGCTATCCTTTAAGATTATGGAGAAGGTTCGAAAGGGAAAAGGAATCACCGAGGAGGAAGAGGCCACCATGGTGGAAAATCAGGTGCCGGACTGGTATATTGATTCCTGTAAGAAGATTAAATACATGTTCCCGAAAGCCCATGCGGCGGCCTACGTGATGATGTCCTTTCGAATTGCCTGCTATAAGGTGTATCATCCCGAAGCCTTTTACGCTACGTACTTTACCACAAAAGCCGAGGATTTTGATGCGGGACTGGTGGTAAAGGGAGTGGAGGCCATGAAGGAGAGAATCAAGGCCATTGAAAGTCTCGGCAATGACGCCACCGCCAAGGAGAAGAACCTCTTAACGGTGCTTGAAGTATCCCTGGAGATGTATTTAAGAGGGATTGAACTGCTAGCCGTGGATCTTTATAAGTCCGATGCGGACCGTTTTCAAATTATAAACGGCAAACTCCTGCCCCCCTTAAAATCCTTACAGGGTGTGGGAGAGAACGCGGCGAAAAACATTGTGGCGGGAAGAGCCCTGGGAGAGTTTTTATCCATTCAGGATCTGGTACAAAAGACCAAGGTTTCCAAAACCGTAATCGAGGCCCTAAAGGAAAACCGATGCATACTGGACCTCCCTGAAACCAATCAATTATCCCTATTTTAGCTTGTGCAATGATTGGGATTATGATATACTAATTGTAATCAGAGGACTTTACCGTGGAAGAGTGGGAGCAACATACCCACTCTTTGCTATTTATATAAGTAGATAGCTCAAATCTAAAAGTAATCACATATAATAAAATATAATGGAGAGTATAAAGGAGGCACGAAAATTTGAAAAGAAAAGACGTGGAAGAGAAGGTGGAAGCCCTGGTGTTGGAAGCCCTGGATGAAACCTTCGAGTTAGTGGATGTGGAGTATGTCAAAGAAGGTCCCCACCGATACTTGCGGATTTATATGGACAAGGAAGGGGGCATTACCCTGGAGGATTGCCAAACCATCAGTGAGCGAGTAAGTGAGCCCTTGGACAAACAGGACTTTATCGATGAGGCCTATTTTTTGGAGGTTTCCTCCCCGGGTCTGGATCGACCCCTGAAGAAGGATGAGGATTATCATCGCTTCAACGGAGAAAACATCGAAGTAAAGCTTTATGAAGCCTTGAATGGAGAAAAGGTTTATGAAGGGGAACTATCAGGTTTTTCCGATGACATCGTAGAACTATTGACCGACAGCAAGGAAACCGTTAAAATTCCGAAAAGTAAAATTGCAAGTGCAAAACTGGCAGTAAAAATATAAGGGGGTACAAGGATGAAGCTGGAATTTATCAATGCCCTTGAAGAGATTCAACGGGAAAAAGGAGTTTCAAAGGAAATATTACTGGAAGCCATTGAGGCGGCCTTAATATCAAGCTATAAAAGGAATTTCGGATCCTCTCAGAATGTTCGTGTAAACATTGAAGAGGACACCGGAGAAATTCAAGTGTATTCACAGAAAAACGTGGTGGAAGTCGTAGAGGATGACACCCAGGAAGTTACCTTGGAAGAAGCCAAAGAAAAGAATCCGAACTACGAAATCGGAGATATTGTGGAAGAGGAAGTTACGCCGAGAAACTTCGGACGAATTGCCGCCCAAACCGCAAAGCAGGTCGTCGTACAACGTATCCGAGAAGCGGAGCGGGGTGTGGTTTACGAAGAATACGTCAATCGTGCTTCCGATATTATCACCGGTACCATTTCAAGAGTATCCAAGGGTCTGGTATTTGTGGATCTTGGAAAAACCGAAGGGATTTTAGAACCCAATGAACAGGTAACTAACGAGGAATACGTGCACAATCAACGGGTCAAGGCCTATATTCTGGAAGTTAAAAGAACCACAAAGGGACCCCAAATACTGCTTTCCAGAAGCCATCCCGGCCTGGTAAAAAGACTTTTCGAACTGGAGGTTCCGGAAATTCATGACGGTGTTGTGGAAGTTGTGGGAATTTCCAGGGAAGCGGGCTTTCGTTCAAAGCTTGCGGTAAAATCCCTGGATGAAAACGTGGATCCCGTAGGGGCCTGTGTAGGTCATAAAGGAAGCCGGGTTCAGCGCATTGTGGAAGAGCTTAGCGGCGAGAAAATGGACATCATAAAATACAGCGATGATCCGAAGGAATTTATTACCGCAGCCCTTAGTCCTTCAAAGGTAGTAAAGGTTATGACCAGTGAAAAGGACAAAGCCGCACGGGTTATTGTTCCCGACTATCAACTGTCCTTAGCCATCGGTAAGGAAGGGCAAAATGCCCGACTGGCAGCGAAGCTTACGGGATGGAAAATTGATATAAAATCCGAAACTCAACATAAGGAAGCGGGTTCTCCCAACTTTGGAGCAGAGGAAAACCTGGAAGTCCGTGAAGATATGGAAGGTTCCGAAACCCTGGTCAGCGAAGATAACCTAGTGGAGGAAGAAAATATTCTAGAGGATGAAAACCTGGTTACGGAAGATGTGGCAACCGAAGAGGAGATAGGGGATTTACCGGAAGAATCCTCCGAGACGGAAACCGATGAAGATCTTACCGAAGAAGACTTCAAAGAGGAAAAATAAGAGGTGATTCCATGAAAAATCGGAAAACCCCACTTCGAAAATGTATCGGATGTGGAGAATTAAAAGACAAAGGACAACTTATCCGGGTTGTTCGAAATAAAGAGGGAGAAGTTTCCTTAGATACCACCGGAAAAGCCCATGGCAGAGGCGCTTATATTTGTTCGAAGAAGGAATGCCTGGAAAAGGCGATTCAGAATCGGGGCCTGAACCGGTCCTTCAAATGTGAAGTTCCCAAGGCCGTATACAATAAATTATTAGAAGAGATTCCCACCGATGAATCATAATCAAAAGTTTTTAGGACTTATAGGTTTAGCTATGCGGGCAGGACAGGTAGTCTCCGGTGAAGAAGGGGTGCTTGCCGCCATTAAGAGTCAAAAGGCAGCCCTTGTCATCATTGCAGAGGACGCTTCCGACGGTACGAAAAAGAAATTTACGGATAAGAGTAATTATCGAGACATACCCTTTCGAATCGCCTATGAAAAGGACGTTCTGGGGCATGCCATCGGGAAAAAAACTAGGGCTGTTATAGGGATTCTTGATCCCAATTTTGCAAAAAAAATGCTGGAGATGATCGATTGCAGTCACTAGCCTAAAATATAGGGGGTGTTTGATTTGTCAAAGGTCAGAGTGTACGAATTAGCCAAAAAACTGGATATGAGTTCGAAGGAACTGATCACGAAACTGGAAGAGCTTTCCATTGAGGTTAACTCCCACATGAGCAGTATGGAAGAAGAGGATGTTAAAATCATTGAAGAGCTTTTCGCCAAGCCCGAGGAAAAATCAACAAAGGAAGAGACAAAAACGGAAAAAGACAAGGAAGCGGAAAAGAAAGCGGCGGAGCCGAAAAAGACCAACAAAAAATCCGGCCGGAAAAAGCTTTCCAAGAAGGAAAGAAGAAAGCAGTATGCCGAGGAAAAAGAAAACAGCGAAGATAAAAGCGCAGGAAAGAATGAGGTGGATGACATAATCGAATTAGAAGAAAAGATCATCGTAAAGGATTTAGCGGAAAAATTAGATAAAAACCCCAATGAAATCATCGGGAAACTGGTACAGTTAGGAATCATGGCGGCAATCAATCAGGAAGTGGATTTTGACACCGCAGAATTAATTGCCGGCGAATACGATATAGAAGTGACGTTGAAGGAAAGCGAAGAGGAAGAAGTGGAAGATCCCGAAGAATTATTGGATTTTGAAATTGAAGAGGACGATCCGAAAGACCTGGTATTCCGTTCTCCCGTAATCAGTGTAATGGGTCACGTAGACCATGGGAAAACCACCTTATTGGATGCCATTCGAAAGACCAAGCATGTGGACACGGAAGCCGGAGGCATCACCCAGCACATCGGGGCTTCGGAAATTCAGATTAATGATCAAAAGATTGTATTCTTAGATACTCCGGGTCATGAGGCCTTTACCTCCATGAGAGCAAGAGGAGCGAAGGCTACGGATATCGCAATCCTGGTTGTGGCCGCCGATGACGGTGTAATGCCCCAAACCATTGAAGCCATTAACCATGCAAGGGCTGCGGAAATTCCAATGATCGTTGCGATCAATAAAATTGATAAGCCGGGAGCAAACCCTGACCGGGTTAAGCAGGAACTGACGGAGCATAACGTGGTTATTGAAGACTGGGGTGGCGACGTAATTGCCGTAGAGGTATCCGCCATCGAAGGTACGGGAATTGATCAATTACTGGAAACCATTATTTTAGTTGCGGAAATGGAAGAACTAAAGGCGAATCCTAACCGAAAAGCCTTAGGAATCGTTATTGAAGCGAATTTGGATAAAGGGCGGGGAGCGGTAGCCACCGTACTTGTGAAAAACGGAACCTTAAATATCGGCGACAACGTGGTTGTAGGCCTGGCCTCCGGTAAAGTTCGTGCCATGGTCAATGATTCGGGTAAACGACTGAAAAAAGCGGGTCCTGCCACAGCCGTGGAGATCACCGGACTCTCGGAAGTACCGAAAGCGGGAGATAAGCTGATCGTTGTAGACGACGAGAAGATGGCCCGAAATATTTCGGCAAAGCGACAAAGTAAAGTAAAACTGGATAAAGTGAAATCCGATAAGCGGGTATCCTTGGAAGATTTATATGACCGTATGAAAGAAGGAGAACTCAAAGAATTAAACATCATTGTAAAAGCCGATGTTCAGGGTTCTGTGGAAGCCGTACGACAATCCTTAAGCAAACTGACCAACGAAGAAGTGGTTATTAAGCCGATTCACGGTGGTGTAGGTGCCATTACGGAAACCGATGTAATGCTGGCCTCGGCCTCGAATGCGATTATTATCGGATTTAATGTTCGACCCACTTCATCCGCCACATCCTTAGCAAAGATTGAGGAAGTGGATCTTAGAACCTACCGAATCATTTACAAGGCCATTGAAGATATTGAAGCGGCCATGGAAGGGATGCTGGATCCGGAATACAAAGAAGTGGATATCGGAAAAGCGGAAGTACGGGCAACCTTTAAGGTTCCTAATGCAGGAATGGTTGCAGGGAGCTATGTGCAGGAAGGCAAAATCACCCGAAACTCCAAAATCCGACTGGTTCGTGACGGAATTGTGATCCATGAGGGAGATATCGATTCCCTGCGACGATTCAAGGATGAAGCCAAAGAAGTGGTTAAAGGTTTTGAATGTGGTATCGGCATCAATAACTTTAATGACGTCAAAGAAGGCGACATTATTGAAGCCTATGAAATTCAGGAAATCGAACGAAAATTAAAGAAGTAAATCTGGAAAAAAATAGCGCGTAAGTTATAGAAATAGCCCGTAAGGTATAGAAGCAGCACCTGAGTAAGAAAGCAATAAAGGTAACTAAAAGCCTGAACAGAAAGGAAGATGATGATGGCTTATTCAAGAGAACAACGACTGAGTGAAGAAATTAAAAAAATTACCAGTAAAATTATTCGGGACGAATTAAACGATCCCCGGATTGCACCGATTACCTCCGTAACGGAAGTGGAGGTAACCCGGGACCTTCGTTATGCCACACTGTTTATCAGTGTACTGGGCAGCGAAGAGGATAAAAAAGGCACCATTGAAGCTCTGAATCACGCCAAAGGGGTTCTTCGAAAGGAAGTGGGCAAAAAAATCAGCTCCCACTTTACTCCGGAAATTGTGATTAAAATGGACGAATCCATTGAACAGGGTGTAAAAATGCATCAAAAGATCAATGAGGTAAGGGAAAAAGAAAAAGCCCGCAATGGGGAAAATGCTTCCGCCGATGCCGGGGAAGTCCCTGAGGTCGGAGAAAAAGACGGGGATTCCCATGATCAGTAAAATCCGACAGGAGATTGAAAGGGCAAAAACCATTGCCCTGATCTCCCATAAAAGTCCTGACGGAGACAGTCTGGGTTCTGTTGCGGGACTGGGCCAGGCTCTGATGGAAATGGGTAAAGAGGTCACTCTTTTTATCAACGATAAAACCCCGGAAAAGTACGAATTTTTAACGGAGAAAAACCCTTTTCTTCTTTATAAAAAAGGAATGGGAGAGGACGTGGACCTCTTATTTGTTCTGGACTGCGGTCAGCCTTCCAGGCTGGACTACAGTGCGGAAATCCTAAAAGAGGCGAAAACCGTGATCAATATGGACCACCATATGAAAAATCCCAATTTCGGACATATCAATTGGGTGGATACCGAGATCTCCTCCACCTGTGAACTGGTCTTACAATTAATCAATGAACTGAAGCTTCCCCTGAATTATGCCGGAGCAACAGCCCTTTATACGGGTATTGTAACGGATACGGGAAGCTTTATGTACGATAACACTTCCCCAAAAACCCTAAGAGCCGCCGCGGCGCTTTTGGAAATCGGCGTGGATAAGGACCGGATTTACCGGGAAGCCTATCAAAGCCGAAACATTCAGGAAGTAAAACTCCTGGGGGAAGTATTAAAGGATCTGACCCTGCTCTTTGACGGTCGGGTAAGTTTTACAAGTCTCAGTCAGGAGCTTCTTAAGGAATACGGCCTGGATATCCAGGCCATGGACGAACTGATTGATTTTACCCGGGACATTGCCGGTGTGGAATTATCCATCGTGTTAAAGGAGATGGAAAACGGCGGCACCAAGATCGGTTTTCGATCGAAAAGTGACCTGAGGGTTGACGCGCTGGCCCGTTCCTTTGGCGGCGGCGGTCACGAGAAGGCTGCGGGAGCCACGGTAACTACGGATCTTGGGGATACGAAAGCCCAGCTTATCAAAGCGTTGGAAGAACTACTGCAGTAAAACTGCGTTGGAACACCATTTAATAAAATGGATATAGCGATATATAGTACAAATGTTTCAGTAAAAGGAGGCAAGCCCTATGAATGGGATCCTGAATATTATCAAACCCATTGGGATGACCTCCCATGATGTGGTTTTTAAAGTGCGTAAAAAACTTCGCATAAAAAAAGTGGGGCATACGGGCACCCTAGACCCTAATGCCTCGGGAGTGCTTCCCATTTGTGTGGGGCAGGCAACGAAAATCTCCCAGTTTCTATTGGAAAAGGAAAAAGCCTACCGAACCACCTGTCGCCTTGGGATTGTCACCGACACCCAGGATCTGGACGGGAAGGTTTTAGAGGAAAAGCCGGTGGAGGTAACCACAGAGGCTATAGAAAAGGCTCTGCTGGATTTTCAGCCGGGTTACGACCAGCTTCCCCCGATGTACTCCGCCCTAAAGGTAAAGGGCAGGAAGCTCTATGAATATGCCCGGGAGGGGATCGACGTTCCCCGGGATAAACGGCGGGTGGAACTGCAAACCCTTCGCTTAATCGACCATCGGGACAAGGAATTTTCCTTAGAGGTAGTGTGTTCCAAGGGGACCTATATACGAACCCTTTGTCATGACATCGGCGAAAAACTCAGTACCGGAGGCACAATGGCCGCTCTGGAAAGAACGGTATCGGGACCTTTTACCATAGAAAAAGGAGTGCATTTGGAGGAGTTTTTACAATTAGAACCCGAGGACATTGAAAAGCTCTTATACCCTGTGGACTATCCCCTGGCTCACTTACCGAAGTATCCGGTGGGAAAGGATCAGGAAAAGCTGGCACTAAACGGCAACAAAATGCCTTTGAGCGATGAGGATCTAAAGATGCTTAAGGATTCGAAGCAGAGTACAAAGCAGGAAGCGAATCAAGATCCGAAACAGGAAGCGAATCAAGATCCGAAACAGGAAGCGGAGCAGAATCCGGCGGAGATACAGCAGTACCGCATCTATGTAGAAGATCGGTTTATCGGCATCGGCAAAATTATCACCGAAGAAAACACGGAGAAAATGAAGTTTGTAAAGGTAATACTTTAATTAAAAATTCGAGTGTAATGCATTCGAGTGTAAAGCAAATGAGGGATAATCATGAATATACTAAAACTGGATAAATCCTATCAATCCCAATCCGCCCGGGCAGTAGCCCTGGGAAATTTCGACGGAGTGCATCTGGGACACCAGCAGCTCTTAAAGGTGGTTACAGAAGCCTCCCGAAGCCAAAACCTTTGCCCCAGCGTGTATACCTTTTTAAATCATCCCCGAAAACATCAGGGAGAGACCACATTAAAGGAGATCACCAGCCTTCAGAAAAAGGCGGAGCTTTTCGCCGGTCAGGGAATTAAAGAACTGATTCTCAGCCCCTTTAACAATGAGATTAAAAACATGGAACCCCGGGATTTTATCCAAAAGATTCTTATGGATCAGCTAAAAAGCAAACTGATTGTTGTGGGCTTTGATTACCGTTTCGGCAAAAAAGCCGGTGCAAATTCCACGATGCTAAGGGAAATGGGAAAGGAAATGGGCTTTGATGTGAAAGTCATCGAACCCTACAATTACCAAGGGGAGAAAGTCAGCAGCTCCAAAATTCGGGGGCTGATTGAAGAGGGGGAAGTGTCCCTAATGGAACGATACTTGGGAAGGTACTATTCCATTCGGGGTCCTGTGATCCGGGGAAAGGGTCTTGGAGCCACCTTGGGTTATCCCACCGCCAACATTAAGATCGACAGCAACCAAATACTACCGAAAAGCGGCGTATATGCCACCTATTCCAGAGTGGATGAAAAAATCTATCAAAGCGTGACCTCCGTGGGCCATCAACCGAAATTCAATGACCGGTCCGCGGAAGTGGAGTCTTTTTTTATGAACTACGACGGCAATCTTTACTCCCGCACCGTAGAGACGATTTTCGTAAAGTTCCTTCGGGGGCAGATTCCCTTTGAAAATACCACGGCCCTTAGCCAACAGATTGAAAAAGATGCGAAAGAAGCAAAACTGCATTTACATTCCAGGACTGATATGATAAACTATTAATGAATCAAAACAACCCGTTCTCGGTAACTCGACAACTCCGGCGATTACTTAGATTGGGGGATACAAAAAACAAGGAGGTGCAACATGAACAAAGACCAAAAGAACAACATCATTGATAGCTATAAGGTGCACGAAAGTGATACCGGTTCTTCAGAAGTGCAAATCGCTCTTCTAACGGAAAGAATCAACCACTTAAACGAACATCTTAAGATTCACAAGAAAGACCATCACTCAAGAAGAGGTCTGCTTAAAATGGTAGGTAAAAGAAGAAATCTTCTTAACTACTTACGAAACCAGGACATCGAAAAGTACAGAGATATTCTTCAAAAACTAAACTTAAGAAAATAATAGCAGAGCGGGTAGCCACCCGCTCTATTATTGAATGTAGGGAAGTTTTTTTAAAATCGAAAGTTCAGGCAAAACCAAATCGCCTTTATTATAATCGGATGTTCTTTTCTAATAGAACAAAGGTCTTAAAAAAATGGAATATTCGTGATATAATCAATAATAGAGTGTAAACGAAAGCAAAAAGCAAAAGGAAGCAAAAGTGTTAAGGAAGCAAAAATGTTAACAAAGAAGCCAAGTAAGAAAGAAAAGCAGTAACAAAGGAAACAAAGCAGCAGCGAAGAATCAAATTGGCAAAGAAACAAAGAAGAGAAGAGAAGAAGAGAGAGGAGCACGATTAACGTATGGAAATTTTTGAAATGGAACTTGGAGGGAAACCCCTAGTTATTGAAACCGGAAGAATTGCACAGCTAGCCAACGGATCTTGTCTGGTAAAATACGGAGAAACCGCTGTACTGGTAACTGCAACCGCTTCAAAGGAACCTCGAGAGGGAATGGATTTCTTTCCCTTAAGCGTAGACTATGAAGAGCGTATGTATGCCGTAGGGAAAATCCCCGGAGGATTTATTAAAAGAGAGGGAAGACCGACGGAAAATGCGATCTTAACCTGTCGTTTAATTGACCGGCCTATTCGACCCTTATTCCCGGATGGCTATAGAAACAGTGTACAAGTGGTGGCAACGGCCATGTCTGTAGATCAGGAATGCTCACCGGAAATCGCGGCAATGATCGGTACGTCCGTAGCCCTATCCATTTCCGACATTCCCTTTGACGGTCCCATCGGTGGTATCACCTTGGGTATGATCGACGGAGAATATGTGGTAAACCCCAGCGAAACCCAATTGGAAGAGAGCTTAATCGACCTTACTGTGGCAGGAACCAAGGATGCGGTATTAATGCTGGAAGCAGGAGCCAATGAAGCCGATGAAGACACAATTCTGGACGCTATTTTATATGCCCACGAAGAAGTAAAACGAATCGTTACCTTTGTGGAGGGTATTGTGGAAAAAATCGGTAAGCCCAAGATGGAAGTAAAAATTCCTAAAATCTCTGATGACCTACGCAGTGCCGTAGAGGACTTTGGGGGAGAGAAAATCAAAAATGCCATTAAAACCTTTGATAAGCAGGAACGAATGGATAAAATCGGTGAAGCGAAGCAGGAAATCATTGCCCACTTCGAAGAGCAGTACAAGGAAGATGAGAATCTGGGACAGATCAAAAAGGATGTGGGAGCCATATGCAAGGAGATCGAAAAGCATCACCTTCGACAGATGATCGTTCATGAAAATGTTCGCCCCGATGATCGAAAAACCGATGAGATTCGACCGATTACCAGTGATGTCGGCGTGCTTCCCAAGACCCACGGTTCCGGACTCTTTACAAGAGGCCAAACCCAGGTGCTTACCACGGCCACCCTCGGTGCCGTAGGAGAAGTTCAAATCATCGACGGACTGGGACTGGAAGAATCCCGACGATATATGCACCATTACAATTTCCCTCCCTACAGTGTAGGTGAGACCGGATTTATGCGAGGACCGGGACGACGGGAAATCGGTCACGGTGCCCTGGCAAGCCGGGCTCTTGAGCCGATGATCCCAAGCAAAGAGGAATTCCCTTACACCCTGCGACTGGTATCGGAAGTTGTGGCCTCCAACGGGTCTACTTCACAGGCCAGTGTTTGCGGAAGCACCCTGTCCTTACTGGACGCCGGTGTACCCCTTAAGAAAATGGTAGCAGGTATTGCCATGGGATTGATGCGGGAAGATGATAAAGTAGCCGTACTTTCGGATATTCAAGGAATGGAAGACTTCTTAGGAGACATGGACTTTAAAGTTGCGGGAACCGACGACGGAATTACAGCCATCCAAATGGATATGAAAATCGCAGGAATTTCCAAGGAAATCCTGAAAGAAGCCTTAGAGCAGGCAAGAATCGGTCGACTGCACATTTTAGGTGAGATGCGTAAAGTCATCTCCGAACCGCGACCGGAATTATCCCCCTACGCTCCAAGAATCCTTCAAATGAAGATTCATCCCGACAAAATCCGGGAAGTTATCGGAGCCGGTGGTAAGGTTATTAACAAGATTATTGACGATACCGGCGTAAAGATCGATATTGAAGATGACGGAAGTATTTTCATTGCCGCTGAAGACGGTGAATCCGGAAAAGAAGCCATGAGAATAATCGAAAACATCATCAAGGATCCGGAAATCGGAGAAACCTATATGGGTAAAGTCGTAAAGATTACCAACTTCGGTGCATTTATGGAAATCCTCCCCGGTAAAGAAGGACTTCTACACGTTTCCAACATTGCCCATGAACGGGTAAACAAAGTGGAGGATGTGCTAAAGGAAGGCCAGGAGATGGAAGTAAAAGTGATCGAAATTGATAAAGGCGGTAAAGTAAGTTTATCTCGAAAAGCACTACTGAAAAAAGAAGATAAATTTAAAAAATAGGTAAAAACTAAAGCACACAAGATTAAAGCATAAACCCTGTGGTTTATGTTTTTTTCTCGTACATAAGCGAAGACGAGGATGAGGTGAAGAAAATGGCCGGTAAGAGAAAAAAGCGGAAAGGTTCATCAAAAGAGAGTTACTATAATGAAATACGGGGGATTGCATTTATTGCGGTGGGACTCTTGCTACTGGTGGCAATCATGAATCTGGGAGGCGGCGCCATCGGAAACGGGATTAATTATTTCTTTCGGGGCGTTCTCGGGGGAACCGCCGGGATCCTTCCCTTCCTTTTTATTGCAATCGGTGTCATATCCATCGGAAAAGAAGAGCTGCTGAAAGAACGGCGGAATCTGTGGTTTTTTGCACTGATCGCGGCTGCTATACTGATTTTCAGCTCCTTAATGGCAAGAAGCCTGCTGACGGATTATCATCTACTGTATCCGGAACATAATTTAATGCAGCGTTTCGGTAATTACTTTACACTGGGAGCCCAAGGGGAAGGCAGCGGTTTTTTGGGAATGACCATGACCTACTTCCTCGTAAGCCTCTTTGGCCTCTGGGGCAGTTTCATTATTACCTTAAGTGCGGTTCTGATCGGATTTATTATTTATACGAAAATATCCATATACCAAAACTTGAAAAGATGGTTTGGAGGCCTGCACAAATTCTTCAAAGAACTTCATAAGACCTGGAAAGCCCGGTCTAAAAACCGAAAAATTCTCAAGGAGGAGAAAAAGCAAAAGGCTATGGCGGCCAGGGCTGAGAAAGCCAAAATCGCCAAGACCGCCAAGACCGCAAAAGGCACCGTAACACCCTCCGAAGAGTATCGGGATAATGATATGATAACCGGAGATCGGGAAGATGGGGAGTGGGACGATGGCGCCTATGAAACCCATGATACTGACAATACCCGTGAAGCCTATAATACTCGTGAAACTCATGGAATCCACGGAACCCACGGAACCCATGAACCCCATGATCATACGGGAAAAACCGTACAAAAAGGTTTGCCGCCGGAGGCTTTCAGTCCCGAGTACTATAAGCCCAAGGGTAAAAACAACGCTAAAGGTGTTGAACCTACGGATTCCTCCCGGGAATCCGGCCAAGGACCCCTGCCGGGGCAACTGTCCATGGATCCGAACAACCGGGAAAGCCCCGAGAAAAAAGAGGGCATGGAAGATTTTGAAAACATCGCTTTTACTCCGGAGGAAAAACCCTATCAATTCCCCGGAACGGATCTGTTAACCCGCCGGGCGAAACCGGAAGGAAATTCCGATCGAAAATATATGCATAAAAAAGCCAAGGTGTTGGAAGAAACCTTAAAGAACTTCGGAGTCAGCGCCAAGGTGATACACTTTAGTAAAGGACCGTCGATTACCCGCTATGAACTGCAACCGGAAACCGGCGTAAAGGTATCCAAGGTCGTGAACTTAAGTGACGATATCGCCCTGAATATGGCGGCCTCCGCCATTCGAATCGAAGCTCCGATTCCCGGGAAAGCCGCCATCGGGATTGAAATTCCCAATGAGGAAACCTCCATGGTGGACTTGAGAGAATTACTGGAATCCGATGCTTTTCGAAAGGGAAAGGAAAAAATCCCCTTTGCCCTCGGGAAAAACGTATCGGGAACCCCGGTCATGGGAGACATCTCGAAAATGCCTCACTTACTGATTGCCGGAGCCACGGGTTCCGGGAAAAGTGTCTGCATCAATACATTGATCTTAAGTATTTTATACGGAGCCAAGCCCGATGAGGTAAAACTGATTTTAGTGGATCCGAAAGTGGTGGAGCTCAATCAGTATAACGGCATTCCCCATTTGTTAATTCCCGTGGTAACGGATCCGAAAAAAGCCACCACGGCCCTTAGCTGGGCGGTGGATGAAATGACCAAGCGTTATGAACAGTTCGCGGAAAACGGTGTAAAGGACATCGGGGGCTATAATGAGAAATTCTCCGAAGAGAAACTACCCTACATTGTAATCATCATCGATGAGTTGGCGGATTTAATGCTGGTAGCTCCGGGAGAGGTGGAGGATAAGATCTGTAGAATCGCCCAGATGGCCCGAGCCGCAGGGATACACTTGATTATTGCCACCCAGCGACCCTCGGTGAACGTGATTACCGGAGTGATTAAAGCCAATATTCCCTCCAGGATTGCATTTTCCGTGGCCTCCCAGGTGGATTCCAGAACCATTATCGACACCGGAGGGGCGGAAAAACTTCTGGGTAAAGGAGATATGCTTTTCCAACCCATTGGTTCAAATAAACCTCAGCGACTGCAGGGCTCCTTTGTAGAGGAGAAGGAAGTGGAAAGAGTGGTCTCTTTCCTAAAGGGTAAAACCGATGAAGAACCGGAGTATCAGCTATCCCTATTGGAAGAGATTGAAGTGGAGGAAAAGCCCAAGGAAGATCCGGAGGACGCCATTTACGGGGATGCCCGGGATCTGGTAATCGAACGGGAACAGGCTTCGGTTTCCATGCTGCAGCGAAAATTTAAAATCGGCTACAATCGCGCCGCCCGTCTGATCGATTCCTTGGAGGAAAGCGGAGTAGTAGGGCCCCATGAGGGTTCCAAACCCCGACGGGTGCTCGTATCCAAAGAAGCGGATCAACTGCAGGAAGAAAAGCGAAACGGGGAAAATAATCCCTCCCCGGAAACCGATGAAAAGGTACAGGATTAATTTAATTCTTTTTATCACAAACCCGTTAAAATATGATAAACTGAAAGCTAGCGAATCCTAGAAAAGGCCCTGTGAGGTCCTGAAAAGAATAAAAATAAGAAGATTAAATAAAATTGACAAACAGCATAACAGACAAACAGATAAACAGAGAAACAGTATAACTGAGAAACAGAGAAATAGTATAACTGAGAAACAGTGGAATGAAAGGAAGTAGATGAAATGGCATTAAAGGTTTATATAGAATCCCTGGGTTGTTCGAAAAACTTAATTGATTCCGAGTTGATGTTGGGAATTTTAAAGAAAAACGGGTATGAAATTACGGCGGATCAACATCAGGCCCATGCCATTGTGGTAAACACCTGCGGATTTATTGAAGCCGCAAAGGAAGAATCCATCAACCAAATCCTAAGTATGGGAGCCCTCAAAAAAAACAACCTGAAAACCCTGATTGTGGCCGGTTGTCTCGGAGAGCGCTACGCTAAAGATTTGCTGGAGGAACTTCCCGAGGTAAACGCCATCGTGGGTACCGGAGATTATGAACGAATCGTGGAAGTAATGAATGAAACCTTGGAAGGCAAACGAATGTATTACGTGGGCAACGTGGATAAAACCTTCGACGAGGATCATAAACGGGTACTGACCACCCCCGGTCATACCGCCTATCTGAAAATTTCCGACGGTTGTGATAATCTTTGCACCTACTGTATTATTCCGAAGCTTCGGGGTAAGTATCGCAGTCGGAAGATGGAAAATATTTTGGAGGAAGCGTCGGACTTAGGGAAGCAGGGGGTCAAGGAAATGATCCTGATCGCCCAGGATACCACCCGCTACGGTATCGATTTATACGATGAGTACCGTTTGCCGAAGCTTTTGGATGAACTGCAAAAGATCGAAGGTATTCGGTGGATTCGTATGCTTTATTCCTATCCCGAAATGATTACCGACGAACTGATTAGCAGCATGAAACGCAATTCTAAAGTTTGCAAATATCTGGATATTCCTGTTCAGCATGCCAGTGACCGGGTGTTGAAACGAATGAACCGACGAACCGGCAATCAACAGCTGCAAAATTTGATTCGGACCCTACGAAAGGAAATTCCGGAAATCGTGCTACGAACCTCGTTGATTGTAGGCTTTCCCGGTGAAACCGAAGAGGATTTTGAAATCTTAAGGGATTTTGTAAGGACCCAACGGTTTGAACGGTTAGGGGCCTTTACCTACTCCAAGGAAGAGGATACTCCGGCCTTTAACTTACCGGACCAGCTCAGTGAAGAGGTAAAAGAGCAACGACAAAAAGAAATTATGGAACTGCAGCAGCGTATTTCCCTGGAGAAGAATCAACAAAAAATCGGTCGAAAAATGGAAGTGCTGATCGAAGAGCGTTTGGAACCGGGAGAGTACCTGGGAAGAAGTGCCGGGGATGCACCGGAAATTGACGGAGGGGTATACGTTACCGGCAAGACCCCCCATAAGCCTGGAGACATTGTAACGGTTCGAATTACCGGAGCAATGGAATATGATTTGATGGGAGAGAGCGTCGATGAATTTAGCGAATAAAATTACGATCATCCGCATTTTTATGGTACCGGTATTCATGGTGTTTTTATTGCATCAAATACCCTATGGGGACTATATCGCCGCTTTTGTGTTTATTCTTGCGGCCATTACCGATTCCCTGGACGGCTACATTGCAAGGAGCCGTAATCAGATTACCAATTTCGGAAAATTTATGGACCCCTTAGCGGATAAACTGCTGGTTTCCGCAGCGCTGATTTCCTTAGCCTCCATGGGAGAGATTTCCGCATGGGTGGTGGTCATTATTATTGCCAGAGAGTTTACCATCAGTGTGCTTCGAGCGGTTGCCGCAGCCGAGGGCTTGGTTATCGCCGCCAGCGTTTGGGGAAAACTGAAAACCATTTCTCAAATTGTGGCCATTTCCCTGATTTTACTGGACAATTTCCCTTTCCGCTTGATTAATGTACCCATGGACAGTATTATTCTTTGGGTTGCCGTGATTTTAACCGTGATTTCCGGAGTGGATTACATCCGGGTCAATAAAAAAATCCTAGACACATAAAAAACCTTTGATTTTTCCTTCGGACTACAGTATAATGAATTTAGAACATTCGTTCGAGAATAAACAAATGAAAGGGTGTGACCAGTTTAACTGGAATTATGGAAAAGAAAAAAGCATTAGACATGGCCATCGGCCAAATTGAAAAGCAGTTCGGAAAAGGCTCCATCATGCAACTTGGCGGAGACGCAAAATTAAACATTGATGTCATTCCCACAGGCTCCATCGGTTTGGATGTGGCCTTAGGAGTAGGGGGCGTTCCAAGGGGAAGAATTATCGAAATCTACGGTCCCGAATCCTCGGGTAAGACCACGGTATCCCTACATATTATTGCCGAGGCGCAAAAAAAGGGAGGTACCGCCGCATTTATCGATGCGGAGCACGGTACGACTTGTTGCTAAACAAGGTAGTCTGGAAACGGGCACTGAAAATTAGCGGGGTTAACTAATAACCCTAACTGCATTTTCGAGTAATTTGGTGAAAACCCAAATTGAGATTGAATGTTGGCAATCTACACCCTAATACTTCGACATGCGTATACTATCTAATGAGTGTATGTATGAAGTTCGAGGAAGTCGGCGAAAAGCAGACCTGTGAAGTGGTTAGCGAAGTAGTCGGGGGTCCAAAAAGTTCTTATGGTTATAGAGTGCAAGGCACTGGAAAGAATCCTCGGAAGTACGGCTCGTAAAGCGTGGATCACCTAAAAAGAAGGTGGTCACCTCTGTAGGGAGGTCTAATCATGGGTAATGTATTCGTGTTTGCATTATCGATAATAATCCAGTAAGGATTATAGCTCTGAGTCCACCAACAATGGGCAAAAGAGTGGTTAGCGGGTCAGAGAGGGAACCTAAGAGAACTATGAAAGGATAGAAAATGCGGAACAAGTGAACCTCGACAGTGGATGATAAGGAGATTAGAATCCAATGACACTAAGTGGGAGGGAATGACCACTGAAGTCGAGGGACAGCAGGCCGTAGTAGCGATGATGAATAGCCGTTAGTTACTACCTACAGTAATGTAGGAAGGATGGGAAAAACTATTCTGAGCGAAGGGCCATAGTCATAGTGAGGAATGTAACTTTAGCTATAATTGTAAGGAAGCCGTGAGAATGATTTTATATCATTGGTGAGCGCAACTAACAACACCATAATACTCCTTCGAAAGAAGGTGACCAATGGTTGAAAAACTTACAATACCAAAAACTGAACAAGAGTTTAGGGATCTGCAAGATTCCTTATACAGTCTAACAAAAAACTCTATTGAAAATGGTAATGAGGTTTCTTTTAAGGGATTTATCGAAGTAGCTTCAAGCGAAGTCGTAATGACTAACGCGATCCATAAAATCAAAGCTAACAAGGGTAGTAAAACCCCCGGAATTGATGGAAAGACCATAAAGGATATACTAACTCTGAGTACTAAAGAGTTAAAAGATTATATCGGACGAATGTTCTACCGATACAATCCTGATATGGTAAGAAGAGTACACATCCCTAAAGGAAATGGCAAGACAAGACCATTAGGTATCCCTACTATTGCAGATAGAATTGTTCAAGAATGCGTTAAACAAACAATCGAACCTATCTTTGAAGCACAATTCTTTGCACACAGCTATGGATTTAGACCAATGCGAGACACAAAGCACGCAATCGAAAGAATCGTGTTTCTGATGAACAGGAGTAACAATTATTGGGCGGTAGAGGCAGACATCAAAGGATTCTTTGACAATGTCGACCATAATATCTTAATTAGGCAAATGTGGAATATGGGTATCAAAGACAAACGATTGCTAATGATGATAAAAGCCATGTTAAAGGCTGGAGTCATGGATGAAATTAAAGTCAATCCCATGGGCACACCGCAAGGTGGAATAATAAGCCCCCTACTTGCTAACATTTACCTTCACAGGATGGACACTTGGATATCAAGACATTGGGAGGAAAAACAGTTAAGAAATGGTACAACTAACCGCATAGCGAGGTTGAGCAGTTTGAGGAACTATTCAAGCATATCAAAACCAGAATTCCTAATCCGATATGCTGATGACTTCATTATTTTTACAAATTCGAAGACCAACGCGGAAAAATGGAAGTATAAAGTGGGAAAATATCTCAAAGATAACATGAAGTTAGAGTTGTCACAAGACAAAACCCACATTACGGACATGACAAAAAAACCAATTAAATTCCTGGGATTCAGAGTAAAGAGAAGTCCAAGAGGGAAAAACAAAAAAATGATTGGATATTCAAGACCAGACTTAGACAAACTCGACGATAAGTTCATCAGACTTAAAGGAGAGATTAGAAAACTAAAATGGTGTTCCAATAGAGAATGGCTCGTGAACGACATAAATCTTATTAATAGCAAGTTAAGAGGAATAATCAACTATTATGATGCATCTCCCTCTATAAATGAGGACATGCGTAAGTGGAGAGAAAACCTCAAATACACATGCTATAAATCAATCAAGAAACACGGAGCACAGTGGATTCCAACAAATGAATGTGTTAACCTTCAAGGCTTCTACAAGGATAGGACAGAAGCAATACCTGCAATTAAGTACAGGGAAAAATGGATTGGTATTATCAGTCTATCTTTCGCAACATGGAAGAAAAAACCGATGAAAAACCAAAACGAGACACCATATACCGAAGAAGGTAGAGAATTATTCGAGAAGAGAACTAAGAAAAGACCACTCATAGCCAGAGTACAGTCCTTAATGGAAGATACGGGCTACGCGACGATCGTTGCGGGAGGGTCAAAAAACCCTATATACAATTTTGAATACTTCATGAACAGGTGCTATGCATTCAACAGAGACAAAGGAAGATGTAAAATCTGTGGAGTGTGGCTGGATAACAAAGATGTCGAGACACATCACCTTAAAAGCACTCTACCTATAGATGAAGTAAACAGGGTTCCTAACTTGGTATCACTGTGTAGGGTATGTCATCACTTAGTTCACAGAAAAGAAATGGAAAAAGAACACACAAAACATCTCGAAATTAGACAAATTAAAAAACTCGAAAAGTACAGGAGTATTATTACTGCTAATAAGTTACAGGAATTGAATTAATACTATGATGGAACGCCGTGTGCGGTGAAAGTCGCATGCACGGTGTGAATCGGGGGAAAACGAAACCTGACCGTTAAGACGAAGGTGGAGTTACCTATCGATATCCTTAGATCCCACCTACGCACGAAATCTCGGAGTAAAAGTAGATGAACTGATTGTCTCTCAACCGGATACGGGAGAACAGGCTCTGGAAATCGCGGAAGCCTTAGTACGAAGCGGCGCTGTGGACGTAATCACGGTAGACTCCGTGGCGGCTCTGGTTCCCAAGGCGGAAATCGAAGGAGAAATGGGAGATTCCCACGTAGGCCTTCAAGCGAGACTGATGTCTCAGGCCCTTCGGAAACTTTCCGGGTCCATCAGCAAGTCCCACACCACGGTGATTTTCATCAATCAGCTACGGGAAAAAATCGGTGTAATGTTTGGAAATCCCGAAACCACTTCCGGGGGTCGGGCACTGAAGTTTTACGCCTCCGTACGGATGGATATTCGAAAGATTGACATCATCAAGCAGGGCAACGATATCATGGGGAATCGAACCCGGGTTAAGGTTGTAAAAAACAAAGTCGCTCCTCCTTTTAAAAGAGCGGAGTTTGATATTATGTACGGTAAAGGCATTTCCGCATCGGGAGACATCCTGGATCTGGCCACGGAGCTGGATATTGTGGATAAAGCCGGTGCCTGGTACAGCTACGAAGGCACCCGTCTCGGCCAGGGCCGGGAAAATTCCAAAGCCTATTTGGAAGAGAATACGGACCTGTTAATGGAATTGGAGCGTAAAATCCGGGTACATCATAATCTGATCGAGGATGAAAACGCCCCTAAAGAGGAAGCCGTAAAAGAGGCGGATACGGAAAAAGAGTCTAAAACAGAAAAAACCACGAAAAAAGGAAAAAAATCTGAATAAAGGAAATAATTTCCCTTTTTACGGCTGTAACAGTGGGGACGAAAAACCATTGAAGCCCCTGGAGTTCCTCTCCCGGGGCTTTTTTTCTTCCTAGGGGGGCAAGACAATGATTCCTTGACACTCCCGGGAAAAAAGGATAAAATGGAAAAGTGTAATAATGTAATGATCCTAATGATAAAAGTGAGTAACAAGGGATTGGAAAAAATTAAATAAAGGAGGTGTCCAATATCGAAACAACTATGATACTATGGCTAATCGCAGCTGCAATTGTAGGATGCCTTGCTGGATATTTTATTCGCAAAAATATTGCAGAGGGAAAAATAAATAACGCAGAACAGTTAGCTGTAAAAATTGAAAAAGAAGCGATTAAAGATGCGGAAACCCAGAAAAAAGAAATACTTCTGGAAGCAAAGGAAGAAGTACATCGACTGCGAAACGATTTTGAGAAGGAAAGTCGGGACCGACGAAACGAACAACAAAAGATCGAAAAACGATTACTTCAAAAAGAAGAAAGCCTGGATCGAAAATCAGAGGGCATAGAAGCCAAAGAAAACAAGTACAACCAGAAACTGAAAGCCATTGAGGACAGAGAGGGGAAAGTCGACAGCTTAATCGAGGAACAAAAGATCAAGCTCGAAGAAGTTTCCGGACTGACTCAGGAGGAAGCCAAACGAATTTTAATGAACGACGTGGAAAAAGAAGCGAAGCACGAAGCGGCAATGATGGTACGGGAAATAGAAGCCCAGGCCAAGGAAGATGCGGATAAGAAGGCCCGGGAAATCATCGCCTACTCCATTCAAAAATGCGCGGCGGATCATGTGGCGGAAACCACGGTTACCGTTGTGGAATTACCCAACGATGAGATGAAAGGTCGAATTATCGGTCGGGAAGGTCGAAATATTCGAACCCTTGAAACCTTAACGGGAATTGATCTGATCATTGATGATACCCCTGAAGCCGTAATTTTATCAGGATTTGATCCGATTCGAAGAGAAGTTGCACGAATCGCCCTGGAACGATTGATTGTGGACGGAAGAATTCACCCCGCAAGAATCGAAGAAATGGTTGAAAAAGCGAAAAAAGATGTGGAAGATATGATTAAAGAAACCGGAGAACAGGCAACCTTTGACACCGGCGTATACGGACTGCATCCCGAGCTTATGAGACTCTTGGGACGACTGAAATATCGAACCAGTTACGGACAAAACGTATTAAAGCACGCTATTGAAGTTTCTCACTTAGCAGGTATTATGGCAACGGAACTGGGACAGGATCCGAAAGTAGCCAAAAGAGCAGGACTGCTCCATGATATCGGTAAAGCTGTGGACCATGAAGTGGAAGGTCCTCATGTGGAAATCGGTATGAATTTACTGAAAAAGTATAAAGAATCCAAAGCCGTAATTCATGCCATGAGTACCCACCATGGAGATTACGAGCCGGAAAGTCTGGAAGCAATTTTAATCACCGCTGCCGATGCGGTTTCCGCCGCAAGACCGGGAGCAAGAAGAGAAACTCTGGAGTCTTACATTAAAAGACTGGAAAAACTCGAAGAAATTGCCAACAAGTATGAAGGTGTGGAAAAGTCCTTTGCCATCCAGGCGGGACGGGAAATTCGAATTATCATTAAGCCGGAAAATTATAACGACGAAGCAATGGTTATGCTTGCCCGGGATATTTCGAAAAACATCGAATCGGAACTGGAGTATCCGGGACAGATTAAGGTGAATGTGATTCGTGAAACAAGAGCCATTGAATACGCAAAATAGAAGGGAGCGGGCCTAAGAACCGACCCTCAATATGAATAAAGATCAGTAAGGGGAGGATGTGAAAACATCCTCCTTTTTTAATGTTGACAAAAAGACTCGGGTATACTATAATGATCTTATTGAATTCCAAGTATTTTAGTCGGAAATATTCTGACGATTTAATGAGGAGGGTTGATATGAAGTTTTCAACAAAGGGTCGCTACGGTTTGAAAGCCATGTTTGACCTGGCAACCAATTACGGCGAAGGGCCCATTATTTTGAAAAACATCGCCCAACGACAGGACATTTCGGAACACTATCTTGAACAGTTAATCGCCACGCTTCGACGGGCAAAGCTTGTAAAAAGTGTACGAGGCGCTCAAGGCGGATACATGTTAAATCATCCCCCGGAAGAAATTACCGTAGGGGATATTATACGGTCTTTGGAAGGTCCCGTGGGACCGGCGGACTGTGTAATGGATGCGGATTCCGAAGAATGCCAAAATCAGGAATCCTGTGTAACCCGACTGGTCTGGGCTCGAATTCAGGAAAGCGTTAACGATGTGATTGACTCCACAACCTTAGGTCATATGCTGGAGGATCAGGAAAAAATCAATAACAAGAAAAACTATATGTTTTATATATAAGAAAAGGGGTGTAATGATGAAAAAACGAGTGTATATGGACTATTCAGCCACCACACCGATGAAAGAGGAAGTCCTTGAGGAAATGATGCAATTTATGAAAACCGAATATGGTAATCCTTCCAGTCTTCATAGCTATGGAAGAGAGAGCAAAAATGCGGTGGACACCGCCAGGGACCGAATTGCCGAAACCTTAAATGCCAAATCCAAGGAAATCTACTTTACCGCCGGAGGTTCCGAGTCGGACAACTGGGCAATTAAAGGCTATGCCTTTGCCAATAAGGACAAGGGAAACCATATTATAACCAGTAAAATCGAACACCATGGGGTACTTTATACCGTGGAGTATCTAGTAAAAGAGCATGGCTTTACGGCAACCTATCTGGATGTGGACGCCGACGGCTTGATTGATCTTGAGGATTTGAAAAATGCCATTACCGAGGATACCATGTTAATTACCATCATGTTTGCCAACAATGAAATCGGAACCATTCAGCCCATCAAAGAAATCGGAGCCATTGCCAAGGAACGAAAGATTGCTTTTCACACCGACGGTGTGCAGGCCTATGGTAATTTGAAGCTTGATGTGGATGAATTAAATATCGATATGATGAGCATGTCCGCCCATAAGCTTCACGGACCGAAGGGGATTGGTGCCCTATATATTCGCCCCGGCATCCGACTCCATAACCTGATTCACGGAGGAGCCCAGGAGCGGAAGAAGCGGGCCGGTACCGAAAATGTACCGGGAATCGTTGGCTTCGGCAAAGCTGCAGAGCTTGCCCATGAAAATCTGGAAGAGCGGATTCAGGAAAAAACCAGACTGCGGGATAAAATGATTGACGGAATTTTGGAAAACGTTCCCTATACCATACTCAACGGGCATCGAACCAAAAGGCTTCCCAATAACTTTAATATTTCCTTTCGGTTTATTGAAGGGGAGTCCCTATTACTCAGTTTAGATATGGTAGGCATTGCAGGATCCAGTGGTTCTGCCTGCACCTCGGGATCCTTAGACCCCTCCCATGTACTACTTTCTTTGGGACTTACCCATGAAGTAGCCCACGGGTCCCTAAGACTGACAATCGGAGCCTATAACACGGAAGAAGAAGTGGACTATGTATTAGAGCAGTTGCCTCCTATTGTAGAGAGACTGCGAAAGATGTCCCCACTATATGAAGAAATTGAAGGAGGTAATCAATAATGTATACGGAAATTGTAATGGAGCACTTTACCAACCCCAGAAATGTAGGAGAGATTAAAGACGCCGACGGCGTAGGCCAGGTGGGCAATCCGAAATGCGGCGATATCATGAAGATGTACTTTAAAATTGATGAGAATGAAGTGATCACCGATGTAAAATTTAAAACCTTCGGTTGCGGATCCGCCATTGCCAGCTCCTCCATTGCCACGGAACTGATCAAAGGTAAAACCGTAAAGGAAGCCTTACAGATCAGCAATAAAAAAGTCGTGGAAGAACTGGGCGGTCTCCCTGCCGTAAAAATTCACTGTTCCGTGTTAGCCGAGCAGGCGATCAAATCCACCATTTATGATTATGCACAGAAAAATAACAAGCATTATGAAGAACTGGAAGACTTTGATCCGGAAGCGGCACAGGAGGATCACCACTAAAAATCGATAAAAATCTCTTATAGAAAGAAAAATACTTCATGGAAGGCTAAGTCCCTGAAGTAATAGCAAAAACCAAAGAAAATACAGTATTGCACTGTATTTTCTTTTTTTAAATAGATTTATCCACGGTTTTTTGCTAAAATGAAAGGAGAGGGTGAAGGTTCTTAAAAAAAACCGGGGAAAAGGGTTTATGAGATAAAGGAGGGGATTTCCTTGTGGGCTGCATCATGGATGAAGTTTGGAATCAGTTTTCTCAGTGCGGGAAATAACGAGGTATCACAGGTAGCCGGTCGCGGGTACGTCATGAACTTCCTACTGTTCCTGATATTACTAGGGGTCTTGTTGCTACTGGGTTTCGGAATTTATTACTTAATACATATCGGCAATAATTTTTTATATCGGGATCGGCGGATTTTTATCGGGAAAAAACAGATTTTTTATTTTATCCTGTTCTTTTTTGTGGTGCTGATTCTCATCGGTCTCTATACCATTCAAGGCTTTCTGTTGCAGCTGGTAGCCCCGTTTCTGGCCGCCTTTGCCATTGCCTATATCTTAAATCCCGCCATAACCCTGATGGACCGAAAAGGGATCAGGAGGCACTACGGCATCCTTTTAATTTACGGAATTATTATCGGGATTTTAGTCATTCTCTCCATGAGTTTTTTCCCGAGGATTGCGGGGGAAATACGCAGGCTGATCGAAGTACTTCCCCAATACGTGGAAAATGCCTATGAGAACTTTCAGGTATTTTATGATCGAAACTTTCATCGAATCGGTTTTCTCCCGGAAAATCTGGAAAATATCGGCGAGATGTTGGATTTAAATATGGAACGGTTCCAGGATGTATTTCTGGGAGCCTTCGGTTCCATCACCCAAACCTTTCGAGGTTTTTTCGTCCGGGGCATCAATGTGATTTTAACCCCGATTATCGCCTTTTACTTTTTGAAGGATCGGGAGAAATTTAAGCACAGTATTATCATGCTGATTCCCCAGCGGGTTCGACGGGAAGCGCTGATGATCGGTTACGATATGAATACGGCCCTGGGCGGATTTGTAAGGGGGCAGCTGTTAGTGGCCTTATTTGTAGGGACGTTAACCACGGTATCCCTGTTAATACTTCGCGTGGAGTTCGCCGTACTCGTGGGTATGATTGCAGGTATTGCCAATATCATTCCCTATTTGGGGCCGATAATCGGTATCGTCCCTGCGGTGTTTTTCGCACTGCTGGATGGGCCGGCAAAGGCTATTTGGGTAATCGCAGTGTTTACGGTAATCCAACAGATTGAAAGCGGTATTGTTACCCCCAGGGTCGTGGGAAAACGGGTGGGGATTCATCCCGTGTTTGTTATGCTTTCTTTAATGATCGGCGGAAGGGTTTTTGGAATCCTGGGCATGCTGATCGCCGTCCCCAGTGCCGTAACCATCCACGTGTTGGGAAAACACCTGATCGCCTTGGTGAAACGAATATAACATGATATAATTTTTAACAGAAGACAGCGAAACTAAAGAGGAGGAACAGCAATGAAAGCAATGGGAGCAAATGAAATTCGAAGAGCCTTTTTAAAATTCTTTGAGGAAAAGGATCATTACATTCAAAAAAGTTATCCCCTGGTACCTCAGGAGGATAAGAGTTTATTATTGATCAATGCGGGAATGGCCCCTTTAAAGCCTTACTTTTCCGGGACCAAGGAGCCGCCGAAAAACCGAATGGCCACCTGTCAAAAGTGCATCCGTACCGATGACATCGAAAACGTGGGAAGAACCGCCCGCCACGCCACTTTTTTTGAAATGCTGGGCAACTTCTCCTTTGGAGATTACTTTAAAAAAGAAGCCATCGAATGGGCCTGGGAATTCGTCTTAAAAGACCTTCAGATGCCCCGGGAAAACATCTGGGCCTCCATTTATGAAGAGGACGACGAAGCCTTTGACCTGTGGCATGACCATATCGGCTTGGAAAAAGAGCGGATCGTACGACTGGGAAAAGAAGATAACTTCTGGGAAATCGGAACCGGTCCCTGTGGTCCCTGTTCGGAACTGTATTACGACCGTGGGCCCGCCTATGGCTGTGACGATCCCGATTGTAAACCGGGATGTGACTGTGACCGGTTTGTGGAGTTCTGGAACCTGGTATTTACCCAGTTTAATAAGGATGAAGACGGCAATTATACGAAGCTCCCCAGCCCCAATATTGATACCGGTATGGGCTTAGAGCGGGTAGCGGCAATTATGCAGGATGTAAATTCCATTTATGAAATCGATATTGCAAAGAAGATTTACGATCGTGTCGTGGCCATTAAAAATTCTCCGCTGAAAGACGGGGAAAGTACTTCCGTTAAAGTAATCACCGACCATATTAAGGCCGTAACCTTTATGATCGGGGACGGCATTATCCCAAGCAACGAAGGCCGGGGATACGTGCTTCGAAGACTCCTTCGACGGGGAGCCCGTCACGGAAGACTGCTGGGGATTCGACACACCTTCTTAAAAGACTTGATGGAAACCGTAGTGGATATTTTCGGTGAGGACTATCCCGAACTTCGGGAAAAACAGGACTATATCCGAAAGATCATTACCGTGGAGGAGGAAAAATTCCAGGAGACCATCGGTCAGGGAATGGAAATTTTAGACGGCTACATTGAAGCCTTAGTGAAAAAAAGGGAGAAAACCCTGTCGGGAGCCGACGCATTTAAGCTTTATGACACCTATGGCTTTCCCTTGGACCTTACCCTGGAGATATTAGCGGAAAAAGAACTCTCCGTAGACGAAGAGGCCTTTAGAGCTTCCATGGAAAAACAGCGAAATCTTGCCAGAAACTCCCGGCAAAAACAGGGCAACGAAGGCTGGGCAGAGGATCCCTTAAAATCCGTGGATCCCAAGTTAAAAACCCTGTTTACGGGATACACCTCTTATAAGGAAACCGCCAAGGTAATGGCCCTGGTTTCCGGGGGAGAAGCCGTCGAAGAAGCGACGGAAGGCATGGAAGTATTACTGGTTACCGATAAAACCCCTTTCTACGGCGAAAGCGGTGGACAGGTGGGAGATCAGGGACGAGCCTACCATGAAAATTTTGAAGGAAAAGTACTGGATGCCCAAAACGATAAAAACGGAAGAACCTATAAACTGTTAAAAGTTCTTTCCGGTGGGATTAAAACCGGGGAAGATGTAACCCTGCACATCGATGAGAAAAAGCGTTTTGCCACAATGAAAAACCATACGGGAACCCATCTGCTGCACCGGGCCTTAAAGGATGTTGTGGGAGACCATGTAAATCAGGCGGGATCCTTCGTAAGCCATGAACGGATGCGTTTTGACTTTAACCATTTTGAAGGACTGACCAAAGAGGAAATGGAAAAAATTGAAGAGCAGGTAAACTCCGTGATCTTTAACGGGCAGAAGGTTAGCGCCTCTACCATGTCCCTGGAGGATGCAAAGAAAAAAGGGGCCGAGGCTCTGTTTACGGAAAAATACGATGCCCATGTCCGGGTAATTGAAGTGGATCATTACTCCAATGAACTGTGTGGCGGTTGTCACGTGGATAACACCAGCAAAATCGGGATGTTTAAAATCCTTCATGAGTCCAGTGTGGCCTCGGGGGTACGGCGAATTGAAGCGGTAACCGGTGAAGGGGTATACCGTCAGATGAAGGAGCAGGAAGCCCTGGTTTCACAAGCGGCGGAAACCTTAAAGGTGCAAAAGGATAATATCCTCCGACGCATTGAAGAGGTCTTGGCGGAGCAAAAAGATCAGGCAAAGACCATTGAATCCTTAAAAAGCAAACTTGCGGGAGACGTGGTAGGAGACCTACTGAACACCACAGTGGAGGTTAAAGGAGTACCCATGATCCTCGAAAATCTTGGGGAGAAGGAAATGGACGAAATCCGAAAGGTCGGCGACGGCTTAAAGGAAAAAATGGAAAGCGGCATCATTGTTCTCGGAGCCAAGAACAACGGGAAAGCCAATTTCATTGCCATTGTAACCAAAGATTTAATCAAAAAAGGCATCAAAGCCGGAGATATCGTGAAAGTGGGAGCCAAGGTTGCGGGAGGCGGCGGAGGCGGCCGACCGGATATGGCCCAGGCCGGCGGAAAGAATCCGGAAAAAATAAATGAAGCCTTAGCGGCTGTAAAATCCTATGTGGAGGAAACCCTATAGGTCACTGAATGTAAAAGATCCCTCGGCAATACACCGAGAACGGGGACGGTCCCCGGGGAACTTATGGATTCAATGAATAAACCCTTCTATAATTGGGATATTCCCCTATTATAGAGGGGTTTTTATGGGAAAAAACAATTTGCTTATCCATATGGGAAAAGTTAAAAACACCCGGGAAGTCAGCAGAAGGCGTGAAGCTTTTAAACCACCGGAAGAACCGGCAGACGGCGTGGTGCCGTGTACTTAGAGAAAAAAAGGAGTGTTAGCGATGTTATACGGAATGATTTTTTCGGTCTTAGCAGGGGTGATGGTATCCCTACAGGGGATTTTCAATGCCCGCCTCAGTGACAAAATCGGGTTTTGGCATACCAATACCTTTGTCCACGGCAGCGGTTTTGTGGTGGCCTTTATTATTATGCTGCTGTTTGAAAATCTGAATTTCAGCCCCCTAAAAGAAGTACAGCCCTATTATCTGTTGGGAGGCGTTATGGGTGTGATCATTATTTTCAGTGTGATTAACGGAATCTCATCCATCGGGGCAAGCTATACCATCACTTTGATGATTGTAACGCAAATTGTGCTTACGGCGGGGATTAATTATTTCGGCTACTTCGGCGAGCCCGTTATTATTCTCTCCCTTCGAAAAGCCGTGGGACTGGCTTTAATGCTTAGCGGTCTGGTGCTGTATCAATTAAAATAACCGAGGAAGTGCACCCGTTTTTCCCCATTTTTAAATACTTTCAAAAGAAAAGCACCCCTGCGGTTTTAAAGTTTTGAAATCTATGGTAAAATAGATAGAAGACCTAGTAACAACGAAATTAAGGAGGCGATATCATGTACGATGATCAATCTACCATGAAGTTTACTATTGACCAGGAAAAACAGGACGAAGCTAGAAGCATCATTGAAACTGTATACCAATCCTTAGAGGAAAAGGGATATAATCCGGTAAATCAATTCATCGGCTACATGTTATCCGGCGACCCCACCTATATCACCAGCCACAATAACGCCAGAAGTATCATTTCTAAGATCGAGCGGGATGAATTACTGGAAGAACTCCTACGATCTTACTTATCCAAATAAAAACAGGGAAGTAAGGGGACCGCCTCTTACTTTTTTTTATGGAAGGGTTTCCAATTTTCATAACAACTATGTTATAATTACTATTTATATGGTAAGATTTTAAGGAGGATAACCTTGGAGTACAATCGACTAGGAAAAAGCGAACTAACGGTGTCCAAACTCTGTTTCGGATCCCTGACCATCAGTCCTCTGCAACGGAACCTTTCGGTAAAACAGTCTGAAAACATTTTACTGCATGCCTTTGAGCATGGAGTAAACTTTATAGATACCGCCGCCCTGTACGATAATTATCATCAGATAAAAGGGGCCCTGAAACAGTGGGGAAGGCATAAAATTCACATTGCAAGCAAGTCCTATGCATATTCCGAACACACCGCAAAAAAAAGCCTGGAAGAGGCCCTTACAGGCCTGGATACCGACTATATCGATTTATTTATGCTTCATGAACAGGAAAGCGAACACACCCTTCGGGGGCATCAGGAAGCCATCGACTTTTTTCTTCAAAAGAAAAAGGAAGGGGTAATAAGAAGTTTCGGAATCTCCACCCATTTTATTGCCGGTGTAAAAGCCGCCGTCAATCACGGGGCCATAGATGTTATCCATCCCATCGTAAACCATCAGGGACTGGGCATCGTAGACGGAGATATTACCGGGATGCTTCAGGCCATCGGCGAAGCGAAAAAGAAGGATATGGGCATTTTTGCCATGAAGCCCCTGGGGGGCGGACATCTTCTTTCGGATTTTCAAAAGAGCTTTGATTACGTGCTAAACCTGAAGGACGTGGACTCCATAGCCGTGGGCATGCAGTCCGTGGAAGAAGTGGAAGTAAATGCGGGAATTTTTTCTAAAAAGAGGATTTCCGATGAAACGATAAAAAAAATTCAGGCCCAACCGAGAACCCTGCAGATTGCAGACTGGTGCCAAGGCTGTGGACTATGTGTAAAACGTTGTAATATGAATGCACTCAGCCTTCAAGGAGAACCGGGAAAAGAGCAGGCCGTGGTAGACCCGAAGCGATGCGTATTTTGCGGATACTGCGGAAAAGTCTGTCCGGACTTTTGTATTAAGGTAATCTAGGAACACATCATGGCAATATAAGAACACACCATGGAAATTTAGTAACAGAAAGAGCGGGAAGCGGCTCTTAGAACTGGTCGGCTGCCGGCTATAAGGAGGATTTATGGAAAAGTTTTTAGGACTGGATGTGGGAGACCGCACCATCGGTGTAGCGGTTAGCGACGCTTTGGGCTTTACCGCCCAGGGGATCGAGACGATTCATCGAAAAAGCAAAAAGGAAGACTATCAGCGTTTGGAAGAGATTATGAAGCTTCACGGAATTAAAACCGTGGTGGCGGGACTTCCCAAAAACATGAACGGAAGCCTGGGACCCCAAGGGGAAAAAACCAAGGTGTTTTGTGAAAAGCTGAAAAATAAATTCGGTGTTACCATTATCTACTGGGATGAGCGACTAAGCACCAAAGCCGCCCAGCGAACCCTAATCGAAGCCGACGTCAGTCGAAAAAAACGAAAGGGCGTCATAGATAAAATGGCTGCGGTTCATATCCTACAGGGATATCTGGACAGTTTATAACCCTTCAAAGACCATCGGATGAAATTGAACAAAACAAATAAATTACAAGAAGTATGGAATGTATGAAAAGCAGGAAAAATAAAAGGAGGTTTTTTAACCATGGAAGAAAATGAAAATGTGATCACCCTGATTGACGAGAACGACGAGGAAAAAGATTTTGAAATTATTATGACGATGGAACTGGAAGGCAAGGAATACACGATTCTAATGCCCGTAGAAGACGATGAAGAGGAAGAAGAAGCCTATATTTTCCGTATTGACAAAGAAGGGGGCAACGATGATGAGTTTATCCTTGTAGCCATTGAAGACGACGAGGAGTATCAAAAAGTGGTGGATACCTATGAAACCCTTCTTGAAGAGGAACTTGGTATCAATCCCGACCATGACCACGATCATGACCATGATCATGACCACGACGAAGAAGAGTAAAACACATGGTTTTTATAGAAATTCCCGGTGAAAAAGTCCGGGGGCTGTTTCAACGAAGGATAAACCGTTTTATCGGGGAGGTCTTCGTTGAAGGGCACCTGGAGACCGTACATATTGCCAATACCGGTCGGATGAAAGAACTGCTGACAAAGGATGCGAAAGTAATTCTTCGAAAGGTTAATCAGCCCCATCGGAAAACCAAGTTCGATTTACTCATGGTGTACCACGGGAATACATTAATATCCATCGATTCAAAGCTTCCCAATCAACTGCTGGAAAAGGCCTTTATCGAGGGAGAAATCCCGGGATTTGAAGGGTTTTCCACGGTAAAGCGGGAAGTAACCTTTGGAAAAAGTCGGTTTGACCTTAGCTTATTAAATCCGAAAACCAAAGAGTTAGCCTTAATTGAAGCGAAATGTGTCACCCTGGTAAAGAATAAGGGTTTGGCTACCTTCCCCGATGCCCCCACCACTCGAGGACTGAAACATGTGCTGGAGTTGATGGAAGGCTTACAAGCCGGGCACCGCGGAGAAGTATTTTTTGTTGTGCAGCGAAGTGACGGAGAGTTTTTTCGACCGAATAGGGATATGGACCCCGCGTTTTCCGAAGCCGTGGCCTTGGCTCATAAGGCCGGTGTAAAGTTTCGTGCGTTTAATTGTATTGTACGGCCCGAAGGGATTGAACTTTTCAAGGAAATCCCCGTGGAGATCTCTACGAATTCCCATCATCGATAATGGGTTATTTTCAAGGGAATTATCATTTGTCGAAAAGAAGTTTGACAGTCCATGGTAAATCCAGTATACTAAGGTATGAAAATAATTATTAATTGAGAAGCGAGGGCGAACAATATGCTAGAAAACATGGATATGCTAAAGGATCGTTTAAAAGAAAAAGGAAGCAAATTAACTCCCCAGCGACGGGCTACGTTAAATGTAATCATACAGAATAAAGGCGAACACCTTAATACCGAAGAGATTTACGAACTGGTTCGAAAGGACTGTCCGGAAATCGGTTTGGCCACAGTATATCGTACCCTGCAATTACTGGAAGAAATGGATATTATCTCACGAATCAATTTGGATGACGGATGTTCTCGATACGAAATCAAAACCGGTGATGAAGATCACCAGCATCATCATTTAATCTGTCAGGAATGCAATAAAATTATTGAAGTGAAAATTGATCTACTGGATCATTTGGAAAAGGAAATTGAAAAAGAATATGATTTCGACATAAAAGACCATAAAGTGAAATTTTTTGGTTTATGTACGGATTGTAAACATAAATAGTAGAAGGAGTGACAAATTTGGCAAGTAAAAAAGACAAGTTAAAAATTATTCCACTGGGAGGACTAGGGGAAATCGGAAAGAATATGACCGCCATTGAATACGAGGATGAGATTCTGATCATCGACTGCGGCCTGAGCTTTCCCGAGGAAGAAATGCTGGGAGTGGATATCGTAATTCCGGATATTACGTATCTGCTTAAGAACAAGGAAAAGGTAAAGGGAATAGTAATTACTCACGGACACGAAGACCACATCGGAGCCCTGCCTTACGTGTTAAAGAAAATCAACGTACCGGTATACGGAAGCCGGTTAACCGTCGGACTTATCGAGAATAAGTTAAAGGGCTTTAAAATGAAAAACGCCCATATCGAACGGGTAAGCCCTCGACAAAAGATTCAGTTAGGCGCATTTAAAGTGGAGTTTATCAGTACATCCCACAGTATTCCCGATGCTTTCGCATTGTCGGTGGAAACCCCTGCAGGAATCGTATTCCATACGGGAGACTTTCGAATCGACTATACCCCCATTGATGACCAGATCATCGATTTGGACAAAATCGCGGAAATCGGACGAAAAGGGGTACTGGTTATGCTCGCAGACAGTACCAACGCCGAGCGACCGGGAACCACCCGATCGGAAAAAAGCGTGGGAGATACCTTTGACGAGATCTTCAGCGCAAGAAAGAGTCGTATTATTATTGCAACCTTTGCATCCCATGTACACAGAATACAGCAAATTGTAAATTCCGCTGTAAAATACAACCGAAAAATTGTTTTTTCCGGAAGAAGTATGTTAACCGTCGGAGCGGTAGCCCAGGAACTGGGTGTTCTTAATATCCCCGAGGGTATTACCATTACGGAAAAAGAAATGGATAGCTATCCCGATGAAGAAGTGGTGGTAGTGGTTACCGGTTCTCAAGGAGAGCCCATGGCGGCCCTTCCTCGAATGGCCAGTGACGAACACCGTACCCTGGATATTCGAAAAGGCGACACCGTAGTATTTTCCTCCACCCCGATTCCCGGGAACGAAAAACTGGTTGGAAAAGTAATGAACCTGTTATATGACCGTGGCGCAGAAGTTATTTATGACAAACTGTACGACGTTCATACCTCAGGACACGCCTGCCAGGAAGAGCTTAAGCTTATGCACCGACTGGTAAAGCCGAAGTACTTTATCCCGGTTCACGGGGAAGTACGACACCTTCGTCAGCACGGACTGTTAGCGGAGGATTTGGGAATGCCCAAGGAAAATATTTTTGTGGGTGAAACCGGAGATATTATGGAATTCTCCGAAGAATCCGCAAAAGTGATCGGTAAGATTACTTCCGGACAGGTACTGGTAGATGGACTTGGTGTAGGAGACGTTGGAAACATCGTTCTTCGAGACCGTAAGCATCTAGCGGAAGACGGACTGATGATCGTGGTGGTAACCATCAAGCGGGAAAACCGTAAAGTGATGGCCGGACCGGATATCATCTCTCGTGGATTTGTATACGTTCGGGAATCCGAATCCTTAATGTCGGAAGCCAAGGACGTTGTAACGAAAGCCTTAGAAAGCTGCGAAAAGCAAAATGCCAAGGAATGGTCCGTAATCAAAGGCGCCATTCGGGATCAGTTAAAAGGCTTCCTATACGAAAAGACCAAACGTCGTCCGATGATTCTGCCTATAATCATGGAAGTTTAAAGAGAAGTATATTATAATAAAATAGGACAAACAATATGGAACTCTAACAATGTATGTTAGGGTTTCATTTTTGCGTAGAGAACCGAGGGATAGGACAAGGGGTAGGACAAGGGGAGGACAGGGGGAGGAAAGAGGGAGGACAGGGGGACGTATCTTTTGTCCTCCGATTTAAGAGGACAAAAGATACGTCCCCCTGTCCTCCCGATCCCCAGTCCTCCCAGTCCTCCCATTAAAGTACATAATGAAAGAGGTGTGAAGATGAATATTTTACTGTATATCGCAATTATGCTCTTCGGAGCGTTTTTAGGAAATCGAAAACTGATTCCCAAGGTTTTAATGAAAAAAATGGATGGGATTCAATTTTTATGTCTGTTGTTGTTGCTGTTTATTATGGGGGTATCCATCGGTCTGGATGAAGAAGTGATCCGGTCCTTCGGAACCATCGGGGTACAAGGGATCATCTTTGCCCTAGCCTCCAGCGTATTTAGTATTATCGGCGTTCGCCTGATTGCATCAAGAGTTCTGGTAAAAGGCGGTGAGGAACAGTGAGTATAACCATTCTCTTAACCGTGGCTCTTGGAATTTTAAGCGGCATATTTATCTTTCCCGAAAGTCTAGGAGATTCCATGGGCTTTTGGATCAGCGCAGGTCTTGCCCTACTGCTGTTTTTTGTAGGGATCGATATCGGATCCAATCGGGGGATTCTCGGAAAAATTCGCCGCATCGGTTTTAAAGTTTTCCTGGTACCCTTAATGGTAGCCATCGGCAGTATTCTGGGAACCACTTTGGCAGGGATTTTAATGGGGATGAATCCTTTTGAATCCGCCGCCATCGGCGCCGGTTTCGGCTGGTACTCCCTATCCGCCATTGAGCTATCGAAGCACAGTGCCTATTTGGGAACCCTGGCCTTTGTAACCAATATTTCCAGGGAAATTATCGCCCTGGTATCCATTCCCTTTATTGCAAAATACATCGGGAAACTGGAGGCCATAGCCCCTGCAGGAGCTACGGCGATGGATACGGTGCTGCCCGTAATTTCCCGGTCCACCAATGCCCATATCGCCATTATTTCTTTTATTACCGGCGTGGTACTCTCCAGCCTGGTACCCATATTGGTGCCGCTGATTATGCTGTTTTCGTAAACGGCATTAATAGCACTTAAGAAGCAACAGGAATAAACAACTGGAAAAAATAATTAGAATAAACAACTAGAAAAATAGTACCAAAACCAATAGTACCAAAATCAATAGTACCAAAACCATTAGCACCAAAACCATTAGCGCCAAAACCATTAGTAATTAAACATTATTACCTAAACCATTCATCCGGACTAAAAAAGCAATTCCGGTAGGAGGAAAAAAAGAATGAAGGAATCGGATAAAATAAAAGTAGAAAATGAAATGAACAATGAAAATAAAAGGCATGAGCAACAGCGTAGCAGCAACAGCGAAGAAACCTCGGAAGAACCCATCGTACAACAACATGTAAAGGACTATATCGATGACCTGCTTCCCAGACATCAGGGGTTGTTTAAAGAGCTGGAGGAATATGCGGAAGCCCATGGGGTTCCCATCATTCAGCGGGAGGTAACGGAGCTGATTAAGGTGCTGGTAAAGACCGCAGGGGCAAAGAAGATTTTGGAAATCGGCACCGCCATCGGCTACTCCGCCATGATTATGGCAGAGGCCATGGAAACCCAGGGGAAAATTGTTACCCTGGAGCGAAATGAAAAAATGGTGGAGCTGGCGTCGGAGAATATCCGTCGGGGAGGATTTGAAAATCGCATTCAAATCATACCGGGGGACGCATTGGAAACCCTGCATTTTTTGCCGGGAGGCTACGATGTGATCTTTATGGACGGCGGGAAAGGGCATTATCATGAAATGCTGGATCTTGCCATATCCCTACTAAAGCCCGGTGGACTCCTGATCTCAGATAATATATTATATAAGGGGATGGTCTCCAGCGAGGAACTGGTTAAAAGAAGGAAACGGACCATCGTTCATCGTATGCGGGAGTATCTGGAATACATTACCCATCACCGGGAGTTGACCACCAGTATCATCCCTATAGGAGATGGCGTCGCGCTGTCCTATAAGAAGCAGTCGTAGGCGAAAGATTTTTAATAGAAAATAACAATAAGGATTAACGCGCTTTTGCAAGATGTAATCGTAGAAAATCTTTGTTTATAAGAAACAGTAGCAGATTAAACGCAATATAGAATGATGCAAGTGATGCAGCCGAAGAACAACGCTATTATATAAGATAAAATCTCAGCCGGCAGTATCGTCTTTTAAAAAAGCAACAGCAGGAAAAGCGTTATCTTCAAGTAGAAGTAGGACAAGCATTGCATTACAAAAAGCAACAGCACAAAAATAGGACTAAAAATATAGATTCAGCAGCTAATGCATGGGTATACTTCATAAGGGTTGAAACCCTTGGAATGGACTTATAAGGAAAACTAGGAGGAACAACCATGGAAAAAGTAGAACTACTGGCCCCGGCAGGGGATTTGGAACGCCTGAAAATGGCGGTAATGTACGGCGCCGATGCGGTGTATTTAGGGGGACAGATTTTCGGCCTTCGAGCCGCAGCGAAAAACTTTAGTATCGAGGAAATCAAAGAAGGGGTAACCTTCGCCCATGACCGGGGTGTTAAAGTGTACTTAACCTTAAATATCATACCCCATAATGAAGATTTTGAAGGCCTGGACAGCTATTTAACCGATGTGGAAAAAACCGGAATCGATGCGGTAATCGTATCGGACCCGGGAACCTTCGAGCTGGTACAGGAAACTCTGCCCGATATGGACATTCATATCAGTACCCAGGCCAACACCACCAACCACCGGACCATTAATTTCTGGCATAAGATGGGGGCGGAGCGGGTGGTTCTTGCCCGGGAGCTGAGCTTTAAAGAAATTCACGAAATCCGGGAGAAGATAGACCCTAAAGTGGAACTGGAAGCCTTCGTTCACGGAGCCATGTGCATCTCCTATTCCGGACGATGCCTACTCAGTAACTATATGGCCAATCGGGACGCCAACCGGGGAGAATGCGCCCAGCCTTGCCGATGGAACTATTATCTGGTGGAGGAAAAGCGCCCGGGACAGTATATGCCCATCTATGAAGATGAAAAAGGCACCTATTTCATGAATTCCAAAGATCTGTCCATGATTGCCCATATACCCGAGGTAATTAATGCCGGGATCACCAGCCTGAAGATTGAAGGACGGATGAAAACCATCTATTATGTGGCGACCATCGTTCGGGCCTACCGTATGGCCATTGACGCTTACTACGAGGATCCGGAAAACTGGACTTTCCAGCCGGAATGGCTCCAGGAGATTAAAAAAGTCAGTCACCGGGAATTTACCACGGGCTTTTACTTTGATAAGCCCGATGAAAAGGAACACATTTATGCGGATAAGAGCTACCACCGGGACTTTACCTTTATCGGTCTGGTAAAATCCTATGATGAAGAGACGAAAACCGCATTAATCGAGCAGCGTAACCGATTCTTCAAAGGGGATACCGTAGAAATCGTCGGTCCGGAAAAAGAAACCCAGACCTTCGTCATCACCGAGATGATCAATGAAGAAGGGGAGTCCATCGACGTGGCCCCTCATCCGAAGCAACTGGTTCGAATTCCCGTGGGTCGACCGGTTAAGCCCTATGACATGCTTCGAAAGGAAAGGATGGATCATGATGAAGAATAAACCTATTTTAATCGGCATTACCGGAGGCACCGGTTCCGGGAAAAGCACCATCGCCCAGGCGATTTACGACAGCTTATCGGAAAAAAACATTGCCATTATCGAGCAGGACGCCTATTACAAGGATCAGTCCCATTTAACCTTTGAGGAGCGGGTAAAGACCAACTACGACCACCCCTTAGCCTTTGATATGGATCTGTTAATTGAGCATCTGACCATGCTTTCCAATAATCAGTGCATTGAAAAACCCGCCTATGATTTTGAAAACCATAACCGAAAGGTGGAAACCACAACGTTTTATCCCAAGGATATTATCATTCTGGAAGGCATTCTTCTACTGGACGAGCCCAAACTCCGGGAGATGCTGGATATTAAAATCTTTGTGGATACCGATGCCGATGTTCGCATCATTCGAAGAATTCTTCGGGACATACAGGACCGGGGGCGAAGCCTGGACTCCGTGATCGATCAGTATCTCAGCACGGTTCGACCGGCCCATTTGCAGTTTGTGGAACCGAATAAAAAATATGCGGATATTATCATTCCCGAAGGAGGATTTAACCAGGTAGCCATCGATATTATGGTGGCCAAGGTACGATCCATCGTTCAGGAAAGGGTTTAAAATTTCACAAAAAAATTCCGTCGGGTTATACAAAAAGAACTTTTCTTGTTATAATGAAAGATGAGGGGGAGATGTAAATATGAATATTGCATTTTTCATTACACCAAAACATGAAAGTGTTTGTCTCCAAAAGGACGCCACCATGCGTCAGGCTTTGGAGAAAATGGAATTTCACCGTTATACCGCCGTTCCTATTGTGGATGAACAGGGAAGATACGTAGGCACCTTAACGGAGGGGGATCTACTTTGGAAGATGAAAAACACACCGAATTTAACCTTTGAAGGAACCAATAAAATACCGCTTAGAAAAGTACCGAAAAATATGAGTAATCATCCCGTATCCATCAATGCAGAGATGGAAGAAGTGGTGGACTTGATTATGCAACAAAATTTTGTCCCCGTGGTGGATGATCAGAATATCTTTGTGGGTATTATCACTCGAAAAGCCGTAATGAGTTACTTACGAAGGATTGCAGGCGAGGAAATCGGAAATCTGGACAATCTGCGATCCGCATCGAGCATGTAATCCTCCCGAGGAAAATTATTTTCCAAGGGAAAGAAAAGCAGGTGAGAAAATGGAATTCAATGAAAAAAATAAAGGTTTTTTTATCAATGATTATAGCGAAGGGGCTCATCCGGATATCCTTAAGCGTCTCGGTGAGACCAACCAACAATCGGAGGAAGGCTACGGAGAGGATGTCTTTACCAAACAGGCCAAGGAAGAAATCAAGCGGCTGCTGGGTAGTGATCATCAATCGGAGGTCCATCTGGTCTCCGGAGGTACCCAGGCGAATTTAACCACCCTGGCCATGATGTTAAAGCCCTATGAATCCGTCATCGCTCCGGAAAGTGCCCATATTGCCGTACATGAAACCGGAGCCATCGAAGCCACCGGTCATAAAATCAATACCATCCCCACGGAAGATGGGAAAATCACGCCCCATCAGATCCTGGAGGTTTTAGAGGAGCATGAGGACGAGCATATGGTTCTTCCCCGGGTAATTTATATTTCCAATACCACCGAGGTGGGAAGCTGTTATAGTAAAAAAGAATTACAGGAGCTTCGGGCTCTGGCCGATAAGCAGGGACTGAAAATTTACCTGGACGGGGCAAGAATCGGCTCCGCTCTAATGACCAAGAGCAACGACCTGACCTTTAAGGATTTAGCCGAGCTGACCGATGCCTTTTACATCGGCGGTACGAAAAACGGCGCATTACTGGGAGAGGCCATTGTACTTAATAACCGGGAGCTTCAGGAAAACTTCCGCTTTGCCATAAAGCAGCGGGGAGGTCTTATGGCCAAGGGAAGATTGCTGGGACTGCAGTTCACCACCCTATTCGAAGGGGATTTATTCTTTCAGCTGGCGGCCCATGCCAATGAAATGGCGGATCTGCTTCGGGAAGGGATCCACTCCGAGGGATACCGTTTCCTAGTGGAAACCGAAAGCAACCAGGTATTTCCCATCCTGCCGGAACCCCTGATTGAACAGTTGGAGAAAAAATACGTATTCTATCGTTGGAAAAAAATAGACAATCACCACACCGCCCTTAGATTAGTCACATCCTGGGCAACAACCGAAGAAAAGGTACAAGCCTTTTTAAAGGATCTTAAAGCCTGATTTTTTAGGATCCCAAAGACAGAATTGAAGGAGATGAATACATGAAATTTTCTACTTTACCACCGAAGGGCACCTTTGATGTGACCCCGGAGGAAATGGAACTTCGAAGCTGGATGCAGGATACCATCAAAAATACTTATAAGGAACACGGATTTACCCAGATCGAAACCCCATCCATCGAAAATCTGGATCTGTTAACCAACAGTGAAGGGGGAGAAAATCTGCAGATGCTGTTTAAAATCTTAAAGCGGGGAGAAAAATTTTCTCCTGCAGAGATCAATGAAAACACCACGGAAAACGACCTGTGCGACCTGGGGCTGCGCTTTGATTTAACCCTGCCCCTCAGCCGGTTTTATGCCAATAACCGAAACGATTTATTAAACCCCTTCAAAGCTTTTCAGATGGGCTATGTCTGGCGGGCGGAAAAACCTCAAAAAGGCCGGTTCCGTCAATTTACCCAGTGCGATATCGACATTTTGGGAGACGACTCCGTCTATGCGGAAATCGATCTGATCTTAACCGTTACCAAAGCCTTAAAACGTCTGGGCTTTGATGATTGTACCGTAAAGGTCAATGACCGGCGACTGCTTCGGGAAATGGTAGAGCGTTCGGGACTTCCCCCGGAAGAATTCGCCACCCTTTGCATTACCTTGGATAAAGCCGATAAAATCGGAAAGGACGGCGTCCTGAGAGAGCTGTTGGAAAAAGGCTTTGATGAGGAACCGGCGAAAAATCTGCTGGAACTGTTAAAAACCATCAACGAAGAAGGGCTGGGAGCATTCGAAAGCGAAGAGGCCACTGACCTTCAGCGCTTAATTGATCATGTTAAGGATTATTATCCCATCGAGTTTCAGCCCACCCTGGTACGGGGTATGGGATACTATACCGGTCCGATTTTTGAAATTGAAAGTCGGGACTTCAAAAGCTCCATTGCCGGTGGGGGACGATACGACGATTTACTGTCGAAGTTTCAAAAGGATTCTCTGCCCGGGGTAGGGGTATCCATCGGATTTGAACGGATTTTTGCCATTCTTAGGGAAAAGGATTTTATCATTCCGGAACAGCCGAAAAAGCTGGCCTTGGTATACACTTCAGAGGAAGACCTTCAAAAGACCGTGGCCTTTGCGGAAGCCCTTCGGGACCGTGGACAGATTGTGTCCATGATTCGGGCCTTTAACAAGCTGGGCAAAAAAATCAAGCAGCTGGAAAACGGCGGTTATGATCACGTGCTTGTGGTTCGGGAAGATACGGTCTTGGATGATTTACTGCAATGAAGGATATAGAAATCATAAGACAAAGAGCGGTGCTTCCGTTTCTTTGTCTTTTTTTAACAGGAGGGCATTATGGAAGCGAGAAAAAAACGATTTGAAGAATTGGATATCCTGCGGGGTTTTGCCCTGTTCGGGGTACTACTGGTCAATCTTACGATGATGCATACCAGCCAAACCGGCTTTAGTGTTTCCGGAATGGGTCTGGAGGGGATCAACGAGTTATCCGCCTTAGGGATTGAGCTGTTTTTTCAGGGCAAGTTTTATACGATTTTTTCGATCCTTTTCGGGCTGGGATTTTATCTCTTTATGAACCGAAAGAAGGATTCCAAGGCTCTTGCAAATCCCCTGGATATGAAGCCCTTTTTTATTCGACGTATGCTTGTACTGCTGGCTTTCGGAATCTTACATATGGTACTGGTGTGGCACGGGGATATTCTTCATACCTACGCTATCATTGGGCTTATACTCCTCTGGAGACGGAATAAAACCGATGAAAGCCTGCTGAGGGGAGCGCTGATATGGTTATTGATTGCGGCCTTTATTAGCGGGGTGTTAAACGCCATGATTGAAGTTCCCGTACTGCATCACGCCATGGTGACCTCGGAAATGGTCCCCTACGCCGACGGGATCTACAGCCAGGGATCCTATATGGAGCTCCTTCGCTACCGTGTGGGCCGTGAAATGCAAAATTCCCTGGTGAACCTGATATTTATCCTTCCGAAAATCCTGGGTCTCTTTTATGTGGGCTTTTATTTAGGACGAAAACAACTCTTTCAAAACCTGACCGGTTACCGGGAAATCATCAAAAAGGCTTTTCGCTACAGCGCCGCACTATCCGCTGTAATGATCCTGAGCCTGCTGTTTTTCAGACCCTACACCGGAGGAGAGGTTCCCTATTACAGCTTCGCTTTTCTCGAAGGTCTTTTCGAAGAATTGCTAACCCTATCCGGCAGTGCCTTTTATATGTCGGGCTTATTGCTGCTACTGGGGCTTTCAACGTGGAAGAAGATTTTTAATCCGCTGAAATACATGGGAAAAATGGCCCTTACCAACTACCTTGCCCAAACAATCTTTTGGAGTGTAATCTTTAACGGATACGGCTTCGGGCTTTACGGAAAACTCTCTTACTGGAGCTTTTTTCCTCTGGCTCTGGGATTCTTTATCCTGCAGATACTCCTCAGCAAATGGTGGCTCAGTCGAAGGAGTACCGGTCCCATGGAAGCCCTTTGGCGAAAGCTCACCTATCTGTCGTGATAAAAAAATAGGGATCGATTCCTAAAAGTTCACATTCGGTTCATAAAACCATGGTAAGATGAATCTAACAACTACTTTACCAAGGGGGGAGTTCCATGTTTACGATTTTGATTACCGAGGACGATAAAAATCTTCAAAGACTGATGGAAGCTGTATTAAAGCGAGAAGGATACCGGGTGGTTAAAGCGGAAGACGGGGAAGAAGCCCTGGAGGTATTGGATAAGGAGCATGTGGATTTACTGATTACGGATATTATGATGCCCCACCTGGACGGCTACCGGTTAACCGATGCCCTGCGGGGAGCAAAGTACGACCTGCCCATACTGATGATTACCGCAAAGGAGTCCATGGAGGATAAGAAAAAAGGATTTACCCTAGGGGCGGATGACTATATGGTAAAGCCCGTGGATATGGATGAGATGCTTCTTCGGGTCAAGGCCCTGCTTCGACGCTCGAAAATCCAGAGTGAGCGAAAATTAAGCTATGGGGACATTCATTTGGACTGGGATCGACTGACCCTTGAACAGGAGGGAGAATCAACGGAACTCCCGAAAAAGGAGTTTCAATTACTCTTTAAGCTCTTAAGCTATCCGGGAAAGATTTTTACAAGGCAACAGCTGATGGATGAAATCTGGGGGCTGGAAGCGGAGTCCGATGAGCGGACCATTGATGTACATGTTAAACGGCTCAGAAACCGGTTTGAAAACATCAAGGAGTTTGAAATAGTAACGGTGCGGGGACTGGGCTATAAGGCGGAGAAAAAATGCTGAGAAAAATCAGAGTTAAGCTGGCGCTGATGTTTATTGCGATTATCTTTCTTTCCTCGGGGCTGTCTTTTTTAGCCTCCACCATCCTTTCCCCCAACGTTCCCGGTGAACTTCGCCGAAACCATGGAGAGATTGCCACTGCCCTGTTGGAGCTGGAGGATAAAACCTCCCTTGAAATAGAGGAAATGATTGAAATTACCTCCACCTCCATGCATCAGGTGCAGCGCCGGGAAACCGGGGAGCTTGAACTGGAGGATCAGGAAATCCTGGCCCTGGAAAATGGGGAGACCGTTTACCGAAGAGACGGGAAAATGTTCGGGCTGAAGGCCTATGTAATGGTGCAAGAGGAAATTCTGGAAATCGGACTGCAACCGGACAGTTCCCTGTTTTCCTATACGGCCCTGCGGGTTTGGGACGCCTTGGCATCTTACATTGTCATCGGAATTATCCTGACCATGGTTCTGACAAGAAGAGTGGTCCGACCGGTTCTACGCCTCACCGACGCCACCCGCAACGTGGCCATTGGAAATTTTGATGTGGAGCTGGAAGTACGAAGCAAGGATGAAATCGGTCTGCTGACAAAGAACTTTAACCGCATGGTAACGGAGCTTCGGGGGATGGAAGTCCTTCGAAAGGATTTTATCAATAATGTATCCCATGAGTTTAAGACCCCCATGGCTTCCATTAAGGGATTTGCCAATCTCTTAAGGGACTCGGACATGACCGAGGAGGAGCGACGGGATTATTTGGATATTATCGTTTATGAAACCGATCGTCTGGCCCACTTATCCTCGAATCTGTTGAAGCTGTCAAAGCTGGAAAATCAGGAAATTCCCGAACTTGCGGAAAAGTTCTCTTTGGATGAGCAGATTCGAAGAGCCGTACTGCTGCTGGAGGGGAAGTGGCAGGAGAAGGACCTTCATTTTGATATTGATATGGAGGAGATGACCTTTCAGGGCAGTGAAGAATTGATGCAGCAGGTTTGGCTGAATTTACTGGGAAATGCGATCAAATTTTCTACAAAAAACAGTACCCTGAGCATTCACGGTCGATCGGAAAAGGACCGGTTAATCGTTGAAATCCGGGATAGGGGCATCGGGATGAGCGAAGAAACCGTAAAACGACTCTTTGAAAAATTCTATCAGGGAAACACCGCCCACAGCAGTGAAGGAAGCGGGCTGGGGCTACCACTTGTGAAACGGATTGTAGAAATCCATAGCGGAACCATCACCGTAAACAGCAACATAGGAGAAGGCAGCACCTTTACGGTGGAAATTCCGAAGGAATTGGAGGAAAAATAGATGGAAAAAATGGAAACTCAAAAAACCTTTTTCATGGGAAGCGATGTATGTGACAATGAAGGGAAAAAGCTGTTAAAGCTCTATGAGTTTGCCTTGTATCAAATGAAAACCCGGGTACTGACCCTGCAGGAGGAACTGGCCGGCAGTAACAGCTACAACCCCATAGAACATGTAAAAAGCCGCTTAAAAACCTGGCAAAGCGTAATCAATAAATGCAAACGAAAAGGCGTACCCCTGAACCGGGAAAACATCCATCGCCATGTGCAGGATGTGGCCGGAGTTCGGCTGATCTGTTCCTTTCGGTCGGATATTTACCGTTTGGCGGGTATGCTGATGCAGCACCCGGACCTGGAGGTGATCGAATACAAGGATTATATCGAAAATCCCAAGCCCAATGGTTATCAGAGTTTTCATTTGGTTCTGGAGGTGCCGGTTGTGCTTACGGATCGTATCGAACGTATGCCCGTCGAGCTGCAGATTAGAACCGTAGCCATGGATTTTTGGGCCAGTCTGGAGCATAAAATTTATTATAAGCAGAATCTCAAAAACGTTCCCGCCTCCCTAACCAAGGACTTGCAGGACGCAGCAAAACAGATAACCGCCCTGGATGAGAAGATGGAAAACATCTTTAAGGATATGCAGGATTTGAAAATCTTAAATTTTGATGATAATGATTAAAAGAGCACAATGACACAAAACCTACACATTTGTATAGTATACTGATATATATGGGTGCCCTTCGGCCCTGTGGGGTATAATAAAGATAATTAAAGATTTATTGTAAACCTGGGGCAAATGTAAAGTATTGGGTATAAAGATAAGTAGACGACTTACGATGAGATCTTACGAGATAACGATTTATTATTTGGGAAAAATGAGGAAGAGGTGTTAATGTTATGATTAGTAAAATTGCACGATGGATTATTACAGTGCTTGGAGGAATTACCGGACTTATAATTTTTTATTATACGGAAAGTTATTTTAGTGAAAGCTTGACAGGGATTGAAAGGGGAGTTACCGGAGGTTTGATTGCCTTTACCCTAAGTGCGTTGGTGATTTTTCTTCTGGCTCCGAGGCTGATAAAGCTGGGGCGTAAATTGGTCGGAAGGATTGAAGGGGAGTTTTCGAAAGTGCCTACGGTGGATATGATTCTTGGAACCGTAGGAATGCTGGCAGGACTTATGATAACCTATTTTATCAGCCGTCTGCTGCTCAGTATTCCACTACCCTTCCTAGGGGAAGGCTTAACGATCCTGGCCGCTGTATTCTTCGGATATCTGGGAGCCCGATTGGCCACTCAGCGGGGAGCGGACCTGTTAACCTTTCGAAAAACCCAGAAAGAGCCGGTAAAAACCGAGGAGGAAATCAAAGCCCTTTCAACAAAAACCCGAACATCGATTCCGAAAATACTGGATACCTCGGTGATCATTGACGGTAGAATTTATGATATTGCGAAAACCAAGTTTTTAGAAGGGCCCATTGTGGTTCCGGAGTTCGTCCTGAAAGAACTAAGACACGTGGCGGATGCGGGAGATCCTCTAAAACGCAACCGGGGAAGACGGGGACTGGATGTACTGAACTCCATGCAAAAAGAACCGGGAATTGAAATCGAAATACTGGATCATGATTTTGAAAAGGATTATGAGGAAGGACTTGAAGTGGATGTGAAGCTGTTAAAGCTTGCGAAACAGCTTAATGGAAGGGTGCTTACCAACGACTATAACTTAAACAAGGTCGCCGAGTTTCAGGGGGTGCCCGTACTGAATATCAACGAACTGGCAAATGCGGTAAAACCCGTAGTCATTCCCGGTGAGGAAATGCGAGTGGAAGTTATCGCCGATGGTAAAGAAGCCAATCAGGGCCTTGCCTATTTGGATGACGGCACCATGATTGTGGTGGAAAACGGAAAATCCTTTAAGGGAAAAGGCATCGAAGTTTCTGTCACCAGTGTACTCCAAACCGCCGCAGGAAAAATGATCTTTGCAAAACCTCGGGTATAAAGGTTTAAAGCACGCTGTAGAGCAAAAGAATGCAGTGAGAAAAATAAAAAGTAAAAAAAAAATAAAAATGATGTTGACAATGTGACACCCGTGTCATATAATGAAAATATAAATGACATGGGTGTCACATATATTTTTTGACTGGAGATGACAGGGGTGTCATAAGAGGGAGGACAGGGGGACGTATCTTTTGTCCTCCGAAGAAAGAGGACAAAAGATACGTCCCCCTGTCCTCCTGAAAGGAGGTTAAACATTGCCAAACCCAACGTTTTTTAATATTGATCAGGAAAAGCAGCAAAAGATTATTTCCGCCGCCATGGAGGAGTTTTCCATGAATACCTACAACAATGCCAGCATTGCAAAGATCGTAAAGGATGCGAAAATACCTCGGGGCAGTTTTTATCAGTATTTTGAAGGAATAGAGGATTTGTATCAATACGTTTTACAAATCATAGCCGATGAGAAGATGGCCTATCTCGGGCCGGTAATGGGGATTATGGAGGAAGGAAATACCTTTGAAGTGTTAAAGGAGTTGTACCGTGCCGGTATACAATTCGCCAAGGAACATCCGAAATATGCGGGCATCGGAAATCAGCTGTTTAAGGAAAAGAAAGCTGTCCGGGATCAGGTAACCGAAGGACTGATGGAACGAAGCATCGCCTTTTACGAAATGATTTTTCAGCGGGGCCGGGAACGGGGAGAGATTGACCCCAAGGCGGATATTTCCACCGCGGCCTATATGATGCATACGCTGAATATCAACTTGGCGGATCAGGTTATGGAAGGTAAGGAAGATGAGAACCTGATGGACCACGTGGATGAGTATCATGAACGGGTGGAAAAAATGTTTTATATCTTTGAACAGGGACTGGGCATTAAAAAGTCCTAAAGTGAACGTATAAAAATAAAAGGAGGGAAAATCATGTTTAAAGTTGAGAATCTGCACTTCAGTTATCCTAAGAATAAGGAAGAGACCATTCGGGGTCTGGATTTTGAGATTCAACCGGGAGAAATTTTCGGCCTGCTAGGACCCAGCGGTGTGGGGAAAAGTACCACACAAAAGATTCTGATCAAGATTTTAAAGAATTATCAGGGGGAAATCTCCTATAAGGGAAAAAACCTGAAGGACTATGGTCAGGAGTTTTATGAAGAGATCGGCGTAGGATTTGAGATTCCCGTACATTTTTCCAAGCTTACCGCCATGGAAAACCTGAACTTTTTCCAAAAGCTCTATAAAAAGCATAATGATATTGAGGAGCTGTTAAAACGGGTGGGACTGTATGAAGATCGGAACAAAAAAGTGGCGGAGTATTCCAAGGGAATGAAAGTGCGGCTGAATTTCGTCAAAGCCCTTTTGAATAACCCCACAATGCTCTTTCTTGATGAGCCCACATCGGGACTGGATCCGAAAAATGCCCGGATCATTAAAAATTTGATAAAGGAATACAAGGAAGAGGGAGGTACGGTTATTCTTACCACCCACTTAATGAACGATGTGGAGGAGCTTTGCGACCGGGTAGCCTTTATGGCCGATGGAAAAGTCGTGGAAATCGATTCTCCCAAGAACCTGAAAATCCAGCATGGACAGCGGGTCGTGGACGTGGAATTTGAACGTAACGGCGGTACTGAAACGGAGTCCTTCAAGCTGGACGGTATTAATGAGGACGAAGGGTTCTTTGATGTGGTGAAAAACCACCGAATTATCACCATGCATTCCAAGGAGAATACCTTGGACGACATATTTATCCAACTGACCGGAGGGGATATATATGAGAAATCTTAGTGTACTGTTAAAAGGAGAAGTGGATCGGCTGAGAAAGTACCATATCCTTGCCGCAAGTCTTGTGGTGGCCTTCATTTGGATCGGAGTGATGCAACTGACGGAAGTTGACGATGTTACCGGGATCTTCCCGCTGTTCCTGTTCCTGGACGCCACCTCCATGTCCATGGTGTTGATCGGTGTCAGCATGTTCTTTGAACGGGAGGAAAACACCTTAAAGGCGATTTTCGTCTCCCCGGTTACCAAAAAGGAATACATCAGTGCAAAAATTATCGGAAACATCCTGTCCAACATGCAGACCTTAGTGCTTTTATACCTATACGCATGGATATTCAAGGAAATCAATATCAATATCCTGACCCTGGTACTGTATGTGATTTTAATCAGCATTTTCCATTCCCTAATCGGCTTCCTGCTGGCCTATCACACGAAAAGCTTTACGGAACTGCTAACCGGAATGATCATGTTTATGTTTGCGCTACTGATCCCTGTGGTTCTGGAAGAAGTGGGGATAATCACGGTAGAGTGGCTGAAAAATGTACTTTATATTCTACCCACCAAGGCGTCGCTGCTGCTGCTGAATTCCACAGCGGAAATGTCTACGGTTGAGACTTGGGAAATCGCCTACGGGGTAGGGTATCTGATTTTCTCATCCGCCCTGTTACTGGTATTTATTCGAAAAGGCTTTGAAGTATTTCTCGCAAAGGAGAGTGGTATCTAATGATGGCAACCTTTGTAAGCAGTGAAATGAAAAAATGGACCCGGGATTCCCTAACGGCATTTATGATGATTTACCCGATCCTCTTCGGTGTGATCGGCCGATACGTGTTACCCTGGGCCGAGGAAAACAGCGGATTTTCCCTGGATCTTTACGGAGACTTCGCTCTCGCAGCCTTAGTACTTCTCACCCCGATGATTTACGGAGCGGTGATGGGCTTTTCCATTCTGGATGACCGGGACGACGGCGTGCTGACTGCCATTCGGGTAACCCCCCTAAGCGTGGCAGGATTTTTATCCTTCCGGGTGGTTCTGGTAATGTTTTTCACGTTTATTGCCAGCATCTTTGTGATTCTTTTTTCCAACTTCGGTCCCTTAACCTTGGGCGAGACCCTGATGATTTCCGGAGTCAACACCCTTGGCGCACCGATTGCAGGATTTTTAATCAACGCCTTCGCCAGCAACAAAATTGAAGGCTTTGCCATTATGAAGGGTACCGGTATGGTGGTGGCCTTTCCCGTCATCGGTCTGATTTTTACCGATGCCAAGGAGTTTATCTTTGCCATTGTTCCCGGATTCTGGCCGGCCAAAGCCATCTCCACTTTGTTTCGGGGAGAGGCGGCGATGAATTTAAGCTTTGAAAGCTATCTGCTGATCGGACTGGTCTATGCCCTGGTGTTAAATGTGGTGCTGTATAAATTCTTTATTCATAAAACCAGAATCTAACAGTACCGGAATTTAAAAACCGGAATAAAAGAATTGGAATCTAAAAAAACGAAATTAAAAGAACGGAAGTTAAAATCAACTCCCGCTGAAAACGAAAGGACTGCTTTCGACCTCGGCGGGTTTTTTTCATTGATTAGTAAAAAAAATAGTAGGGTATACAATAAACGTTAGCCATGATAATCAAAGAATTGTCATTCTGAAGGAGGTTTAGGCAAGATGAAAAATCATAAAAATTTAAAGGGAATGAAAGAGATTCATGTAGGGGAAATTGAAGGATTTAGCCTGGGACATAGCCAAGATGAAAAAGGGGCCACCGGTTGTACCGTTGCCCTGTTCCAACAGGGAGCCGTAGCCGGGGTGGATATCCGGGGCGGGGCTCCGGGAACCAGGGAGACGGATTTACTGAAATCCGAAAATATGGTGGACCGGGTGCACGGGATCTTACTTACCGGAGGCAGTGCCTACGGCCTCGATGCCGCCGCCGGGGTGATGGAGTACCTGGAAGAGCAAAACATCGGCTTTGATGTGGGCGTGGCTAAAGTGCCCATCGTACCGGGAGCCGTGCTCTTTGATCTGCCCATCGGCAACCCGAAGATCCGTCCCGATAAGGCCATGGGCTACGCTGCGGCGAAAAATGCGGGAAGTAAACATGGAAAAGCGGTTGCGGAGGGTACCGTAGGTGCGGGAACCGGAGCCACCGTCGGAAAAATCCTCGGGATGGACTACGCCATGAAGGGGGGCATCGGAAGCTATGCTGTAGAAATCGGCGGACTGAAAGTCGGTGCCATTGTAGCGGTAAATGCCTTCGGAGACGTGTTGGAACAGGGAGAGACCATAGCGGGGGTATACGATCGGAAAAATCAGATCTTCCTTCATACGGAAGGAGTAATGGTTCAGGGGGCCTATAAAGAACCCTTTAACGGCAATACCACCATCGGTATTGTGGTCACCAACGGTAAGTTTACCAAGCCGGCAATGAATAAAATTGCCTCCATGAGCCATAACGGCTATGCAAGGGCCCTTTATCCCAGCCACACCATGGTGGATGGGGACACCATCTTTGCAGCCGCTACCGGAGAAGTGGAATCGGACCCCAGTTTTGTGGGACATCTGGCCGCCGTAGCCGTGGAAAAGGCGATTCATCGGGGAATTAAGGCCGCCAAAGCGTTACACGGTGTGCCGGCCTATCAGGACATAGCCGGGGATCATCAACAAGAAGAATGATTTTGAATACCGTAATCTTTTTCCATTTAAAATATCCTCCGTCTACAGACGGAGGATATGGAAGTCTTCGGACGGTTATCAATCAGCGAACTTTTCTATACAATGTATGAAGAGCGGGTTCAGTAAAAGGAACAAAGAAAGCCGGAGCAATACATAAAGGCTGAATTCCGAAAATCTCTAAAGAACACAAGGAGTTGAAGCTCATGAACGAGGAAACGAAGGAAAACAGCGTGCAGGACATTCGAATTGTCGTCTTTGAAGAAAAGTACGCCGAGTCCCTGGCGGATATGTGGAATGTCAGCAAGGAGGAATGGGGAGGCCAGGACGGAAACCGTACGGCGGATCAGATCATCAGCAGCCTTCGAAACGAAGGAAATATTAAGGATTTTTTGGCCCTGGAGGGTGAAACCGTGGTGGGATACTGCAGTTTTAAGGAGTACGAGGATGATGAAGGAGCGAGTTATATCCCGCTGCTAAACGTACGTCCCGAATATCATGGGAAAAAGATCGGAAAAAAACTTCTACTCAGAGCCCTGGAAGTGGCGGCAGAGCAGCAGTGGCCACGCATGGACCTCTATACCTGGTCCTCAAACTTAAAAGCGGTGCCCCTGTATAAAAAATGCGGATTCTTCTGGGAAAAGGATAATCCCTATATCCATTTGATGAACTTTATGCCCACGGTTCTGAATACCCAAGCATTGGCACCCTATTTCCGGGAGCTGGACTGGTACGCCGATGTTGCCCGGGAGCTTTCCGTAGAGCCCGACGGTCGGGTGGAAAAGGGCTTTCATTTTTATGAGTATATCTGGAAAAACAGTAATGAAACCTTAAGGGTGGAGTTTTGCCGACTAGGACGGGGTCTTCGCCTAATCGATACGAAAGACTATAAAATCCTCTGTTATACCAATCAGAATGAGTTTGCCTATGGGAAAAACTATCCCGTATATTACCAAATTATCAACAAAACCGATCAACCCCTGGAGGTACAGCTACAGGGGCGGGACGATAAAAATATTCGTTTCTCCTTTGAAGACCGGGTTTCGGTGGAAAAAGAAAAAGTGGTGAAAGCTTCCTTTTACGTAGACGGAATCGAAGAGCTTTATAAAAAGGATTTGACCCATCCCACAATCACCACGGAGCTTTTGATCAACGGGAAAAAAGCGGAGTTTCGTTTGGGGATCGTTCCCAAGTTTCCTCTGGATCTGACCTTTCATATTCCTCAAAAGGAAAGCTTTGTGGGCACCGGGGCCAAAGGTTTTATCGATGTGGAAAACGGCTTTGAGGAAGAGGCAACCGTAAGCTTTCGGTTACAGGACAGCCCGGAACTTACCTGGGAGGAAAACCGCATAGAACTTACCCTTAAGAAAAAGGAGAAAATGTCCCTGCCGGTATTCTTCAAGGTCCATCAATTCGGATTTTATCAAAATCCTACGGATATTCAAATCAATCTTGCAAAGGAGACCATGACCTTTCAAAAAGAGGTTAAAGCCTTTATCCGAGGAAGAAGAGGGAAGTTTTACGGCGCTACGGAAAAAGGATGGAGTGTTGTAAACGGAGGCTATAAGCTGACCCTGACCAAGCATGAAAACCATTTGAAAATGGAAGATTTACTAAGTCCGGGACGGGATGAAATCGGTTATCCGAAGCTTGGACTGCCCTTTGGTACGGATTTTTCCAACAAGCTTCCCGACAGGGTGCGTTATGAAATCAAAGAGGACTGGATTCGTCTACGGGCAGAGTTTTCCTCAAAGGATTTTCCCGGTATCACACTGCATTCCCTATCGGATCTGTTTTCCGACGGAACCTTGCGCCAGTCCTATGAACTGGAAAACACCGGTGATCAGTCTTACAGCCGGGACCTATGGGTAAGTACCGCCCTTTGGCATCGTTTGGAAAATGCCGTCTTCTCCTATGAAAATGAACTTATGGAGTTGGAAGGGATGGAGGAGTCCCGTCTGGTTTATTATGATGTAGCCAAGCTTACGGAAAATTGGAGTTATGCCAAGGTGGGGGATAATTCCTGGGGCATTGTTTGGCCCAAAGGCATGACGCCGGAACAGGAAGGCCCTTTCCTAAAAATCAATGAAAATCTGGGAAGTCTGGCCAAGGGAGAAAAACGGGGCACCAAGCCCGTGTTTATGCTCTATAATACGATGAAAAACTGGCAGGAGCTTCGACGCTTCGCTCTGGCATCGGAACAGCAGGACGAGGAGGCTCTAAAAGCACCGATCAAGACCTTTGATATCCGAGTAAATGAAAATAACCCCTTTCTGAAGGAATCCTTATCCCTTCATATACGGGAACGAAAGTCCACAAATCTTAGCGGAGGGATCACCACGGAATCGGTGTACGGGATGATAGAACCCCTGGAAAAAACCTACGATGAGGATCAAGGACTAAGGGAGGACCGGGTTGCACTGGATATTAAAAGAGATCTTCGGATAGAGCAGACAGAGGATAGCGAAACAGAGAATAGCAAAACAGAAGATAGCAAAACAGAAGATAGCAAAACAGAAGATAGCAAAACAGAAGATAGCAAAACAAAAGATAGCAAAACAAAAGATAGTGAGGCTAGAAATACCAGCGTGGTAATGGACACGCTGCAAATTACAGCGGATCTGAAAAAGACGAGAAGGGTCTTTAATCGACAGGTTTTTCTGATCGGTGAAAGTCCGATTGAAAAGTTAAGAAAACCTTCAAAGCTTGAAAAGAAGGATCTTCGAACCGGGCAGATGACAAAGGATGGAAATCTTTATCAGGTGAAAAACGGTCTACTTAGTTTTTCCGCAGACCCCGATTATAGCAACGGACTGTGCTCCATAAAAGTTAGGGGAAAAGAGATGCTGGACAGCAGTTATCCCACCTATGCCTCTAAGTTTCCATGGAATCCCTGGGCAGGAGGAACCTACTTCGTGCCGATGGATTATGAACTGGAGTCCATGCTTCAACAAAATCGCCGGGGAGCATTTACGGAAAAAATCGATAGCAGGGGAAATCGATGGGAAGGAATCAAAATATCCGTGGAAATCGATAAAATCCCGGATTTTAAAGGATTAACCCTTCACCAGTATATATTGACCCTGTCGGGAGTTCCCGTGATAAGTACCTATCTGGAAATGGAGCAGGAAACCGGAAAGTATCTGGAAAATCTGGAAGTGGAGAATATGATGTTTTTCCGCCCCGATGCTGATCTTTCCAATGCCTACTTTGCCAAGGGGAAGGAAATCGAGGATAAAGTGGAATTTAAGGCAGGAAAGTACCTGACGGCCCATAATGTCCGGGAAAAATTCATGGAGGTGGGAAGCCGAACCGCTTCGGATAAAGTGTTTATTTTCGCTCCCAAGGCGGAGCATGTGGTCGGTTTTACCAATAAGGATATGCTGGTATCCACAATTTACGAGAAAACCTCCGGTGAAAATCAAGTAACCAAGGCCCTGGACCCTACATTCATGATCTTTACGGAAAATCCTGTGGAGATAGAGGCATTGGAAGATTTAAAAGGGATTCGCTTTTAAACAGCTCTTAACTGCTAAGACAAAAGTAGGAAAAGTGCTATAATAAAGGTAGCTATAAAAATTAAAATAAAAAAATGAAAAGGATGGTGGTAAGCATGATTGTAACCAACACGGATTTTGTACCGCAAAAGGAAATTGTAGAAATTTTAGGTGTTGTAAAAGGTAATACCATTCGAGCCAAGCACATCGGTAAAGACATTATGTCCGGTTTTAAGCACTTAGTGGGAGGAGAATTAAAGGAGTACACAATTATGCTTGATGAAGCCCGGGATGTGGCTTATGGAAAAATGACAGAGGAAGCCAAGGCTTTAGGGGCCGATGCTGTGATAACCGTACGGTTTTCCACTTCAGGAATTTCTCAAGGTGCCGCAGAAGTACTCTGTTATGGTACGGCAGTAAAAATTGTAGACAAAGTTTAGATAACCAAGCCTCCGGTCTTTTGAACCGGGGGCTTTTTTGTGATACTCTGAGTGTAAATCCGTTAAAATTGGGAATATATTAACTAAAGACAAAATCGCTAAAATAAGAGTAATCGCTAAAATAAGAGCTAGCGCTAAAATAACCAGTAATCGCTAAAAAAAAAGCAAGCGCTAAAAGGAATAGCAAAATATAAAAAGAATGCAATAGGAATGGAGGAATACACATGAAAATTATAGTCATCGAAGAAAACTGGGTCCTTAAGGACACACGGGAACAGGATTTGGATCAGGTGTTAGCCATTGAGGGAAAGGAAGAAAACCTGGCCTACGTGTACAACTGGTCTAGAAAACAGCATCAGGAAACCATTGCCGATGAAGATCAAAAGCATCTCAGCCTATGGGATCCGAAGGAGGAACGAATCGTAGGCTATATCATTCTTGCGGGGATGAAATCCCCCCACGAGGCCCTGGAGCTGATGCGCATTACCATTAATGAAAAAGGACAGGGTTACGGTAAAGAGGCGATTCAGTGGGTAATGAAGTTCTGCTTTGAAACCCTGGGTTATCATCGACTGTGGCTTGATGTATTTACCAATAATCACAGAGCCATCAGCATTTATCGACAGCTGGGCTTTACGGAGGAAGGTACGCTGCGGGACTGTAAAAAGTACGGTAACACCTACCGTTCCATGATGTTATTTTCTATGCTGGAAGGGGAATACAAAGAACATGCGAACTTCTAAAGAACTGGAAAGTTTATTGCAACGGATTGACGGAAAGGGCTACAAAGCCTACAAAGACCTTCAGGGTACCTACGACCTTGGAGGCTTTCATCTTGCCGTGGATTATGTCCAGGGTGATCCCTTTGCCTCCCCTTCACGGGTTCGGGGAATTGTGCCGATGAAGCGTTCGGACTTTCCCAAGGACAGTTATAATACCGCCCCTAAAAAAGAGGCGCTAAAAGACTTTTTAACCCGGCAATTTGATGCCACCTTAAAAAAAGAATACCATGGGGCCAAGGGTACGGGAAAAAGCGGAATGATCAGTATTGACAGCCCGGGACAGGAAATTCTCGACAGGACTTCGATCTATATCGATTCGGAAAAGGTGGAAGTGCGCCTGGAAGTAGGGCTACCCGCGGCAGGCAGAAAGGTTTTGGGCCGGGTTTGCAAAAAAATGCTGTCGGAAATCCTGCCTCCCTTTATTGAAAAAAATCTGTATTATAAGAACCTGGATCACAAGGCTCTTTGGCGCCACCTTCATCTTCGGGAGGACCAGGAAGCCCTGAGGGAAATTATGAAAGAAAAGGGCTGGATCGCCTTTGTGGGAAACGGCAGTGTCTTACCCCGGGAAAGCGGGATTTCTCAGCGGCCTTTAACAAAAGGCGCCGTACGTTTTCAAAGTCCACCCTCCATGGAAGTTACCGTAACGCTACCCTATGCCGGAGAAATTACGGGCATGGCCGTAGAAAAAGGGGTAACCTTGATTGTCGGTGGGGGTTATCACGGGAAATCCACACTGCTGCAGGCTATTGAACTGGGGGTCTATCCCCATATTCAGGGAGACGGCCGGGAGTTTGTATTAACCGACCCGGAAGCGATGAAAATCCGGGCCGAGGACGGCCGGGGAGTACAGAAGGTCGACATCTCTCCCTTTATCAATAATCTGCCCCATCAGACCGATACCAAGGCCTTTTCCACGGACAACGGAAGCGGATCCACCTCTCAGGCGGCAAATATTATGGAAGCCTTGGAAGGAGGCGCCAGTACCCTGCTGATTGATGAGGATACCTCCGCCACAAACTTCATGATTCGGGATGATCGGATGAAACAGCTGGTACACAAAGAAAAGGAGCCCATTTCTCCCTTTATTGATAAAGTCCGCAGTCTTTACCGGGATCTTCAGGTATCCACAGTGCTGGTCATCGGCGGTTCCGGAGACTATTTCGACGCCGCAGACAAGGTAATTATGATGGATGAGTACGTGCCGAGAGATGTGACAGACTCCGCTAAGGCCATTGCTAAGCAGATGCCAAGGGCGGTAATGACCGATGATACGCCCTTTACGAAGCCGAAGGGAAGAGTCCCGCTTAAGTCTTCCTTTCCCAAGGACCGAAAGGGCATCAAACTGAAAACCCGGGGAACGAAAACCCTGTTATACAATCGTTTAAATGTGGAGCTCTACGGCTTGGAGCAACTGATCAGTCCCAGCCAGACCAACAGCATCGCCGAGATTTTTAAGTTTCTGATTCATAAAAAAGTCGATCAGGAAAAGGACCTTGACGCACTGTTGCAGGAGACCTACGACATCATCGACCGACAAGGCCTGGAAGGGATTGCAAGCTATAAGGGACACCCCGGAAATCTGGCAAAGCCCAGAAAGCTGGAAGTACTGGGAGCTCTCAACCGCTATCGGAACTTAAGAATCAAATAAGTACTGCCCCGGAGGTCCTAGATACGATTACCGCAAGTCTTGTGAAAACCATGATTTTTATAGCAGGGAATACCCATTGTCTAATGAAAAATCTGTTAATGGATATCAATATGTAATAAATATTATTATCCCCCTTACATTTCTTAAACAATTATGATAGAATCATGATGGATTGAATTGTAATATAAATAACAATCATGTAAATTTAAGAAAGAAGGGACGAAATGGACAAGTTTAGACATTATTTAGTTAAAGGTGCCAATCACGTGGAGGTAGTTATTGCCTTTCTGGTAACTGTTGGTATCGTAGTCGGTATGTTTTCTGTTATTCAATACATCATCAAGATCCCCGGATTGGATATGTACGATACGTATGACTATGTAAAGAAATTTTTAGGTTTGACTTTATTACTCGTAATTGGAATTGAGCTTGTGCTCATGCTATTATCTCATTCATCCGTGGCAGTGCTGGATCTGATTTTATTTGCCACCGCACGAAAAATGTTGATTTACAGTGATACAATGATCGACGTTCTAATTGCCACTGCAGCGATTGCAATTGTATTTGCAATAAAGAAATATCTGGTCACATCGAAGTATATGCTTCGGGAAGGAAAGATTTTATCGGCGGCGTCACCCATTAAAAATATCAATTTTGATATTAATACCGATATACCCGAGGATAAAGGCAACACCATCGGAGGCCTGCTCTGTCGTCTGTCGGAAGATGAGTGTAAGCCCATCGAGCCCGGCGCTGAGTTTACCATTGGAGATATCAAGCTGAAGATTGTAACCATGAAGGACGGATTAATCGAGGATGTACAGATCCAGGAGCTTGGAGACCAGAAGAAAAAGAAGAAAAGAGACAAGAAAGACAAATAAGTAAAAGAAATAAAAAAAACGGTTTACAAGCACAGGATTCTGTTGTATAATAAATTTTGTCGTCAACATCGAGCTGATGTGGCTCAGAGGTAGAGCACCTCCTTGGTAAGGAGGAGGTCGGCGGTTCGATTCCGCTCATCAGCTCCATTAATTAAAACATTTGTAAGGCATTCAGGTTGAAAAACCCGGGTGCCTTATTTTTTTATAGATTTTTTTCGATTCATTGCAATATTCTTACTTGTCGAAACTTGTCTAAAATCGTCGAAAGTTTCTTTTTTATGGTATAATTAAGGATGTAAGCATAACTTTACAATAAGGAAAAAATTGTATTTGCATTCCGTCGGTGTATTTAAGAATTTAGATCTTTTCATGTACATAGAAAGGAAGAACAAATAAAATGAAACAACAAATACTGGTTGTGGACGACAGTAAATTAAATATAAAAGTCCTGGAGGATATGCTTATCCCCGAAGGATACGACGTAGCCACCGCATTAAGTGGACAGCAGGCCTTGGAAGCCGTAGGGAAAAGTCTTCCGGATTTAATTCTGCTGGATATTTTGATGCCGGACATCAGCGGCTATGAGGTATTTCGAAGATTGAAAGGGAAGGACGGGACGAAGGATATTCCCGTAATTTTCATCAGTGCCCTTTCCGCAACCAAGGAGCGTATCCGAGGTCTGAAAATGGGGGCCAAGGATTTTATCATCAAACCCTTTGCCAAGGAAGAGGTTTTATTACGGGTAAAAAACTGCCTGGGCTTGATTAAAACCGAGGAGGCCCTTCAAAGAACCGTTGAAAGTCAGGTTTTACTATTGGATCATATCGATACCATGTTATGGTACATGGAGGACGAGGAAACCTTCGGGAAGGTGAATCAAAGCTTTGCGAACTTTTTTAACAGAACCAAGGAGGCCCTGGAAAATTCCCGGTTAGTGGATTTGTTGGATGACCAGGAATACCGGCGGGTACTTGAAAATAATGATCAGGTGTTTAAGACGAAGCGGAAAACCCGGGAAAAACATCATATTACCAATGGCTTGGGAAAAAAGCGCATGCTTGCGGTGACCAAAACCCCGAAGGTCGATAAATGGGGCGCCGTGGAATACATTATCTGTTCCGCTGAGGATATCACCGAAAGAAATAAAAAGGCGGAGAAACTTAAGCATTTAACCTTCCATGATTCCCTCACCAACCTATATAACCGGGCCTATTATGAGGAGGAATTAAAGCGGCTGAATGTGGTTCGAAACCTTCCCCTTAGTGTGATTACCTGTGATGTGAACGGCTTGAAGCTTGCCAATGACATTTTCGGACATCACATCGGCGACGGACTGCTAAAAGAAGCCGCCAATGCCCTGCGGGAGGCCACAAGAGAAGATGATATTACCGCTCGCTGGGGCGGAGATGAGTTTGTGGTGCTTCTGCCAAACACCTCGGAAGAGGATGCCCGGGGAGTCGCCCGAAGAATTGGGGAGCTGACTAAGGACCGAGCCGTCGGTCAAATTCCCTTAAATCTTGCCACCGGCGTTGCCACAAAGGAACGGGTGGACCAGGATGCGAAAGAAGTGATCAAACGGGCGGAGGACCGCATGTACCGAAACAAAACCGAAGCGAAGGACGATGAGGATAATTTACTGCTGCAACGCTTTATCATGACCTTTTACGGAAAGGAATACCGGGATATGCAGCACAGCTCCGATCTTACCCAAACCGGAAAGTGGATGGGAAAAGCCTTGAACCTTGATGAAAAGGAGCAAAAGCGACTGGAACTCTTAGTCAAATTTCATGATATCGGCAAAATTTCCTTAGCCAAGGAAGTGTTGAATAAAAATGATGTCTTAACCGATGAGGAATGGGAGCAGTATAAAAACCATGTGGAAATCGGATACCGCATTGCCAACTCTTTTCGGGCCATCGGCTCCATCGCCGAAGAAATCCTGTACCATCACGAACGCTATGACGGCAAAGGATATCCGGGAAAACTTCAGGGAAAAGAAATCCCCCTATTTGCCCGGGCAATGGCGGTACTGGATTTTTATGACGGTTTAAGAAGTGACATTTATTATCCTCTGGACCAACATCACTACTTTAAGAAAGGGATTTCTCATAGGAACGCTGCAGAAGAACTGCAAAAGCGAAGCGGTACTTATTTCGATCCGGAAATGGTACAGCTGTTTATTAAAAAAGTTCTCCCGCAAATATAAAATACCCTTAGGCGCAATCAGTGTCTAAAGGAATAATCATAAAATTGTTAACTTATAAATTTGTTTACATAATTGTAAAAAAAGTAGGGACAAAATCCCTGCTTTATGTTACAATTATGTAAACTTACAAATGGTTATATTTTTTTTGTTTTTTTTTGTAAAAAAAAGTGTAAACCTATGGGCAAGCATGATATAATAAAAATGATCAATTAATATTAATTATTAGTTGCAAGGTCGGAGTCCGTGGCGTAATGGGAACCTCCATCTATTCTAGGGGCATAGTGGGGTAAATGTGAAAAGAAAGGTAGTGTGATTATTTGAAGGAACGCTTATTGCTTGTAGAGGATGATCCTACGAATCTTAAACTACTCACCTATATTTTAAGACCCTGTGGATATCAGTTATACACAGCGAAAGGTGGCAATCAGGCACTGGAAATTGTAGAAAAGCACCGGCCGGATTTAATTCTTTTAGACATCCGTTTACCGGATATTGACGGTTTTCAAGTGTTTAAAAAGCTGAAAGCTCAAGAGGAAACAAAGGGTATCCCGATTATTTTTGTCAGTGCACTGGCACAGAAAAAGTACCGCGTAAAAGGGTTGTCTTTGGGAGCCGCAGATTATATCGTCAAACCATATATGAAAGAGGACATTATTGTAAGCATCAAAGAGATCCTGAAACTGCGAAAGCTTGAAAATGTGCAGTAGGAATTTATAAGGAATTATGGAATAAGGAATTATGGAATAAGGTATTATGGAGTAAGACGCAATTATACCCTTAGTAAAATACGTGCACTTTCAAAACACCGACGAAGCTTAGTGGGTGTTTTTTAGTGCCCGAATAAACTTTTGATTGTGAAGAATCCAATAGAAGGATAAAATAGAAGCAAAGAACCGTGACGGAAACCGAGATAAAAATAAAATTAAGAAACTGCGGATTAGATGCAATAAAAACCGTCTCTCCGTTGTTATCTTATTGAAAGGAGATTTCGATGATCCTATTCGCCGGCATTTTCGACAACAGCACTTCTAATCAGGATAAACTGAATACACCGGAGATTGACGAAGGTCTTTTCGAACGAATCGGCAAAGATGATTCCGAGGCCTTAAAAGAGCTCTATGAACAGACCCATCGGATTCTCTACGCCTATGTGCTTTCCCTGGCAAAGGATCATCAGGACGCAATGGATATTGTCCAGGATACCTACATTAAAATCCGATCCGCTGCCCATTTGTATAAACCCATGGGGAAGCCCTTAGCCTGGATGTTCACTATTGCCAAAAATCTTACGAGAAATCACTTTCGAAGAACACAGCGTTTTTCCGATCCGGAAGAGCAGGATCTGGAGAATGATCCGAAGTTTTCCTATGTGACGGATCCCGAAGACCGTATGGTCCTGGAATCCACCATGAAAATACTCACCGAGGAAGAACGGCAAATTGTAATTTTACACAGCGTCGCCGGTTTCAAACACCGGGAAATGGCGGAAAGTTTAGGCCTGCCCGTGGCCACGGTGCTGTCAAAGTACCACCGTGCCTTAAAAAAACTACGAAAACACTTAAAACGAGAGGGGGGATATCTTGAAAAACAAAGAGATTAAACAGCGATTGGAAAATTCCATCAACGAAGCACCGATGGATTTATTGGCAAAGATTCAAGATACCCCTATCAGAAAAATGCAAACCCATGATGACATTACCCGCCAGGAAAAGGTAAAAACCCGACGGCCCCTACTACGGCCCGTCGCCCTCGGCGCATCGGTCATGATGCTTATGATCATTGCGATTAGCGGTTGGTATCAGTTTACCATGAGCCCCGACAGTCGAATCTACTTTGACGTAAATCCCGGAATAGAAATTATCATGAACCGTCGGGAGCAGGTAATCGATCTGATCGGAATTAACCGGGAAGGGGAAGCCCTGGCAGAAGCGATCGACTATAGCGGCGAAGATCTGGCAACGGTACAGAACCGAATCCTGGAGGAAATGGTATCAACAAATATTTTAGAGGGTTCCCGACAAATCATGCTGGTATCCGCTCTTCACGAAGATCCTGAAGAAAGTAGGGAAATGGCAAGAGCCTTTGATCAGGAGATCCATCGATTCTTCGAAAATCAGGAAATCGAGTTGGTAGTATTACGACAATCCCTGGTACTCAGCAATACCTTGGAGGAGTTCTCAAAAAACTATAATATATCCATCGGTAAAATGACTTTTATTCGAAATTTAATGGTATTAAATCCCGATCTTCAGTTGGAAAATCTAACAGATCTGTCTTTGGAAGAATTGCTGATGATCTCCATGCAAACGGGTCTGGATTTAAATCGGATTATCGAAACCGATGATGATTACCAGGAGTTTGAGCTGCCGGAAGTACCGGAGGAAGAACCCCCGGTTACGGAAGAGGAGCCGGAACCACAACCGGAGCCAGAACCGGAACCAGCACCTGAACCAACACCGGAACCTAAACCGGAACCAAGGCCTGAGCCGGCGCCGGAAAACCAGCCGGTACCCGAAAGCATACTTAGCTTTTCGGAAGTACGAAGCATCGCCTTAAGAGAGACCGGAGGCGGCGAGGTTATGGAAATGCAGTACGATGAAGAGGACCGGGAATATGAAGTTGTTATATTCCACAACGGTTATGAATACGAGATGGAAATCGATGCCTTTACGGGACGTATTAAAGATATGGACGTGGACGAACTGGATGAAGACGAAGAAGAGAGTTCTCAGGGGGATTTTATCGGGATCGAACGGGCAAAAGAAATTGCCCTATCCAGAATCGGCGGCGGCTATATTGAAGAGATTGAAATCGATGAGGACGACGGCCGTTGGATCTATGAAATCGAAGCGGTATATATCGATGAAGACTACGATTTGGAAATCGACGCAATAACGGGAGAAATCCTCAGCTTCGATGGGGATGATTAGAAAAGACAGGAAGGACAGGGGGACGTATCGTGCGCCACGAAGGGCGTACCATATAGCGGGTGGGAACCCCGCTGAGAAAGATCTAGCAAATCACTCATAGCGAGTTTTGGACATCATCGGGTAACCGATGATGTTAAGCGTAAACAGCAAGTTAGTAGGCCGAAAGCAAAAGTTGAAGGGAATAAGC